>Ga0116143_10003161_pt1 | contig 16855 bp, 16 predicted proteins | sample AD_UKC034_MetaG_FD_89745 | JGI IMG/M metagenome (GOLD analysis project Ga0116143, IMG submission 89745) | Active sludge microbial communities of municipal wastewater-treating anaerobic digesters from USA - AD_UKC034_MetaG | ecosystem: Engineered > Bioreactor > Anaerobic > Digestate | place: USA...
ATTCTTTGAGTTTAAGGGCGAAACGCTTTATTTGGCCGGCTCTGGTTGCAATGAGAATCCGGAGAAATACTACTTCGATCTGAAAGATAAAAAGGACCATATGGTTATTATGAAGATTACCAATGGCAAGATGGATTTTATAACCGCAACGCCAGCAGCCGATTACACCTCAAAAATGGTTAAGCCCACCTCGCAGAAGAAAGGTTTTGAGGGCGAAGTTTTCGATGTGCAAAACACCCAGCTACGTATTAGGGATAACGGTGATATAGTGCTAATTGGACAATACAAGTACCGCGGCAAAAATCTCGATTACATGTTTTTGCATTTCGATTCGAAGGGCAGCCTGATTACACACTACACAGTGAAGAACAACACGCCTGAAGCCGGCGAGGTTCATTTATACGATAATCCTGGAGGAAAAACGATTACATGGCTGATTATCGAGCCTCAAAAGGTGGATAAAGAGACCAAGCGAAAATATAACTATGCACGACTAAGTACCATTGACCCAGCTGCAAGAACCCTTGGAGAATTTGCAACATACGGGCTAAAAACATCCAAGGAGCAGAAAGACGACTATTTCTTGCATCCTGTAGTTCCTGTAATCGTACTCAACAAGGAGTTAGTGTTTGTTGGTGGAGACGAAGACAATAAAAATATATGGTTGGCTAAGGTTGCCTTAGGCGAATAGAAATTTACTGAGCGGTCGGGGACTAATCCTAGCCGCTCTTTTTAAACTTTGTGTTGTATGAAAAAACTTATAACCATATTGGTATCCATGGCATGTTTTGCCACCATTGCTATGGCGCAACACGAAATGCATATAAACGATGTGTATTTCGACCGCTTTTTTAGAAAAGTAATTATTGATGCCCCTCCTGCTGACGCCGGAACCACCGACCTTGCAGAAATTTATGGGCAACGTAACAAGACGGGTATTGAGGGATTTATTATGCAAAAAAAATATCCCGGCTTTGCGGTTATTGCAGAGCAAAAATGGAAAAAACGGTTAAACTGGAACTACGGCTATATGCTGTACAAGCGACCGGTAAACGGTCTTCCCGGTTCAGACATGATGGGGCACATCATTTCAGGAGGATTAAGCCTTTACACTAGGTACCTTAAAGTATATGCAGGAGGTATGTTCCGGTATGGATACAACCCTCAGTTGGTCGAAACACAGGATAGCACCTATTGGGAAAAGGATGGTGGGTACTCCATTAGCCCTTTCCTGTACTTCGACTACCCATTCAAGAAATTTTTTTTTTCGGGTAATATTCTCCCTGCGCCAAATTTGAAATCGTTGGCACGGGTTGGGCTTAAGTTTGGCCTACGCTACCTGAGCATAAGGAATGATGTGTATGCCGATAGAGTTAAGGCACCCTATGGTTACGACTATGACGGTGGCTACGACTTCCGCTATATTTTTAAAGACCCTATGGGTGGTAATAGCGATGGGTACTATGTAAAACTAAGGCTAGGTAAAGCCTTTAGCGTTGACGAGAGGGTGGGAATGACTTTCAATGATCAGATTAAAAACAACGATAATGCATATGTTCAACTGGAATCCGCTTTCTGGTATGTTTTAGGTTTTAACTATCACAAAACAGAGGGGTTTGGCTGGTGGGCGGGATTAGATTTTAAGGTTGACCGGTACAAAATTGTGTTTTCGTATCAAAACAAGTACATCATGCAAAGTTCGTTCGGTAACCAGCCCGATAAAAACTTATGGTTTCTAAGTCTAATAATAAACTAACTACTAACATAATTTTTAACGTCATGAAAACAATTACTTTAACAGCACTTATTATGATTTCGATAAACGCTTTCTCGCAGGAAATGGGAACATTTACCGACCCTCGCGATGGTAAAGTGTATAAAACCGTGAAAATTGGCGATCGTGAATGGTTTGCCGAGAATCTTGCCTACAAAATTGAAGGTGAATCGTGGGCTTATAACAATAGCAAAAAGAACGTAAAAAAATATGGGTATCTCTATAATTTCAAGGGAGCGCAAGAGGGTTGCCCAACCGGTTGGCATTTAGCAACAGTAGATGATTGGAAATCCCTAGAGCGCATTATAGGCATCAACGAGGTGCAACAGGCAAAATGGGAGAGTCGAAAGAATAAGCCAGCAATCTCATTCAGGCTACGCTCAACCGAAGGCTGGCCAAAAGGGTTAAACGGCACAAACGAGATGGGTTTTAATATGCTCCCCAGCGGGGAGAGTGGTGCCGAATGCTGCTTTGATAGTATGGGCGAACACGCTTATTTCTGGGTTGATTATCCCCAAGGGCAGTGGATATTCTACGATGACGGAACAATTGCTGCATACGATACCGCTTCGCAGTATTCCGGACGGTCTGTTAGGTGTGTAAAAAATCCTGAATAAAAGAAAAACACGTTCACAGAATAGCCGCCATAGCTTGGCGGCTTTTTTTTGGTAAACAGATAATTCAAGAATGGCATAACTGATGGCAACAAGGTGGAATAGCTATACATTATAATATCCATAAATTCGGCAGATTCAAACCCCTTATCCATACGGGAAGTTATCAAAAGTCAAAATCAATCTACTTTGGTGTGGGCACAGAGATGAGAAAACCTACCAAAATAGATCCCTTGCCTTAGCCCAACTTTAACAAGACGTGAGTTCGATGTAAGAAATCGGTGTAATTACTTGTTAAAACATAGGGGGTTAACCATCTTTATGTTGTTTTTCAACAACATAAAGGTTGAATTCACATTATTTTATTATCATACAAATCTCTTTAACGACTTAAAGTCTTCATTTTTTAAAAACTCTTCAAATATTTAGCGTATTAACAGCCCTATAGATTTCTTACCCTTTTCATCCCGGTTTGCATTTATACCACATTAAATCGTGGCAAAAGTACTAAAAAATGGCGGTCGGCAATGTCACCGACAGCTGTTAAAACAATCCAAAGGGTGCAAATCGATAAAATGGATTTTAACCCTACCTTTGCACAAAAAACCAAATGTTCGATTTTTCGCAAACTTCCATTCAAGGCATTGCCATTCACAGGGTTGGAAGCAGAGCCCGCGGCGATGAATTAACCCTTTCGAAAGGGCTTACACAGATTGCCAGTGAAGATACATTGGAGTTGCTAAAAGTTTACTTTCTGCAACTATTCAAACAGCCCGAATTTTACAGTTTTTCCCACGAAACCGACCTATCTTTCAACGAAGTGTTTAAGTTTGCCGAGGCGCTATTTGAATCTTCCGACCATCTTCATGAAACCTCGGTTAGCATTGCCAAACACCTTTACCAGAGCAGTAATCACCCCAACATCAAGGATGGAGAACTTTACGTCGTCCTTTTCTCCGATTGCATTGTGGAGGGCGAACTGGTTAGTGCCATTGGGCTTTTCAAATCGGAAACCAAGGATATATTTATCAAAATACATGAGAGGCAGGACACATTTGAAGTGGAGCAACATCAGGGAATTAGCATTAGGAAGCTGGATAAGGGATGCCTGATATTCAACACCGAAAAGGATTTTGGTTTCAAGGTGGTGGCCGTTGACAATACCAATGCCAACGACGAGGCGCGGTTTTGGAAAGAAATCTTTCTCAACATCAAGCGCAGGGAGGATGACTTTTACCAAACCAGCGGCTATATAAACCTTTGCAAAGATTTTGTGAAGGATGTTCTTTACCACGACGGCTCCATGGATAGAGCCGAACAGGTTACCCTGCTCAATAAAACCCGCGACTACTTTGCTCAAACCGATATCTTTAATCGCGACGAATTTGAGGAAAGGGTAATACGCAAACCGGAAATTGTGGATGCTTTCCGTGAGTATAAAAATGAATATCAACAGGAGCTAGGCTGCGACCTCAAGGATTCTTTCACCATTTCAATTGATGCTGCCAAACAGGCCAAAAAACTGTATAAAAGCGTGATAAAATTAGACAAGAATTTTCATCTCTACATTCACGGTGGTCGCGATAGGGTTGAAAAGGGTTTCGACCGCGACAAGGGGTTGAATTACTACAAACTTTATTTCGATGCCGAGGGGTAGAATTGTTAAAGAAAAACCGAAAGGATAAAGCATAAGCGCATGGAAGAGGATATTAACAAGCTGGTGTTCAGCAGACCTGTGGTTGAGTTTGCCACGGTTGCCAAGGAGTATTGCGCATACCTAGAGGGTATAGGAGGATACAATCGTAAAGAATTTGCAAGGGTAATGGTAAGCCTTCTCCCGATGCTCTACTATAAGGCATCGCTGGTGCCACAAACCGAGCCGGTTTACGAAGAGGGCAATCCAAAACACGTAACGGAAGAATACTATATGGCGCTGAGCCTTAGGATAAAAGGGTTGCTGGGCGAACACGATGCTTTCCCCGAGGTATTTGATGCCCGAATTTCCGAAACAGATGACCAGTTCTCAGCCAGCCTTGCGGAGTATCTGTCCGATATTTATCAGGACCTGAAAGACTTTACGATGATTTACCAAAAGGGACACACCGAGGAGATGAACGATGCGCTATGGGAGTGCATGCTGAATTTTCAGGAGTATTGGGGAATCAGGCTGGCCAATGCCATCAGGGCATTCCATATACTACAATACTCTGGTATAGATATTGAGAGCGATAGCAGCGAAAACGATGAATCGGAATCGGAAAAGGAGATTGATACCAGCCAATGGATAATTACAAAACGACAAAAAGACCTGAGGGATAATGAGTAGTGCTTTTTTAAATACCATTTGCAACGAAGAGGTTGCAGCGCTGCCCAAGTTAGAATTTACGGGTGAAATCGTGGTTATCTCCTCGGATGAGGAGTTAATCCGATGGCTCCCCCTGCTGGTCACTGAAAGCGTACTGGGATTCGATACCGAAACCAAGCCCACTTTCCGCAAGGGTGAGCTGAACAGCATTGCACTGCTGCAATTGGCCAATTCGCATCTGGCTCTACTCATCAGGCTGAAGCATACCGGAATTCCCAAGCCCCTGGTTAGCCTGTTGCAAAATGCAAGCATACTCAAAATCGGAGCAGCCATTCGCGATGACCTGAAATCTCTTCAAAAGGTTAAAGCATTTACCCCACAAGGCTTTATCGACCTTCAGAACATTGTTACCGATTACGGTATTGGAGAATTGGGGGTAAGGAAAATGGCAGCCATAGTGTTAGGGAAGAAAGTTTCCAAATCGCAGCAGCTTTCCAACTGGAACGCTCCCACCCTATCGGATGCACAGCAGCAGTATGCCGCCATCGATGCCTGGGCTTGTCGTGAAATTTACATTAAGCTGACCAACGGGCAGAAAGGGCGTTAAACACACATAGCGCTACCGCACAAATACCCACTGGTTTCCATTCGACTCGTCGGTGCTATAGTAATAGCCCTCGTAATCGAATAGCTTGATGTGCTCCACATCGCTTACCCTGTTTTTGATGATAAAACGGGTCATCAGCCCTCTGGCACGTTTGGCATGCACAGTGATAATTTTCAAAGCATTGCCTTTCCACTCCTTAAAAACGGGAGTAATCACCTCTCCGTTAATCGCATCAAGATCAACAGCATTGGAATACTCAACGGAAGCCAAATTCACCAACACTTCGCCGCCCTCACTATTCACTTCGCCATTCAGGTAGTCCGTCAGTAGCGGTCTCCAGTATTGGTAAAGATTTTTACTCCGACCGATGCCAAACTTCGTTCCCATCTCCAGCCTGTAGGGTTGCATAAGGTCTAAGGGACGAAGCGCGCCGTAAAGACCCGAGAGAATTCTGAGGTGCTGCTGCGCAAAGGCAAAATCCTCCGAATTGAAGTCCTTGGCGTTCAATGCATCGAACACTATTCCTCTGAACGAGAGGAGTGACGGATAGCTATTGCCTGGATTGAATGGCAACTGCCATTGCAGGAAACGTTCCATGTTCAGCCTTGCCAACTGTGGGCTTACGGCCATCAGCTTTTCCATCTCTCTCTGCGACAACTTTCGAATGGCCTCTACAAGAGGTGCTGAGTAATTCAGAAAAAGGGGTTGTGTGGGTGTATAATCGGTTTTGGTGGCAATCCTTGCCATTGTTTTGGCCGGCGCCAAAATAATAATCATGGTAAAGTATTTAAAATGAACGATTAGAATAAATTAAAAGGGCAACCGTGCCATTGGCACCGCATCCATTCCTGCAAAATCGCCTTCCAGAAATTTGTAGTAGCCCACAATGGCTATCATAGCAGCATTATCGGTAGTAAAACGGGGCTCCGGGAGGAATACAGTCCATCCACGGGTTTTGCCAGCTGCCACAACTGCCTCCCTTAAGGCCGAATTGGCCGCCACACCACCCGCAAGGGCAATATTTTTAATACCCATCAGCTTGGAGGCCCTGATCAACTTTTGAACAAGGATATCAACGATGGTGCGCTGAAGCGAAGCGCAAAGATCGGCCTTTCGGTTCTCAACAAATTTTTCATCCTGCCTGAGATTATCACGGAGAAAGTATAGGAACGAGGTTTTCAATCCGCTGAAGCTGAAGTCGAGCCCCTTAGGCAAAGGCTTGGCAAACTGAAACGCATTTGGATCGCCTTCTCTTGCCAACTTATCCACAATGGGCCCACCGGGGTAATCCAACCCCATGAGCTTGGCACACTTATCAAAAGCCTCCCCGGCAGCGTCGTCAATAGTTCTGCCTATGGTTTCCATTTCCAAATAGTTACGCACCACCACCTGCTGTGTATGACCGCCCGAAACCAACAGGCACAAAAAGGGAAACTCGGGGTAACGGTCGGTTTTATCGGTTTTTATAAAATGAGATAGGATGTGACCCTGTAAATGATTCACCTCAATGAGTGGAATTTTTTGCGCAAGCGCAAATCCCTTGGCAAAGGATGCACCCACCAAAAGCGATCCCAGCAATCCGGGCCCCTTGGTAAAAGCCACCGCCTGTATATCGCCAGGAGTCTTCGATGCCTCACGCAGTGCCTTATCCACCACGGGGATGATATTGGCCTGATGCGCCCGCGAGGCCAACTCGGGAACGACACCGCCATACTCTCTGTGTACCTGCTGATTACCGATGACATTGGACAACAGACGTCCATCCTCAATTACAGCTGCGGAAGTATCGTCGCACGAAGATTCTATACCCAATATCAGTACGCTCATCTACAGAAAAATAGCCTTTCGACAAAAAAATAGAAATAAACCAAAAAAATTACAAAATAGATCTCCTCAATTTTCCTAAATTCGGGCGTTTTTAACGTATGGCATAGTTTATGCCATATCCGGTGAAAACAATACAATCAGGAGGCAAAGTTATCAAAAAAGCGATTAAAATAGCACTCATCTGTATAGTGGTACTGCTGGCAATACCAACGGTTACCTGGTTTGTGGTACAAAACAGCAAGGTGCAGACATGGCTTGTGGCAAAAGTTACCCAAATCATTGAGGACAAAATAAACACCACAATTTCCATTGAAAAAGTTGACTATCGCCCTTTCAACCGTTTGATGCTTCGCAATGTATTCATTGGCGACTTAAAACACGATACCCTTTTTGCTGCCAAATCGGTTTCGGTAAACCTGATGCGTTTCAGCACTAAGAAGAAAATAATCAACCTCTATCGGGTTACCACCGATTGCGCCCAAATAAACTTAAACACCGACAGCCTTGGGGTGATGAATCTTACGGCGCTTATTCAATCGCTCAGGAGCGACACAGTCCATAAATCAAAAGATCCCTTTACCATTAATGTCAGCCGGGCAAGGCTGATTTCTACCACATTTGCCATGCGGCACGAACTTGCCGACACCTCCAAACCGGGGATTAACTTTCAGGATCTTGTCATTTCCAATGCCAATATTGACATCAACCACATCAACATTTCGGGTGATACCATTGGCTTCATCATTTCCAACATGGAGTTCGTAGAGAAGAGCGGCTTCCTGCTCGAAAGTTTTAGGTCTGACGTTAGTTTCAGCAGTCAACACATGGATTTTGACAAGCTTAGGATAAGGGCAATGGGAAGTAACCTAAATGTACCCCACCTAAAAATGAGCTACGACGGTTGGGAGGACATGAGAGATTTTGTGGAAACGGTAAAACTCAATGTTGAGGTTGACAAATCGCTTCTCAATACCAATTTCCTCGCGTCGTTCGCCCCTACTTTAGGCGATTTCGACATATCGCTGACCCTTTCCGGGAATTTTAAAGGACCGGTATGCGATATCAGGGGAAAAGCGGTGGATTTGACAATAGGTAAAAATACCGAACTGAAAGCCAACATAAGTATTTCAGGTCTTCCTGACATTCACAACTCTCTCCTGGTGTTCGATATAAAGAACCTTAACATCGCTCCCGACGACCTTGCCGAGCTAAAGAAATCTGATACCGGCACACCCTTATTTGTATTTCCTGAGAATTTAAAGGTACTGGAAAATATTTCGTACACTGGGAACTTCACGGGTTTTATCTCCGACTTTGTGGCCTATGGAACTTTGGAATCAGTCATTGGCAGTATATCCATGGACCTGGCCATTAAACCTACCCAGCAGAAATCAACCAGATTCAACGGAGTGGTTTCAACCAAAAGGCTCGACCTTGGGAAGCTTACCAACAATCCCCTGCTTGGCACAACAAGCCTTTGGGCTTCAATAAAGGGAAGCACCGATTACAGCAGGAATATTGAAGCCCAAACCGAGGCAACCATATACTCCATTGTAGCAAATGATTACGATTACAACAACATCAAAATATCGGGTAATCTTTCCAATAAAACCTATGTTGGGTCTGTATTCTTAGACGATCCAAACATTAAGCTGAATTTCATGGGAAAAGTTGACCTATCCGATTCCATTCCCGTTTTCAACTTCTCCGCATTTGTCCCGAAGATTGACCTGGTGAAGCTGAACTTCAATAAGGTTGACAGCATTTCGCAAGCCTCATTCCTTCTCACTTCAAAATTCTCGGGAAGCAATCTCGACAACAGCATGGGCGAGGTGAAAGTGCTTAACTGCATATACAAAAATCAGAATGGTGAGATTAAGACCTCCGACATTACCATTGTTGCCAACAACACTGCCGATAGTAAGTTGATTTCATTGAAATCGGAATTTATTGAAGGAGAGCTGAGGGGAAAATATAACTATGCCAATATTTTTTCATCGTTTAGCCAGCTAATCTACCGCTATATTCCCGCCCTTAATCCCGAAAACAAGAAACCCGAACTTGTCCTTTCGGGTGTTGAGAATCCCGAATTCAACGACTATATCATTAAACTCCGCCTAAGGAAAACTCAGAAATTGTTAGATGTTATTTCGCCCGGATTCAAGATTGCTGAAAACACCAGCCTGTTTGGTATATATAACCCCGATTTTCAATCGGTTACATTAAAAGTAATGATACCTGAACTGATGCTGGGAGGCAATTTGATAAAAAACATCTCCATAGATGGGCAAACCAACGACAGCTCATTTGTTGCCAGCATCAGCACGCCTTTTATCGATGTTGGCGGGGGGCAGATTCGGAATATAGTTATCGCCACCACAACCAGCGACAACAACATCGATACCCGCCTTTCGTGGGACAATAAGACCCAAATAAAGAATCAGGGAGTTATCAATGCCGTGGCGCATTTTGAACATCCCTCGCAAAACGCCAATCGATGTATCAAGTTGGATGTTAACCCTTCCCAGCTACTGCTCAACGATACCCTTTGGAATATATCTCCCTCCGAGGTCAGCATCGACTCATCGAAAATTGCCATCAGCGGTTTTAAACTTTTCAATAAAGGGCAGTATTTGATGGTAAGCGGGAATATCTCGTCAAACCCCAAAGATTCGGTTGTGGTTGAGGTAAACAACCTGGATATTTCCAACATCAATCTCTATACAAAGGACAAGGGTTACTTGTTAGGGGGATTTATAAATGGGTATGCCATGGTTACCAACATCAAGGAAAACCCATTGTTTTTTTCAAACCTGAACCTGCAAGGGCTCAGCGTGAACAGTCAGGAGGTTGGCAATTTAGTATTTTCAAGCCGATGGTTTGCCGACACCAAACGATTGAATATCAAAGCAACCAACCATCTTCACGATGAGGTAATGCTCAAGGCTTCAGGTGACCTTTTCCCCGAATCGAAGAGTATGAAATTCTCGGTTGAGATCAACAAAATTCCCCTTAAGCACTTAGAACCAATGCTGAGCGACAACATCAGCAATATAGAGGGGTATGTTGCCGGCGATATCACCATTGGCGGCAAATTGGATAAGCCCGAGCTGAACGGGATGCTCACCACCAATAATGTGGGCATGACCATTGGCTTTTCTAAAACAAGGTATTCCTTTTCCGATCCCATTTACTTTGACAACAGCAATATCTATTTCAGAAATTTTAAAATTCAGGATACCAACAAGCGTATAGCCTCCCTGAACGGAACCATACAAACAGATCACTTTAAAAATATCTCTCTCGATTTAAGCCTTTCGCCAAGCAATTTCCAACTGTTAAACACCACCGAAAAGGACAATGAACTTTTCTATGGCCTTGTATATGCATCGGGGCTTGCAAAGGTAACCGGACCAATCAACGCATTGGTCATCGACGCTTCATTGCTCACAGAGCCCAAAACCGCCATATTCCTGCCATTGTCTTCGGCCAAAGATGTTTCGGAACGCGATTTTGTTTCGTTCGTCAACAAGAGTTCTGATATCATTATCATTGAGGACATTATCGGTGTGGAGGAAAAATCGAAAGCCAATTTTGCCGTAAACCTCGATCTGGAGGTAACTCCCGAGGCCGAAGCGCAGATTATCATCGACAAACAGGTTGGGGATATCATTAAGGCCAATGGGTTGGGAAATCTTAAGCTGGAAGTTAATCCCGGCAAGGGGTTATTCAACATGTTTGGCCAGTACGAAATCACTAAGGGAGATTATCTGTTTACACTGCAAGGAGTTATCAACAAACGATTGAAGATTGGCGACGGCAGTACCATCAACTGGAATGGCGATGTGGTGGATGCCGCGATGGATATCAAAGCCATTTACTCGCTGAAAACTCCTCTGAAACCCCTCTTCCCCAACCAGCAGGATGACAGGTTCAGCAAGCGGATACCCGTTGAGTGTCAGATTTCTCTTATGGGCAAACTCATGGAGCCCAGCATCGAATTTAACATCGAATTGCCGGGTGCCGATAACGAAACCAAGGCTCAGGTACAAAGCGTACTCAACACCGAGGAGAATATGAGTATGCAGTTCCTTTCACTTTTGGTTATCAACAGTTTTGTCGATCCATCGGGTGGCGATAGCCAAGGTGGCCAATTTGGCCAAGGGTTGTACTCAACGGTAAGTGAGGCTCTATCGAACCAACTGAGCAATTGGCTTTCGCAGTGGAGCAACGCTTTCGACATAGGGCTTAACTACCGCCCCGGCGATCCCGCCGCCGAGATCAGCTCCAACGAGGTGGAGCTGGCTGTTTCAACCCAGCTGTTCAACGACAGGGTTTCCATCAACGGGAACGTTGACATGGGTACGCAAACTTCGAGCAGCCCCATTGCCGGCGACTTCAACATTGATGTAAAAATCGTGCCATCGGGTAAGGTAAGGCTCAAAGCCTTTGCCCGATCGAATAACGATGTTCTCTATGGAACCTCGCAATCGCCCTATACCACCGGCGCAGGCGTGATGTATCGCGAAGATTTCAACTCCCTGAGGGAGCTATGGCAACGTTACAAAAGCTTTTTCAGGCCCAAATCATCGCAACAGCAAGACGAAGAAAATCAAAGCCCTGAATACAATTCTTTCTTTCTACCCCCTGACACGTTGAAGAAAAAAGAAAATGCTTCCCTCGGCATGAAATAGTTGCACCACTTTGCCGTTTTTTTTATTAACTTCGCCCAGTTTTCACTTTTAAAAACTTTATCAATATGCTTCTTTTACAGGTAGATATTGCATCCCAAGCGTTGAGCAATCAACCTACAGAGATTACCATGAATTTTTGGGAACTTTCGCTGAAAGGCGGATGGATTATGATTCCCATTGTATTTCTTTGGTTCATAGCCGTATATCTGTTTATCGAGAGGTATTGGGCTATAAAAAAATCATCGCGCGAAGACATTAACTTCATGAACCGCATCAAGGAGTACATACACGAGGATAAGATTGAATCGGCCATCGCCATGTGTCAATCACAGAATACCCCCGTGGCAAGGATGATTGAAAAGGGCATCCATCGCATAGGGCGACCCCTTTCCGATGTGAATGCTGCCATTGAAAACGTGGGGAACCTGGAAGTATCGAAACTCGAAGAGGGTCTTCCCACCCTTGCCAGCGTTGCAGGGGGCGCTCCCATGCTGGGATTTTTGGGTACAGTTATCGGTATGATCAGGGCATTCTACGATATGTCCATGGCAGGCAACAACATCGATGTTGGGCTTCTTTCAAATGGTATCTACACTGCCATGGTTACCACGGTTGCAGGGCTTATTGTAGGTATTTTCGCCTACTTCGCCTATAATATTCTGGTGGCAAAAATTGAAAAGGTTGTGTTCACCATGGAGGCCAATACCACCGAATTTATGGATCTTCTCAACGAACCGGTTTAACTATTTCATTGTTAAAAAAACAAAAAAATGGCACTTAAGCGAGGACCAAAGGTTAACCCCAACTTCAGCATGTCGTCCATGACCGACCTGGTTTTCCTATTGCTGGTATTTTTCATGGTCACCTCAACGCTTGTTGCTCCCAACGCCCTGAAGCTTCTGCTCCCCCGTAGCGATAGCCAAACGCCGGCCAAGGCAATAACCACTGTGAGCATAACCGAAGATTTACATTTTTACATTGAGCAAACGCCAATACCATTTCAGGATTTGGAAGCAATGTTGGCACAACGATTGCAAGGACAGATAGAGCCCACCATTTCACTTCATGTTCACCGTACGGTGCCCATGGAAGAGGTGGTTAAGGTAATGAACATTGCTAAGGATAATCACTATAAGTTGATACTGGCTACACAGCCTTTAAAGTAAAAAACAAGCGGTATGTCGGGAAGAGTCCGTGGAATAGTAGGGTCGATGATGATACACATATTAATCATCGTGTTGCTGTTGCTGTTCAATTTCTCCACCCCCTTACCCTTGCCCGGCGAGGAGGGTATTCTGATTAACTTTGGCACCGATAACGAGGGTATGGGACTAACAGAACCCCGTCCTGCACCGCGCAGGGAAACACAACCTGTATCGCAACCAACCAGCCAAAAGGACAAGGAAACACCCCTGACACAGGATTTTGAAGATGCCCCTGCAATTCCGCCTACCAAACCCGAACCCAAACCTAAGCCCAAACCCGACAAACCCAAAGACACCCAACCGGCTGAAACCACACCGAAAGAGACTCAACCTCAGAAGGAGGTGGAGAAGCCACGCGAAATCGACAGGAGAACCCTATTCCCCGGCCAAAAGCCCGATGGTGGTGATACCGGCGAAGGCGATGGTAATGTAAAAGGGAACCAGGGCGACCCGGGTGGTTCGGTAGATTCAGGAGATCGTACCGGAGGAACCGGTGGTAGGGGTGGCGGTATAAGTTTTAGCCTTGGTAATCGTAAGTCACTTTCGCTACCCCCGCCAGTTTACCCCAAACAGAAAAGCGGAAAGGTTGTGGTTTCAATCACCGTTGACAGGAACGGTAAAGTAACAGCCGCAGAGGCTGGTGCTAAGGGATCAACAACTCTCGATGAAGAACTATTAAAGGTAGCCAAGGAAGCTGCGCTTCGCGCAACATTCGATGTCAATCCCAACGCACCTGCTTTCCAGACAGGAACCATTACCTACATATTCAAACTTGAGCAGTAAACCGGTTTACAAAAACAGGAGCTTTACAGCAAAGCCAAAAATTGTTACCAGCAACACCCACCGGATGAATTTTGCCCCCTTACGAACGGCAAGCCGTGTTGCTATCCAGGCACCGATCATACTCCCGGCACCAAGGGAAAACCCTACCCCATAATCCACCTGGCTATTGACAATAAACACCACGATGGCTGCTACTGTCAGGGCAAGGGTTATCAACACTTTAATGGCATTGCCCTTAAGCAGGTCAAACCCGGCTCCCAACACAAGGCCTGCCAACAGGAAGTAGCCGACTCCGGCCTGGATAAACCCTCCGTAAAAACCAATGCCAAGGAATATGATGGTTTGCCATAGGCCGGGCTTCGATTTTACCTGCCCTGCCTGCTCTTTAACCCAACGGTCGGGCTTGAAAAGGATGATGAAAAACATGAATACCAGCAGTCCGCCGATAATCCTGTTCATCAGCTGCTCATCGAGGTTAACCGCCATGGCTGCTCCCAAAAGCGATCCGATGATGGCCGGAATGGTGAGCCAAATCCCTTCCTTCCACTCGAAAACCTTTTTCTGCTTGAAACTACTCACCGCAACAATGCTCTGAAGCAACACCCCCAACCTGTTGGTGCCATTGGCAATGTTGGCCGGCAGGCCAAAGAAAATGAGCAGGGGCAGCGTTATCAGCGATCCACTTCCAGCCAGTGTATTGATAAAGCCGGCTAAAGCACCGGCAACGATAAACAACCCGTACATCCAAAGTTCCATATGCATAAAACTTAAATTGAAAACAATTTTCAAATATAGTGGGTAGAAAATAATCATTACAACAGATTTGCCTTTTATTACTTAAATCCATTCTAAAAATTACCATATTTACATACCACCCATTGACAAAATGCAAAAGATAATTAGTTTTGAATGTTCTAAAAAAATTTTTTAAAATGGAAAAAAGCATAAAAGGAACCGAAACCGAAAAGAATCTGCTAAAATCTTTTGCGGGTGAATCGCAGGCAAAAAACCGCTATACTTTTTTTGCAAAGCAAGCCATTAAGGATGGTTATCAGCAGATAGCCGAGCTATTCATGCAAACTGCCATGCAGGAGGAGCAGCATGCCAAAACATTCTTCAAATTTTTGGAAGGCGGCATGGTCGAGATTACGGCTTCATACCCTGCAGGAGTTATAGGCACCACGGCCGAAAACCTTAAGGCTGCCGCCATGGGCGAACACGAAGAGTGGACAGAACTATACCCCCACTTTGCCGATGTGGCAGAAAAAGAGGGTTTTAAACAGATTGCCATTGCCTTCAGGATGATTGCGAAAGTGGAAAAGGATCACGAGGAGAGGTACCTCAAACTACTAAAGAACGTTGAGGAAGGAAGAGTCTTCGAAAAGGATGAGGAGGTTGTGTGGATGTGCCGTAAATGCGGATACCATCATAAGGGCAAAAACGCTTTAAAAGTATGCCCGGTTTGCCAACATCCCATCGACTACTTCGAGGTACTGGCAGAGAACTATTAAGAAAAAAGCGGGTTTGAAACCCGCTTTTTTTCATTTTACTTTTATAGTACATCCTATTGCCTTTGTTTCACTCACCGGCGGCTTGTTTCCTGCCAGTAGCGCTTCAATGGCATTTCTCAGAAAAGGTTCCTTAACTGCCGATGCGTCCTTGTAGTTATCGTCAATGGCGCCGATGTACTCCACAATTAAATCGCCATTCTGCTTACGCAACAGAAAAACGTGCGGAGTGCGCGTAGCCCCGTATATGGGGTAAATCTTTTGACCCTCGTCAAAAAGATAGGCAAACGGGAATTTTTTATCCCTTGCCCTTTCGATCATATTCTCATAGCTATCCTGAGGCTGCGCGGACGGATCGTTGGAATTGATGGCAATCACAGGAAATCCCTTTGAGGCATACAGGTTGTGGATTTCAATCATCCTGTCCTCATACGCCATGACGTATGGGCAGTGATTACAGGAAAAAATAACTACAAAACCTTTGGCATCGGAATAATCGGCCATGGAAACCATTTTGCCATCAACATTTTTCAGGGAAAAATCGATGGCCTTATCGCCTATTCTATATCCTTGCCCAAAAACTGCTGCAACGGCAGCAGATACTAACATCAGGGTAAAAAGAAATCTTTTCATACAATTTATATTTATCTGATTATTAATGTTTCTCGCTCTCTTTCAGCCATAAAGTAAGTACAATTATCCAAAACTTAACCGTAGGTTAAAATGTTATTGCGACAGCAGAGACAATATGTTGCTTTTAAGCTCCTCCGTTGTCATAACCTTTTCAAAAAAACGACGATTATTCCCTTTGTATATCAATGTTGCGGGAATGGCTCCCGACCATGAAGCATCAACCTCATTTATCCAGAAATTCGAATTTGGGTCATCGAGCATTACCACCGATGATTGAATATTTTTACTGGAAATAAAGGGGATTAATCGCGTATCATAGTGATTGGGAAAATCGAGGCTAACCAGTAAAATTTTTACCTTTCCGGATCTAAACTCTTTGTTAATATTCTCAAAATGGGGCATCTCAACTACGCATGGAGCACACCAGGTAGCCCAAAAATTGACAACGTAAACAGTGTCATTATCTTTTGAAAGGAAGGGCTTTAGACCTTGGAAATCCACCACCGGAACAGGCTTGGCTACCTCTTTGGTCTTGGGCTGCGCAAAGCCAAACTGCAGCAGAGTAAGCAGCGACAATAGAAAGAATAATCTCCTTACGGGCATGGTAGTCTTCAATTATTTTATGGAACCCAATAACACATTGCATAAAGCTTCAAACTATACGCTATAGCAAGGAATGGCTGGATTAAACATCGATTTTTTTAAGACAAACAAAAAGAAAACTTTTTTGTTTTGGGAGTTAATTTTAATTAAAATATCTTTGAATCATATTTTTGTCTGCAGCAAATAAACTCAACTATCAAAACATTGATTATGAATAATAAACATTTAATTATCCTTTGGATTATCGCCTTTCTCTTTCTGTTCGGATGCAGCACGACCCCTGTGCCGCCCATTGCAGAGAA
>Ga0116143_10003164_pt1 | contig 16841 bp, 12 predicted proteins | sample AD_UKC034_MetaG_FD_89745 | JGI IMG/M metagenome (GOLD analysis project Ga0116143, IMG submission 89745) | Active sludge microbial communities of municipal wastewater-treating anaerobic digesters from USA - AD_UKC034_MetaG | ecosystem: Engineered > Bioreactor > Anaerobic > Digestate | place: USA...
ACGGGCCCCGCGCCACAGCCGGCGCGCCCAGGGCGGCGCGCATGGCCTCGAGCGGCGCGGGCGCGCCCAGCCACAGCGCGTGCGCGGCCGCGGCCTGGTGCAGCAGCCAGGACTCCCCTGGCAGCACGCGGCAGCCCCGCGCCCGGGCCACTTCGCCCAGGGGCCCCGCCGGGTAGGTGGCCTCCAGCACCACGGCCGCGGGCTGGAGCCAGGCCGGCGCGGGCGGCGCGGCGCCGCGGGGCAGGCAACCGACCACGAGCTCGGCCGGCGCCAGCGCCTCGCGCGCCCAGGAGAGCGGCGCGTGGGCGCAGCCCACCCGGGCGGCGCCCGCCGCGGCCCGGGCCGGGTCGCGGCTGAGCAGCGTCACCCGGGCGCCGTCCTCGTGGAGCGCCAGCGCCGCGGCCAGGCCGGCGCCGCCGGCGCCCAGCACCACCGCCCGCCGGCCCCGGACCGCCACCCCGGCCTCGGCCAGCGCGCCGCGGACGCCGTCGGGATCGGTGTCGAAGCCCCACAGCTCGTCGCCGCGGACCGCCACGGTGTTGACCGCCCCGAGCCGGGCGGCCGCGCCCTCGAGGCGATCCATGAGCGGGGCCAGCCCCTCCTTGAGCGGGCGGGTCACGTTCGCGCCGGCGAGCCCCAGGCCGCGCAAGAGTGCGAGCGCGCGCGCGGGCTCGGCGCAGCGCACCCGGGTGTAGGCGCCCTCCAGGCCCCGGGCGGAGAAGGCGGCCCGGAAGAGCGTCGGGCTCAGGCTGTGCAGGATCGGATCCCCGAGCACGGCGAAGCGGACGACGCGCTCAGCCACGGCCGAGCTCCTCGAGCAGCGCGCGCAGCCGGCGGTGCGCGGGCTGCCCGGGCGCGGTCTCCAGCCCCTGCCCCGCGCTGGCGTAGGTGAAGGGCGCGCCCAGGAGCGGGGCCAGCACCCGGCTCGGCAGGCCCAGGGGCCCCATGCCCGCCACCACCACCGGCCGCGGGTCGTCCAGCAGGGCGAGCAGGCGCAGGTTGTCCCGCGGGGCGCGCACCAGGCTGGCGATCTTGGCGACGTCGGCCCCGGCCTGGAAACAGGCCTCCCGGCGCCGCTCGAGCTCCGCGGCCGGCGGGGTGCCCTCGAGGTCATGGGAGGAGAGGATCACCTTGCGCCCCAGCCGCCGGGCCAGGGCGAGCAGCGGCGCGCGCTCCTCCGGCGGGCTCTCGAGCTCCAGGTCCAGGTAGGCCGCGCCGCCCTCCAGGGCCGCGGCGAGCAGCTCCACCCGCCGCGCGCCGGCCGCGCCGCCCGGCCGGCAGGTGGCCAGCAGCCCGAGCGGCGCGCCGAACAGCGCCCGCACCTCCTCCGCCCCGGCCCGGAGATCGTCCAGGCGCAGCTCGACCAGCCGCACGCCCTCGGCCTGTAGCGCCCCGAGCGCCGCCCGCGCGGCGGCCGCGGAGGCCGGCCGCACGCTCACGCACACGTCGCAGCCCACGCCGCCTCCAGCTCGCCGGGTAGGACCTCGAGACCGAACCTGTCCGCCTCCCGCGCCATGCGTCCCGGCGCCGCGGGCAGCGCCAGGCGCAGCGCCCCACCGCGCCGCTTCTTGTCCGCGGCGGCCCAGGCGAGCACCTCCCGGGCCGGGCCGGGCGCCTCGGCCGGGAAGCCCAGCCGCGCGAGCAGGCGGTCCACCCGGGCGCAGTCCTCGGCCGGGAAGCCCACCCGCCGCGCCGCGAGCCTGAGCTCCACGCGCAGGCCGAAGGCCACCGCCCGCCCGTGGCTCCAGGCATGCGCGGTGTGCGCCTCCACGGCGTGGGCCACGGTGTGCCCCAGGTTGAGCACCATGCGCCGGTCGTCCTCGCGCTCGTCCGCCTGCACCACCTCGGCCTTGATGGCGAGCGCCCGCCCGAGGAGCTCGGCGTCCAGCGCGCCGGGCACGGCGAGGCTCTCGGCCTCGGCCTCCAGGCGGGCGAAGAGCGCGGCGTCGGCCACCAACGCGTGCTTGACCAGCTCGGCCAGCCCGTCGCGCCAACCCTCGGGCGGCTGGCTGGCGCAGGCCGCGGGCTCGACCAGCACCAGGCTGGGCTGGTGGAAGGCGCCCACCAGGTTCTTGCCCCGCGGGGTGTTCACCGCCACCTTGCCACCCAGGGCCGCGTCCACGCAGGCGAGCAGCGTGGTGGGCAGCGCGATCCACGGCAGGCCGCGCTGGTAGGTGGCGGCCAGGAAGCCGGCCACGTCCAGGCTCAAGCCCCCGCCGGCGGCCACCACGACCCCGCCCCGATCGAGGCCCGCCTCGAGCAGCGCGTCCTCGAGCCGCGCCTTGGTGTCCCGGGTCTTGTGCGCCTCGCCCGGGGGGAACTCCAGCGGCAGGAGGCGCGCCACCCGCGGGCGGAGCAGCGCCTCGAGCCGCGCGCCGAAACGCGCCAGGACCTGCGCGTCCCCGACCAGGGCGGCCTCCCGCCAGGCCGGCCGCCACAGGTCGGGCAGCGCCTCCCAGGCGCCCGGGCCCACCAGCACCTCGACGCGCTCCGCGCGCCGGAAGAGGAGCTCCAGCCTGTGCATTCCCGCGGGGCCTCACTCGGCCACGGCGCAGCGCGACGCCAGGCCGTACTTCTGCATGCGCCGCAGCAGCTGGAACCGGCTGATCCCCAGGAGGCGGGCGGCCTCCGCCCTGGCCCCGCCCGTGGTCTGCAGGGCGCGCTCGATCATCTTGCGCTCCAGGGAGTCCATGGTGTCAACCCCGGGGATGAAGTCGATGGTCGCGGCCTGGCCGGCGGCGGGCGAGCGGGCCGGGCCCGCCAGCGCGATGCGCTCCCCGCGCAGGCGCTCCGGCAGGTGCCTGAGCTCGATCCGCGCGCCGTCGCTGAGGATCACCGCGCGCTCGAGGATGTTCTTCAGCTCGCGCACGTTGCCCGGGTAGTCGTAGGCCTGCAGCGCGGCGCGCACCTCCTCGCCGAGCGGCTCCAGCGCCAGGCCCATGCGGCCGGCGAAGAAGTCGACGAAGTGCTGGGCCATGCGCAGCACGTCCTCGCCGCGCTCGCGCAGCGGCGGCAGGTGGATGGGGAACACGGCCAGGCGCTGGTAGAGATCCTGGCGGAACGCGCCCAGGCGCACCAGCTCCGCGAGGTCGCGGTTGGTGGCGGCCAGCACCCGCGCCTCCACCGGGTGCTCCCGGACCGAGCCGATGCGCTGGAAGCGGCGGGTCTCCAGCACGCGGAGCAGCTTGCCCTGCAGGGTCAGATCCATGTCGCCGATCTCGTCGAGCAGCACGGTGCCCTGGCCGGCCTCCTCGAACACCCCCTTGCGGGCGCGGTGGGCCCCGGTGAAGGCGCCCTTCTCGTGCCCGAACAGGAGGCTCTCGATCAGGTTGGCCGGCATGGCCACGCAGTCCACCGACAGGAAGGGGCTGCCCGCCGGGGCGCTGCGGGCGTGGAGGAAGCGGGCGGCCACCTCCTTGCCCACCCCGGTCTCGCCGGTCAGCAGCACGGTCGTGTCGCCGCGTCCGGCCACGCGCTCGAGCTCCGCGCGCACCCGCAGCACGGCGGCGGACTCGCCCAGCAGGCCGTCCTTGCGGTGCTGGTCCCAGCCCGCGCCCAGCCCGCGGGCCGCGCTCACCCGGCGCACCTCGGCCAGCCGCTCGACCAGCGGCTGGATGGAGGGCTGCTTGACCAGGTAGTCGAGCGCGCCCTGGCGGATGGCCTCGATGGCGTGCGGGATGGCCTCGTGGGCCGTCATCACCAGCACCGGGCACTTGGGCTGGCGCGCGCGCAGGCCCGGGATGAGCTGGATGCCGTCGCCGTCGGGGAGCTTGTGGTCGAGCAGGATGGCCTGGTACGCCTGCGGGTTCTCGCCCGCCAGCGCCAGCGCCTCGGCGGCGGAGAAGGCCACGTCGCTCTCCATGCCCGCCCGCCCGAGCTCCCGGGCGATGGCCAGGGCGAACAGCTCGCTGTCGTCGACCACCAGCACGCGGAAGGGCAGCTCCACCGCCTCGCACATGGGGTCCCTCCTAGGCCCGATCGGCCCACAGGGCGGCCGGGCGGAACCTCCGCCTGAGCACCACCAGCAGCTTCTCCCACGCAGGCAGGCTCACCCGCGCGCCGAAGACCGGCAGGTCCGCGGCCACCAGGCGCGCGAGCAGGCGCTGGTAGGTCTCGCGCAGGGCCTCGCAGAAGTAGAGCCGGGCGGCCAGCCCGGGGGGCAGCGCCGCGGCGGCCTGCTCGTAGAGCGCCTGGGCGCGGGCGGCCTCGAACCGCAGGAGCCGCCCGAGCGCCGGGGTCGCGCGCCGGCCGAGGATGTCCGCCTCGCTCACCCCGAAGGCCTCGAGGTCCTCGAGCGGCAGGTAGATGCGCCCGCGGGCGGCGTCCTCGCCCAGATCGCGCAGCACGTTGGTGAGCTGCACGGCCACGCCGCTCAGCTCGGCGTACAGCTCGACCTCCGCGCCACGCCCGCCCTGCACCGCGGCGCACACCAGGCCGACCGCCGAGGCCACCCGGTAGCAGTAGGCGTGCAGCTCCCGGAAGGTGCAGAAGCGGCGCTGGGCGAGATCCTGCTCGACCCCCTCGAGCACCAGCTCGAGGTGCGCCCGTGGCAAGCGATAGCGCCCCGCGGCCCAGGCCAGCGCCTCCTCCACCGGCCCGCCCGGCCGGCCGGCCAGCAGAGCCTCCAGCCGCGCGCGCCAGCCCTCGAGCGCCCGCCGCGCGCTGACCTCGTCGGGCGCCTCGTCCACCGCGTCGTCCACTTGCCGGCAGTAGGCGTAGAACGCGGTCAGCGCGTCCCGGGGCTCGGCCGGCAGCAGGCGAAAGGCCGTCCGGAAGCTCGAGCCGGAGCGCGCGAGCACGGTCCGACAGGCCGCCATGGCCGCCGCGTGGCTCACCGCGCCTCCCCGGGCGCGGCGCGCCCGTGCAGGCGCATGTGGCCGCGCTGGATCCCCTCGGTGGACAGGGCGCGAAGCGCCGCCAGGTTGCTGGCCAGGCCCACGGCGCCCGCCACCCCGGCCAGCTCCGCGGCCCGCGTGATCCCCAGGAGCGCGAGCGCCAGGCGGGCCCCGGGGTGCACCCGGGAGGCCCCGCCCACCACCCCCACCGCCATGGGCATCTCGAGCCGCCCGACCAGCCAGCCGTCCTCCGCGCGCCAGGTGCACAGCGGCCCGTAGCCGCCCGGGCGGGTGGCCGCGTAGGCGTGGGCCCCGGCCTCGACCGCCCGCCAGTCGTTGCCGGTGGCCACAAGCAGCGCGTCGACGCCGTTCATGATGCCCTTGTTGTGGGTGGCCGCCCGGTAGGGATCGCGCTCTGCGAAGCGCGAGGCCGACACGATCGCGTCGCGCACCGCCTCCCCCGCGAGCCCGCCCAGCGCGAGCGCCGCGGGGGGCACCCGCACCCGACCGCGCACCAGCCGGCGATCGGCCAGGTTGGTGAGGATGCGCAGGCCGGGCCGCCCGCCGCACAGCGCGAGCAGCCGGGGCAGCAGCGCCTCGCCCATCGTGTTGACCGCGTTGGCCCCCATGGCGTCGCGCACGTCGACCCGCAGGTGGACCACCACGAAGCCATCCTCCCCCGGCGCCTCCGGCCCGAAGCAGCGCAGCTCCAGCCCCAGCGGCCCGCCGCCGACGCGGGCCAGGGCCGGGTCCTGGGCCGCGGCCACCCCCAGCAGCTCCGGCTCGGCGGCCCGGATGCGCGCGGCGGCCTCCTCCGGCGCGGGGTGGTGGAGCTGCACCTGGCAGATCATCTCGGCCGGGTCCACCTCGACGTGGAAGCCACCGCCGGCCAGCGCCATGCGGGCCGCGTTGGCCGCGGCGGCCACCACCGAGGGCTCCTCGATCACCAGGGGAACGATCCGCGCCCGGCCGTTCACCAGGAAGTTGGGGGCCACCGCGAAGGGCAGGCCGTAGCGGCCGAGCACGTTCTCCACCAGCCGATCGGCGGCCTCGAGGCTCAGCCCGCCGTCCGCCAGCGCCGCGAGCTCCGCGAGGGAAAGCCCGCGCGCGGTCGCCACCGCCTCGCGCCGCGCCGCGGGCGCGAGCGCGTGGAGCCCGCGCAGCCGGCAGCCGGGCGGGCCCGGCGCCGCGGCGCCTCCGCCCACCGCGGTGACGAAGGCGGCGAAGCCCGCCGCCCGCCAGGCCGCCGCGACCTCGGCCTCGCGCCCGGGCGCGAGCGCGATCACCCCGCCGCCGCCGCCGGCGCCGGTCAGCTTGGCGCCCAGCGCGCCGGCCTCCAGGGCGAGCGACACCATGCGCTCGATCTCCGGGATGGACACGCCCAGCTCGCCCAGGCAGGCCTGGTTCTCCAGCATGGCCGCCCCCAGGGCGGCGAGGTCCCGGACGCGCAGGGCCTCGAGCCCGCGGCGCAGGCAGCCCTCGATGCGCTCGAACTGCCGCTCGGTGGCCGCCCGGCCGGCCTCCCAGCGCCGGCGCACGCTGGCGACCATGTCGCGCGTGGCCCGCGGCACCCCGGTCTGGCCGACCACCAGCGCGGGCAGCGCCCAGGGCAGGCGGGCCGCCTGCGGCGAGAGCGGCTCCGCCCCGGCCGGCGTGCCGGTGGCCAGCCCGTCGCGGCGAAACAGGCACAGCCCGCCGTGCGTGGCGACCATGTCGTCCAGCCCCGAGGGCGTTCCGTGGAACACCCGCTCCAGCTCGTGGGCCAGCTCCCGGACCCGCGCGGCGGGCCAGTCCGCGCCCCGGGCCACGGCCGCCGCGCGCACCAGCGCCACCGACAGCGCGGCCGAGCCGCCCAGGCCCGCGCCGAGCGGCAAGCTGGCGCGCAGCGAGACGTCGAACCCGGGGCCGGGCAGCAGCTCGGCGAGCCTGGCGAGCGCGGCGCCGAGCGCGCCCGGGCTGTCCGCGTCGGCCTCCAGCCCCCAGTCGGGCACCCGAAGGCGGGCGCCCGCGGGCCGCGGGCGGAGGTCCTCCAGGCGCACGCCGGCATCGATGCCACCGGCCAGGGCAGGCCGGCCGTAGACCACGGCGTGCTCGCCGAACAGGATCACCTTGCCGTAGGCCAGCGTCACCGGCCCGCCTCCCGCCAGCCGGCCAGCGGCCCGAGCAGCCGCCGCGGGGCCGCGCGGAGCGCCGCGAGATCGCGGCTGCCCGTCAGCAGCATGGCCGCGCGCAGCCCCGCGAGCACGTCCGCGAGCAGCCGCTCGGCCGCCGCGGGCCCACCCTCGAAGCAGGCGCGCAGCACCGGCGCGGCCAGGCCGGCCACGCGCGCGCCCAGCGCCAGGGCGCGGGCCACGTCCAGGCCGGAGCGCAGCCCGCCGGAGGCCATCACCTCGAGCCCCTCGTCGACGAGCTCCAGCACCGCGGCGGCCGTGGGGACGCCCCAGTCCCAGAAGGGCTCCATGGCCCGCGCGGCGCCGCCCGCGCGGCCGATCTCCACCCCGACCCAGGAGGTCCCGCCCACGCCGGCCGCGTCCACCCAGCGCACCCCGGCCAGGGCGAGCGCGCGCGCCGCGCGGCGGCCCAGGCCTGCGCCGGTCTCCTTGACGATGACCGGCAGGCCCAGCGTGGCCACCGCCTCGCCGATGGCCTCCGTGAGCCCGCGGAAGTCGCGGTCGCCCTCGGGCTGCGCCAGCTCCTGCGCCGGGTTCAGGTGGACGCACAGCGCGTCCGCGCCCACCACCTCGAGCGCCTCGCGGACGCGCGCCAGGCCCAGCGGCCGGAGCTGGGCCGCACCCAGGTTGCCCGCCAGGAACACCCGCGGCGCGGCGTCCCGCACCCGGTAGCTCGCCGCCAGCGCCGGACGCTCGATCATCGCCCGCATGCTACCCAGGCCGAAGCCCAGCCCGAGGCGCTCGGCCACCACGGCCAGGTCGGCGTTGATGCGGCCCGCCTCGTCCGTGCCGCCGGTCATCCCGGTGACGAACAGCGGGGCGGCCAGGACGCGCCCGGCGAACTCGGTGGAAAGATCCAGCTCGTCGAGGCCGAGCTCCGGCAGCGCGCAGTGCTCGAGCCAGACGTGCTCCAGCCAGGTGGTGGCCTCGCGGGCGGGCACGCCACCCCGGCGGAAGGGCTCCAGGTGGTCGCGCTTGCGTCGCTCGATCCGCTCCAGGTTCGCGCCCACCAGACACCTCCGGTGGGGGGCCAGCCGAGCAGGAAGCGTGCCAGGCACGCGTTCGGCCGCCAGCGCGCGGAGGCGCCGGGGGATCGCGGCGCGCCGCCCGGTCCAGGCCCCGCGCGCCCCCGCCAGCCGGGTGCGAAGGCGCACGCGGGGCGTGCGGATCGGCGGCCCAGGGTCCGCGGCGGCCCCCCGGGGCTGGCGCGCTTCTTGCTTTGGCTCGCCGTCCGGAGGACGAGCCCATGCCGCTGCCCGCCATCCTGGAGGCCTACCGCCAGCGCGTCGAGCAGGGCCTGCGCGCGGAGCTCACGCGGCTCGAGGCGCCCGAGCGCCTGCGGGAGGCCATGGCCTACTCGCTGCTGGCGGGCGGCAAGCGCGTGCGCCCCATCCTGGCGCTCGCCAGCGGGGAGCTCGGCGCCGCGAGCGGGGACGAGCTCCTGCCGGCCGCCTGCGCGCTCGAGTTCGTTCACACCTACTCCTTGATCCACGACGACCTGCCCGCGATGGACGACGACGACCTCCGGCGCGGCATGCCGACCAGCCACAGGCGCTTCGGAGAGGCGCTGGCCATCCTGGCGGGCGACGCGCTGCTGACCGAGGCCTTCGGCCTCGTCGGACGGGCGGCGCGGGAGCCGGCCCGCGGCCTGCGCGCGGCCCTGGAGCTGGCGCGGGCGGCGGGCGCGGGCGGCATGGTGGGCGGGCAGGTGCTCGACACGCTGGAGACGGGCCGGGCGCCCGCGGAGCCCGAGGTCGAGCGCATCCACCGGCTCAAGACCGGGGCGCTGCTGACCGCCGCGGTCCGCGTGGGCGCCATCCTGGGCGGCGCCGAGGAGCCGGCGCTCGAGCACCTGACCCGCTACGCCGAGCGGCTCGGGCTCGCCTTCCAGGTGGCGGACGACCTCCTCGACGTGGTAGGCGAAGCCCAGAGCCTTGGAAAGTCCGCGGGCAAGGACCGCGCCATGGGCAAGACCACCTACGCGGACCTGCTCGGGCAGGAGCGCGGCTGGGCCTACGCCGGGCGGCTGGCCGCCGAGGCCGCGGCGGAGCTGGCGCCGTTCGGGGCGCGCGCGGACGCGCTCCGCGAGATGGCGTCGTTCAACGTCCGCCGGGACTGCTGACCGGCCGAGGGGCGTTCGGAGATTCCGCACGCCGGTGCGACATCGCACGAGGAGTCGAGCATGCCAGAGAAGGATCTGAACGCCCTGCGCGAGGAGCTGGAGGAGATCAACGCCTCGCTGCTCGAGCTGCTCTCCAGGCGGGCGCAGGTGGTGACCGAGGTGCAGGCGCTCAAGGCCAGGCGGGGCCTGCCCACCTTCGACCCCGAGCGCGAGATGGAGATGCTCCAGGGCCTGGTGACGCGCAACCCGGGGCCCTTCCCGGACGAGACCGTCCGCAGGCTGTTCAAGGAGATCTTCCGCGCCTGCGTGGACCTCATGCAGCAGCAGAAGGAGCGCGCCCTGCTGGTCAGCCGGGCGTCCCGGGCCGAGGATCTGGTGATCGAGGTGCGCGGGCGCGAGCTCGGCCGCGCGCCGTTCGTCATCGCCGGCCCGTGCGCGGTGGAGAGCGAGGAGCAGCTCGAGGCCGTGGCGCAGCGGGTGAAGGCGCTGGGCGGGCAGTGCCTCAGGGGCGGGGCCTTCAAGCCCCGCTCCTCGCCCTACGCCTTCCAGGGCCTGGGCGCCCCCGGGCTCGAGCTCCTCAGGCGGGTGGCGCGGCGGCACGACCTGGTGACCGTGTCCGAGGTCATGGACACGCGCCAGGTGGCGCTGCTCGCCGAGTACGTGGACGTGCTGCAGGTGGGCTCGCGCAGCATGTACAACTACCCGCTGCTCCGGGAGCTCGGCAAGGCCCGCCGGCCGGTGCTGCTCAAGCGCGGGCTGTCGGCCACGCTGGAGGAGTTCCTGTGGGCGGCCGAGTACGTGGCCAGCGAGGGCAACGCCCAGGTCATCCTGTGCGAGCGGGGCATCCGCACCTTCGAGACCGAGACGCGCAACACGCTCGACGTCTCGGCCGTGGCGCTGCTCAGGCAGAAGAGCTACCTGCCCGTGGTGGTGGACGTGAGCCACGCCGCCGGCCGCAGGGACATCCTGGCCGCGCTCGGCCGGGCGGCCCTGGCCGCCGGCGCGAGCGGGTTGATGGTCGAGGTGCACCCCTGCCCCGCGGTGGCCCGCTCGGACGGCCAGCAGCAGCTCGACCTCGACGAGTTCACGGGCTTCATGGCCTCGGTCGGCCTGGGCCAGGCCGCGCGCCTGCGGGAAGTCCCCTGCGCGTGAGCGAAAGGACGGTGCGGCGATGCGCCTGAGCGTGGCGTGCAACTTCGACGAGGCCCTGCTGGAGGGGTTGCAGGGATACCCGGTCTACGAGATCTACGGCAAGCTGACCAGCGACTACTTCGGCGGCGGGCGGCCGTCGTTCTACCTGCCCGAGGTGGTCCGCGCGGGCCTCGGGCGCTTCGTCGAGGCCACCCACCGCCGTGGCATCCAGTTCAACTACCTGCTGAACGCCTCGGCCATGGGCAACACCGAGTTCTCGCGCGAGGGCCAGCGCGAGATCGAGGGGGTGCTCGGCTGGCTGGACGACATCGGGGTGGACTCGGTCACCGTGGCCAACGTGTTCTTCCTCCGGCTGGTCAAGCGGCGCCACCCGCGCATCAAGGTGCGCGTCTCCTCGCACCGCTTCACCGACACCCCGCGCAAGGTGCGCTTCTGGGTGGAGAACGGGGCCGACTACATCGTGGTCTCCGAGGTCAACATCCACCGCGAGTTCAAGGTGCTCCAGGCCATGCAGCGGGCCGCCCAGGGCGTCGAGCTACAGCTCATCGTGAACAACTGGTGCCGCCAGGACTGCGCCATCGCCGGCAACCACGCGGTGGGGTTGTCGGCCGCCAGCCAGGCCGGGAACAAGGGCTTCCCGCTCGACTACTGCTCGGTGATCTGCAACCGCATGCGCCTCGAGGAGCCGGTGCACTACCTGCGGGCCAACTGGATCAGGCCCGAGGACCTGCACCTGTACGAGGCCATGGGCTACCAGAACTTCAAGATCGTCGAGCGCAACACCCCCACCCAGATCCTGCTCGAGCGGGTGCGCGCCTACGCCGGTCGCCGCCACGACGGCAACCTGCTCGACCTCGTCCAGAACTACGCCTACCCGATCGAGAAGATGGGGCCCAAGGCCATGGACGCCTACTCGACCCGGCGCATGCTCAAGTACTTCGTGAAGCCGCAGATGGTGAACATGCTCAAGTTCCTGAAGGTGATCGAGTTCGGCAAGGCCATGAGCGTGCTCTATCCGCGGGTGGGCCCCAACCCGGTGCAGATCGACAACCGGGCGCTCGACGGCTTCATCGAGCGGTTCAAGACCGAGGGCTGCCAGGACGTCGACTGCGAGGCGTGCCGCTACTGCCACGGCTGGGCCGAGCGCGCGGTGAAGATCGACCCGGAGTGGAAGGCCAGGACGCTGCCCCTGTTCGACGACCTGATGGGCGAGCTCGACGGCGGCGCGTTCTGGGATCCCTACCTGACCACGGCGCGGGAGCTGGCCACGGGCTGGCTCCAGCGCGCGGTCGGCGGGCCCAGCTGAGGACCGCGCCCGCGGGGTGAACGACATGCGCGCAGAGATCCGCGAGGCCGTCCGCCGCGGCGTGGGCCGGCTGGTCGAGCTGCAGGAGGCCGACGGCGCCTGGCGCGGGGAGTACGGCGGCCCGCTGTTCCTGTTGCCCATGTACCTGGCGGCCTGCCAGGTGGTCGGCCACCAACCCGCGGCGGCCCGCCGCGAGGGTATGCTGCGCTACCTGCGCGGCGCGCAGAACCCGAACGGCAGCCTGGGGCTGCACGAGGAGGACCGCCCGGGCTGCGTGTTCACCAGCGCGCTGGGCTACGCCGGCCTGCGGTACCTGGGGGTGGGCGCGGACGATCCGGCCGCCACCCGCCTGCGCGCCTGGATCCTGGCGAACGGCACGGCCCTCGGCGCGGCCAGCTGGGGCAAGCTCACCCTGGCCGTCCTCGGGCTCATGCCCTACGAGGGGGTGAGCCCGGTGCTGCCCGAGCTGTGGCTGCTCCCGCGGGCGCTGCCCATCCACCCGGGCCGCCTGTGGTGCCACACCCGCCAGGTGTACCTGCCCATGGCCTGGCTCTACGGCCGGCGGGCGAGCATGCCCGCGACCGAGCTCACCCGGGCGCTCAGGCGCGAGCTCTACGCGAGGCCTTACGAGGCCATCGACTTCCACGCCGCGCGCCACAGCGTGGCCCCGACCGACGACCGCTACCCCATCACCGGGCTGTACCGCCTGGCGGCCGGGCTGATGGGCGCCTACGACGCGCGCCACCGTCCGGCGCTCCGCGCGCGCGCGCTCGACGAGCTCCACACCCACATCCGCTTCGAGGACCAGGTCACCCAGGACATCGACATCGGGCCGGTCAACAGCGTGCTCAACGCCCTGGTGCACCACTTCGCCGAGCCGGGCGGCGCGGCCTTCCGGCGGAGCTTCGCCCGCCTGGACGACTACCTGGTGGACACGCCCCGGGGGACGCAGTTCAACGGCTACAACTCGACCGCCCTGTGGGACACGGCCTTCGCCGCCCAGGCCATCCTGGCCTCGCCCGAGGTCGCCGGGGCCCGGCCGGCCCTCGAGCGCGCCCAGGCCTTCATCCGCGACAACCAGGTGCTGGACGACGTGCCCGAGCGCGCGCGCTACTTCCGCCACCCCAGCAAGGGCGGCTGGCCGTTCTCCGACCGCGCGCACGGCTGGCCCATCTCGGACTGCACCGCCGAGGGGCTCAAGGCCGCCCTCGGGCTCATCGAGGCCGGGCTCGAGGCCGAGGCCGTGCCCGCGGAGCGGCTCGAGGACGCCGTCCGCCTCATCCTGGCCTACCAGAACCCCTCGGGCGGCTTCGCCACCTACGAGCTGCAGCGCGCGGGCGCCTGGCTCGAGTGGCTCAACCCCTCGCAGGTGTTCGCCGACATCATGGTCGACCACCCCTGCGTGGAGTGCACCTCCTCCTGCCTGCAGGCGCTGGCCCGGTGCCGGGAGCGGCTGCCGCCCGGGCTGCGGCGCGAGGCGACCCGGGCGCTCGGGCGCGGGGCGCGCTTCATCCGCCGAAAGCAGCGCCCGGACGGCTCCTGGGTGGGCTCCTGGGCGGTGTGCTTCACCTACGCCGCCTGGTTCGGGGTGAAGGGCCTGCGCGCGGCCGGGGCCGCGCCGGGGGATCGCGCCATCCAGCGGGCCTGCGGCTTCCTGGTCGGCAAGCAGGGCCGGGACGGCGGCTTCGGCGAGGACTGGCGCGCGTGCGTGGAGCGGCGCTGGGTGCCGGCCGGCGAGGGCCGCGCGGCCCAGACCGCCTGGGCCCTCTCGGCGTTCGTCCACGCGGGCCTCGGGGACAGCGAGCCCGCCCGGCGGGCGGCCCGCTTCCTGGTCTCCCGCCAGCAGCCGGACGGCGACTGGCCGCGCGAGCAGCTGGTCGGGGTGTTCAACCACTCGACGCTGATCGACTACGACAACTACCGGCGCTACTTCCCGGTCTGGGCGCTCAGCGAGTACGCCGCCGCCCAGCCCGGCTGAGATCAGCGGCGGGCGCCGGAGGCGAGCGCCTGGTCGTCCCCGGCCTCGGCCAGGTGCGGGGCGAGGGCGCGCGCGGGGGCGCGGTACTGGCGCCGGTCGCAGCGCACCCCCAGGTACTGGCTGCGCGCCTGCCCGGCCGGCCCGGGCAGGGGCTCGAGGCAGGAGTTGTCCTGCGCCAGGTGCTCGGCCAGCGCGCGGAACTGGAGGTACTCGGCGTGGCTGAGCGCCCGGCGCCGGGCGAGGGCCGCGGCGATGCCCACCCTCCCCCGCCAGGCGCCGGCGTCCGGGCCCACCCGTGCGGAGAACCACTCCGCGCAGCAGCCCGAGCCGTAGGAGAACAGGCCCACCCGGGCGCCCTCCACCCGCCGGTCCCCGCGCTCGAGCAGCCCGGCGAGCGACAGGTACAGCGAGCCCGAGTACACGTTGCCCACCAGCCGGTTCACCCACAGGCCGGGCTCGGTGCGCTCGGCGAACAGCGCGTCCGGACCGACCGGCGCGACGCCCCGGCGGGCCGCCTCGCGCTCGTGGAGGGCGCGGAAGGCCTTGAAGGCCATCTTGGGGAACGGCACGTGGAACAGCAGGTGCTCGTAGTCGTCGAAGCCGAGCCCGGAGTGGCGCTCGAAGTCCGCCCAGCAGCGCTCCAGGGAGCGCAGGTAGCACTGGATGCTCACCTGCCCGTCGACGCGGGCGCAGGAGGTGTAGTTGGGACGCCAGAAGTCCATCACGTCCTCGGTGTACACCGCCTCGGGGTGGGGCTCGATGGCGAGCAGGGCGGGCTCGTCCGAGACCAGCATGGCCACCGCGCCCGCGCCCTGGGTGGGTTCGCCGGGTGAGCCGAGCTCGTAGCGCGCGATGTCGCTGGCCACGACGAGCGCCTTCTTGCCGGCCCGGGCGCCGCGCGCCTGGCACCAGTCGAGCGCCAGCCGGAGCGCCGCGGTGGCGCCGTAGCAGGCGTGCTTGGTGTCGAAGGTGCGGCAGGAGGAGGGCAGGCCGAGCAGCCCGTGCACGAAGGTGGCGATGGGCTTGGCCTCGTCCACGCCGCTCTCCGAGCCGACCACCAGCAACCCCACGCAGGCCGGATCGACCGGGTAGTCCCGGAGCAGCGCCGCGGCCGCCTCGCTGGCCATGGTGACCGGATCCTCGTCCGGGGCGGCCACGGCCATGCTCTGGATGCCGAGCCCCTGCGTGTACTTCTGGGGGTCGGCCCCGGTGGCCCGGGCCAGCTCGCCCATCTCGAGGTGGTGGCGGGGGATGTGGACGCTCAGGGCCTCGATGCCGAACCTCGTGTGGCTCCTCACGCGTGTGCTCCTCTCGTGGCTGAATCCAGTCCGCCAGGAGAGCAAGGAGGGTGCCAGCCGACGCGGCGCCGGATTGCCACGGCGTGGCGGTGGGTTGGGCGCGGGCCGGCCGCGCCGGGCGCGGATCGCGCGTGCAGGAACGCGCCTCGGTGCGTCGCCGGCGCGATCTCGCACGATCTCGCGAGCCGGCCTTGTCCCCGGGGGCGACCGGAGGGTATGCTCCAGGAATCCACGCGAGGAGAGCGCCATGAGCCGCATCCGCATGTTCGAGGGCGACGAGCCGGGCGAGACCCCGTCTCCCCGCACCACCATCGTGGGCGGGCGGCCGCCCGAGGCCGCGGGCGCGAGCTTCCCCGTGCCGGTCGGGCTGCAGCGCCTGCTCAGGCTGGCCGCGGTGGAGGCCGCCTTCCTCGAGGAGCTGGTGGTGAAGCGCGCGGAGGTGGCGGGCCCCGCGGGCGTGGAGCTCACCCCGAGCGAGCGCGCCATCCTGGAGGCCGCGCCCGAGGAGCAGCTCCGGGCCATGGCCCGGGCCGTGCCGCCGCCCGAGCCCACCCGGCGGGACTTCCTGCGCAAGACCGCGGCCACGGCCGTGGTGCTGCTGGGCGGCGCGGCGATCGAGGGCTGCCCCGGGAGTGGCGCGGCGCCCGACGCCGCGGCGCCAGAGCCGCCGCCGCCGCCCCGCCCAGACACGCCGGGGCTGCCCACGGGCATCGCACCCGACCTGCCTCCCCCGCGGCCCGACAGCCGGGCCATGGACACCGAGGGCGGGGCCGCCCCGGACGAACCCCCGCCCAGGCCCGGGCGGGTGCCCTCCCCTCCGGGCGGCGCCCGGCCCGACCCGCCGCCCCCGCGCCCCGACGCCGGCCAGGACGGCGGGTTCGCCGAGCCGCCCCCGGGCTGGGAGGGCGGCGCGCCGGACGGCGGACAGCCCGGCGCCGCCGAGGAGCGCCCGCCGAGGCCCGACATCCCCCACGCCACGCGCGGCATCCGCCCCCGCTAGGCCGGTCGCCAGGAGCCCGCCCGTGAACCCGGCCCACATCACCATCCTCAACCTGAACATGCTGTACGTGCGGTACTTCGACGTGGTGGAGCGCGAGCGCCACCTGCCGCTCGGGCCGCTGTACGTGACCGCCGCCCTGGAGGCCGCGGGCTACCGGGTGGACCTGCGCGACTACCAGCTCCACGAGGCCGAGGACCCCTTCTCCCCCGCGGAGATCGTGCGCGCCCTCGAGGACCCGGCCCCGGTGATCGGCTTCTCCTGCATGGCCAACCTGCTGCCCTTCACCCTGCTGGCCATGCGCGCGGTGAAGGAGCGCTGGCCCGACCGCACCCTGGTGCTCGCGGGCGTCGGCCCCAAGAGCGTGGAGGAGCCCATCCTGCGAGCCTTCCCCTGGGTGGACCTCATCGTGCGCGGGGAGTCCGAGCGCCTCGCGCCGCCCCTGCTCGCGGCGCTCGGGAGCGGCCGGCCGCTCTGCGAGGCGCTCGCCTCGGTGCCAGGCGTCTCCTTCCGCGACGGCGCGCGCGTGGTGCACACCCCGCGCCCGCCGCGCATCGAGGACCTGGACGCGCTGCCCAGGCCGGCCTACCACCACCTGCCGCTCGAGCGCTACACCGGCTTCAACACCATCACCTCGCGTGGCTGCCCCTACACTTGCTCCTTCTGCGACCGCACGGTGTTCGAGCGCGCCTACAAGACCAATTCGCCGCAGTACATCCACGCCCACATGAAGTATCTGCGCGACAAGTTCGGCGTCCATCACATCAACATGTATGACGACCTGTTCACGGCCAAGAAGCAGCGCGTCTTCGACCTCTGCCAGTTGTTGATCGACGAGCCGCTCGGCATGCAGTTCAACTGCGCCATCCGGGCCGGCCACACCTCGGACGAAATGCTCGTCCAGCTCAAGAAGGCCGGGGCGCTGATGGTGTCGATCGGCATCGAGTCGGCCGACCCGGCGATGATGGAACGCCACAAGGCC
>Ga0116143_10003165_pt1 | contig 16837 bp, 13 predicted proteins | sample AD_UKC034_MetaG_FD_89745 | JGI IMG/M metagenome (GOLD analysis project Ga0116143, IMG submission 89745) | Active sludge microbial communities of municipal wastewater-treating anaerobic digesters from USA - AD_UKC034_MetaG | ecosystem: Engineered > Bioreactor > Anaerobic > Digestate | place: USA...
AAGGAAGCGGAACTCGAAGGCGCAGGCCACCACGTCGATGCCGAGCAGCGTGCCGGCAAGCGCGACCAGCGCGTCGTTCTCGCCGGTGTTCTTCTGCGCCGAGGCGAGCCGGTCCTTGTAGCGCTTGCTGTCCTTGAACTTGAGCGGGTCCTGCGGCGTGATGTCGGCGCCGATCTCGACCACCTCGCCCTCGTCGAGGAACAGGGCCAGCCGCTCGCGCGCACCGATGCGCATGTGGTGGCTGCACTTCGGGCAGACATTGAGGTTGCGCTCGAGTTCGGCGCGGTACAGCACCGAATCGCAGGCCGGACACTTGATCCACAAGCCCTCGGGGACCGAGCGCGTGCGGCGTTCGGTCTTGATGCGCGAGGGCATGATTTTTTCGAACCAGGACATATCAGGGCGGCATCATAGCGGAAACCCCGTCCGGCAAGCCGAAGCTCGCGTCATAGCGCACGGCGGTGAAGTACAGGCCGCCGGCGGGCGCCGTGGCGGCATTGCGCCGGCGATCGCGGCCCGCGAGCACTTCGGCGGCGAACTCCGGTCCGGCGTCCCCACGCCCGATGGCGATCAGCAATCCCGCGATGTTGCGCACCATGTGGTGCAGGAAGGCGTTGGCGGTGACGTCGATCGTGATGCGCTCACCGCTGCGCTCGACCGCGATCGCGGTAATGCGGCGCATGGGTGTCTTCGACTGGCAATCGGCGGAGCGGAACGCGCTGAAATCGTGCTCACCGAGCAGGTGCGCGGCGGCGGCGCGCATCGAGGCGACATCGAGCGGCCGGTGCACCCAGGCGACGCGGCCCGCGGCGAGTGCGGGCCGCTGGCCGCGATTGACGATGACGTAGCGATAACTGCGCGACAGGGCGCTGTAGCGCGCGTGGAAGTGCGACGGCACCTCCTGCGCCCAGAGCAGCGAAATGTCCTGCGGCAACCTGGTATTGGCGCCGAGCACCCAGGCGCGCGGCGCGCGCGCCGCGGCAGTGTCGAAGTGAACCACCTGGCCGAGCGCGTGCACGCCCGTGTCGGTACGGCCCGCGCAGACGACCGCCACCGGCTCATCGGCCACGGCCGACAACGCCGCCTCAACCTGCTGCTGCACGGTACGCTGGCCCGCCTGCGCCTGCCAGCCACAGTAAGCGGTGCCGAGGTACTCGATCCCTACCGCGACACGCGGCATCAACCCGGCAGGGTGTCGATCAGGCGCTGCGCCTCCTGCTTCTGCGAGACCGAGCCCTCCTGCAGGACTTCCTTCAGGATGCTGCGGGCGCCGTCGGGATCACCCATGTCCATGTACGCACGGGCGAGATCGAGCTTGGTGCCGACCTCGCTCATCGTCACCGGCTCGAGATCCGGCAGCGCGAGGTCCTCGGGGCCGATCTTCTGCGTCGCCGCGAATGCCCCCTCGTTGTCGGCGGCCGCACTGCCGACGTCCAGATCGAGGCCGCTGCGCACCGAGGCGCCGAAGGCATCGGTCGCGCCAAAGTCGATGTCCACGTCCCCAGGCTTCAGCGCAGCGAGGCGCGAAGTCGCGCCGCGCGGGTCAATCTCCTCCGGGACCTCCTCCGGGACGTCGCTCAGCGCCTTCAGCGATGCCGTGGCATTGATGTCGGCGATGGCCGGATTGGTGCCGGTCTGGTCGGTGCTCCCGATCGTGTACCAGCTGCCGGTCGCCGACGCCTGGTCGGGATCGCCACCCGCCTGACGCTCGGCCTCTTCGATGATCTGGCGTGAACGGGCGTCGAGGCCGGCGACCATGGTCGGTGCATCACTCGCCGAATCGCCGCCGTCCGCTTCGAGCGCGCCAAGGTCGAGGCCGCGGTCGTCGATCGCAAGCTCCGCAGTCGGGTCCACACCGTTGCCCGGCTGGGGTATCGCCACCTCGAGCTTCTGGCGAATGGTGTGATCCTCGCCGGTGCGCAGCAAGGGCTGCTCGACGGTCGGGGCATCCATGGAGTCCGCCAGCAGCGCGGTGCGCTCCACGGTCTGCTCGCTCGGCATCTGCGCGGTCATCTCGCGAGTGGTCAGGCCGCTGTGGTCGGCGCCGCGCGACGGGTCGTCGAGCACGAAGTCGAGATCGCCGCCTGCCGTGTCGACCAGCTGACCCGCCTCGCCGGTGGGGTCCTTGTCGCCGAAGAGCGCTTCGCCCTCATCCGCTCCGAGCGCGGTATTGAAATCGAGATCCACACCGGCACGCGGCGCTTCGCCGCCCGGAGCGCCGAGCAGGTCGTAGTCGACGCGGTTCTGCCCACCCTCGAGGTCGAGGTCGATGCCACCGGCAATCGCTCCTCCCGCGGGCGAGGACTGCTGGAACAGCGCATCCTCGGGGGCAAGCTGCTTGCCCATGATGACGATCTTGTCCCACTCGCCTGCCGGCGCGTCGTCTCTCGAGGCGGCGAGTTCGCGCGCGGCCGCAAGGAACTGGTCCTTGTTGCCCCACACGAAGAACACTTCGAGAAGCTTCAGCTTGAGGTCACGGCGCTCCGGCTCGCGCGCGATCGCGATGCGCACGAGATCGGCCGCCTGGTCGTACAGGCCATAGGCCATGTGGAAATCGGCTTCGGCCAGCGGATCGCCCTGGTCGAGGTTGATCGCGGTCTCGCCGCTGATCGTCTGGTCGGCAGTCGTCGTGACGACCGCGGGGGGCTTGCGAAAGGTGCCCGATTCGTCGAGCCGCGGCCGCTCATGCGAACCCGATTCCTCGACGACGAATGCCTCTTCCTCGTCACCTCCGACCGGCTTGCGCAGGCGCGCCGTGTCCGTGAGGCCGGTGCGACGCTCGACGGCTTCCGCACCCGCCTCGGCAAGGCGCCCGAGTGAATTGTCGAACTCGTCCTCCTGCCCGGCTTTCCACTTGCGGTAACCGAACAGACCGAGCAGCAGCGCGAGCAGCAACGCCGGGATGTACCACCAGGCGCGCAGCGTATCGAGGATCGACGTGCCTTCCTCCGCCGGCGCCGGCGCGGCGGCCGGTGCAGGCAGCGTCTCCGGCTCCGCCTCGACGTCAGCCTCGACGGCGGCGGGTTCCGTGGCGGCCTCGCCCGGCGGCGGAAGCAGTTCCTCTGCCGGCACTTCGGCTTCGGGCGCGACTTCCGGCTCGGGCGCAACTTCCGGCTCGGGCGTGACCGCCGGGGCCGGCGGCGGCGCACCGGAGGCCGCCGCCAGGCGCGCCTGCAGGTCGGCCAGCTGGCTGTTGCGAATCTCGATCTGCCTGCGCGCTTCCTGCAGCTCGCTCTCGAGCTGGCGCACGCGCGCGCTCGCCTGCTCGAGCTCCGCACTCGCCGCGGCGCCGCTTCCCGAAGCGGTGCCCGCCTGCGACGGCGGCACGAGACGCAGGCGCTCCTCACCGACCGCCGCGCCGCTGCGCCCGCTCCACGCCGCATACTGGCGACGCACCTCGGCGGCGGCGTCGCTCGCACTGATCGCGGCCAGCGTCGCGGCATCGGGAACGCGCAGCACGGCACCCGCATGCAGGTCGCTCATGTTGTTGCCGAAGGCGCCGGGATTGCCCTGGTAGAGGCCCACCATCATGCGCTGGGTGTCCGCGCCTCCGGTGAGGCCCGCGGCAATGGAGGTGAGCGTGTCGCCGCGGCGCACGGTGTAGCTGCCATCGGCGCCGCCTGCGGCCACTGGCGCGCGCGAGGCGCTCGGCGCAGCCGCCCCGCTCGGTGTCGGCGCAGGCCGCGCGATCTCGCCCTGGCGCTGCGCCCCGACGGTCGGCGCCGCGACAGGCGCCGCCGCCTGCGCATCGCCCGGCGCAAAGATGGGCGGGTCGATGAGTACGGTGTATTCGCGCACCAGGCGCCCGCGCGCCCAGTTCACCTCGACCAGCATGGTGACGAACGGCTCGGTGACGGGGTCCTGCGAGCGCAGGCGCAGCAGCGTGCGCCCGTCGGCGCTGCGCACCTGGTCCACGGTGACGCCGGAGAGGAACGCCGGCCATTCCAGCGCGTAGCGCGCGAAGGTCTCCCGCGAGGCCAGCTGGGCCTTGAGCGTCGAGAGTTCCTCGGCGGTCGCCCCGACCAGCTCGATCTCGGCGTCGAGTGGCGAGTTCAGGCGCGAATTGAGGCGTATATCGCCCAGTCCCAGGGCGAGCGCCAACTGCGGCAAGAACAGCAGGGCAAGTGCCAGCACCCGCGATTTAACAATCATTCTGACTCCCCGTCCGGCTCGGCGCAGCGATTTTCACAATTAAAATCAGCAAGTTATGCCAGAAATCTCGGCTGCCACCCGCATGGCACCGCATTATGACTCATAAAAAGTCGCGCGCCAAAATCTCCGCAATCTGCACGCTGTTGGTGGCGGCGCCCTTGCGGACGTTATCGGCGACGATCCAGAGGTCGAGTCCCCGGTCGCACGAAATATCCTCGCGGATTCTGCCGACATAAACTGTGTCCTGGTTCGCTGCCTCGGTCACGGCCGTCGGATACCCGGCCGGTACGGGCTCATCGAGCACGGCCACCCCCGGCGCGCGCTCCAGCAATTCCCGCGCCTCCGTCGCCGACAGCTTGCGGCGTGTCTCGATGTGTACGGCCTCGGAATGGCCGTAGAAGACCGGCACGCGTACCGCCGTCGCATTCACGCGCACGGCGTCGTCGCCGAGGATCTTGCGGGTTTCCCACACCAGCTTCATTTCTTCGCGCGTGTAGCCATTGGCCTCGAAGCTGTCGATCTGCGGCACGCAGTTGAACGCGATCTGCTTCGCGATCACCGCCGCCTGTGCTTCGCGGCCCGACAGCAGCGCGGCACTTTGCGCGGCAAGTTCCTCCACGGCCTCCTTGCCTGCGCCGGACACCGACTGATAGGTCGCGACGTTGATGCGCTCGATCCCGGCGGCATCGTGCAGCGGCTTGAGCGCCACCACCATCTGGATGGTCGAGCAGTTCGGGTTCGCGATGATGCCGCGCGTCCTGTAGCGGGCGATGTCCTGCGGGTTGACCTCGGGCACGACCAGCGGGATGTCGTCCTCGTAACGGAACTCGGAAGTGTTGTCGATCACGATGCAGCCGGCTGCCCAGGCCTTCGGCGCATACTCGCGCGAGACCGAGCCGCCGGCCGAGAACAGGCCGATGTCGGCGCGCGAGAAGTCGAACTTCTCGAGCTCGAGCACCGGGTACTCCTTGCCGCGGAACTCGACCGACTTGCCGAGCGAACGGCTGCTCGCGAGCGGGTACAGCTCGCTGACGGGGAAATCGCGCTCTTCCAGGACCTTGATCATGGTGTCGCCGACGAGGCCCGTCGCGCCCACCACTGCCACACGAAATTTTCTGCTCATATTACCGGTGTCGTTGATACCACATCGCCATTCTGCCCGCGATGACGCAGGTAATGGTCCATCAGCACGATCGCCAGCATCGCCTCGGCGATCGGCGTCGCACGTAACCCGACGCACGGGTCGTGTCGACCCGTGGTCACGATCTCGACGGGCCGCCCCGCCAGATCGATCGTCTCGCCCGGCACCTGGATGCTCGAGGTCGGCTTGAGCGTCAGGTGCGCGACGATGTCCTGCCCGCTCGAGATGCCGCCGAGCACGCCGCCGGCATGGTTCGACTTGAAGCCCTGCGGCGTCAGCAGGTCGCGGTGCTCGCTGCCGCGCTGTGTTGCAGCCTGCGTGCCGGCGCCGATTTCGACGGCCTTGACGGCATTGATGCCCATCAGCGCGCCGGCGATGTCGGCGTCGAGCCGGTCGAACACCGGCTCGCCGAGACCCGGCGGCACGCCGCTCGCGACCACAGTGACGCGCGCACCGATCGAGTCGCCCTCCCGGCGCAGCGCCCAGACCAGCGCCTCGAGTTCGGCCACGCGCGCGGGGTCCGGGCAGAAGAACGGATTCCGGTACGCGAACGCCGGATCGACGGGGGCGAGTTCGAGCGCACCGATGCGGCTCAGGTAGCCGTGGATCCGTACGCCGAGGCGCACGGCGAGGTACTTGCGCGCGATCGCGCCGGCCGCGACGCGCATGACCGTCTCGCGCGCCGAGGAGCGCCCGCCGCCGCGGTAATCGCGCAGACCGTACTTCTGCTGGTAGGTGTAATCGGCGTGGCCGGGGCGGAAACGGTCCTTGATCTTCTCGTAGTCGCGCGAGCGCGCGTCGCTGTTCTCGATCAGCAGGCCGATCGGCGTGCCCGTCGTGCGCCCCTCGAAGACTCCCGAGAGAATGCGTACCTGGTCGTCTTCGCGTCGCTGGCTCGTGAACTGCGACGTACCGGTGCGGCGGCGGTCGATGTCGGGCTGCAGGTCGGCGGCCGACAGCTCGAGCCCCGGCGGGCAGCCGTCGACGATACAGCCGAGCGCCGGGCCGTGGCTTTCACCAAAGCTGGTCACCGTGAACAACTTGCCGAATGTGTTACCGGACATCGCGAACCTGTTCCGCCGTCAGCACGAACACTCCGCCGCCACCGCGCTCGAACTCGAGCCAGGTGAACGGCACGCGCGGATACCGCCTGCGCGCCAGGACCTCGGAATTACCCACCTCGACCACGAGTATGCCGCGGGGCCGCAGGTGCCGCCCGGCCTCCGCCAGGATCACTCGCAGGGAGTCGAGGCCGTCGTCACCGGACTCGAGCGCCGCGCGGGGTTCGTGCCAGTACTCGGGCGGCAGGGCCGCAAGCTCTTCGGCCCCGACATAGGGCGGGTTGGACACGATGATATCGTAGGTCCGCCCGCCCAGGGCCGCGAAATGGTCGGAACGCACGAGACGGACACGACGCCCCAGACGATGGCGCCGCACGTTGATGGCCGCGACCTCGAGCGCACTGGCGGAAATGTCGCTGGCATCGACCTTCGCGCGCGGGAATGCCTTGGCGCAGGCGATCGCGATGCAGCCCGAGCCGGTGCCGAGGTCGAGGATGTCGTGAACGCGACTTGCATCGATCCACGGCGCGAAGCGGCGCTCGATCAGTTCGGCAATCGGCGAGCGCGGGATCAGCACCCGCTCATCGACGTGGAACGGCAGGCCCGCGAACCAGGTCTGCTGCGTGAGGTATACGACCGGCATCCTCTCGCGGATGCGCCGCTCGAGCAGCGCGTCGATGTCCTGGCGTGCGCGCGCCGCCACGCGCCGGTCATAGTCGCGCGACCGCGGGGGCACGGGCAGCCCGAGCACGTGCCACACGATGGCGGCCGCGTCGTCGCGCGCATTGTCGGTGCCGTGGCCGTAATGCAGCTTCGCACGCGCGAGTCGCCGGGTGGCATTCGCGATCACCTGCCGTACGGTCGGGTTCGCGCGCCGAATGTGGGATAATCCTGTCATGTCCGCCCCGAAATCCTGGCTCTCCTGGTCGCTGCTCATCGTTGCCGCCGCGCTCACCGGCGCGTGGATCGCCCGCGCAACCCTGACGACGGAACCCGCACCCGAACTGCAATCGGGCACCTGGCTGCCCGATGCGCGCGACCTTGCCATGCCGACGCTCGTCGACAGCGGCGGCGCACCGTTCACGGCCGACTCGTTCGCGGGCCACGCCAGCCTGCTGTTCTTCGGCTTCACCCACTGCCCGGACGTGTGCCCGAACACGCTCGGGCTGCTGGCGCAGGTCATGCGCAGCACGCAGGCACCGGACCTCACCGTCTACCTCGTCTCGGTCGATCCGGAACGCGACACACCCGAAGTCCTGCGGGCCTATCTCGCGGGTTTCGATCCGCAGTTTATCGGTCTTACGGGTGACCCGCTCGATATCAAGGGCTTCGCGCGCACGGTCGGCACGGCCATGATCAAGGTCGACCTGCCCGGCGACACCTATACGATGGATCACTCGGCGACGCTCTACCTGCTCGACGACGCCGGGCGGCTGCGCGCCGTGTTCACGCCGCCTTTCAAGGCCGAGGAACTCGCCAGCGATCTCGCCGCCGCCGTGGCGGCGGTCCGTGGATGAGCGGCATACCCGGTCCCGGGGATCTGCGCGATCCCGGCGGGGCCCCGACTGACAGCCTCGGCGCGCGCGTGTTCGTCGGCATGCAGTACCTGCTGCCGCAACACGGCATCTCGCGCCTGGTGCACCGGATCGCACGGGTGCGCACCGCGTGGCTCAAGAACCTGCTGATCGATGCCTTCGTGCGCCAGTTCAGGCCCGATATGGCGGACGCCGTCGAAACCGACCCGCGCGCCTACCCGAGCTTCAATGCATTCTTCACCCGCGCGCTGCGCAGCGACAGCCGGCCGGTCGACGCCGACGAGACCGCCATCGTCTCGCCGGTCGATGGCACGGTGAGCGAATGCGGCCCGATCCGTGGCGATCGCCTGCTGCAGGCGAAGGGCCACGATTACACCCTCGACGCACTGCTCGCGGGAGACACGGCGCTCGCGAAGCGGTTCGAGGGCGGCCAGTTCGCGACGATCTACCTCGCGCCCTTCAACTATCACCGCATCCACATGCCGCTGCCCGGCGAACTCACGGCGACCGCCTATGTGCCGGGCTGGCTGTTCAGCGTCAATCGCGCCACGGCGGCGCATGTCGCCGGGCTGTTCGCACGCAATGAGCGCATCGTGTGCAGCTTCGAGTCACCCGCCACACCCTGGGCCCTGGTCCTCGTCGGCGCACTGAACGTCGGCAGCATGGAGACGGTGTGGCATGGCGAGGTCACGCCGCGCGCGCCGCGCACGCCCGCGAAGCTGCCGAACGACGCGAGCCGCGCGCCGCTCGCCCTGCCGAAGGGCGCCGAAATGGCCCGCTTCAACATGGGCTCCACGGTGATCCTGCTGCTGCCGGCCGGGCGCACACAGTGGACTGCAGGCCTCGAGGCCGGGCGTGTGGTACGGGTGGGTGAGCGCATCGGCACCCTCGTCCCGCCCCGCCTGCCCGCGCCCTGAGCGGCCATGGCCGCGGGTCCCGCCGATTTCGCGCCGACCGCCACGCTCGCACAGCTCGAACGCCGTGCTGCCGCGCTGGCGAGCGTGCGGGAATTCTTCGCGGTGCGCGCCGTCATGGAAGTCGATCCGCCGGCGCTGATCAACGCACCGGTGACCGACGTGAACCTGCATTCGGCACGCGTGCAGCTGCCGGGCCCGGACCCGGCGGCGACCTACGCCCTGCACACCTCGCCCGAGTACGCGATGAAGCGCCTGCTCGCGGCCGGCAGTGGCGACATCTACTTTCTCGGCCACGTGTTTCGCGGCGCCGAGCGCGGCCGGCTGCACAATCCCGAATTCACGCTCATCGAGTGGTATCGGCGCGGTTTCACGCTCGCGCAGCTGATGCAGGAAGTCGCGCAGCTCATCGAGCGGTTGTGCCGACGCCGGTTCGAAGCCGAGCACATCACTTATCGCGCAGCCTTCGAGCGGGAAGTCGGCTTCGACCCGCTGGCGGCGCCGGACGAGGTACTGCGCGACGCGGCGGCCCGACTGGGTCTGCCGGAGGCTGCGCTCGCCACCTGCACGCGCGATGAACTGCTCGACCTCATCATGGGTGCCGCGGTGGGACCGCGACTCGGCCGCGGCAGACTGACGTTCGTGCAGGGCTATCCGGCCTCGCAGGCGGCACTCGCGCGCCTCGATCCGCGCGATGCGCGCGTCGCCCTGCGCTTCGAGCTGTACTCCGAGGGCATGGAACTGGCGAACGGCTTCGACGAACTCGCCGATGCCGCGGAGCAACGCGCGCGCTTCGAGGCCGACCAGCGCGAGCGGCAACGACGCGGTCTGCCTATCGGGCCGCTCGACGAGCGCCTGCTTGCGGCGCTCGCCGCGGGCCTGCCGCCCTGCGCCGGGGTCGCGGTCGGCTTCGATCGGGTGCTGATGATCGCCGAAGGGGCCGAACACATCGATGCGGTGCTGCCGTTTACACTGGAGTGCGCATGAGCTTCACGGGCGCGGATTACGACTTCACGGACAAGGCGCGCGGCTACCGGGAACTCGCGCGCGCGGTCACCGCGCTGCTCGCCCACGAGCGCGACTGGATCGCCAACACGGCGAACGCCACGGCGCTGCTGCATGATGCCCTGCCGGACCTCAACTGGGTGGGTGTCTATGTCCCCACCGCGGCTCGCACGGGCGTGCGCGAACTGATCGTGGGTCCCTTCCAGGGCAAGCCGGCCTGCGTGCGCATCGCAATGGGTCGCGGGGTGTGCGGCACGGCGGCCGAGCGCCGCGAGACGATCGTCGTCCCGGACGTGAATGCCTTTGACGGGCACATCGCCTGCGATACAGCGTCGCGATCGGAAATCGTCGTGCCGATGCTGCGCACGGATCGAGACGATGATGCCGGCCTCGTGGGCGTGCTCGACCTCGACAGCCCGCGCCTCGCGCGCTTCGATGAGCTCGACCGCGCGGGCCTCGAGCACATCGCGGCAATCATCGTCGCGGCGAGCGACTGGCCCTAGCGATCGCCGCTGCCGCCGGCCCGTGCGGGCGCGGACTCAGCCCTTGGCGCGCGAGATGTACTCGCCCGTGCGCGTATCGACGCGCAGGACTTCGCCTTCGTTGATGAACAGCGGCACGCGCACGACCGCACCGGTCTCGAGCTTGGCGGGCTTCTGACCACCGGTCGCGGTGTCGCCGCGTACGCCCGGATCGGTCTCGACGACTTTCAGTTCGATGTGCGGCGGCGGCGTGACCTGCAGCGGCACACCGTTCCACAGGGTCACCATGCAGACGGTACCGTCCTTGAGCCACTGCGCGGCATCGCCCACCGCGGTCTTGCCCGCGGTGTGCTGCTCGAAGCTGTCGGGCACCATGAAGTGGTAGAAGTCGCCGTCCTGGTAGAGATACTGCATGTCGATGTCGACGACGTCGGCGGCCTCGGCCGTATCACCCGACTTGAACGTGCGCTCGATGGTGCGGCCGGTCTTCAGGTTGCGGACTTTCACGCGGTTGAACGCCTGCCCCTTGCCCGGCTTGACGAACTCGTTCTCGAGCACGACATAGGGGTCGCCATCGAGCAGCAGCTTGACGCCGGACCGGAATTCGCTGGTGTTGTAGGTGGCCATTTATTTCTCTCGGGCCGGGGCCCAGAATGCGGCCCCCGCTCGGAGGCCCAAAAAAAGGGCGCAAATGATAACGGCAAGACTTACCGGCCGCCAGCCGCTTTCCTGGCAGAAGGAGCTCGCGCAGGCCGTCACCGACCCGGCGCAGCTGCTGGCGGCACTGTCGCTCGACACCGCGCTGCTCGCCGCCGCGCAGGCCGCCGCCGCGGGCTTTCGCATGCGCGTGCCCTGGTCCTATGTGCGGCGCATGCGCCGCGGTGATCCGCGCGACCCGCTGCTGCGGCAGGTCCTGCCGCTCGGCGACGAACTCGTCGATGCACCGGGATATTCCGCCGATCCGCTCGGCGAGCGCGCCGCCAATCGCGTGCCGGGCCTGCTGCACAAGTACCACGGCCGGGCGCTGCTCATCACGACCGGTGCCTGCGCTGTGCATTGTCGCTACTGCTTCCGCCGCGAATTCCCGTACGAGGCACAGGTCACGGACGGCCGCTGGAGCGAGGCGCTGCGGGCCATCGCCGCCGACCGCAGGGTGGAGGAGCTCATCCTGAGCGGCGGCGATCCGCTCTCCCTGTCGAACGAGCGGCTTGCGGCGCTCACTGGCCAGCTGACCGGCATTGCGCACCTCGCGCGCCTGCGCATCCATACCCGCGCGCCGATCGTGCTGCCCTCGCGCGTGGACGGCGGCCTCGCGCACTGGCTCGCGCAGCTGCCCTGGCCCGTCGTCGTCGTCGTGCACGCCAATCATGCGCAGGAGATCGACGCTGAAGTCGCTGCCGCGTTTGCGCGCCTGCGCGCGGCCGGCGTGACGCTGCTCAACCAGTCCGTGCTGCTCGCCGGGGTGAACGACGACGCGGACGCGCTCGCGAACCTGTCGACGACGCTGTTTGCCGCCGGCGCCCTGCCCTACTACCTGCACCTGCTCGATCGGGTGCGAGGCGCATCACATTTCGATGTCACGGAAGCGCGTGGCCGGGAACTGATGCGGGCGATCAGTGCCCGCCTGCCGGGCTACCTCGTGCCGAAGCTGGTGCGCGAAGAAGCCGGCGCCCCGGGAAAGACACTGATTTCGTTCGACGAGACGTCGGTCCTGCGCGACGGGCGGCCTTCACGGTAAGCTTCGTTTGCTTGCCTGCTGGAGGATCGATTCTGTCTGACACGACCGCCGTACCGGTCATCGTGTTCGCGCCCTCGCGCGACGCGGTCGAGGCCGTCAATTCGCACCTGCGCCGCGCAGGTCACGCCGTGCATTGCACCTGGATCCCCGAACTCGGCGACCTGGGCGATGCGCTTACGCAGATCAACCCCGAGCTGCTCGTCTGCCAGCCACGCGCCGCGGGCGAGCTGTCGGCGGTGTCGGCCGTGCGCACGCAACTGACGCCCGAAGTGCCGCTGGTCGCGCTGATCGACAATGCGGACGAAGCGTCGATCGCGGCCGCGATCGCCGCCGGCGCACGCGATGCCGTCACGCTGGCCCGCCCCGACCGCCTGCGCGCCGTCATCGAGCGCGAGCTGCGCAGCTATCGGCTCGAGCGTGCGCTCAACACGACGCTGCAGTCCGCCCGGGATTACCGCAAGCAGCTCGAGGCGGTGCTGGAACGAAGCACCGACGCGGTGGTGCAGGTGCAGGAGGGCATCATCGTCGACGCCAACGCCTCCTGGCTCAACGTCTTCGGCATCGCCGACGCGGCCGCGCTCGTCGGCCAGCCGCTGATGGACCTGTTCGAGGAGTCCTCGCACACCGCGCTCAAGGGCGCACTGGTCGCCTGCCTGCAGGGACGCTGGACCGACCAAGTGCTCAAGGCCGACGCGCTGCGGCACGACGGGACCGTCCTGTCGCTCGAGTTCGTGCTGTCGCAGGGGGTCTTCGATGGCGAGCCCTGCGTCCGGCTGATCGTGCCGGCGCGCAAGCGAGACGAGCGCGAGCTCGCCAGCGAACTCGCCGACTCCGTGCGGCGCGATCCCGGCACGGGCCTGCTGTATCGGCGCCCGCTGCTCGAGGCGATCGCCGCGCGTACCTCGACGCCTGCGCGCGGCGGCGTGCGCTATCTCGCACTGGCGCGGCTCGACAAGTTCGCGGAGCTCGAAAAGGAGATCGGGCCGGTTGCGAGCGAGCAGTTGCTGACCGAATTCGCCGGCATGCTGCGCGAGCACGCCAGCCCGACCGATATCGCCGGCCGTTTCAGCGGCACGTCCTTTCTGTTGCTGCTCGAGCGCGGCAACGAGCGTGACGTCGAAGCCTGGGCCGAGCAGCTCGTCGCGCGCACGGCAAAACACGTGTTCCACGTCGGCGCCAAGACCCTCGGCGCGACCTGCTCGGTCGGGCTGGGTGTCGTCCCGCACGGCAGCCCGCACATCGACGACGCCGTCCTCGATGCGGTCGATGCCTGCCGCCGCGCCCGCCACCAGGGCGGCGGGCGCGTCGCGATGCTCGATCGCGCCGACGCGGACTCGCGTGTGCAGGCCTACGACCAGGTCTGGGTCAGGCACATCAAGGCGGCGCTGATGGAGAACCGCTTCCGGCTGGTGCAGCAGCCGGTCGCCTCGCTGCGCGGCGACGATCCGCAGATGTTCGACGTACTGGTACGTATGCTCGATCACCAGAAGAAGGAAGTCCTGCCGGCCGATTTCATGGCTGCCGCGGAGCGCAACGACCTGCTGCGCAACATCGATCGCTGGGTGGTCGGCGCATCACTGTCGTTCGCGGCGCAGCGGCGCCCGGGCTGCCTGTTCGTGCGCCTCGCGAAGGACAGCATGCTCGATCCGTCCTTCCCCGGCTGGCTCGATGGCCAGCGCAAGGCGAGCGGCGCCGAACCCGGGCGCGTGTGCTTCCAGGTCACCGAAGATGTGGCGGCGGCCTACATCAAGCAGGCCAAGGCCCTTGCCGATGCGGTCAAGGCGCGCGGCTTCCGCTTCGCGATCGAGCGCTTCGGCGGCGGGCGCGATTCGCACGGTCTGCTCGCCGCGATGCCGGTCGACTTCATCAAGATCGATGGCGCGCTGATCCAGAACCTGGCGGGCGACATCGACCTGCAGCAGAAGGTGCGCGCGCTGGTCGACGCGGCCAGCAAGCGCAGGATCGCCACGATCGCCGAGCGCGTCGAGGACGCGAACACGATGGCGGTGCTGTGGCAGCTCGGCGTGCAGTACATCCAGGGCTACTTCGTCAACGCGCCCGAGGACGTGCACCTCTGAGGGGCGATCAGGGCGCCAGCGCCGAGAGGCGCTGCACGGTGCGCCAGCCGCGCGGCAGCAGCGCACCGCGCTGGGCGCGCTCGCCGCGATAGTCCTTGAGATCGCCGCTCGTGAGCGTCATCCGACGCTCGCCGGCATGCACGACCAGCGAGCCGCCGGCGGGCACGACGGCGATGCCCGTCAGCACTTCTGCGCGCGACTGGGCCTTCTTGCCAGAAATGCCGAACAGCTTGTTGCCCTTGCCCTTCGCGAGTTCGGGCACATCGGACGCCGGGAACACGAGCAGCTTGCCCTCGCTGTTCACCACCGCGACCAATGCATCGGCCGACGTCACCGGCACCGGTGGCAACACCAGCGCCCTGTCGGGCACCGTCAACACGGCCTTGCCGGCCTTGCGGTCCGACAGCAGCTCCCTGATCCGCACCGTGAATCCGTAGCCGGCATCCGATGCGAGCAGCCACAGGTCCTCGGGTTCGCCCATCAGCACGCCGGCGAACCTGGCGCCATCGGGCGGCGCGAGGCGCCCCGACAAGGGCTCGCCCTGGCCGCGGGCCGACGGCAGGGTATGCGCCGGCAGGCTGTAGGCGCGGCCCGTGCTGTCGATGAACACCGCCGGCTGCAGGCTGCGCCCGCGCGCGGCCGACTGAAATTCGTCGCCGGTCTTGTACGACAGCGACAGCGGATCGATTTCATGGCCTTTTGCGGCGCGCACCCAGCCCGCGGCCGACAGCACGACCGTGACCGGATCGTTCGCCAGCAGTTCCTTCGCGTCGATCGCCTGCGCGGCTTCGCGCTCGACGATCTTCGAGCGGCGCTCGTCGCCGTACTTCTCGGCGTCGGCACGCAGCTCGTCCGCGACGAGCTTGCGCAGCTTCGCCTTGCCCTTGAGCGTGGCCTCGATTTCGTCGCGCTCGTCGGACAGCGCCTTCTGCTCCTCGCGGATCTTCATTTCCTCGAGTCTGGCGAGGTGGCGCAGCTTGGTTTCGAGGATCGCCTCGGCCTGCTCCTCCGACAGCTTGAAGCGCTTCATCAGCACCGGCTTCGGCTCGTCCTCGCGACGGATGATGCGGATCACCTCGTCGAGATTGAGATAGACCGCAAGCAGGCCCTCGAGGATGTGCAACCGCCGGTTGACCTTCTCGAGCCGCCATTCGAGGCGCCGCCGGACCGTGGCGATGCGGAACTCGAGCCAGCCCGACAGCAGCTCCCGCAGGCCCATCACGCGCGGGCGGCCATCGAGGTCGATGACGTTGAGGTTCACGCGGTAATTACGCTCGAGGTCGGTGGTCGCCAGCAGGTGCGCCATCAACTGTTCGAGGTCGACGCGGTTCGAGCGCGGCACGATCACGAGGCGGGTCGGGTTCTCGTGGTCCGACTCGTCGCGCAGGTCCTCGACCATCGGCAGCTTCTTGTTGCGCATCTGCTCGGCGATCTGCTCGAGCACGCGACTGCCGGACACCTGGTGCGGCAGGCGCGTGATGACGATGTCGCCATCCTCGATCGCGTATACCGCGCGCGCCTTGTAGCTGCCGACGCCCTTGTCGTAGAACTCGACGAGATCGGCACGCGGGGAAACGATCTCCGCGCCGGTGGGCAGGTCCGGACCCTTGACGAACTTCATCAGTGCGCGCGTGGTCGCCTCCGGCTCCTCCAGCAGGTGCAGGCACGCGGCCGCGACTTCGCGCAGGTTGTGCGGCGGCACGTCGGTCGCCATGCCGACCGCAATGCCCGAAGTACCGTTCAGCAGCAGGTTGGGCAGTCGCGCGGGCAGCATCGCCGGCTCTTCGAGGGTGCCGTCGAAATTCGGCTGCCAGTCGACCGTACCCTCGCCGAGCTCGCGCAGCAGCACTTCGGCGTAGCGCGTGAGCTTCGCCTCGGTATAGCGCATCGCCGCGAAGGACTTCGGATCGTCGGGCGAGCCCCAGTTGCCCTGGCCGTCGACGATCGGGTGGCGATAGGCGAACGGCTGCGCCATCAGCACCATCGCCTCGTAGCAGGCGCTGTCGCCGTGCGGATGGAACTTGCCGATCACGTCGCCGACCGTGCGCGCCGATTTCTTGTGCTTCGAGCCGGCCGAGAGGCCCAGCTCGCTCATCGCATAGATGATGCGGCGCTGGACCGGCTTGAGGCCGTCGCCGAGCGCGGGCAGCGCGCGGTCGAGAATCACGTACATCGAGTAGTCGAGGTAGGCCTTCTCGGTGAAGGCGCGCAACGACTGCTTCTCGATGCCCTCGAAGTTGAGCTCCTGGTCCTGCATCGTCATACCTGCGCCAGGTTGCCCTTGTGCTCGAGCCACTCGCGCCGGTCGGCGGCGCGCTTCTTCGCGAGCAGCATGTCCATCAACTGGTCCGCCTTGTCTTCGGCGCTGACCGTGAGCTGTACGAGCCGGCGCGTGCGCGGATCCATGGTGGTCTCGCGCAGCTGCGAGGGATTCATCTCGCCGAGGCCCTTGAAGCGCGTGACCACCGGCCGGGCGCGGGCCTTGTCCGTGGCGAGGCGCTGCAGGATCTCGTCGCGCTCGGCCTCGTCGAGTGCGTAGTAGACGCTCTTGCCGGCGTCGATGCGAAAGAGCGGCGGCATCGCGATGTGCACGTGGCCTCCGCTGACCAGCGGCCGGAAATGCCGCAGGAACAGCGCGCACAGCAGCGTCGCGATGTGCTGTCCGTCCGAATCAGCGTCGGCGAGGATGCAGACCTTGCGGTAGCGCAGGTCCGCGCGGTCGCTCGACCGC
>Ga0116143_10003173_pt1 | contig 16805 bp, 11 predicted proteins | sample AD_UKC034_MetaG_FD_89745 | JGI IMG/M metagenome (GOLD analysis project Ga0116143, IMG submission 89745) | Active sludge microbial communities of municipal wastewater-treating anaerobic digesters from USA - AD_UKC034_MetaG | ecosystem: Engineered > Bioreactor > Anaerobic > Digestate | place: USA...
ACGGGGCGGTGGACGAGAGCGATCCGCAGCTCGGCCTGCCCTGCGGCGTGTGCACCGTGGGCGAGCTCCCGCCCTGCTACATCGACGAGGGCGACTGCGAGCCCGGCATGTGGTTCTGCGTGGACGGCGCGCTGCAGTGCCTGGGCGAGGTCGAGCGGGGCACGGAGGTGTGCGACGGGCGGGACAACGACTGCGACGGCCTGACGGACGAGAACGCCGTGCCCGAGATCTGCGACGACGGCCTGGACAACGACTGCGACGGGCTCGTCGACGCCTACGATCCGGACTGCGGCACGGCCTGCACCCCGGGCGAGCGCGAGGCCTGCGGGCAGGACGAGGGCGACTGCGAGCTGGGCGTGCGGGTCTGCGATCCCTCCGGCGCCTGGGGGCCGTGCGAGGGCGCCATCGATCCGGTGCCCGAGGTGTGCGACGGCCGGGACAACGACTGCGACGGCGAGATCGACGAGGACGCGGTGCCCGAGATCTGCGACAACGGCATCGACGACGACTGCGACGGGCTCGTCGACGGCCAGGATCCCGACTGCGGCGAGTGCACCCCGGGCGAGCAGCGGGTGTGCGGCAGCGACGTGGGCGAGTGCCAGCCGGGCCGGCAGCTGTGCAACGCCTACGGGAGCTGGGGCGTGTGCGCCGGCACGGTGGACCCCGAGCCCGAGCGCTGTGACGGCCTGGACAACGACTGCGACGGCCTGGTGGACGAGGGCAGCCTGTGCGAGGGCTTCGAGGTGTGCCTGTGCGGCCGGTGCTCGGATCGCTGCGCCGCGGGCGAGTGCCCGGCCGGCAACCTGGTGTGCAGGAACGACTTCTGCGTCGAGGATCCCTGCTGCGGCCTGCGCTGCGAACCGGGCCTGGAGTGCGAGCAGGGCGCCTGCGTGGACCGCTGCGTCATCGACCAGGTCGAGTGCCAGGCCCCGGACATCTGCCGGCTGGGCCTGTGCGTGCCGCCGGACTGCTACCACCCGGAGCACGCCTGCCCGGCCGGGGAGCTGTGCCTGGAGGGCGCCTGCCAGGCCGACCCGTGCGCCCAGACCTCCTGCCCGCCCGGGGAGTACTGCCGCGAGGGCCAGTGCCTCGCGCTGGCCTGCCAGGACTGCAGCGCGGACCAGCTCTGCCAGGCCGGCCAGTGCGTGGACAGCCCCTGCGCCGGGGTGACCTGCCCGGGCGGCCGGCTGTGCGTGGGCGGCGTGTGCGCCGCCGATCCGTGCGAGGGGGTGTACTGCCCGCAGGGCACGCTGTGCGCGGACGGCCAGTGCCAGGGCGACCCCTGCGAGGCGGTCTCCTGCCCGGACGGTAGCCAGTGCAGCCAGGGCTTCTGCGTGCCCGCGGGCGGCAGCGACGGCGGGACGGACGGCGGCCTGGACGGCGGCGCGGATGGCGCCGACGGCGAGGCGGACGCCGGCGCCGACGGGGCCGACGCCGGGCCCGACGGGGCGGACGCCGGGGACGGCGGCGCCGACGGGGGCGCGGACGACCTCCCGGGCGACGAGCCGTCCGGCTGCGGCTGCGGCGCGGCCGGCGCGCCGGGCTCCCTGACGGGCCTGCTCCTCGGCCTGCTCGGCCTCGCCGCGTGGCGCCGCCGGGCGCGCTGAGCGGCCTCAAAAATAGGCTTCCCTTCACCCCTCGTTCGTGTATCATCGCCCACCGTGCATGGGGTGGGCCGGGTGGCCCATGTCCCGATGCGGCTCGCAACCACCGGGAAAGGAGAGGGTTCCATGGGTCTGCTCTCGAAGCTCACCGCTGGCGTCACCCCGCAGAAGAAGGCCTCCGACGACGTCCTCCTGCTCCACGGCCTCATGCTGATGGCCGGCGCCGACGGCAGCATCGGCGACGAGGAGTGGGACATGCTCAAGGCCTACTGGTTCACCATCCCCGAGTTCGCCGACAAGTCGTTCGACGACGTGCTGGCGGACGCGAACAAGGTGGTGGCCCGCTTCGGCAACCTGCAGGAGTCCATCAAGGCGCTCAGCGAGATCAAGAGCGACGTGGTGCGCCGGAAGCTGTTCGTCCTGGCGGCCGACCTCGCCATGTCCTCGGGCGACGTGGACGAGACCGAGGACAAGATGCTCGAGACCTTCCAGCGCCTGCTCAACATCGACGACGGCATGGCGCAGAAGGTGCTCGAGGTCCTGAGCATCAAGTACGCCCAGTGAGGCGCCCGCGAGGGCGTCCTCGAGCCTGACCACCGCGCGTCCGGGCCGCCGCGGCCCCGCCGTGGCGTGCCCGGCCGCTCGCCAGCCTGGAGGGCGCGCATGCCCGTCGACCTCAAGCAAGTTCAGACCCTGCAGGATGCGCAGCTGCGCGCCAGGCTCGCCGCCGACAGCGGCGTGAACCGGGCGCTCGCCCGGCTGCGGGAGACCTTCGCCGGCTTCGGCTTCGGGGCCCGGCGCCGGCTGCTGTCGGGCGCGCTGCGGCTCACCCGCAGCATGGCCCCGGACGTGGCCGACGCGCTGGCCGCCTGCCGGGAGACCATGGGCTACGAGCACCCGGTCGAGGTGTTCGTGCGGCCCGAGCCGTTCTTCAACGCCTTCTGCATGAAGGATCCCTCGGATCACGTGGTGATCGGGCTGTCCTCGCACCTGCTCGAGTCCTTCGCCCCGGCCGAGCTGCAGTTCGTGCTGGGGCACGAGCTGGGCCACGCGGCCTTCGACCACTTCGGCATCCCCATGCCCAACACGGCCATCATCCGCGATCTGGCCGGCACCATGGTGTCCCGGCCGGTGGCGCTCGAGCTGTACGTGTGGTGCCGGGCGGCGGAGCTCAGCGCCGATCGGGTGGGGCTGCTCTCGACCCGCGACCCCGAGGCGGCGGCCAACTCCTTCTTCAAGCTGGCCAGCGGCCTGGCCGCGCCGCGGGTCAAGGCGGACCTCGAGGCCTTCGCCCGGCAGGTCGAGTCGCTCGCCGCGGCACCCGAGGCGCGCGCCGCGCCGCGCGACGACGACGACACGCTGGACTCCTTCTGCACCCACCCGTACAGCCCGGTGCGCGTGCGCGCGCTGGTGGCCTTCTCCAGGTCGAAGCTGTTCCAGCGCTCCCTGGGCCTGCCCGAGACCGGCATGGAGGACGCGGATCTGGACGCCATCCTGCAGCGCGATCTCAACCTCATGGAGCCGAGCTACCTGGAGGAGAAGTCGGTGCGCTCGGAGCTCATGCGCGCCCTGCTGTACAACGCGGGCATCCTGGTCTCGGCCGCCAACGGCAAGATCGAGGAGAGCGAGATCAACGCGCTGCGGGCCCTGCTCGGGGAGATGGTGTCCGAGGACACCTCGCGGATCGATCTCGACGGCGTCCGCCGCAAGGTCGGCGCGCAGCTCGAGGAGGCGCTCCGGGACGTGCCCTTCTCCGAGCGCGTGCGCCTGGTCCAGCACCTGACCATCATCGCCGGGGCCGACGGCCACGTGGAGGACGTCGAGATGGCGGAGATGGTCCGGGTGGCGGCCGGGCTGCAGGTGCCCACCACCGTCATCGATCAGACCCTCGCCGGGGCCCAGGCCCCCATGGACTGAGCCGCCCGCCCGGGCCGCTCAGGACCTGTCCGCCTCGGGGGGGGGCTCCCCGCCCACGACCGGGACCTGCAGGGTGCGGCGCTTGCCCAGGTCCGCGTCGAGCTGCGGCCCGCTTGCGGCGGGCAGGTCGAGGAGCGTGGGGCGGGCCCCGGCGTCGCCCGGGACCGCCGGCAGGTCGCGGAGGGTGGGCCGCTGGTCGTCCCGGATCGGGGGGCGCAGGTCGCGCGTCGGGCCGTCCGGGGGCGCGCCCGGCTCGCTGCCCGGGCGGTCGTCCCGGCCAGGGCCGAGCCCGAGGCTCGCGCCGTCCACGACGAGGGTGCGCACCCCGGCCTGGGCCGGCTTCTCGTCCGCGCCGGCCAGCGGGCCGGGCAGGCCGGCCAGGAGGGACTGGGCCCGCGCGGACTCCTCGGCCAGCTCGGCCTCGCGGCGCCTGAGCAGCGGGGCGAACCAGGTCCGCAGCGCGACCTTGAGGTCCGAGCGGAAGCGCTTCAGGCCGCACTCGAACACCACGCGCTCGAGCTCCTCCAGCCACTCGGCCGCCGAGGCGTAGCGGGCCTCCCGCTCCCGCGCGAGCGCCCGGAGCAGGCAGGCCTCCAGGGCCGGCGGGATGGCCGGGTTGTGCTCGCGCGGCCGGACGAAGTCGGCCGCGCGCACCTTCAGCAGCGTGGCCAGGTCGCCGTCCGCGTGGAACATGGGGCGCAGGCTGAGCAGCTCGCAGAAGCAGATGCCCAGGCTGAAGAGATCCGAGCGCTGGTCGAGCTCCGCGCCGTGGGCCTGCTCGGGGGACATGTAGCGGAACTTGCCCTTGATGTAGCCGGACTGGGTGTGCACCGAGTGCGCCGCGGCCTTGGCGATGCCGAAGTCGGCCACCTTGACCTCGCCCTCGAAGCTGACCAGCAGGTTGGAGGGGGTCAGATCGCGGTGGACGAGGCCGAGCGGGGCGCCGTGGTGATCGGCCTGGCGGTGTGCCTGGTCCAGCCCGTACAGGGCCTCGCAGAAGATCAGGCAGGCCAGCTCGACGGGCATGGGCTCGCGCCGCTCGAGGCAGGCGCGGATGATGTCCATGACCGTCACCCCGTGGACGTACTCCAGGCAGTGGTAAAGCCGCTCCTCCACGCAGCCGAACTCGTAGATGCGCACGATGTTGGCGTGGTCGAGCAGCGCGGCCAGCTTGGCCTCGTTGATGAACATGTCCACGAAGTGCGGGTCCTGCCCCAGGTGCGGGAGCATGCGCTTGATGGCCACCTGGCGGGTGACCCCCTGCCGGCCGACCTGCAGCGCGCGGAAGATCTCCGCCATCCCCCCGCGCCCGATGCGCCTGAGCAGGAGGTAGCGGCCGAACACGGGGTGGTCCTCGGGGGTCGAGCCCAGCACCCCGCCATCATGCCCGCCCGACGCGCGGGTTGCAACCGCCGGGCCGCGGCCGGCCGGCTCAGGCCGGGTGCGCGGGCCAGGAGACGGGCGGGAAGGGCGGGGCCGGGCGGCCGAAGAGGTAGCCCTGCATGAGATCGCAGCCCAGCTCCTTGACGGTGCGGCACTCGGCCTCGGTCTCCACACCCTCGGCCAGGATGTCGATGCACATCTCCCGGCACAGCTCCACCAGCGAGCGGATCAGGCGCTGCTTCATCGGCGTGCGGTCCACGTCCCGCACCAGCGACATGTCGACCTTCACGATCTGGGGCTCGAGCAGCACGAAGGAGGACAGGCCGGAGTAGCCCGAGCCCAGGTCGTCGATGGCCAGCCGGAACCCGAGCCCGCGGAGCTCGGCGGTGCGCGCGGCCACGCGGCCAGGCTCGCCGAGCTGCGCGCGCTCGGTGATCTCCAGGATGACCCGCTCGGCGATGTCGCCGAGCGACTGGTGGCGCGCGGTGAGGTCGGGGTCGAACAGATCGAGCGGGTGCAGGTTGATGAACACGTTCTCCACGTGGCCGGCCGCGGCCACCGCCTCGGCCACCCGCCAGCGCACGATGCGGCCCACCTCGGGCACGCGCGCGAGCTGCTCCGCCGCGGACAGCACCGTGCCCGGGTGTTTGAGCAGGGGGTCGGCGCAGCGCAGCAGCGCCTCGTAGCCGTACAGCGAGAAGTCCCCGGAGCGCACAATCGGCTGGAAGACCATGTGGATGCGCGCCAGCGCCTGCTCGAAGCGGGCCGTGGTCCCGGCCAGATCGGCCACCAGGCCTTCGCTCAGGCCGTTGGCCTCGAGCGCCCGGCGCTTGATGGCCGCCAGCCGCCCGAGCTGGATCGCCCGGCGGGTCACGCTGACGAAGTCGGCCAGCTCGAAGGGCTTGGTGAGGTACTGGAGCGCGCCGTGGCGCAGCGCCGCCACCGCGGTCTCCAGCGACGGGGCCCCGGTCACGAACACCACCGGCACGTCGAGGTCGCGCTTGCGGATCTCGAGCAGCAGCTCCACGCCGTTCATGTCCGGCAGCCCGATGTCCGCCACCACGGCGTCGAACAGGCCCGGCCGGAAGGCCGCCAGGGTCTCCACGGCGTTCGAGGCCCGGGTCACCTCGACCCCCGCGCGCTCCAGCACCCGGGCCATGAACTCCAGCGCCTCGGGGTAGTCGTCCACCACCAGCACCCGGCCCCCGGCGCGCTGGACGGCCTCGCCCTGCTCTCTGTCCCGGCAGCTGCTCGCGTCGACCATGTGTCCTGCCCCCGTTCGCCGCGTCTGGAACTCGCGCACCGGGAGCCTAGCACGCCGCCGGTCGGTCGCCAAGGGCGATGCGCGGGTTGACAAGCCCCCCGCCGGGAGGCCAAGTTCTGCACGGCGGCCCGGGAGAGGAGGAGCCGTGGGCAGGCGGCGAGACCATGGCCGGAGCGAAGGCGGCGCGCGCGGCGAGGAGCAGACCCTCACCCGCACGCGCGCCAGGATCGAGGCCCCGCGGCCCCACCGGGTGCTGCTGCACAACGACGACTACACCACCATGGACTTCGTGGTGAAGGTGCTCGAGAGCGTGTTCCACCACACCCCGGCCGAGGCCACCCGCATCATGCTGCTCGTCCACCGCACCGGCGTCGGCGTGGCCGGCGTGTTCACCCGCGAGGTGGCCGAGGAGCGCGTCCGGCAGGTGGAGCAGCTCGCCGAGGCCGAGGGCTTCCCGCTGCTCTGCAGCCTCGAGCCGGAGTGAGGCATGCTGACCGAGGACCTGCAGATCGCGCTGCACTTCGCGCTCGACACGGCGCAGCGCGAGCGGCACGAGTTCCTCACCCTGGAGCACGTGCTGTACGGCATGCTGCACGAGCCCGAGATCGCCAGGATCATGGAGGGCAGCGGCGCCGACCTGGCCGCGCTCGAGGCGGGCGTGCGCGCGCTGCTCGAGGCGAGCCCGCGCCTGCCCGAGCGGCGCAAGGCCGCGCCCAAGCAGACCCAGGCCGTGGAGCGGGTCGTGCAGCGCGCGCTCATCCACGCCCAGAGCGCGGGCAAGAAGGAGGCCAGCGGCGGGGACGTGCTGGCGGCCCTGCTGCAGGAGGGCGACTCGCCGGCGGCCGGGCTGCTGGCCGCCCAGGGCGTCACCCGCCGGGACGTGCTGCGCTTCGTCTCCCACGGCCTGCGCAAGGACGGGCGCCCGGCCGGCGGGTTCCGCGTCCCGGTGGGCGCCGATCCCGACGCCCCGGCCCCGGTGGCCGAGGACGCGCTGAAGGCCTACACGGTGGATCTGGTCGAGCGGGCGCGCGCGGGGCGCATCGACCCGCTCATCGGCCGGCGGGCCGAGCTCGAGCGCGCCATCCAGGTGCTCGGCCGGCGGCGGAAGAACAACCCGCTGTTCGTCGGCGATCCCGGGGTGGGCAAGACCGCCCTGGCCGAGGGGCTGGCCCGGGCCATCGCCCAGGGCGAGGTGCCCGAGGCGCTGCGCGCCGGCCGCGTGCTGGCGGTCGACCTGGGCGCGCTCATCGCCGGCACCCGCTACCGCGGGGACTTCGAGGAGCGCCTGCGGGCCGTGCTGGTGGCCGTGGAGGCCGAGCCCGGGGTGATCCTGTTCTTCGACGAGATCCACGCGCTGGTCGGGGCCGGGGCCACCTCGGGCGGCAGCCTGGACGCCTCCAACCTGCTCAAGCCGGCCCTGGCCGACGGGCGCCTGCGCTGCCTCGGGGCGACCACCCACGAGGAGTTCAAGCGCTCCTTCGGCAAGGACCGGGCGTTCGCCGGGCGCTTCCAGCGCATCGACCTCGGCGAGCCCTCGCAGGAGGAGGCGGTGCTCATCCTGCAGGGGCTGCGCTCGCGCTACGAGGAGCACCACGGGCTCGCCTACACCGAGGCCGCCCTGGAGGCGGCCGTGCGGCTGGCGGCCCGCTACCTCACCGAGCGCAAGCTGCCCGACAAGGCCATCGATCTCATGGACGAGGCCGGCAGCGCCGGGCGCCTGGCGGGCCTCGCCCGGATCGACGTGGGCGAGGTGGAGGACACCGTGGCGCGCATGGCGCGGGTGCCGCGGCGCACCATCTCGGGCGAGGACCGCCGGCACCTGGCCGACCTCGCGCCCGCCCTGCGGCGGGTCGTCTTCGGCCAGGACCGGGCGGTCGAGGCGGTGGCCACGGCCATCAAGCTCTCGCGCGCCGGGATCGGCAACCCCAGGAAACCCGTGGGCTCCTTCCTGTTCGCCGGCCCGACCGGCGTGGGCAAGACCGAGCTCGCCCGCCAGCTCGCCTTCGCCCTGGGCGTCGAGCTGCTGGTGTTCGACATGTCCGAGTACATGGAGAAGCACGCGGTCTCCAGGCTCATCGGCGCGCCGCCCGGCTACGTGGGCTTCGACCAGGGGGGGCTGCTGACCGACGGGGTGCACAAGCAGCCCCACTGCGTGGTCGTCATGGACGAGATCGAGAAGGCCCACCCGGACGTGTTCAACGTCCTGCTGCAGGTCATGGACCGGGCGGAGCTGACCGACAACAACGGCCGGCCCACCGACTTCCGCAACGCGGTGCTCATCCTGACCACCAACGCCGGCGCGCGCATGCTGGCCACCCGCAGCCCGGGCTTCCAGACCGCGCCGGGCGCGCCGCAGCACCGCGCCGAGGCGGTGCTGAAGGACGTCTTCCCGCCCGAGTTCCGCAACCGCCTGGACGCGGTGGTCATGTTCGATCACCTGCCCGAGGAGGTCGTGTTGCGCATCGTGGACAAGCAGATCATGGAGCTCGAGCAGCAGCTCGCGGAGCGGGGCGTGCGGCTGGAGGCCACCCCGGCCGCGCGGCGGCACTTCCTGGCCCGCGGCTTCAGCCACGAGTTCGGCGCCCGCGAGCTCGGCCGGGTCATCCAGGAGCTCTTGAAGAAGCCGCTCGCGGACGAGATCCTGTTCGGCGGCCTGCAGCAGGGCGGGCGCGCGGAGGTGGACGTGGAGGCTGAGCGGATCGTCCTGAGGGTGGCCGCCGCGGTCGGGGCGGGGGGCTGAGCGCCATGGCGCCCCGCAGCGTCGACTACCTCGCGCGCCTCGAGCCTCGGGTGCGCCGCTGGCTCCACACCCCGGACCCCGGCCCCGAGGACGGCGAGGCGGCCGATCGCCACTTCGACCGCTGGCTGCTGAGGTTGATGGCCGAGGGCGAGCTGCTCGAGGTGGGCGGGGTCAAGGTGGACCGCGCGCTCTGCAAGCTGCGCTTCCGCTGCGTGCCGGGGCGCTGCTCGCCGGAGGTGGAGCGCGGCGCGCTGCGCTCCTGCTGCGCGGATCTCACCGTGTACCTGACCCCGGCCGAGCGCGGCCGGCTGCGGCGCCACGCGCGCGCCCTCGCCGAGCACCTGCTCGCCCGCGAGCCCCGGCTCCGGCACCTGGCGCGCCGCGACCCCGAGTTCTTCCTCGACCCCGACAAGGAGTCCCTGAGCCGGCCGGGCCAACGCTGCGTGTGCTCCCGGATCATGCCGGACGGGCGCATCCGCTGCCACCTGCACGAGCTCGCCGAGCGCCTGGGCGTGGACCGGACCGACATCCAGCCGGTCACCTGCCGGCTGTTCCCGCTGGTGCTGGTGGACATGCCCCGGGGCGGGGTGCTCGTCACGGTCAACGACGTGTCCAACCACCGCGCCTGGGGCGGCCGCCACCCGCGCCACTTCCCCTGCCTCAGCGACTCGCGCCTCCCGCGGGTCGTCGACAGCATGGCGGACACGCTCGACTGGCTGTTCGGGCCCGGCTTCGCCCACGCGGTGCGCGAGGCCGAGGCCGCCTCCCGCTAGGGCGCGCGCGGCGGCGCTCAGAACAGCACGCCGGCCCCGGCCAGCCAGGCGCTGGAGCTCAACCCGAACAGCGGGCTCTCCCACTGGTAGCCGCCGTGCAGGAAGGCGCGTTCGAGGATGACGAAGCGCAGGCCCAGCCCCAGCGTCAGGCTGAAGCGGGTGCCGTCCTCGGGCTGGATGCTCACCGAGCGCGCCCCGCCGGGCAGCTCGAGGGAACGCGGCAGGCTGACGTGCACGCCCAGGCCGAGCTCGGCGTATGGCTCGAGCCAGGTGAGCACCGGGTAGGCGAAGCGGTAGCCGACCAGCACGCGCAGCTCGTCCAGGCTGACCGCGATGGACAGCCGATCGCTGAGGCTCGGGTCGCAGTCGGGCGCGGCGCACGGCGCCTCGCCGCGCCAGGCCTCCCGCAGGTAGTCCAGCCCCAGCCAGATGGCGTGCAGCGCACCCAGCCGGACCGCGAAGCGCAGCCCGCCGCCGAGCCGCTCGCCGTTCATGTCGCCCTGGGCGTCGAGCTCGCCCGAGAGCGCGCGCGGCGAGCCGCGCCACATGCCGCCGAACAGCAGCGCGTGCCCCTCCAGCTCGAAGCGGCGCTCCACCGCCAGCAGGCCCGCGGCCCACTCCGGCCCGAGGCCGAGCTGGGGGGCGAGGTCGTGGAACATGCGCCGGACCAGGGGCGGGATGGCGGACAGCAGGTCCTCGAGCTGGCCGGTGATCTCCTGGGAGACGCCGCCCGAGACCAGCACCTTGCGGGTGTCGAGCACCTGCAGGCTGACCAGGTAGCGGTCGCCGAAGCGGGAGATGTTGCCCCGCACCAGGTAGCTGACGCCCAGGGCGCCGCCGATCTCGGCCATGCAGGCGTCGTCGTTGCAGCCCAGCAGCGCCTTGTTCTCCTCGAGCTTGAGCATGGAGCGGATGGTGCTCCCGCCGATCACCCGGAAGTCGCCGAGCGCCTGGATCTCGTTGACCAGGCGATCGACCAGGGCCTCGTTCTGCTCCCGGGTCGCGCTGCCCTCGCTGACCAGGTCGAGGACCGCGAAGGAGAGCTCCTCGGCGCCCGGGGCCGGCAGGGGGACGGCGCACGCCAGCCAGGCCAGGCACAGCACACAGGTCCGCACGCTCGGCATCGGCTCCTCCCGGGCTGGCGCCCGGCGGCCGCGCCCGGCCGCCGAGGTTGGCATGCCACAGGTCGGCGCCGAAAGCAACGCGCGGCGGTTGACCTGGGCGGGCCGGGCCGCTACAAAGGACGGGCGAGAGAGGCGGTGGCGCGTGAGAGGCATTGCGTGGGTGGTGGCCGTCGCCCTGGCCTGCGGTGGGCTCGCGGCCTGCGACTGGGATCGCAACGCGATCTGCCTGCGGGGCGCGCTGGAGCGCCCGGGCAACGGCGTGGACGAGGACTGCGACGGGCTGACCGACGAGTGCGATCAGCCCGCGGACTGCGAGGACGGCAACCCCTGCACCGCGCACCTGTGCATGCAGCGGGCCTGCACCACGATCACCCTCGAGGACGGCGCGCCCTGCCCGGACGGCGTGTTCTGCAACGGGGAGGAGACCTGCCTGGAGGGCGCCTGCGTGGCCGGCGCCGCGCAGACCTGCACGGCGCTCAACGACGCCTGCCACCGGGGCAGCTGCGATCCCCAGGCGGACGCCTGCGTGGCCGAGCCGCTGCCCGAGGGCTGGGGCTGCGACGACGGCCTGTTCTGCACCGTCCAGGACGCCTGCCGCGACGGCGTGTGCGTGGGCTCGGAGAACCCCTGCGACGACGGCCAGGAGTGCACCCTCGACCGCTGCCAGGCCAACCCGGCCGGCTGCCTGCACGAGTGGCAGGCGCGCCCCGGCGCGCTGGAGATCTGCGGGGACGGCCTGGACCAGAACTGCGATCGGCTCGCCGACGGCTGCTGCCTCGGGGAGGGGGTGCTGCGCCACCGCCGCGATCTGCCCGCCTTCGGCCTGGCGGACCACCTGATGGACGTGCTGGCCGCCGACCTCAACGCGGACGGCATCGCCGATCTCATCTTCGCCGAGGGGCTCGACACCCCCAACCCCAACCGCGTGGGCGTGTCCCTGGGCGTGGACGACGCGATCCTGTTCCTGAGCCCCGGGCTGTTCGCGGTCGGCCCGGAGACCCGGGAGCTGGCCGTCGGGGACATCGACGCGGACGGCATCCCTGACCTGGCCGTGCTCCTGACCCTGAGCAACACCACGGGCGAGGTGCGCTTCCTGCTCGGGCAGGGCAGCGACGGGCGGGGCAGCGGCGCCTTCCTGCTCGCCCCGCAGGTGATCGCCACGCCCGGGCGGCCCGCGGACCTCGCGCTCGCGGACGTCGACGCGGACGGGATCCTCGACCTGCTGGTGACCGTGATGCCCTCGTTCGCCGGCTGCCAGCTCGGGCCGGGGAGCCTGCGGATCTACCTGGGCAACGGGCTCGACGGCCGGGGCGACGGCAGCTTCCGCGAGGACCCGGCGGCCCCCGCGGTGGCGCTGACCCCCCACCCGCGCGACATCGTGGTGCTGGACGCGGACGGGGACGGGATCCGCGACCTGGCCATCGCCATGACCGGCCTGGTGGACGACGCCCAGTGCGCCGGGAGCGAGGTCTGGATCCTGAGAGGGGGAGGGGCGGACGGGCGCGCGGACGGCACCTTCCAGGTCAGCGACGTGCTGACCGCGGGCAACGCGCCGATCGGGCTCTGCAGCGGCGACTTCGACGCGGACGGCCACCCGGATCTGGCCGTGTCCAACCTGCGCAAGAGCGCGGACGGCACCGCGGACGTGTACGTGTTCCTGGGCCGGGGCGACGCCACGTTCGAGGCCGCCTCGAGGGTCCGCCCGCTGCCCGGCGATCTGGGCGCGCACCCGGCCACCCGGCGGCTGGCGGCGGTGGACCTGGACGCGGACGGCGTCCTCGACCTGGTGGCGGCGCACGTCGACCGCCGCTCCCTGAGCATCATGCGCGGCAACGGCCAGGACGGCCGGGGGGACGGGACCTTCCGCCCGGGCGTGGAGGTGGCCGAGCTCCAGCCCGACGGCGCGATCGGCGGCACCTTCTGGGGCATGGCCCTGCTCGACGCGAACCTCGACGGGATCCCCGACGCCGTCGCCGGGGACCGCGCCAACGCCCGCCTGCGCGTGTTCATCGGCGGGGGCCGGGGGGCGCGGCCCGCGGGCGCGTTCGCGGCCGCCGGCGCGGTGAGCGTCGGCGCCGGGGCGGAGGCGCTGCTCGCCAGGGACCTCAACCTCGACCGGGTCGTGGACCTGGTCAGCCTGCACCCCGCGGACGGCGTCATCCGGGTCGCGCTCGGGGCCGGCCTGCGCGGGCGCGGGCTCGGCGCCTGGGGCCCGCCGCTCGGCCACGCGGTCTGCCCGGGCGTGCGCCACGCCGCCCTGGCGGATCTCGACGGCGATCGGGCCCTCGAGCTCGTGGCGGCCTGCCCCGCGAGCGGCGAGGTGGCGGTGCTGGCGGGCGCCTCGAGCGCGGGGGAGCCCAGCGGGGGGTTCGCGCCGGCGCAGCGCACCGCGGCGGGCGCCGGGCCGGAGGGCCTGGCGCTTCTGGACCTGAACGCGGATCACGTGCTCGACCTGGCGGTCGCCCTGCAGGCCGAGGATCGGGTGGCCGTGCTGCTCGGCCAGGGGCGGGACGGGCGCGGGGATCGGAGCTTCGGCGCGCCCTGGAAGGCGCAGGTCCCGGCGGGGCCGGCCGCGCTCGCCAGCGCGGATCTGGACGGCGACGCCATCCCCGACCTGGTGGTGGCCTGCCCCGCGAGCGGGCGGCTGGCCGTGCTGCTGGGCCAGGGCGCGGGCGGCCGCGGGGACGGCACCCTCGCCCCCGCCGTGGCCTACGACCCGGGCTGCAGCCCGGTCGGCCTGGCGCTGGCGGACGTCGGCGGGGACGCCATCCCCGACGTGGTGGCCACCTGCGCCGAGGGCGGCCTGGTCGTGCTGCCCGGCCAGGGCGGCGACGGCCGGGGCGACGGGACCCTCGGCGCGCCCGTGCGGCTGGAGGTGGGTGGCGGGTTCGGCGCCCTCGCTCTGGCCGATCTCGATCGCGACCACATCCTGGACGCGGTGGCCGTGAGCTTCGCCGGGGAGAGCCTCCAGGTCATGCCCGGCGCGGGCCAGAACCGGCGGCCGATCGGCCGGTTCCTCACCGGGAGCGCGCTCCCGGTGGACGGCCCGGCCCTGGACCTCGCGCTCGTGGACGTGGACGGGAACTCCGTCCTCGACCTGCTGGTGGTCGTGGAGGGCTCGACCGAGCTCCAGCTCTGGCTGGGGCAGGCGAGCTGCCAGCCGCCCCTGTGAGGCGCCGCCCCATGCCCACTTCGCGATCCGCTCTCCTCGCGCTCGCCTGCCTGCTCCTCGCCCCGGGCGGCGTCCAGGCCGCGGAGCCCCGGCCGGCCGTGGCCCGGCCGCTCCCGGCCGCCGCGCCGGCGCCGCCCCGCCCCGCGCTGGAGGCGGTCGCGCGGTTCGGCGCGGTGGGAGACATCATCTCGCACGGGGACGTCCTGCGGGCGGCCGCCCACGCCGAGCGGAAGGGCGCGGCCGGCGAGAGCTTGAACCGCGGCGGGTTCGACGCGCTGCTCGAGGGTTTGCGGGAGGATCTGGCCGGGCTCGACCTGGTGTTCGCCAACCTGGAGACCCCGGTCGCGCCGCGCCGCGGGCAGAAGACCCGCCCCTGGATGTTCAACGCCCCGGTCGCGCTCCTGGAGGCGCTGGCCGCGGTCGGCATCCGCGCGGTCAGCCTGGCCAACAACCACGCCTACGATCAGGGCCGGCCGGGCTTCGAGGAGACGCTCCAGGAGCTGGCGCGCGCCGGGCTGCGGGTGGCCGGGGCCGGGCCGACCTGCGCGCTCGCCCAGTCCGCGCAGACCTTCGAGGTGGGCGGCCTCCGGGTGGCCTTCCTGTCCGCCTCGGCGCTCTTCAACCAGCGGCTCAACCGCGGCCCGCGCGAGCTGTGCGCCGCGGAGCTCGACGAGGCCGCGCTGCTCACCTCGGTGCGCGTGGCCCGCGAGGGCGGCGCGGAGCTGGTGGTGCTCTCCCTGCACTGGGGGGAGGAGTACCAGACCGCCCCCCGGCCCGCGGAGGTGGCGCTCGCGCACCGGCTGGTGGACGGCGGCGTGGACGTGCTGCTGGGCCACCACCCCCACGTGCTGCAGCCGGTCGAGCTCTACCCGGCCGCGGACGGGAGGCTCGCGCTCATCGCCTACAGCCTGGGAAACTTCCTCTCGAACCAGGCGCGCTTCTACGTCCACGGGGTGAACCCCGCGAGCGCGGGCAACCCGCGGGACGGGGTGCTCCTGCGCTTCTCGGCCGTGCGCCGCGCCTACGGCCCGGGACTGACGCGGGTGGAGCTCGCGGACGTGTCGGTCCAGCCGCTGTGGAGCGAGAACAACGCCCTGGCGCGCCGCCGGGAGGCCGGCGCCCCGGTGCGCATCCGGGTGGTGGCCGACGACCGGGAGGCCGCGCTGGCCACCCGCGCCCTGCTCGGCGAGCAGGACCCGGCCCGGCGCGTCGAGCTGATGCGGCGCGTCGAGCTGTTCGAGGCCCGCCGCCTGCACGCCGCCTCCGTGCTCGGCGAGGACCTGCTCCGCGACCCCGTCCGCCTTCCGAAGGCCGAGTGAGCCGGTCGCGCGCGTTGACAGCACCCGCCTGGATTTGCTAGCGTCAGCCACCCTGCTGGGCCGCGGAAGTCCTGCGGACTCCGAGGGTTGAATGGCGCACGCCGGGCGGCGTCCAAGCCCGTGCGCTCCTCCTGCAAGGGGTCACCCTTGGAAGCGATCCAGGTCATCCGCGGCATGCGCGATCTGCTCCCGGAGCAGACCGCCTGGTGGCGGCGCATGGAGCGTGAGCTCCTCGGGGTGCTCGAGCGGTTCGGCTACCAGGAGCTGCGCACCCCGCTGCTCGAGCCGACCGCGCTCTTCAAGCGCTCCATCGGCGAGGCCACCGACATCGTCGAGAAGGAGATGTACACCTTCCAGGACCGCGACGGCGGCTGGGTCACCCTGCGCCCGGAGGGCACCGCGTCGGCGGTGCGCGCCTACCTGGAGAACAGCACCTGGAAGAAGGAGCCGGTCAGCCGCTGGTACTACCTGGGGCCCATGTTCCGCCACGAGCGGCCGCAGAAGGGCCGCTACCGCATGTTCAGCCAGGTGGGCGCCGAGCTCCTCGGGGCGGGCGAGCCGGCGGCCGACGTCGAGCTCGTCGACCTGGCGGTCGAGTGCGTGCGCGCGGTGGGCCTCTCCGACGTGACCCTCGAGCTCAACTCCCTGGGCTGCCCGGCCTGCCGGCCGGCCTACCGCGAGCGGCTGGTGAGCTACCTGGGCGCGCAGCGCGCCGGCCTGTGCGAGCTGTGCCAGCGGCGGATGGAGGTGAACCCCCTGCGGGTCCTCGACTGCAAGGTCGAGGGCTGCCAGCGGGTGGCCGAGGAGGCCCCGCGCATCCTGGACTTCCTGGGCCCCGAGTGCCTCGCCCACCTCGAGGCGGTGCGCGCGGGCCTGGAGGCCCTGGGGCACGCCTACAGGCTCAACCACCGCATGGTGCGCGGGCTCGACTACTACACCCGCACCACCTTCGAGCTCGTCTCGGGGGGCCTGGGCTCCCAGAGCGCGGTGGTGGGCGGCGGCCGCTACGACGGCCTGGTGGCCCAGCTCGGCGGGCCGGAGATCCCGGCGGTGGGCTTCGCCGCCGGGCTGGACCGCATCCTGCTCCGGCTCATGGAGCTGCGCGAGCGGCCCGCGGGGCCGCCCGTGCTGTTCGTCGCCAGCCACGGCGAGGCCGGCTCCCGCGCGGCGCTGCCCCTGGTGCAGCGGCTGCGGCGCGCCGGGCACAAGGTGGTGACCGACGTGCGCGCCGGGAGCCTGAAGGCGCAGCTGAAGCGCGCCGACAAGGAGGGCGCCCGCCTGGTGCTGGTGCTGGGCGAGGACGAGCTGCGGGCCGGCGAGGTGAGCGTGAAGGACATGGCCGCCCCGGAGGGCGCCCCGGACAAGCAGGTGCGCTGCGCGCTCGGTGACCTGGAGCGCGTCGTCGGGGAGAAGCTCGGGGGCGTTTAGCGTGGGCTACGAGCGCGATATGCTTGGCCGCATCGTGAGGAAGGACGAGGCCATCCAGGGCGAGGTTCACAGCTTCGAGTA
>Ga0116143_10003179_pt1 | contig 16785 bp, 11 predicted proteins | sample AD_UKC034_MetaG_FD_89745 | JGI IMG/M metagenome (GOLD analysis project Ga0116143, IMG submission 89745) | Active sludge microbial communities of municipal wastewater-treating anaerobic digesters from USA - AD_UKC034_MetaG | ecosystem: Engineered > Bioreactor > Anaerobic > Digestate | place: USA...
CAACCTGAACGTGCGTGGAAGTGTAAATGAAAATTATGCACGCGAGCTAATGGAGTTGTTTACAATTGGACGAGGCCTGGAAGGCACACTCCCACCGGCCACCGTACCAGGCGATTATTTTAATTTTACCGAACAAGATGTACGCGCAGCAGCCGCGGTATTATCCGGCTGGGAACTGGATACAACCTTTACTTCGTTTGATCAGACCGTTGACCTTTACGCAACCGGAACCCAGAAACTTCCGCGTGGCAAAGTACGCGGCAGTGCAACCAACGCCAGTGCGCACGACAACGAAGTAAAACAATTCAGCGATCGGTATGGGAATGCTACCATCCAACCCAATCCGCTCCTGTTGAACGGTACGAATGCCACCGAAGAAAGTGCATTGGACGAGATTAGTCAATTAATTGAATTAATCTACGCGCAACCCGAAACAGCCCGTAACTTCTGCAGACGTATATACCGGTACTTCGTGTATCATGAAATAACCCAAACCATAGACGATACCATTGTTGCCGAAATGGCGAATACCCTGGTAAGCAATGGTTATAAAATTCAGCCGGTACTGGAAGACCTGTTTCAAAGTCAGCATTTCTACGAGGCAGCTGCCGGAGTAAATGATGATAACTTTGGCGGTATTATCAAATCGCCACTCGACTTAATGATTGGTACGCTGCGTTTGTGCAATGTGCAACTACCAGATCCAACCGGAAATGCCACTGCCTATTACGAACAAACAGGCGAGTTAATTCGCACGCTTTCGGATATGGGCATGCATTTCTACGAACCCTTTGATGTAGCTGGGTATGATGCCTACCATCAATACCCTATCTATCACCGCAGTTGGATAAGCACCAATTACCTGGTAAGCCGGTATGAGTTTATACGCAACCTGGTTTCTGATAGCCAGATGGGCGGGATGATGAAGATCGATCCGGTTGCATTTGTACAAACTAATATCAGTAATGCGATTGCATCAGACGCCCGGTTGTTGATTATAGAGTTGGTGAAATACTTTTTACCACTTGCCGATAACCTGACATTCGATACGGCTACCGATGATAATGCCGGGCTTACGGCAGAACGCCTGAATTATTTTCTGACTGCGTTTTTGAAATCGCCCCAGATTGATGCCGACCCGGAAGGTGCCTGGACATTCCGGTGGAACAACCCGGTAGATACCGAAGTAGTAAGGCGGCAACTCGAAAGCCTGTTCAACGCCATAATGCAATCGCCCGAATATCAACTCTATTGATCAAGAAGATGAAACGCAGAAACTTTATAAAGAAACTATCATTAGCCGCTGTTCCTTTTACCCTGGGCGGTATTCCTATCAAACTAATGGCCGAAAACTCGCTTACGCGGATGGCAGAACAAAGCACAAACGATCGGGTATTGGTTATTCTGCAATTGCACGGAGGTAATGATGGCCTCAACAGCATTATTCCGGTTGAAGCGTACGATGAATACTATCGCTGGCGCGCAAACATTGCCATTCCAGCAAAAAATAGTGCACGCAAAATGATCTTGCTTGATAACACACTTCCTTCTGATGCACAAGTAGGATTACACCCCGATATGCTTGCCCTAAAAGATTTGTACGATCGTGGAAGAATGACGGTGGTGCAGGGAGTTTCATACAAAAATAACAATGGATCGCATTTCCGTGGAAGAGACATTTCCTTTATGGGGGGTGGTTTTGATGATTACTTTTCGTCCGGGTGGGTTGGCCGCTACCTGCAACAGGAGTTTGCTCCCAAACAATACCCCGATGAATTTCCGAATGCGGAAATGGAAGACCCCCTTGCCATCGAGATGGGGAGTGATGTTTCGTTAATCTTTCATCAACAAGGAAATATTCCGACCTCCATCTCCATCAACAATCCCGAAAGTTTTGCACAATTAGTAGGCGAGCTTGAAGGTTTTACCGATCAGGGTATTGACCCAAGAGGAAAGCCACCTGTTGCTTTAGATAATTCACCTTACGGAAAAGAACTAAACTGGATATTGGGGTTAGAAGACAAATCGCAGGATTATGCCGAACGACTAAATGAAGTATATCAGAATGCCCCGGCTTCAAGCGTAACCTATCCCGAAAATTATCCATTTAACGCCCCAAGAGGTAGTATGCGCAACAGACTTACACCGCAATTGCAGTTAATCGCCCGCCTGTTGGATGGCGGTGGGGCCGGATTGGGTGTAAAAACAAAAGTGTTTCTGGTAAAACTGGGTGGGTTTGATACGCATGCCGAACAAGTAGAGAGCTATGATCCAACCATGGGCCAGCATGCTGCCCTTATGTACCATATTGCTTCGGCCATGAAAGCCTTTCAGGATGATTTGAAAGCGCGTGGCCTTGAAGATCGGGTATTAACCGTAACTACTTCTGAGTTTGGCAGGCGAGTTCGTGCCAACGGAAGCTATGGTACTGACCATGGTACCGGTGCCCCCGTCATGATTTTTGGAAAAGGGGTGCAACCGGGTGTGGTGGGCAAAGTTCCGAACATGAGCCTGGAGAATGTGGAAATGCAATACGATTATCGGCAGATTTATGCCAACCTGCTGCGCGATTGGATGCTGGTGGATGAAAATAAAATTAACAATGATATCTTCTTTAAAGATTTCTTAAACGGACCGAAAGAAGAAGGAGCCGGTAACTATGAACCCTTACCACTGGCACAACAAGTGATATCAGGCGTTGATGATAACTTTATCAGCTCACGGTTTAACCTTGAAAATTGCTACCCCAACCCAGCTAGTGAACATACAACCATTCGGTTTACAATTAATGCTACGCAAATGGTTTATCTGAGTTTAAAAGACCTGCAGGGACGAACCATAAAATCGGTTTTGGCCGAAGAAAAGCCTGAGGGCACACACGAAGTTGTTATAAATGTTACTTCTTTGCCTCCGGGCACGTATTTTTATCAGTTAAAAACCGGCTTCCTCCAGGAAACCAAAAAACTTATTGTTATCCGATAGCTATGAAAGTTATTCTATCGCTCACACTTTTTATACTGATCAGCACCACAGGCTTTAGTCAGTTTAAAAAAAAACCAAACAACACACTTCCTAAACCCAAACCTTCTCAACAAAATAAGTTTTTGGAAAAACAATGGTGGCTGGGCTTTAAAGCCGGTACGAACTTCGCACAGGCTAAGCCCATCCAATCATTTACAGTTATGGTGCCCACCAATTATGCGGCTGCATTAAATGCAAAATCGTACGATTCCTTTTTGAAAACCGGAAGCCAGGCTACGTTAGAAGCCACTTTCTATTTTAAAGGTTTTTCATTTAGCGTGCAGCCTACCTACCGGCATACGCGGTTTACATACTTCAATCAATTCAGATGGTACAATACCGAAAACAGTGCAGAAACTTTAGAACTACGCTACGATCAGGAACAAAAGCTTGACTATGCAGATTTCCCCTTCTTTATTAAATATGATATCCTTCACGATAAAATTCGCCCTTATGTACAGGTGGGTATCGTGTACTCGATGTTGATTAATGCCAATAAAGCAGTAAAAGTCTCGGGCACCGATTATGCCTCGGGTGGAACCAACCAGTTTGCCAACGAAGCCATTATTGTAGGCGCCAAAGACCTGTTTGAGAATTATTGGAGCCTTGCCGCGGGCGTAGGTGTGAATTACAACCTGGGCAACGTACGGGTTGTACTGGACGCTTCCTACTGGAAAGGCATGAGTAATATTTCAAATACAAAAAATCGCTTTGGGAACGATCGGTTGGCTGGTATTGGCGATGCCCAAGACGATATTGACCTGAATAATATTGTTATCTCGGCCGGAGTATTATTCCCGATGCGCTTCCTCAGCAGCAATTTTAAAACCTTAGATCGTTAATTCCATGCGTTACATATTCTTATTCGCACTACTTGTAGTATTCGGTTGTTCCAACGACTCAGACCCGGCTGCAGATAAAGCAAATTTTACCCGCATCTATGATAACAATAAGTTTAATGCTGCTTACTATCCCATCGATATCAAACAAACTCCTGACGGGGGATACTTGATTTTAGGAGGGCGCAGGTTAGAAAATTCCAATTTTGCAGGTATCTATTTGCTGAAGGTAGATGCATTTGGAGGTTTTGTTTCAGAAGTTGAGGTAGATGATGAATTGGTTGCCCCTATCGGGCCCCTGATGCTAAACAATAATAATTACTACTTCTTCTGCATGACAAACGTGGGCTTGCAAACCCAATTAGTTCGGGTTGATGGGGATGGTTTAATTACCGACCAGTTTGCCGTAGGTAACTCCTATCCCGCTGCAGCCGCAGCCGATGGAAACAACTTTTTACTGCAGAGTTATAATCATGTAGATAAGCGAAGCGTGGTTTCGGTAGTAAGCCCAACGGGCTCAGTAAGCTCATCAAAAGAGTTTTCTATTGGCGCTGGCGATGCCGTAGAAGAGCCGATCATCAATCATTTTTTACAAACCAGCAAAAAACTTCCCTTTCTGGTTGGTAAAGTTGGAAACACCTACTACTTCAATGGATTCTACAATTATACCCTGTCGCTCGCTTTTACCAATCTGAGTGCCGATGAACCGCAGGGAATTGTACAAGGCCAGCAGGATGACGGGGGTATAAGCCAGGCAGTACCATTGGATGGCGGTAAATTTGCTTTGGCCCGTTTTAACTTTGGTGATAATTATTTTCTTCCATCGGCAACGGTAAGCACCTCTGGTATTAGTTCCAGCAGTGATCTGGGTGGTAATCCGCTGCCTGAACTTACACCCAATGCTTCGGTAAAAATACTCCGTACAACCATTAACGCGCGCAATGTAGTGTTGTATGCCAGTGATACGCGCAGCAAACAAATTGCCTTGTTTGGGTATGACGAGGCCACCGGAACATTCATAGGCAGTAAGTACCTGGGCTTTTCAAACCCCTTTGAAGTAGCATCGATAGCCACCACAGCCGATGGAGGGTTAGCCGTATGCGGTACAACTTATGTGGCCGGACGCTTTACCCGTATTTGTTTATTCAAAATCTCGCAGGAGGAACTAGCTGAAGCATTCAAGGGATTTTAATATTTCGTTCGTTTTTTCTTCCTTGGTCATAATTTAGATTATGATCGCGATTGAAGAAAACAAAGATCTGGCACCATTAACAACGTTTGGTGTAAAAGCCACCGCGCGTTATTTCTCCTCGATTACCTCTCTGGCCGGGTTAACGGAGCTTCTCAAGCATCCGGTTTATCAAAATAACAAAAGACTGATACTTGGCGGAGGCAGCAACGTGCTATTTACCAGCGATTATGCCGGTCTTGTTATTCAAAATGAGTTAAAAGGCATTGCGATTAAGCAAGAAACCGACAATTCCATAGACATTGAAGTAATGGCCGGTGAAAATTGGCATAACCTGGTGCTGTATTGTGTGCAACACAACTGGGGTGGTATTGAAAACTTATCCTTAATTCCCGGAACAGTTGGAGCAGCGCCCATTCAAAACATTGGAGCTTATGGTGTAGAGGTAAAAGAAGTAATCAAATCAGTAACCGGAGTTGATCTTGATACAGGCTTAACCAAGACCTGGCTTAACCAGGAATGCGATTTTGGTTACCGCGATAGTGTGTTTAAGAGAAAGTTGAAAGAAAAATTTTTTATTTCAAGTATTACTTTAACACTCAGCAAGAAATTGCACCGAATTAATACAAGCTATGGTGCCATTAACGATGTATTGAAACAACAACACATTACATCACCCACCATTCAACAAGTAAGCGAAGCGGTAATACAAATTCGTAAGAGCAAACTACCCGATCCAACTGTAATTGGTAATGCCGGAAGCTTCTTTAAGAATCCTACCATTACACCATCACACTATCAACAACTGCAAAAGACGTATCCAGATATACCCGGCTATAATTCTGTAAATCAAGAAGTTAAAGTACCTGCCGGCTGGCTTATTGAACAATGCGGATGGAAAGGAAAACGCGTGGGAAATGTTGGAGTTCATACACAACAAGCATTGGTATTGGTAAACTATACAAACGGAACCGGTAAAGAAATTTTTTCGCTTGCGTTACAAATCATCTCATCTGTAAAAGAAAAATTCAACATTGAATTGATATGTGAAGTAAACATTATTGGAAGTGAATGATGCTTCATTTAGTTATCGAGTTATGTTGATGAAGATGGACTAATCATAAACTGAAAATTATTGATACCGTAAAATTTTTTCATTAAAATTTTTGTGAATAAATATTTTATTATACCTTTCGTACAGTTTTAACTAAAACATTAAAACGTTATGGCAAAAAAACCCGCTAAGAAAGCAGCTAAGAAGAAAGTAGCTAAGAAAGCTAAGAAGGCTGCCAAGAAGAAGAAGTAATCAAGTTAAGCTTGATGCTTTAGCAAAGAGAAGTGGTCCAGGATCACTTCTCTTTTTGTTTTATATCGATCGTAATATCATTAACTCAAGATGCAACCATGTTGATGCGTACCAAATTGGTTGCTTACCAAACGAAAGTCACTCCATTCATTCCTGTTCAAGGATCGTTTAAACTTGATGATAAACCCCAGCAGCGCGTAAAATTGAGGCTGCAATGCATTGAAATTCATTTAATTAATCACTCGATTGCGGAAATATATTCGCAGTTAGGCTTGTTTACAGATAGAAAGGCCCTATACCTTTGCATTATCAACTCTAAAACAGAAATAACTATGGCCAAAGCAACATCGAAACCAGTTACTGAAAAGAAAGTGGCTAAAAAAGCAGCTCCCAAAGCCAAGTCGTTAACTATTGATGCAGCATCAGAAGCCATTCTGGATAAACTTCGCTCACTGAATATCGAACATCAGTTACAATCCGACCTGGAGTGGTGTTTGGGCAGCTATCGTTATGATGGCAACCCGGTAGGCTTGATTGATGCTATTAACCGTGCGCTCACGGTATTAAAGGCTGAACAAGCTAAAAAGACAAAAGGTGTTACGGCTGCATTTATCACGGGTATAGCAAAAGCAATTGCTTAAGCTGAAGCCCCTTCTTTAGGATTCCATAGCGCTCAGGTAAACTCAATACTTTCAAACACGCTACCCATACTTTCGGTATGTGCGTGAGGGCACACTCCGATGTTCCAGTTCGAAGTACCTGCATCTGCAAAATTTTTACATGTGGGGGCGCTACTCCACAAATAGGATATTATATCAGGAATCGAGGGTTACTCTTTCCATTCGGGGAGCCAGCCAGTGCATGAGGAGCCAGGCAAACAAATAAGCAAATCCACAAATCAAAAACAGGATGTTATACCCGGTAGTAATGTTGCCCAGCAGTTTGTAATGATTTAACAAATGACCTACCAGGAGTGGAAACAGAAACGAACCTAAAGAGCCAGCCATACCACCAATACCTACTACCGAACTCACCGCCCTTTTCGGAAACATATCGGAAGTAGTTGTAAAGATGTTGGCACTCCAGGCCTGGTGAGCAGCAACGGCCAGGCTCATGAGGGCAACAGCACCCCAGATATCATCCACAAAACGGGCTGCCATTATTGGCATAACACTAACTGCAAACAACAGCATGGATGTTTTACGGGCTTTAAATACCGGCCATCCTTTCTTAATTAACCACGAAGACAGGTACCCGCCTCCAATACTGCCAATGGTGCAAGCCGTATAAATAATTGCCAATTGCAAATTTGGCTTTTTAAAATCAACACCATAAACCTCTGTGAAGTACGAGGGTAACCAGAACAATAAGAACCACCATACCGGGTCGCTGAAAAATTTTCCTAATATAAAGGCCCAGGTTTGCCTTATACCCAGCAACTTCAACCATTTAATGGGCTTGGTTTCCTCTTGCTGTTCATCTTCATCGCTGTGAATAAGTTTATATTCCTCAGGTGATAATCTTTTTTGGCGAGATGGTATTTCGTAAAACACAAACCAGAAGATAAGCCAGACAAACCCTACCAAGCCGGTCCAGATAAATGCTTCCTCCCAACCATATGCGCCTAAGATCCACGGTACCAATAACGGAGCTACTACCGCACCAATGTTGGTACCTGAGTTAAAGATACCCGCTGCCAGTGCGCGCTCTCGTTTTGGAAACCACTCCGCAGTTGCCTTGATTGCTGTTGGAAAGTTACCTGCTTCGCTAATCCCCAGAAATGCACGCATAAAACCAAAACCAAAAGTTGTACGTACAAACGCATGGCCAATGGCAGCAATACTCCAGAAAAACACCGAAACAGCGTATCCCATTTTTGTTCCTATCCAATCTACCACCCTGCCAAACACCAGGTAACCCAGTGCATAAGCAGCACTAAATGCCATTACAATGTTGCTATAATCAATCTCGCTCCAGTTAAATTCTTTTTCAAGCACCGGTTTGAGCAAACTCAGTACTTGCCGGTCGATATAGTTAATGGTAGTTGCTGCAAACAGCAACGCACATACCACCCAGCGGTAATTAGACCATGTTTTAGTTGTGGACATCGACATTAGGAATTAGGAATTAGGAATTAGGAATTAGGAATTTTGAATCTTGAATCTTGAATTTTGAATCTTGAATTGAGTTCAAACTCCGCCATAGGCACTAAAGGCGCCATCAACCGGAACAACAATTCCGGATACGAACTTAGAGGCATCTGAGCAAAGCCAAAGTAAGGTGCCACTTAATTCATCCGGCTCGCCAAACCGGCCGAATGGTGTTCCACGAATAATCAGTTGGCCCCGTTCCGTCAGGCTTCCGTCTTTATTGGTTAGCAGGTTGCGATTTTGTTCTGTCAGAAAAAATCCGGGCGCAATAGCATTTACACGAATACCTTCTCCAAACTTTTTGGCCATCTCTACGGCCAGCCATTGTGTAAAGTTACTGATAGCCGCTTTGGCGGCTCCATACCCCAACACCCTTGTAAGCGGACGAATGGCAGTCATGGATGAAATATTAATGATAACCCCTTGCTTCGATTCAGCGAGTGGTTCCCCAAAAATCTGCGTTGGCAACAGAGAACCCGTAAGGTTAAGGTCAACCACACTTTTAAAATCATCAATACTCAGATCGAAGATGGTTTTATCGGGCATCACCACGGCTCCGGGCATATTTCCGCCAGCCCCATTTACCAGGATATCAATTCTTCCAAATTTTTTCAGCACGCTTTGCCTGGCCTCTATCAATTGATCTTTGTTCAATACATCGGCTGAAATACCCATGGCAATACCGCCTTTTGTACCAATTTCCTGTGCAAGCTGATCAGCAGCGTCTTTTCTTCTTCCCAATATCACAACAGCTGCCCCTGCATTGGCCAGTGCTTTGCACATAGCACTGCCCAGCACACCGGTGCCACCGGTAACAATAGCTACTCTGGATTGAAGGGTAAATAAGTTCTCGATATAAGACATGTTACGCTAGATTATGTAGATCTAATTTTTAAACACAATTGCTTTCTTTTCTTTGTTACTTTCATAAGCAGCCTCTATCAATCGGATCACATTGCGGGCCTGCTCGGGCTTAACAGCTAATGGTTTTCCTTCGCGAATAGCTGCATATACATTGTCATAAAAACCAAGGTAGTTACCCGGAATGGTTTCAATCCTTTTTTGTACATGTTCTCCGTTAATGGTTGTATTAAGTTTTCCCCAGGTTGACTCGGGCATACTACCCCACCCTTCTCTGCCGGGTATTTTCTTTTCCTTTAATGCCTGTTCTTGCGGATCGACATTGCTGGCCGTTACAAACGAACCTTCCGTACCGTGCAACTGATAGCGGGGCCCTTGTTCCCGCACCAGATAACTGGATTTTACAATTACATTAACCCCCGTACTATACGTTAGCCGCAAATCATAAAAGTCATCTACCTTACCGTCTGTGCGCTGAATACCAATCCGTGCATCGATCATCTCCGGCATATCAAATAATACCAACACCTGATCGAGCATGTGGGAACCCAGGTTGTATAAAATTCCTTTACCGATTCCTGTCTCTTCTTTCCACGTGTTGGGTTCTACATAATTGCGATAGCGGTCATAATGCGCCTCAAACTCCACCACCCTGCCTACCCAACCCTTTTCAAAAACCTGCTTTAACGTAAGGAAGTCGCCATCCCACCTTCTGTTTTGAAATGCAGTTAGTACACGATTTTTCTCTTTTGCCAGTTCAATTAACTGATCGGCTTCATGTACTGTAACGGTAAATGGTTTTTCTACCACTACATGTTTGCCGGCCAGTATGGCGCGCGATGTCTGGTTGAAGTGTAGCTCATTGGGCGTATTTACAATCACCAACTCTATGGCCGGATCACTCATTACTTCTTCTACCGACCGCACAACTTTGCTATCCGGGTAATGAGTTTTGGCCGTATCTTTTGTACGCTGAACGATTGAACTGATTTCAAAACCTTTATGCGCCTGTAGAAGCGGGGCATGAAATACTTCGCCCGACATGCCGTAGGATAATATGGCTGTTTTTATCGGCTTCATGTTACTTCAGTTCGCGGATTTTAATACTGCGAAACGAAACTGCATCACCATGATCCTGCAACAGGATGTGTCCTTTTTCTGCCATACCAAAACCTTCCCAGTCTTTGTATTTACTGCGGGCCACCAGCGCATAAAAAATCGGGGTGCCGCGTTGGTATTCCACAATCTTACGCCCATTGAGCCAATGTTCAATGCGGCCATCCGGGTAAACCCGAATGCGGCCTTCATTCCATGTTCGTGGAATGTCCTGGATCTTTATTGAGGGAATCAAATCATACAACGAACCCAACGTGCGATTTCCCACTACACCTTCCTTGGCATCCGGATGGCGGGCATCGTCTAAAATCTGGTATTCCAATCCAATTGCCGAGCCGCTTGATAAATATTTCTCGTCCACAAAATACTTTACTCCGCTGTTAGCACCTTCTGCAAACTTAAAATCGAACGTAAGTTCAAACGCACCAAATTTTTCATTGGTAATGATATCGCCCCCATTCGTGGATTCACCACCTCCGGAAGGTAATACTGAAAGTGTTCCATCCTTTATTTCCCAACCTTTTTCAGGAAAGCTTTGCTTATGCGCCCCCCGCCAACCGGTAGTGGTTGTTCCATCCCATAATAACCTAAAGCCCTGTTGTTTTTCCAGATCAGTAAGTGTGTTGGGTACCAGGTTTACAACCGGAATGTTGGTGATTGGGCGTGGTGAAAGATTTTCGGTTTGAATACGAATGTTTTTCCAGTAAGTCTTCTTCCCCACACCATCGGCCGTATAAACCGAATGCACCTGCAACGCAATTAATCCGCTAAGCGATGCATCATCTACCAGGTAAACCACGGGCACGTTGTTTACCCAGGTGCGAATTACATTACCAATACATTCAATGCGATACGTATTCCAATCGCCCCATTTGTAAGCCGCTTTCGCGGAAGGGTTCAGGTCAACCGGATACAACCAACCTCTGCGGGATTCATCATAAATTCCACCCGACCAACCCCGTTCGGGCCTGTGGTCAACTTCCATCTGGTATCCATTTACACGACCATCCTCAGCGCGTTGTAAGCTCCTGAATTGAATACCTGAGTTAATGCCTGCGTCAATCTTTACATCAAGCTCCAATATAAAATCGCCATACTCCTTTTCTGCAGCCAGAAATGAGTTGGGCGAGTCTTTTACACACGTACCCACAATCATTCCATCTACCACTTCGTACGAGGCAGTTCCGTTTACCAATTTCCAACCAGACAAGTCCTTTCCGTTAAAGAGTTTTATCCATTTCTCTTTCGGTTTGGCATTACTCACATTACAAATCAGCAATAGTACCAGCAGCTTTAAGTAGAATTTCATTTTATTAGTGATTAGGAATTAAGGATTGTTCATTCGGTATCGGACAATAGGTTCTGAATTAAAGTTTCATTTCCCAGCCTTTTGCATACTCCCGGCTCCACAGTTTATTGGCTGCTTTATTATTGAGTATGTGGCCTGTTGCTGGATCGCACGATAGTGTTTGGCCGGTGCGCCATGCGATATTCCCCAGCTGAGGCAGCAAGGTTGATTTATGGCCTTCGCTAATCGGTGAGGTATGGTTGGCCTTGCCACGCACGGCATCTATAAAATTGATCAGGTGCAAGCTATCTAACTTTTCGCCCATGCCCATGGTGTTGGTTGCATCTGCTTGTTGAATTTCTGTTTTCACTTCGCTTACCAGCTTCCCTCCCAATTCATAAATTTTATAATCATCGCCACCCGGAATAACCATGGTTCCCTTCTCACCATAAAAAATCACACCGCGGCCACTTTTAAATTCGTCATAGTCATTGCAGCTTCTGCCTTCCCACAAGAAGGAAGTTTTATTGGCAAACTCATACGTTATGGTTTGGGTATCGGGTGTTTCCCAATCATCGGTAAATGCATAGCGGCCACCAGCCGAAACAACTTTGGTTGGATAATCCACACCAAGTCCCCACCGCATAACATCTATTTCGTGGGTGCCGTTGTTTAATGCTTCGCCTGTTCCCCAGTTCCAGAACCAGTGCCAGTTGTAGTGAATGAGATTGTCTTTATACGGCCTTCGTGGTGCCGGGCCTTGCCACAATTCATAATCAAGATGTGACGGCACCGGTACTATGTTCCCTTTCCCAATTGACTTGCGCGCATTGGCATACCAGCCTTTGGCAAAATAAACTCTGCCAATAACTCCACTATGAAGTTCATTCATTGCCCGTATAACATTGGGAAACGACCTGCGCTGATTGCCCATTTGCACAATCTTATTATACCTGGCTGCGGCTGCCACCAGCATTTCACCTTCGGCAGGATTGTGAGAACATGGCTTTTCCACATACACATGCTTACCCGCTTTCAGGGCCATTAAAGTAGCCGGTGCATGCCAATGATCGGGCGTTGCAATTACAATGGCATCGAGATCTTTTTCTTCCAGCAATTTGCGCACATCGGTAAATGCCTTTGGCCTTTTGCCGGTAAGTTTTTCTATATCGGCTACGGTGCGTTCAAGCACCATTGTATCCACATCGCAGATAAACCCTACCACCACACCCGGCAGTTGCGAAAATAAACGAGCCAGATAATGCCCGCGACTGTTTGTACCCACCACACCTACTACCACGTTATCGGCCAACGACCGGCCATATGCCATCCAGGGCGAATACAAAAACACACCGGCTGTTGCCAATGCGCTGCGTTTAATAAAATCTCTCCGATTGAAGTTTGTCATGATTTGAATATTGTGCTGCATAAGTTGCTCACAATATTCGAATAATCATAGTAAAGAATAAGCAGAAATAATTTCCGGTAGATAAACGGTTTTCTTGGAATATTTCAGTTGCCTCGTGTTTGTATCTGATTCAGATTAGAGAAAATTTTGCAAGGTATTAATCTATGTTAATAAGCTTTCCTGTAAATACCTGCTCTCCAAACCGCGCTTTATAAAAAAGCATTTTACTGCCCTTTAAATTAGCTGGATTAATCTCTACCTGGTAGGTACCGGGTACAGGGTGTGTTATAGACTGCAAAAAAATACTTTGTCCGAGGGGATTCAATAATTCAAATGTAAAGGTGCCGCTCTGACTAATGGCATACTCTACATGTACATTATCTTTAAGTGGGTTGGGGAAAATAGTAAGATTTACCCCGGCCCTTTCTAATGAAGTAATAACCTGCGGCATGTTGGCATCCATCCAGTTCAGGCGCTGGGAAATCCAGTTTTTAAGCCAATTCACTTCATCCAGAAATGTACTACCAACATAATAATTTGGCCACACATATTGACCTAACACCGGCCAACGCACAAAATTCCGGTTAGCCGCTTCTGTATTCAGCACACTGTAAACCGAATCGATATAGGCGTGTATTTGTGTGGTTTGTAATTTCCCTGCGCGAAGTTCGGCCCAACGCGCAGCTAGTTTGCTTCGGTAGTTTCCATCCTGGTAAAGTCTATCCCACCAAAACGGAATTAACCAATAATCGCCCGCGCAGATATTATTAAAATTAGTTACCCAACCTGATGGTGTTCCATCAGTGCAATAGTTAACATTACCAAACCCAAGATTAAAATCCCACACGGGCCCCATTACTAACTTACCGCCATCTGAATCGCGCTGTTTATGCATGAAGGTACTAAGCCTGTAACCATCCACATTTTTGGATACTTCATTAACGATAAAGAAATCGATAAACGAATCCACATCGATGTAGCGCGAATAACCTGTAACCGGATCGTTATAGTTGGAACCAATCAAGGTGGTCTCAAAATCGATCATATACTGCTTGATGTAGTTTTTCTGTTCCGTAGAGATGTCAGCTGCTTTTGGATAATCATATTGATAAAAGATGGTTTGCGATCCACTTCGGTTGGGTGGCGCATAATTGGATGTCCAACCTCCGTTGCCACTTCCGGTTTCTTTATCAATTTTGATAATGTAGCCACCGGTAAGGTCGTTGCCGGAATTTTCATCCGGATTGAGTTTATTAATATCAACACGATTTTTATCTCGCTTTATCTTTTCAATCAGCACATAAATTCCCTGGTAATTTCCATTCAGCACAAGTTCGCAATACCGTGTGCGGGGTGCATACCGGCCTAAATCCCTGCCAATTTTATACGCCAGTACATCACGCATCAATGATTTATCGTTGTACGGAGCAAACAACACCCAGTCTTCTTCCGGGGGCAAACCCAGCAAGGGGGCATCTATTCCTTCGCCAGCCTCGTCACGTAATTCAATGGAATATTGCTTCTTTGGAAATGATTGGGATGATGAACCCCTGATTTCGATCCCAATCTTGCCTTCGTAGTTATTAAACGGATCGGTTAAATTATTTCGTTGCCCGGGGCCGTTATCTATTATCCCCATGTCGGCCGTAATTTTTGGTTCATCCAATATAGTTTCCCCTCCCGTGTTAATTACCACGATGGGTAAATTAGATGATGTAAAACTTTGACTGTAACTACATAGAACGGTTATAGCAACCACTAAAAGTATCAACGTAAATCGGAACAAAGTTTTCATGCCCTAAAGATGCACAAACAAATCGACCTCCAACAACTTTTGGTATAAATACGCGGTTGATTATTTCTTACCGAATACACTAACTTGCACGCGCTTTTCGCATTCTTATGATCCGTAATATCCTGGTTCTACTAATCCTATCAAATACACTTTTTGCACAACAAGACACTACCCGCCTTTTACAAGATGTGGTTGTTCAAAGCAACCGTATCCAAACCGGTTTTGATGAAACTTCCGCCTCTATTATTGTACTAAAAGAATCGGAACTAAAACAATTACCTGCATTAAGTGTAAGCGATTTGTTGCACTACATAGCCGGAGTGGACATTCGCCAGCGCGGGGCCAACGGCATACAGGCCGATGCCGGCATTCGCGGCAGTACGTTCGACCAGGTTTTGATTTTAATTAATGGTATTAAGATCAGCGATGCGCAAACGGGGCATCACTCGCTAAACTTACCAATTGATGTAGATAACATAGAACGTATTGAAGTATTGAAAGGCCCGGCTGCCCGAATTTTTGGACAAAATGCATTTGCCGGTGCCATCAACATCATTACCAAAAATCCGGATAAGTCGTTTATTAAAGCGCAGGCCATGGGTGGCGATTTTGGTTTAGGTGGTTTCAGAATAAGTGCAGCTCAAACCAGCGAAAAGGTAAAGCACTATATTTCGGCCGCGCGCGATTTTTCAGATGGCTACCAATACAATACGGCCTACCAGATCAATAACTTTTTTTATCAATCCCACATAAACACTCCGGCTGGCAAATTGAATTTGCTGGCGGGCTACACCGATAGGGCCTTTGGGGCCAACGGCTTTTATGCCAGCCCGGATTTCCGCGATCAGTTTGAAACCGTGCAAACAAGCCTGGCCGCCATTACACTACAAACACAACCCGCTGAACGGTTAAGCCTCCATCACCGGATTTATTGGCGCAGAAACCAGGATGACTATATTTTCACCAGGTTGATTCCTGATCTCTACCGCAATTTTCATTTAAACAATACAATTGGTTACGAAGCGAATGCTACAATCAATCACCAATATGGTACCACCGGATTAGGTGTGGAAGTAAGCCAGCTTTGGTTGCGTAGCACAAACCTGGGCGATCGTGAACGAACCGTGGCCACCTTCTTTGCCGAGAACAGAATTAGCCTACTAAATAATCGAGTCTATATCACGCCCGGTATTCAGGTTAATTACTATTCAGATTTTGGTGCAAACCTATTACCCGGTGTTGATGCCGGATTTGAAATAACACCACACCTCGCAGCATTTGCCAATGTAGGATATACCTATCGCGTACCCACTTATACCGATTTATACTACAGCGATCCGGCCAATGTTGGAAATCCCGACCTACAACCGGAGTATGCAATTACGTATGAAGGCGGATTGAAACTGATCCAATCCAAAAAAGTACAAGGACAGGTTTCCTATTTTTTACGCAATGGAAAAAAAATAATTGATTGGACCAAGGAACAATCTTTAGACCCCTGGAAGCCGGATAATGTTATCGGTGTAAACATGAAAGGACTTGATCTTAACGTTACCTGGAAACCCATCAACCTTATCCTGGTGACGGGCGGCTACACCTACCTCGATGCCGATAAAACCTCCGATGCTAATTTTTCGAGATATGCATTTGAAAACCTGAAACACCAGGTACTGGGCGGACTAACCTTATCTTATTCCAAAACTATTTCGCACACCATCCACTACCGGTATTGCGAACGGGCCAACCTACCCGATTACCAGTTGTTTGATACGCGCTTAACCTGGCAAGGCAAAACGTTTGCGGTATTCACAG
>Ga0116143_10003181_pt1 | contig 16780 bp, 13 predicted proteins | sample AD_UKC034_MetaG_FD_89745 | JGI IMG/M metagenome (GOLD analysis project Ga0116143, IMG submission 89745) | Active sludge microbial communities of municipal wastewater-treating anaerobic digesters from USA - AD_UKC034_MetaG | ecosystem: Engineered > Bioreactor > Anaerobic > Digestate | place: USA...
TACCGACATGCGGTCACAGTCGTTGACAAACTGGTCGAGCAGGTCCCGCATGCCCTGTATGGTCCCCCAGTCTTTTTTACGGACATCCATGGTGGCCTTTTCCTCACGCATGGAATTTTCCTGCCGGATCAATTGGCTCAGGGCGCCGATATTCATAAAATAACCATAGGTATTGGTGCCCATCGATTTGGCCACTTCCAGCTGGGTGTAAATCAGGGAAAGGCGCTCGAGGAGGACGAGATCCCTTAAATCCGGGTTGTTGCCGGTCACACTGGTGGTGGCGCTGAAATACGAGTACAATTGATTGATGTTGGTGGGTTGGAGCCAGCTTCGAAAACCGTCGGAAGGGCTGCCATTCACATAAAGCCGGGACTTGGTGGATTGCAGCGTGGTCTCCAGGGCGCGTACATAAGCATACATGGAAGCTGCAGCCACTCCATATTTATTATCGCAGTACCTTTTGATCAGGGTGTCGACCGGTTGGTCCACATTCCAGGCCAGATTGCTGGCTACATAGAATTTGAGGTCGGGCATAGCTGAACCAATGAAGGAATTCCCCACGAAAATGATTTTATCCACCCCTTCCGAATCCAGATATTTCAAGGAGCGTTGAAGGGCATAAAGGTTGGGGAAAGGCATCATGAATTTCTCCTCGTTGGTCAGATGGGAGACCACGGCGATGTTGGAGGTCTGCTTTTTCCAGGCCGCCAGGTCCCGTCGGAACGTTTCATTGGTCTGCCCTTCGCCCAGGGAGACCGCATGGTCCACATCCCTGGTGTCCAGGACCACCATGACATTATTGAGGGGTTGTATTTTGTCCGGCGCAATGCGGTAGGGCCCGTCCAGCCAAATGGCGTAGGTCCTGCTTTTATTTTCCGCCGCGATTTCGTTGACGAGTTGCAGAAGGGCGCCGCTGGGGCTTCCGGTCTCTTCAATGGCCTTGCGGGTTAATTCGTCTTCGCTTACAATCCTGTTGGAATAGGGTCCTATGGACCAATAGGAAGCCAGGCCCTTGCTCATGGTCCAGACCTCCAGGTTTTTGGTGAGGTCTTCCTTCATGCGCGGGTCGCTGAAATTAACCTGGGCAGGCAAACGTTTTCCCTGGATTTCTGCAAAATACTGCGGCTTGGAACTGAAGTAGGAGGTGGCAGGAAAAATCCGCTCCATGGAATAAGCCCAGGTGCCCCAGTCATCGGTGTTGTTGATATTGATCTGGTTGAATGCCCGATATTGGTCGTTGTTGGCCAGGGGAGTCACCGCCTGCCGGTAGCTGAAAGTGGGTTTGAATATATAAGGATCCGAGGAGCGGGTAAACCGCTGCACCTGGGTAAACTGGGTGAGGTCCTGACTGACTTTTACGCTTCCCAGCCTGCCCACAATATCGTAAATCCCGGACAGGATGGCGGAGGCGCTGTTAGCCATGATGATCCATTTTTTGTCGTGAACCCCTTCATAATACCCTGAGCCCAAATCCGCAAGAGGGATCTTATTCAGATATTTTTCCATCCGCTTGCTTTTTCCGACCAGTATTTCTTCGGCCTGCGGAACAACGATATCCGAATAGGCTTTCACATCCGCTCCGGTCATCAGCCGAAGGTGGTTTTGAAGTATTTCAATGGCTGTACGCAGGCTGTCCGGGGCTTCTTCCGCAAAGATGATCCGGTAATTGGACTTACGGTCTTCCGCAATCACGATTTCCCGCGGACTTTGCTGGCAGCTGATAAAAACAAGTCCCAATACGGACCAGAATAAAAATTTATTCATTGGAGAGGTGATGATCTTTTGCGCGGCAAAAATAAGAATAAAGCCAGGCAATGGGTGCGGGCTGGGTTTATTAACTATTTCTTAGGCTTTTTCTTCAAATACAGCAGTGCAACCAGCAGCACCGCGATGGCGGCCAGGAAATACCCGTATTGCGTCCAGCCGGAACCGCCGGATTCCGTTTTATCCAGGGCGGATGGGATCACGGCCTGCCCTCCTTGCGGTGTGAAGATCATGGATTCAAAAAAGGCATTTTTCCTACCGGCGGCTTGATCGGAGGCGGCACGGGTAGTCCAGAAATCAATGACGTAGAGGTTAGGCGGGACCAGGACCAACCTTTTGTACCGGAGTTCCGGGACATCCTCGCGTTCTGCACACTGGGCATAAAATTCCATACCCCGCGTGTCCTGGATGACCACCTCCTTTTGACTGATGGGCCTGCATTGGTCTGCGGGGTTTTGAACCGTCTGATAGATTTCGGAATAAAACTGGAGGATGTCCAGGCTTGCCAGTTTTACCGGATCAATGTTTGTTTTCTGGATAATGCAGGAATAGTAGGCGTTTTCATCGGAATAGGTATAGACCTGCTGACCCAAGGTATCCAGTTTTTCCGGGGGTCCCGGGAAAGTGAGTTTTACTCCGGGGGTAAGTTCGATGGCGACCTGGGCTGAAAGGACCATGGGAAGCAGGCAAACTGCAATCCATGCCAAGCGTACCGGGATTTTTATCATGGTCTAGAAATAATATCTTTTGAAGGCCTCAATGGCTTCGTATTCAGCAAGACCTAGTTTATTATAGGCATTGGCCGTGCCCCGGTTGCGGTCTTCGGCGCGCTGCCAGAATTCCCGGGCATCCGAACCCGGGAACAGGGGCCGGTCTTTCTGGGACTGGTGTTTGAATATCGCTTTCCTTTTGCGCATGAGTTCTTCCGGAGAAATAGGAACAGCCATATCAATGTTTTCAATTTCCCATTCCTGCCAGGCTCCGCGATAAAGCCATAGCCAGCAATCTCCGATCCAGTCGACCTTGTCTTTTTTAAGTTCTTCAAGGGATTGGAATACCGCCTGCAGGCAGACTCGGTGAGTGCCGTGCGGATCGCTGAGGTCTCCGGCGGCATAGATCTGGTGCGGTTTTATTTTGTTGAGCAGTTCTTTGGTGATGCGGATGTCTTCCGGCCCGATCGGTTTTTTCTTCACCAGCCCGGTCTCGTAAAAAGGAAGGTCCAGAAAATGGGCATTTTCATCCGGGATGCCGACGTACCGGCAACCCGCCTTGGCTTCCGCCCTGCGGATCAGGCCTTTGATGGTCTGGACGGGCCGTGAATCGACTTCACCCGGTTTTTTATTTTCCAGTTGCCGTTTGATGTCGAAGTACATGGCCTCGGCCGCTTTGGCGTCCAGTCCGAAGGTATTGTGGAAGTCCCGGATAAAATCGGCAAACCGGATCACGTCTTCATCAAATACGGCGATGTTGCCGCTGGTCTGGTAGGCGACGTGCACTTCATGCCCCTGGTCGACGAGGCGGATAAAGGTGCCTCCCATGGAAATCACGTCGTCGTCCGGGTGGGGGCTGAAGATGACCACCCGCTTCTGCGCGGGCTCCGCACGTTCCGGCCGGTTGGTATCGTCTGCATTGGGCTTGCCTCCAGGCCATCCGGTAATGGTATGCTGCAGCTTGTTGAAGATGCTGATATTGATGTTGTAGGCATTTCCGAATTCGGTGATGATGTCCCCCATGCCGTCTTCGGCATAGTCCCGGTTGGTGAGTTTCAGGATGGGCTTTCCGAGTTTGATAGACAACCAGATGACCGCTTTTTTGATCAGGCTCTCGTCCCAGGCGCAGGTATCCACCAGCCAGGGGGTTTTGATCCGGGTAAGCCCCGAAGCGGCCGCCTGGTCAAGGATGAAGGTCGTATCCGGATGATGCTGAAGGTAGGTGGCAGGAACGCTGTCGTCCATGTCGCCTTCGATCGCTCGCTGCACGATCCTGGCTTTTCCCTCCCCCCAGGCCATCAGGATGATTTTCCGGGCGCCGAGGATGGTTTTTACCCCCATGGTGATCGCATTCTTCGGCACGTTTTCTTCCCCGAAAAATTCGCTGGCGGCGTCGAGGATGGTCATAAAATCAAGGGAGATCAGCCGGGTGACCGAATTGATGCCAGCCCCGGGTTCATTGAAGCCGATATGACCCGTACGCCCGATGCCCAGGACCTGGAGGTCTATCCCCCCGGCTTCCCTGATTTTATTTTCGTAGTCATGGCAGAATTCGGGAATTTTTGCTTTAGGGACCCGGCCATCGGGAATATGGATGTTGGCGGCGGGAATATCGATGTGGTTGAATAAATTTTCATGCATAAACCTCACATAACTCTGGAGGGTATCGGGTTGCATGGGATAATATTCATCCAGGTTAAAAGAGATCACGTTCCTGAAACTCAGGTTCTCTTCCCGGTGGAGGCGTATCAGTTCGTTGTATAGGGAGATCGGCGTCGAGCCGGTGGCCAGGCCCAGGACACAGGGTTTGCCTTCTTTTTCCTTTTGACGGATAAGGTCGGCGATCTGACGGGCCACGACGGCGGATCCATCCTTGGTGCTGGAGTAGATCTGTGTGGGGATCTTTTCAAATTTGGTCACGGAGGCAGCGGTAATCATCTCTTCTGTACTTTGAATCGACACAAAAGTAATCACTGCCTGGGTGTCTGTGAAATTAAGAAAATAAATAATGCGTTCAGGGCAGCAGGAGCACCGGGCTGCACTTCGGGACCGCTTTAATGGCAAGCCTCCCGCAGCCTCGACACCTCCAGGTCGGTGAAGGGAGGAGCTTGCATCTTCTTCAGACCGCGGATGTAGTTCAGTACATTGGCAAGCTGGGCATGGTCCAGTTTATCAAATCGGGGCATAAAATGGCCGGTGTCGCCTTGATCCAGGCCTTTGACCACGGTACAGACCAGGATTTGCCGGTCCTCAACAAAACGATGCTCTTCAAATGGAAGGATCAGCCGGGCCAGCCCGTTGCCATCCTCCATATGACAATAGTTGCAGGAATGTTGATAGATGACTTCCCCCTGCGACCTGAAGTCGCAGGCCGCTAAGCCGGCAGAAAGCAGAAACGCGAATAAAAGGCTATTGCAGGCGCCTTTCATCCAGCAGGATTGAGATTTCTTTCATCAGCCGGTCCACCTCTTCCGCTTTGGTGCCATCGCAAAATGAACGGATGTGGCGCTCGCCGTCCACCAAAAGGAAATGCCCGGTATGGGTAAATCCTCCGGCAGCCGTAGAGTCTTCCTGCACAGCGGCCAGGTATTGCCGGGCGGTCTCATTGATCTGGTCCTTGGGAAGGGACAGAAAATGCCAGGTTCTGGTTTGACCGACCCCCAGCTTTTCTGCATATTTCCGCAGGGCTTCCGTGGTGTCGTATTTGGGGTCAATGGAATGGGAAAGGATCCTGAAATCCGGATCATCCGCGAACCGCTCATGAATACGGAGCAATTGCTGGGCCATTTTGGGACAGATGGTCGGACATTTGGTGAAGAAAAAATCACTCACGTAAATCTTTCCGCGGATCGAATCCTTGTTGTATTCTTCTCCATACTGATTGATGAAGGAAAAATCGGGGATCTGGTGAAAAACCGTATCGCCACCGGAAATGTCCATCTCCCCTAGGATGGGCAACCGGGCGGGCCGGTGGATGCAGGACCAAAGCACCGGGACCATCAGGAATAGTATCCGGATCTTCATTCGGGGTTTTCTTTCTTCAACAAGACCCGGGCGGCACCCAGGTTGAGTTCCTGGATTCGGGCGATTTCCCGGACGGCTTTGATTTGTTCCTTTAAATAGCCGGCAGCGACAGTATCTTCCGTAACCGGGTCCTGGTAAGCGGCCATCCAATCCATCATGATCTCGCTCGTGTAGTCCAATTCGGTGCGGACGGAATCAATCTGTACTTTTCCCGCATCAGGGGCCGCCGCGCTGAGGTCTTTCAATTCGTCGATCAGGCTGAGGCAGCTGCTGTGACTGGCCATGGTTTCGTCATGCAGTTTCATGAGAGAATCGTGGAGCATCCTGACCTCGCCGGCTATTTCTTTTCCGGATCCGCCGGAGGCGCAGGCAAACAGGAGCAGGGCCAGGGAAATAATCAATAATGGTTTTGCATTCATCAACCGTATATTTTTGCAAAGATAATGGCTGGATGTTTAAACTCTTTCGGATGGGCGGCCTGAAAAACCGGTCTATCCTCTGGTACCGCCAGGACCTGAGGATGCACGACAACGAAGCGCTTCATGAAGCCGCCCGTTTTGGACATCAGGTGATTCCCGTCTATGTTTTTGATGCCAGGATTTTTCAGGGGATTTCCCGGTTTGGCCACCCAAGGATGCATCCGCTGAGGGCCCGCTTTATCGTCGAATCGGTCAAAGCCCTGCGGCAGTCCTGGCGCGATATGGGTGGGGACCTGATTGTACGGGCGGGCAAACCGGAGGAAATCATTTTTTCCCTCGCAGGGGAATTCAAAACATCCATGGTTTATTGCAACCGGGAAAGGACCCGCGACGAAGTCCGGGTCCAGGACAAACTGGAGCGCAATCTCTGGAGCATAGGCCAGGAAATGCGCTGCACCCGGGGCAAAATGCTTTATTATACCCAGGACCTGCCCTTCCCCGTCCCGCATACTCCCGATCATTTTCCGGCCTTCCGGAAGGAATTGGAACGGGTCATCCCGGTGAGGCCAATGCTTGATATCCCGGATACCACCCCTGTTCCAATCCGTCCTGCCGATGCGGGTGAAATCCCTGAACCGGAAGATTTCAGACTGGGCCTGGAACGGGGCCTGGAACCTTTGTTCAACGGCGGGGAAAAGGAAGGGATCCGTAAACTGAAGGAATATATCTGGTCCGATGGCGGACTCAAACGATACCGGGCGAAAGACAATTTTTTAAACAATGCCTTGTTTTCCTCTTCCCTTTCGCCCTGGCTGGCCCAGGGATGCCTTTCGCCGAAAATGGTTTATCATGAAGTAAAATCCTACGAATCGATTTTCGGCCCCGGGGAAGCTTCGCAAAACCTGTTGACCGAACTGGTCCGCAGGGATTACTGCCGCCTGATCACCAATAAATACGGGGACCGGGTATTCCAGCGCGGAGGCATCTTGAAAAAGCCGGTGCCTCACGTTCGGGATGAAACCTATCTTTTTAATTTATGGAAAGAGGGCCGGACCGGCGTTCCTCTGGTGGATGCGGCCATGAAAGCGCTCAGGGCCACAGGCTACCTGCCCCATCCCCTGCGCGAAGCGGTAGGCCGTTTCCTGGTTTCCTCCCTGAAGGTCAACTGGCAACTGGGAGCCGACTGGTTTGAAGCTAACCTGGTGGATTACGACGCCGCCAGCAATTGGGTCAACTGGTTATTCCTTGCGGGCCAGATGCCGGAATCCGGGGAAGAAAGGGCAGTCAGCCTGGCCTACCTCGCAAAAAAATACGACCCTTCCGGTCATTTTATCCGAAAATGGCTAAAAGAACTGGATCCTCTTCCCGATTCAAAAATACTCCACCCGGAATCCCTGAGCAAAGAGGAGCAGGTGAAGTATGGATTTACCCCGGGTAAAAACTATCCAAGGCCGATCATTCCGTTTGGTTAGATACGAGATACGAGATACCAGCTACGAGCTTCCAGCTTCGAGCTTCGAGCTTCTAATTTCCAGCCTCCACCCTCCACTCCTTCCACACCGCCCTCGGATTTTTGGAAAAATAATTCCTCAGGATCGAGGGAGTGTCCTCATCGGCCGGCAAGGGGATCAGGTCCTCTTCACTCAGGAAAGACCCGCTGTATTCATCCTTATACTGGTAACCGATACAGATGCCCTGGCGAAAACATAAAACCGTCGTTTCCCCCTGGCTTCGTCCGGATTCGGTGACCAGGAATGTTTTTTGGGGAAAGACCAGTTTTTCCTGCAGCAGCAGGGCCCTCTCATTATAGGATTCCGGTGGTTCCAGGCCCTGGCAGGCCCCACGGCATTTACCGATCTGGTAATGGAAACAAGAGCCCCCGGAACGTTCAAGGCTGGTCAGTTTTTGACAGAGCCCATACCTTTCCACCGCGGCGGAAAGAAAGGCCCTGGCATTGGCCGGGGTGCTGAATTTTTTTATCAAAACCGTGTTTTCATTTACAGGCCTGGCTTTGTCGACTTCAAAACGGATAAAGCCTTTTTCATCGACCGTGGCATAGATGCCGTATGGAAGTTCTTTTTTCCGGAGCGCCCGGTTGATTTCAGGTTTTATTTTTTTTATTTCTTCATTTTCCCTCAGGAGGGCCAGAAGTTCGCTGCCCGTGATCTCGTAAGTGATGCTGTCCACCTGTTGTTGAAGGTGGACCGCTTTCTGGGTATGGTCGGCAAAATGCTGAAGGACCCGGTCCTTGATGTTTTTGCTTTTACCCACATAGATCACGTCGCCGCTGCGGTTGTGGAAATAATAGATTCCGCAGGCTTCGGGCAGGCTGTGCAGGTAGTCCAGGCTGATGGAGGCGGGGAGTCGGGATTCCTTTACACCCTGGTGGATGAGTTCGATGGCTTTTTCGCGGTTTTCTTCCAGGCGGAAAACATGATCCATCACGGCACAGGCGGCATAGGCGTCATCGAGCGCCCGGTGTCTGTGTTTCACCTGGATATCCAGGTGGCGGATCAACGATTCGAGACTGTAGGATCCGAGGCCGGGGAGGCTGAGCCTGGCCAGTCTTTTTGTGCACAACTGTTTGCGGGTATAGGTATACCCCAGGCGGGAAAATTCTTCCCGGATAAAATTGTAATCAAAACGGACGTTGTGGGCTACAAAGACCGCCCCCTGGGTGAACTGAACGATTTCTTTCGCGACCTCGTAAAATTTGGGCTGGCCGGATACCATTTCGGTGGTGATTCCCGTCAACCGGGTGATCTGGGGAGGAATGGAAATGCCGGGGTCGATCAGGCTCCCGAACCGGCCGGTTTCTTTTTCCCCGTCATAAAGGATGATGCCGATCTCGATGATGCGGTCCCGTTGGGGCAAGCCTCCGGTGGTTTCAATATCAATGACCGCGTATTTCGTCTCCATTTTAGAATTAAGGCATTATATTACGCATTCAAAATTAACGTAATACAACCAGATGAATCCATCCATAAAATTAAGCCTCTTGCTGGCCCTGGTCTGGATTGCCTGCGGCGCTTCCAGGAAAGGAGAGGGGTTTCCGCAAGGAAATTCGAATCCCCTGCCTGCCGCCCATTCCTTTCAATCCTATATCCGGGAATTAAAAGGCAAAAAAGTGGGCCTGGTAGTCAACCAGACTTCCATGGTGGGCGCCGTCCACCTCGTCGATACGCTATTGAAGCAGGGAGTCCGGATTGAAAAAATTTTCTCACCGGAACATGGATTCCGGGGCGAAGCGGATGCGGGAGAAAAAGTGGCCACCACGACGGACCCCCGGACCGGAATTCTCCTGGTCTCGCTCTATGGGGAGAAAAGAAAACCAGCTCCGGAAGACCTGGCCGGCCTTGACCTTCTTGTTTTTGATATCCAGGACATCGGCGTGCGCTTCTATACTTATATCTCCACGATGACCCTGCTCATGGAAGCCTGCGCGGAAAACAACAAACCCCTGATCATTCTGGACCGGCCCAATCCCAATGGTTATTTTGTCGATGGCCCGGTGCTCCGGCCGGAATTCAAATCATTTATCGGCATGCATCCCGTACCCGTGGTCTATGGCATGTCCATCGGGGAATATGCCCTCATGGTGAACGGGGAAAAATGGTTGTCCAACGGGGCGCAGTGCGCTTTAAAAGTCATCCCCTGCGCAAATTATGACCATACCATGACTTATGACTTGCCGGTCCGGCCTTCTCCCAATATCCCCTCGCTCAGGTCCACCCTGCTGTATCCTTCCATCTGTTTTTTCGAGGGGACCAATTGCAGCGAAGGGAGGGGTACGGAAGCGCCATTTGTCATTTTTGGCCACCCCAAATACAGCAAAGGAGACTACCAGTTCACCCCGGTAAGCAGGCCAGGCGCAAAAAATCCCAAGCTGCTCCACCAGCTTTGTAACGGGCACAACCTCAGCAACCTTTCCATTGAGGAGATCATGTCCTGGAAAAGGATCAACCTGAAATGGCTGATCCAATTCTATGCGGATATGAAAGACAAGGACCCTTTTTTCCTCGCCAATAATTTTTTCAACCGGCTCGCGGGCAACGATGTCCTCATGGCCCAGATCAAAGCCGGAAAAACGGAGGAAGAAATCAGGGCAAGCTGGAAAGCGGACCTGGATGCCTTTAAGAAGGTGAGGGAGAAGTATCTTTTGTATGAGTGATTGGTGGTTGGTGGGTGGTGTTGGGTAAGCTGGCTGCTCGTTGCTCGCTACTCGCAACTCGTTGCTCGCCACTCGTTGCTCGCCACTCGAGTCTCATTTCACCGCTTCAAGGAATTCGGAATCCGTGGGTAAGATCTTGGAACCGAAAAAATGGGTGAGCTGGCCTTTTTCGTTGATGACGTATTTGCAGAAATTCCAACCGGGTTCCTTGTCGTTCCATCCGTTGAGGGATTTGGTGGTAAGCCATTGATACAACGGATGTTTGCCTTCGCCTTTCACCACGGCCTTCTCAGCCATAGGGAAGGTGACCCCGTAATTTTTCTGGCAAAAGGTGGAAATGTCCTGGTTTGAACCCGGCTCCTGCCCTCCGAATTCATTGGAGGGAATGCCGATCACCACTGTTTTTTTGCCGTAAGCTTCATAAAATTTTTGCCAATCGGCATATTGGGGGGTGTAGCCGCATTCGGAAGCCACATTGAGCAGGACTACTTTTTTGCCTTTGTACCGGGACAAGTCGAGCACGGACCCGTCTTCCAGTTTTTTTAGTTTAAAATCATACAAGGTCTGGGTACCTGCCTTTGCCTCCTGGGGCTTTTGGGCGGAAGCGTAGCGGGTGAAAGGCACATTCATCAGGGTGATCAGGGTGCTCAGGCGGATAACTTTTGTCAACATAAGGATTAATAAGAGGGCTATGATCAGCAGGAAATACTTCATCGGCTAAAATAAATCAATAAACAAACCCGGACGAAAATGGTTTACCGGTTTCAGGGATTAATGGTCACAATCACCCGTTTATAGCGGGTCAGGGCCGGGCTGCCTTTATCGGTGACCTTGAGTATAAAATGGACCGTTTGTGGACTGGTCACGTCAGGGGCTTTTACCGGAAGATCATAGAGGTTCGGGGAATACGGCCTGAAAGGGATATACCCGTCAAAGGTGCCCGCTTCCTTATACTGAAACCACAGAAAACTCATGGAATCCCCGTCCGGATCTTCCGTGCCTTTGGCATTGAGGTGGAAAAGCTCACCGGATTTCACGGTAAGCCGGTCCGCGTGGGCCAGTGCGGGACGGGGAGGGTGATTGGCCTGGTGAAAGGGTTTGAAGCACCAGTCCATCCGCGCCGCGAAATCATGCTGAAACTCCGTCCTCCATCGCCAGATCGTAGCCTGGTCGCTTTTATACCCTTTTTGTTCGGATGGGGCATACACCGAGTCCGCCGCATTGGTCCAGATGGGCCTGGTTTCCGGTTGGTCCTGGGGCCAGTTTTCTCTCCGAAAAGGGCCCGAGTTGGAATCCCTGAACACCGGTATCTTCAGCTCATACCGCCCTCCCCATCCTCCGAAAGCCGGCTGTTCCGGGTCGTTGAGCCCATTCGGGAGGAGGCCCAGAAAAGCAGGGGTGTCCCCCTCCATGCCATAGGCCACATCCGGATAAGCCGCCCCCAATGGACCATGGCCCTGCTGGATATGTTCCGCAAGCCATTGCCGGTTGGTCGTGACCGCCTCCGATCCCGGGTAAACCCTGGTAATGCCTGTCCAGCTTGCATTTGAATAATTGTATCCCGGGCTCACGATAAAAAACAGGTTCTTGAATTCATTCCGGATCCAGGGACCGGAATCATCCTGGTCGGAAATAGTATAGATCCTGATTTTGTCGTACAACTTTACCGCTTCTTCCGGCTTCCGGGTATTGCGGATCTTCCAGAGGGCCTGGGCCAGGCAATTGGGCCCGCCCCAGACCGAAAACCAAACCGGACCGGGATCCGGTTTTTCAAGCACCCGGATGATCCATTCCGAGCCTTCCGAATCCCTTCCAGGCCCCACGCCCTCCATCCCGTAAACGGCTAAGCCGCTCTTTACCTTCGATTTCAGGTAGGCATAGGAAGGAAAGCCGCTTTCATGCCTGAGCAGGTTGGGCTGAACTTTTTGGTAGGCCATCAGGACTTCGTGAATGCTTTCCGGAGAGACCCTGTTTTTCTGATGAATGGAGGTAGTGGCGATCAGTCCCTCCACTTTAAGCTGATTGGAATACAATAACAGGCGGATCAGCGACTGATGGTCATCCGGGTCGGCTTCGATGTCGGTAAGCACCACCACCCGGGTTTTGGATTCCTTCTCGCCAAGCAGGGCCAGGGGAACACCGAAAATGAAAAGGAAAAGTGAAAGTAAAAGTCTGCAACCAGCGCTCATGACAGAGGATTTATTTATCGTTTTCAAACAAATTATTCAGGGCGGCATATTGCAGCAACAGAATGGTTTTTGCATCCCGGATTTCACCGCTCGCGATCATCCCCAGGCTTTGATCAAAAGGGATCTCAAGCACCTCGATGAGTTCATGGTCCCGGGCAAGCCCGCCCCCTTGCGTTTTTTTCATGGCATCGTCGTATTCTGCCACAAAAAAATGAAGGACCTCGGTGACCGAGCCCGGCGACATGTAGGCTTCAAAGATCTTGCGCACCTCCCTTACGACAAATCCGGTTTCTTCTTCGGTTTCCTTGCGGATGCAGTCCTCCGGTTCGTCATGGTCCAGCAGGCCGGCGCAGGCTTCGATCAGCATGCCGCTGTCATTGCCGTTTAAATAGGTGGGCATCCGGAATTGGCGGGTCAGGACCACGGTTTTTTTTGCTTTATGGTAAAGCAGGATCACCGCCCCGTTCCCCCGGTCATAAGCTTCCCGGCTTACCGTATGCCAATGGCCATGCCGGTCTTCCTGGCGAAAGGTTATTTTTTTCAATACATACCATTGGTCCGAGAGGATTTGGCTGTCGATGATTTCGATATGAGGGTTTGGCATTTTATGGTGGATGGTGGATGGTGATTAGTGGTTGGCTGCCTGGGAATAGAAAGTGGATTTTCAAACTTTCAAACTGACAAACTAGCTAACTGACAAACTGGCTAACTGAGTAACTCACCTCAACCATTTATTAAACAAGTTGAGAATCCTCTTATACTCATCCATCCAGCTCGTCGGCTCCACGAAACCGTGGTCTTCCATGGGGTAGGAAGCAAGCTCCCAGTTTTCTTTTTTTAGTTCGATCAGGCGCTGGGCCAGTTTCACCGCATCCTGGTAATGCACATTGACGTCGACCATCCCGTGGCAGATGAGCAGCGGGTTTTTAAGCCCCTCCGCGTAATAAAACGGCGAAGACCTGCGGTAGGCCAGGCTGTCCGTGAAGGGTTCGTTGAGAATGTTTGAAGTATAACCATGATTGTATTGGGCCCAGTCCGTCACAGGGCGGAGGGCGGCGCCTGCCGCAAAAACGTCAGGGGTGGTGAACAGGCCCATCAGGGTAATGAATCCGCCGTAGGAGCCTCCATAAATCCCGATTTTTTTCGGATTTACCCCATGCTGCTCCGCGAGATACCTGGCCCCGTCCACATGATCGGTCAGGTCCTTGCCTCCCATGTGGCGGTATATGCCGGTGCGCCAGTCGCGACCATATCCTGCGCTTCCGCGATAATCCATGTCCAACACGGTATACCCCTGGTCCGCAAGCAGGTTGTGGAAGAGGTATTCCCGGAAATAACTGGACCACCATCGATGGGCGTTTTGCAGATAGCCGGCTCCGTGTACGAAGATCACAGCGGCTTTATTATTTGTTTTTTTGGCCGGTCGGTAGAGCCGGGCATGGACTTGGGCCTCATCCCTCGCAGTGAAGGTGATTCCTTCGGGAATGCGCCAGGAATAGGTTTTAAATTCAGGGCTGGAGGCTTTATCCGTGATTTGTTTCGGGGGGGCGTCCGGTTTGTTTTCCTGCACATACAATTCCCAGGGAAGGTTGCTGTATGAATAGAGAAAGGCCAGATGTTTGCCGTCCGGGGAAGGAAAAGCCTGGTGTCCTCCGGTCTTAGGGGTGATACTGATAGCCTGGCCGCCCTGGACCGGGAGATGGTATACCTGTTGTTCGCCGGGATGAACTTCATTGGTCGTGAGGGTAAAAAGCTTTCGGTCGGGGGACAAGGTCGCTCTCAGGATTTCGAAATTGCCCATGGTGAGCGGGGTCATGGCCAGGCTGGAAATATGGATTTTGTAAAGATGGGAATAGCCGGTCCGTTCACTTTGAAACCAGAATTCTTCTTCATTCAGCCAACCGGAGTTGCCACCGCCAAAACCGCCCCCGATGCCGGGACCCCCGATCCAGGCCTCGTCATGCTGACGGTCCAGCAGGCTCAGTCTCCCCGTGGCTGGGTCAAGGCTGCAAATCCAGCGGTCTTTATTATCCTGGGCCCGGATATCCACGACGGCCTTCCGGCCCTCCGGCGACCACTGAAGGTTTGAAAAACGCAAAGCCCTTTCCGCGGAATCTTTCTGATAGGACTTCATCAGTTCCAGGTATTCACCTATAAAAGTTGGGATATCTTTTATGCCCGAAAGGTTTTTGACGGAAACCCCATAGGTGGAATCCCGGTGCAAGTCCAGGATCATGAGTTCCTGTGGATCGGCGGGATCCCCCACTTTGGCACGGGCAGGAAGGTTGTCGGTAAAGCCGCTTTCCGTGACAAAAGACGGAACCACGGTGGCCTTGGCCCGGTTGACCCTGGACAACACATAAAATACAAAACGCCCGTCGGGACTGATCTGGAGTCCGCCCAGGTTCTTATCTCCGAGGTAGATGGGTTTGATGAGATCAGAAGCTTCAAGCCTTTTATTTAAGGATTGCAGACTGTCCTGTCTTTCCCGGCGTTGGCGGAGGATCTCAAACTCCCGCAACTGGTCATTTTTCAACCAGGCCTCCTGCTGGCTGGGCCGCGATTCCCGCGGAGCGGCGCTTTTAATAAAATGGGTAAGTTGGCTCAGCGAGCCGGATGCGATCTCCCAGCTATACAAATTGTCATCCAGGGTAAATACAATTTTCCGGTCATTAAACGAAAAACGGGGATTCCATTCCCGGCCGAGGGTATGGGTGATTTTTACCGGCTGGGCCATCGAATCGGACTGGTAATAGACATTGCCTCTTTGGGACCAGGTCCAGGCGCTGCGATCACTGGTATAGCTGATTTCATCCGCAGTGACTAATTGCGCCGCCGATCTTTCATCCACTTTTTCCAACTTCGATTCCGATAGGGAATAGCGGTACAGAGAGTCCACGGGACCCGCGCCGGGGTTCCAGTGGAAATAGATAAAACGGCTGTCAGGACTCCAGCGGATATTGGTGGGGGAGGTTCCGATCCACCTGGGGTCGCGCATGATCTTTTCGATGGTCAGCGGGCTGAGGGTGTTTTGGGTGAAAGCGGGAGAAGTAAAGGATAGGAGGAAGAGGAGGTTAAGGATGAGGATGAGGTTAAGGTTAAGGTTAAGGTTGAGGTTGAGGTTGAGGTTGAGGTTGTGGTTGTGGTTGAGGATACGGATCATTTTTATTCAATGGTTTGAACGAAAATTATAATATTTTCCGATAATAGGTGTTATTGGTCTTCGTCTAGTTGAAGTTGATCCGATATTTTCATATGGATGGAATTTTATGGGGCGGCAGCCAGTTTTCTTAAATATAAATCACAATCCATGAAAAATCTGTTTCTATTAGCTTTTGCCCTCCTGATCCTGGGCGCTTCCTGTAAATCCAGGCAGGAAAAGGAAGAAGCCAACCGCGAAGAGGAGCTGGCTGAAAGCATTGAATCCAGCGCCGATAAGTTTGCGGAGGATATTAAAAACATGGTGGACCCGGGGGGTAAGGAGGTCCGGCTGGTTGATCTGGCCGATCTGAAAGCCCTCCTCCCAAAGGACCTGGACGGCATGGACCGTCAAGACCTGACCGGAGAAGGCGTCGGGGTGATGGGCTTCAAAATGAACAAAGCCGAAGCCCGGTACGAAAAAGGGGATAAATCCATAAAGCTCAGCCTGATCGATTTCGGGGGTTTTAGCGCCGCGCTCCTTGGCATCGCCGCCTGGTCCCTCACCGATATATACCACGAGGACGACGACGGATATGAAAAATCCGCCACCTGGAAAGGATACAAGGTTTTTGAGAAGTCCAACAGGAAAGACCATACCAGTTCCCTGGCCCTGATTTTTAAAAACCGTCTGGTCCTGAATGCCGAAGCAGACCAGGTCACGATCGAAAAACTCAAAGACATTATTTCGGATGAAATCCTGGAGGATTTAGAGGACCTGGACTTGAAGGAGAAATGAGATAAGTGGGCTAAAGCCTAGACTCTTTCTCATCTTCACTACCGCAGGCTAACGCCATGGGGTTTAACTGTAAAAAACTTTTGCGATCAAGCCTTAGTAAGTGAATCAACCCCGGCCTTTAGGCTGGGGTTGGAGGAGCAGGGTGAAGATTGGGCTTTAGCCCCGGACCTCAAAATAACTCTTCTAAATCCCTCAAGTGCCTCACCGTATAAGTCGGCAGCACGGGGCTGGGTTTCCCCAGGTGGTCCACATAGACACTGTGCAGGTCTGCATTGGCGGCCCCCTGGATATCCGCTTCCGGATTGTCCCCGATCATAATACTGTCGGAAGCCTCGGCTCGGGAACGTCTTAGGGCAAAAAGAAAGATTTCCTTATCCGGTTTTACGAAGGAACTGGCTTCGGAAGTGATCACCTGCTCGAAAAAGCCTTGGATCCCGGAATATTTCAGTTTTTTATGCTGGACTTCTTCAAATCCATTGGAAAGGATATGCAGATGGTATCCCTTATCTTTCAAATACTGCAGGACTTCGCGGGCATGCGGGAAAAGCAGGGTGCTTTCCGGCAAA
>Ga0116143_10003184_pt1 | contig 16774 bp, 11 predicted proteins | sample AD_UKC034_MetaG_FD_89745 | JGI IMG/M metagenome (GOLD analysis project Ga0116143, IMG submission 89745) | Active sludge microbial communities of municipal wastewater-treating anaerobic digesters from USA - AD_UKC034_MetaG | ecosystem: Engineered > Bioreactor > Anaerobic > Digestate | place: USA...
CGCCCTCGAGCACCGCGCCCAGCACGGGCACGTCGCCGAACTCGCCCTCGGCCGGCAGGCGCGCCAGCGCGATGCGGCGCTTCTCGAGGTCCACCGAGAGCACCTCCACGGTGACCTCCTGGCCCTCCTTCAGCAGATCCCTGGGGTGCTGCACGCGCTCGGGCGCGTTCATGTTGGAGACGTGGATCAGGCCGTCCAGGCCGGGCGCCAGCTCGACGAACGCGCCGAAGGGCTGCAGCCGGACCACCCTGGCCTTGAGCCGGGTGCCCTGGGGGAAGTCGCGCAGGGCCTCCTCCCAGGGATCGGCCTCGAGGCGCTTCAGGCTCAGGCTGATGCGGTCCTTGGCCCGGTCGAAGGACACCACCTGGACATGGACCTCCTCGCCGATGCTCAGCACGTCGCTGACCTTGCCCACCCGGCTGTGGGACAGCTCCGAGATGGGCAGCAGGCCCTCCATGCCGCCCAGGTCGACGAAGGCGCCGAAGTCGCGGATGTTGACCACGGTCCCGCTGACGACGTCGCCCTCCTTGAGGGTCTTGCGGAGCTCCTCGGCCTGTCGCTCGGCCTCGGCCGCCAGCAGGGCCTTGCGGGAGACGACGACGTCCACCCGCCGCCCCTCGAGCTCGTGCTTGGTGATCAGGAAGGCGTAGCGCTGCCCCAGGTGCACGTCGGGGTTGTCGCAGAAGCGCAGCTCGATCTGGCTGATCGGGCAGAAGGCCCGCACGCCGGCGATCTCCACCACGAAGCCGCCCTTGTTGCGCTCGATCACCCGGCCCTCGACCGGGATGCGGGCGCGGGCCGCGTCGGCCAGGGCCTCGCGATCGCGCACCCCCTTGGCCAGCTTGCGGCTCAGCATCACGCCGCCGGAGGTCGACACCACGCAGGCCTCGACCTCGGCGCCCACCTCGGGCACCTGCTCGCCCTCCCCGCGGAACTCCTCCAGGGAGATGACGCCCTCGCTCTTCCCGCCCAGATCGACGAAGATGAACTCCTTGCCGATCGACACCACGCGGCCCTTGACCATCTCGCCGCGCGACGAGTCCTGGACGTCGAAGTCGCCCGCCATGGCCTGGAGGAACTCGGCGCGCTCGGCCTCCTCCTCGCTGGCGGACCTGGCCGCCGGGGTCGACGGGGCCGGGCGGGTCTCCGGGGACGGCCTGGCCACCTCGGCCGCGGGGCTGCTCGCGGGCTCCTTCTCCACTCGCTCCTCGCTCATGACAGACTTCCTCCTCCTCGGGACCCGCCTTCTACCACGCCCCCCGGCCCCCCGCAAGGGCCGGCCTGCGCCGGTGGAACCCGGCGACGCGGTCTGCTGTCGAGCCCCCGGGCCTTGCCATTCCCGAAGGCGGCCTTAGGATGGGGGGGGAAGGTGGTGAGGCGCGTGGGCTGGTCACTCAAGATCGCGACGCTGTTCGGGATTCCCATCAGGCTCCACTGGAGCATGCTGGCCTTCCTCGGCCTGGTGGCGGTGTGGGGCGGCGGCCTGGCCGGGCTCGCGCTGACCGGGGCGGTGTTCGGCTCGGTGGTGCTGCACGAGCTGGGGCACGCCCTGGTGGCCCGTCAGAAGGGGCTGCCCATCGCGGACATCTCGCTCTACCCGTTCGGGGGCATGGCGCGCCTGCTGGGGGTGCCGCGCACCACCCGAGACGAGATCCTGGTGGCCGCGGCCGGACCGGCCGTGAGCGTGGTCCTGGCGCTCGGCTTCGCCGGTCTGGCCGCGCTCAGCGGCGCGGAGCTGGCGCGCCGGCTGGCCGAGGTCAACGCCATCCTGGCCGCCTTCAACCTGCTGCCGGCCCTTCCCATGGACGGGGGCCGCATCCTGCGGGCCTGGCTCGCCCGGCGGCGGGGCTTCTACCGGGCCACCAGGCTCGCGGCCCGGGTGGCGCGCGTGCTGGCGGTCGGGCTGGGGCTCACCGGCCTGTTCCTCTCCCCGTGGCTGGTGGCCCTGGCCTTCCTCATGTTCCTCATGACCGGCGCCGAGGAGCGCGCGGCCGAGGCGCGCCGCTTCCTGGGCGACCCTGGCTACCAGGACGTGCCCGCGGCCGCGCCCTGGCCGCCCTGGGTGGGCGGGCAGACCCTCGAGGGGCGCTGGACGAGCACCGATCCGCCCGCGGCCGCCGAGCCCGGCGCGATCCGGCAGGTGTTCCGCGACGCCCAGGGCAGGATCGTGGTGGTGGAGATCCGCCGGCCCTGAGGGCTCAGCGCAGCCCGAGCTCCACAGCGAGGTCCTCGAGCGACGGGCCGCGGCCGGTGGCCGAGGCGAGCAGCGCGACCCACGGCTGGCTGGCGCCCGGGGCCAGGAGCCGCGCGGCGATGAGCTCCAGGCAGGCGGGCCGCCCGCTCCAGTCCTCCACCCCGCAGGCCGGATCGCGTCGCAGCCAGGCCTCGAGCTGGCTGGCGAGCAGCTCGGCCAGCAGGTAGTCCTGGTAGCTCACGGGCGCGGTGAGCAGGTGGGTCACCGCGGCCCAATCGGGCGCGTCCCGCGCCTCGGGGGCGTCCTCCAGCAAGAAGCGGGCGCGGAGCTCGCGCCAGCGGGCGTCGAGATCCTGGTCCGGATCGCGGTACAGCTCCGCCTCGAAGGCCACCACCAGCAGCCCGAAGCGCAGCGCGGTGAGCGCCTCGCGCCGGGCGCGCCGGCGGAGCTCGCCGTCCAGGCGCGCGAGCTCAGGGCCGGACACCCCGGCCACCCGCCGGAGCCAGCCCGGATCGTTCACCCGGCGGGCCAGGAGCACCGCCAGGGCCTCGCTCAGCGCGGGGTGGGCGGGGACCCGGAGCCCCCAGGGCAGGCCCGGATCGATGCGGCGCCGGTAGAGCGCGTGGCCGAGCTCGTGCAGCAGGGCGGCGGTCCACACCCTTCCTGGCCTCACGCTCGCCAGCAGGCGCACGTCGCCCGCGCGGTCCACGTCCAGACACAGCGCTCCGAAGCGCTTGCCCGGCCGCTCCTCGAGGTCCCCCCCGTCCAGCCCGGGCTCGGCCGGAGCGCCGAGCCCCTGCAGGGTGGCGGCCGCCAGGGCGCGCGGATCGCGGCGCGCGAACCATGGCTCGGCCCCCGGCCGGCCGGCCCGCGGGGCGCGGGCGAAGAAGGGGTCCTCGAGGTGCCAGGGTCGCAGGCGCTCGGGCGGCAGCCCGTGGCGCTGCGCCAGCTCGGCCCGCATGGCCGCGTGCTCCTCGGCCCACGCGGCGGTGGTGCGCCGCTCCAGCTCGGCCAGCAAGGGCTCCAGCACCTCGCCCGGGAACTCCCCCAGGGCCAGGCGCATGCGGCGGTAGTCCCCGAAGCCGGCCGCGCGGGCCAGCTCGTTCCGCAAGTGGGCGAGCGCGCGGAGCTCGCCCGCCAGCGCGCGGCCCCGCGCGCGCAGCCCTTGCCAGGCGGCGCGCCGGCGGAGCTCGTCGCGATCCTCCTGCAGCACGGCGTACAGCTCGTTCTCCGAGACCGGCTCCCCCTCGAGCTCGAAGCGCAGCCCCTGCAGGCGCACCTCGGCCTGCGCGGTGCGCCGCGCCAGCGCCTCGATCGAGGGCCAGGGAGCCTGGTGCTCGCGCAGCTCGCCGAGCGCCACCGCCAGCCGCCGGCGCAGGCGCGGGGAGCGGACGCGCCCGTCCTCGAGCGCCGCCGCGAGGCGCCCGGCCAGGGCCGGATCGGCGAACAGCCGGCGCACCTCGAGCTCCAGCGCGAGGAGCCGCTCTCCCGGGCCGCCCCGCAGGGCATCCCAGTAGGCCAGGTTGAGGGCCCGGGCGCGCGAAGCGACCCGGGCGTCGAAGGCGTCCAGCGCCGCGCCGAGCTCGACCTCCGGATCGGGCGGCGGCGCCGGCGCCGGGCGGACGGCGGGCGGACCCGATCCGCAGGCCGCGAGCAGCAGCCCCAGGCCGACCCAGGAGATCGGGCGCAGCATCCTCACGCCCCGAGTGTAGCGGCCGCGGGGGGCGGGCTCAAGAAAGCGGTGCGCGGCGGCATTCCAGCCTGGAACACCCCCGCCCAGAACGGATCGCCCGACCCGGGCGCCGCCCGGTTTCCGTTCCAACCCGCCGTGAAGACTGGTGTTCTGGCTCCGCCGCCGAGGAACGTCTGGCACACCGATTGCAAAGTCCCACCGAGGTGAGCGAACCTCACAAGAAGGAGGTCCCCATGCGTGCGCACCTCGTCCTGCTCGCCGCGGCGGGGCTGGCCCTGGCCGGGGCGGGCTGCTTCATCGAGGACGGCAGGCACTGCACCGACGCGGCCTGCGGCGTGGCGTCGGGCGAGCTCGGCTTCTTCTGGGCCTTCGGGTTACCCGGGGGGGGGCACACGGACGACTGCCTGCTGGCCGACGTGGCCCGGGTGGACGTGCGGGTGTACGACGACGCCACCGGGCGCCTGGAGTTCGAGGCCCTCGGCAGGCCCTGCCAGGAGCAGGGCGCCTGGATCACCGACTTCTGGCCGGGCGACTACGTGCTCGAGCTCAGGGCGAGCTGCCGGCTGGGCGGGGTGGGCCACGAGGGCTGGTTCGACCTCAGGGTCTGGGAGGGCCTCAACGACTTCGGCGTCCTCGTGCTCGAGCCGGTGGGCGGCTGCCCCTAGCCTCAGCCGAGCACGGCCCGGATCTTCTCGAAGGCGAGGTCGAGATCGGCCTCGGAGATCACCAGCGGGGGCGCCAGGCGGATGATGTGCTGGTGGGTCTCCTTGCACAGCATCCCGCGCGCCATGAGCTGCTCGCAGTAGGGGCGGGCCGGGCCCGCGGACTTCTTCAGCACCATGGCCAGCAGCAGCCCCCGGCCGCGCACCAGCTCGATCTTGTTCCCGCACAGCCCCACCAGGCGCGCCTTGAACCGTTCGCCCAGCTCGGCCGCGCGCGCGGGCAGTTTCTCCTCCACCAGCACCCGCAGGGCGGCCCGGGCCACGGCGCAGCCGATCGGGCAGCCGCCGAAGGTGCTGCCGTGGTCACCGGGCTTGAAGACCCCCATCTGCTCCTCGGAGGCGAGCACCGCGCTGACCGGGAGCACGCCGCCGGAGATGGCCTTGCCCAGCACCAGCACGTCGGGCCGGATGCCCTCGTGCTCGAAGCAGAACATCTTGCCCGTCCGGCCCAGGCCGGTCTGGATCTCGTCCGCGATGAACAGGGCCCGGTGCTCGTCGCACAGCGCCCGGGCCTTCCGCAGGTAGCCCTCGGCGGGCACCACGACCCCGGCCTCGCCCTGGATCGGCTCGACCAGGATGGCGACCGTGTTCTCGCCGAAGGCCTTCTCGAGCGCGGCCACGTCGCCGTAGGGCACCACCTTGAAGCCCGGGGTGAAGGGCCCGAACCCGTCCCGGTACTGCTCCTCGGTCGAGAAGCTCACGATGGTGATGGTGCGTCCGTGGAAGTTTTCACCGCAGCAGATGATCTCCGCCTTGCCGTCGGGCACGCCCTTGACCTTGTAGCCCCACTTCCGGGCCAGCTTGATGGCGGTCTCCACCGCCTCGGCGCCGGTGTTCATGGGCAGGGCCTTGGGGAAGCCGGTCAGCGCGCACAGCTCCTCGAGGAACGGCCCGAGCTGGTCGTTGTGGAAGGCGCGCGAGGTGAGCGTCACCCGCCCGGCCTGCTCCACCAGGGCCTGGATGATCCTGGGGTGGCGGTGGCCCTGGTTGACCGCGGAGTAGGCGCTGAGGAAGTCGAGGTACTCCTTGCCCTCGCAGTCCCAGACGCGGGCGCCCTCGGCCCGCGCGATGACCACGGGCAGGGGGTGGTAGTTGTGCGCGCCGAACCGCTCGGTGACCTCGATGATCTCCTGGGACGTGGCCATGATTCGCCTCCGTGGGGGGTATCTGGCCAGGGAAGCTACCCCCGCGCGCGGCGCTTGGCAAGGGCGGGTCAGGGTCCGGCCGGGCTCACTTGGCGGAGAAGTCGAAGGACTTGGCCACCTCGCCCTCGGCGCTGGCCGGGATCTTGAGCTCGCCGATCACCTCCTCGATCACCAGCTGGCCGCCGTCGGTCCGGCCGTGGCCGATCAGGATGGTGAGCACGTCGTTCGGGCCGGCGCCCGCGGCGGTCTTGCCGGCCGGACGCTTGCCCAGGAAGCTCACGGTGTTGGCGCCGGCCTGCAGGTGCTCGTTCAGCTCGATGATGTTCTGCGTGATGGAGTCATCGAAGGTGCGCACGAAACGCGAGTTCACCATGAGCTGCACGCTGTAGCCGGTCAGGTGGGGCCGCGCGGCGTCGGTGATCACGAAGTACTTGCGCTGCAGGCCGGGCTTGGCCGCGGGCGGCGGGGCCACGGGCGGCGGGGCCGCGCCCACCTCGCGCACCTTGTACTCGGGCGCGGAGATGTGCACGTGGCCGGCCTTGTCCAGGGTGACGGTGGCCTTCTCGATGGTCTGGTCCGCAAGCCCGGTGATCTTCACCCCGTTCAGGTACACCTCGACGGCCCCGGCCGCGCCCGCGCACAGCGCGACGCCGAGGAGCCACGCCCCTGCCACCCAGCGCGTCGTCTTCATGTCGCCTCCCTCCTCCTCGCCCCCCGTCCGGCTTGGACCGACCCGGGGGGGCCGTCCATTCAGACGCCCGGCTCAGCCCCCGGGCTTGCCGGTCAGCGCGCCGGGCTCGCCGCAGGCCCCGGCCTCGGCGCCCCCGCCGTGGACGCGCGCCCCCTCGGCGCTGTCCGCCGGCAGCCGCGTGCCCAGGATGGAGGAGGCCGGGGAGTGCACCTCGGAGTCGGGGATGCGCAGGCGCTGGCGGATCAGCGCCTCGTCGGCGTCCGACTCCATGCGCGTCTCGAGCGGCCTCCCGTGCGTGCGATCGACGGTGGTCACCTTGAGCAGGCACTCCTGGTCCAGGGAGAAGGTCAGCTCGAGCTGCACCGCGCCCTTGGGCGCCGGGGGGATCCCCTGGATCTGGACCGTGCCCAGGTACTCGTTCTGCAGCACCCGCTCGCTCTCGCCCTGGAAGATGAACAGCTCCAGGCTGGTCTGCCCCTCGCGGAAGGTGGACAGGGTGTAGGAGCGCGTGGCCGGCAGCCCCGTGCCGCCCTGCAGCATGATCAGGAAGCCGCCGCCCGGCAGCCCGAGGCCGATGCTCATCGGCAGCACGTCGATGAGCACCACGCTGTCGATCCGGTCGAGGGAGTCGGCCAGGAGCGCCGCCCCCAGGGCCACGGCCTCCTCGGGATCCACGTCCGCGGTGGGCTCCTTGGCGAACGCCTCGCGGATGCGGCGCCAGACCAGCGGCATGCGGCTCTGCCCGCCGACCAGGAGGACGCTGTCGAGCTGCTCGAGGCCGAGCCCGGCCCGGCGCAGCACCTCCAGGGAGACCGCCACGGTGCGCTCGACCAGCGGGCCCACCAGCTCCTCGAGCTGCGCGCGGGTGACCTTGAGCTCGAGGTCCTTGGGGGTGTTCTTCACCGCGGCGAAGAAGGGCAGCCGCACGTAGGTCTCGGTCTTCTCGCTGAGCGCGCACTTGGCCGCCTCGGCCGCGTCGCGCAGCCGCTGCATGGCAGAGCGGTCCAGCCGGGGAACGCCGCCGACCTGCTCGCAGAAGGCCTGCAGCAGGTGATCCACGAGCTGGTTGTCGAAGTCCACGCCGCCCAGGAAGGTGTCCCCGCCGGTGGCCACCACCTGGTAGACGTTGTCCGTCAGCTCCAGGATGGAGACGTCGAAGGTCCCGCCGCCGAGGTCGTAGACCATCACGCGCTGGTCCAGGCCGCGGTTGAAGCCGAAGGCCAGGGCCGCGGCGGTGGGCTCGTTGACGATGCGCTCGACGCTCAACCCGGCCAGCGTGCCGGCCTCGCGCACCGCCTGGCGCTGGTTCTCGTTGTAGTAGGCCGGCACCGTGATGACCGCCCGGTTGACCTCCTCGCCGAGCAGCTCCCGGCAGATGTCGCGCATCTCGCTCAGGATGAAGGCCGAGATCTGCTGCAGGCTGAAGAGCCGCCCCTCGATCTCGACGGCCGCCTCGTGGCCCGGCCCCTCGACGATCCGGTAGTGGAAGCGGTCGCGCATCTCTCGCACCGCGGGCGAGTCGTACGGCCTGCCCACCAGGCGCTTCGAGCCGTACACCGTGCGGGTCGGGTTGAGCTCGAGCTGGGCCTTGGCCGGGTGCCCGACCAGGAGCTGCCCCTTGCCGTCGTAGGCCACGATGGAGGGGATGGTGCGGTAGCCCTTGCGCGAGGGGATCACCTGCGGCCGGCCGTCCACCAGCACGATGGCCGCGCACGAGGTCGAGGTGCCCAGATCGATGCCGATCACCCGCGACGAGGCCCCGCCGCGGGCCGGCGAGGCGCTCGCCGCCGCGGCGGCGCCCGGGCGGGCCGGGGCCTCGCCGTCCCCGAACCCGTCCATGGCGATGTCCACCTCGAGCCCGGAGTCGGCCTTCTTCTCGAAGGTCACCGCGCCCAGGGACTCGTCCACCTCGATGGTCGGCCGGGCCTCCTCCGTCGGCGCCTCCACCTCCACGTCGAGCCCGGCGAGGTCCGCCGCGGGCCGGATGGGGGGCGGGCCCGCCGCCGGCGGCCGCATGCCGGGCGGCAGCCGCGGGGCCGGCGGGGGTCGCACCGGCGCGGGCGCCACCTCCCGGATGGGCGGCGGGGCCGGACGCACGGGCGGCGGGGCGGGCTCCGCAGCCCGGGGACGGGCGGGGGCCTGGCCGCTCTTCAGCTCGACCATGCGCCGCACCACCCGCCGCGAGGGCTCCTCGAGGTCGAGGAAGCGCACGCCCATGCCGGGGGGTGCTCCGCCCGCGGCGGCCTCCCGCCTCCAGCTCACCACGCCCTTGCCGGCCAGGGCGATCTCGCCGGTCTTCAGCAGGATCTCGAAGCGCAGCAGGGTGCCCTGCTCGTGGGGCCGGCTGCTCTGCAGGAACATCCCTCCCTCGGAGATGTTCGCCGCGAAGTGCTCGACGAAGTCGTCGAGCCCCACGAAGTTGACCCGGACCCGGAGGCCCACGACGGCCCTCGGGCTCTCTCTGCGCTCCTCGCCGTCGCTCACGGCACCGCCCTCGCAAGCCGCAACTGCCCAACCGGCCGGCCCATCTTAGCCGTCGGGCCCCGCGAGGACAAGAAAACAAGTGGGCCTCGCCGGGGTTGATCTCGGGCCTGCGCCGGGCTACCATGCCCCGCGATCCCACCCCCAGCGCGGAGCGCGGGTGAAGAAGAAACGCTTCATCGCCATGGCGGGCAACATCGGCTGCGGCAAGACCACGGCCGCCAAGCTGATCAGCCAGCGCTTCGGCTTCGAGCTGTTCGACGAGCCGGTGATCGACAACCGCTTCCTCAGGGACTACTACCTGGACATGCGGCGCTGGAGCTTCACCCTGCAGCTCGAGTTCCTCATCCGCCGGGTGGAGCACCACGAGCTCATCCGCAAGGTGCCCAAGAGCTGCATCCAGGACCGCACCCTGTACGAGGACCCGGAGATCTTCGCCAAGTACCTGCACGGGCTCGGCTTCATGGACAACCGTGAGCTCGACCTCTACTTCGAGTACTTCCACCGCCTCAACGCCGGCCTGAAGCAACCCGACCTCATCGTCATCCTCGAGGTGCCCTCGGTGGAGACGCTGCTCGAGCGCATCCACGTCCGTGGCCGGGAGGAGGAGGGCTCCATCGACACCGCTTTCCTGACGGGCCTGAACGCCTACTACTCCACCTTCCCGCAGGTCTGCCAGCGCAAGTACGGCATCCCCACCCACCGGGTGGACGTGTCGCGCATCGACATCCGCTCGGCGGACGGAAAGCAGCAGTTCCTCGACGAGTTCGAGCGCGCCCTGGGGGAGCTCCCATGAACACGCCGCGCAGGCGCTCGCGCTCCCAGCCGGCCGAGGGCTCCGCGCCGCCGCGCCCCACCTACATCGCGGTCGAGGGCGCCATCGGGGTGGGCAAGACCACCCTGGTGCACCGCCTGGCCAAGCAGTTCCCGGCCAAGGTGATGATGGAGATCGTCGAGGAGAACCCCTTCCTGGCGGACTTCTACGCCGATCGCGACAAGTACGCCTTCCAGACCCAGCTCTTCTTCCTGCTCAGCCGCTACCGCCAGCAGCAGGAGCTGTGGCAGCCGGACCTCTTCAACCGCTACATCTTCTCCGACTACATCTTCCCCAAGGACCGCCTGTTCGCCGCGCTGACGCTCTCGGATCACGAGATGGCGCTCTACGACCAGGTGTTCCAGATCCTGGACATGCGCGTGCTCAAGCCCGACCTGGTGGTCTACCTGCAGGCGCGCCTCGACGTGCTGCTCGAGCGCATCAAGCGGCGCGGCCGGGCCTTCGAGAAGAACTTCGACCCGGACTACCTCAAGCGGTTGAGCGCCATCTACAACGAGTACTTCTTCCACTACGCGGACACGCCGCTGCTGGTGGTGGACACCTCCGACATCGACGTGGTCAACAACGAGGCCGACTTCCTGGATCTGTCGCGCACCATCCTGCACCACCGCGGCGGGGTGCAGTTCTACAAGCCCGTCAGCCGCTGACCTCACCCCCGCCGGTGGCTCGAGACCTGGCTCAGCCCCCCCCTCTCCCTGCGGGAGAGGGGGCCGGGGGGTGAGGTGCGGCCTCCGGCTCGGACAGCGCGGGCACGCCGTCGAGCAGATCGCTGCACAGGCCGCGCTCCTTGCGCTCGAGCTGCGTGCGCTCGTAGTCGCTCGCGGGCAGCGCCTCGGGCGGGTAGATGGCGGTCAGGCCCTCGGCCCGGAACCTCCGGCACAGCGCCTGGCGCTCCGCCAGGCCGCGGCAGGTGCTCTCCAGGGCGGCCGGGGTGACGAGCGCCTGGCTCTCCTCGGGCACCAGCTCCAGGAAGCGCGCGAGCGCCTCCGCGCTCCGGCCGCGGGCGGCGAGCTCGCAGGCCTCCAGGATGGGGGCGTACATGTTGCCGCCCTCGGCCAGGTCGAAGCGGCGCCTGAAGTCCTCGGCCGCGCGGCTCTGGGGCGGGCTCAGGCACAGCGCCAGGGTGGCCAGCGCGAGCGCAGCGCCGACCAGGGACTCGACCACCCGCAGGCCGGCGCGGGCCGAGCGCTGCATGTGGGCCGGCTTCATGGCGAAGCCCAGCGCGAAGCCCACCCCGAACCCGGTCAGGTGGGCGGCGTGGTCGGCGTTCACCAGCAGCCCGAAGATCGTGGTGTACACCGCCCACTTGAACATGAGGTTGCGCACGTTGCGGCCGACGGTGGTGCCGTCGCGCTGGCCCCAGCCCGCGGCCACCCCGCACAGCCCCATGATGGCGCCCGAGGCGCCGATGCCCACCCCGCGCAGGCCCCACAGGTGGCTCCCCAGGCTGGCCAGGATGCCGGTCAGCATGAAGACGAGCAGCATCCGGCCGCGGCCGAAGATGTGCTCGATGGGCGGCCCGATCTGGGAGAGCGCGAACAGGTTGAAGCCCAGGTGCCACAGGCCCGCGTGCAGGAAGATCGCGCAGGCCAGCCGCCACCACTCCCCCTGGGCGTTGGCCGGGGGGAAGTTCCCGCCGAAGGCCACCAGGGTGTCCGGGCGGAGCGAGACCACGCTGCCGGGGAGCCCCTCCCCCAGCACCACCCGGGCGTAGACCACGACCAGGGCGAGGCCGAGCAGGCTGGAGACCGACAGGAAGGAGGGCAGGCTGAGCCCGATCCTGCGGAGCACCTGCATCGGGCGGGAGCCGAGCGCCGCCCCGCAGCCCGAGCAGCGCCTGGCGCCCGCGTCGTTCACCCGCCCGCAGGCCGGGCAGGTCTTGTGCCTGTAGGTGACGTGATCGACCGTGGTGCGGGCGTCGGCCTTGCGGGCGGCCCAGCGCTGCTGCATGCGCCGCAGGCGCCAGCGCACCTGGATCGGGTTCATGCCGACGAGCCCGGCCAGCCGGGTCAGCCGCTCGACCCAGTCCTGCCCGTCCCCGGGCCCACCCGGGGTCTTCGGGCTCTCGGGCTTCTTGGGCTCGCCGGCCATACCGCCCCTACCCGGCGCGGCCGAGGGCCAGCCCGGCGACGAAGGCCTGGCGGTTCTGGGCCAGCGCCTTCTTGGGCACGCTCTCCTCGATGACCTGGAGCAGCGTCTCCTGCGGGAAGGGCAGCGCGATCGCCCCGGCCAGCACCCCCAGCATCACGGTGTTGACCGCCTGGCCCGAGCCGGCCCGCTGCGCCACCTCGGCCGCGTCCAGCGCGATGAGCCGCGGGGTGACCTTGCGCACCTCGGCCAGCAGGTCCTCGACCCGCGGGTACTCGCTGCCCTCGAGCGACACGGTGAAGGGGATGATGCAGCGGGTGTTCACGATGGCCAGCGTGTGCGGCCCGGCCTTGGCCAGCGCGCGCACCGCCTCCACCGGCTCGAAGCCCAGCAGCACGTCCGCCCGGCCGTCGGAGATGATCGGCCCGCGCGCGCCGCCCAGGCGCACGGTGGACTCCACCACCCCGCCGCGCTGGGCCATGCCGTGGATCTCCCCCACCACGACCTCCAGCCCGGCCCGGGTGGCGGCCTCGCCCAGGACGCGCGAGGCGGTCAGGCTGCCCTGGCCGCCCACGCCGGTGATGAAGATGTCGAGCTTCGCCATGGTCGTCTCCCGGCTACCCGCGCCCGGCCGGCTCGAGCACCGGCTGGATGGCGTCGTTGGGGCAGAGCTGGGCGCAGATGCCGCAGCCCACGCACAGGGTCTCGTCGATGAAGATCTCGCCCTCGCGCCGGAAGATGGCCGGGCAGCCGAAGTTGTCGATGCAGTTGTTGCAGCGCCCGCACTGGCCGCAGCTCAGGCAGCGCAGGGCCTCCGCGCGCACCGCATCCTCGTCGAGCCCCGGGCCGGTGACCTCGAAGTCGCGGGCGCGCTCCGCGGGCGCCCGCTCGGCGGGCTCCGCCCGCGCGGCCGCGCGCACCGCCTGCGGGTGGTAGCGCGCCTCGCGCGGCCCGAGCTCGTCCGGGCCGTGCAGCCGCACCGGGGGCCCGGCCTCCGCGCCGGCGAGCAGCTGGTCGATCCCCCAGGCCGCCACCCGGCCCGAGGCGATGGCCGCCACCACCGTGGCCGGGCCGGTGGCCAGGTCGCCCGCGGCGAACACCCGCGGGTGCGAGGTCCGGCCGGTCCCCGGCTCCACCACGAGCTCCCCGCGCGGGTTGCGCCCGAGCTCCACGTCGCCCCGGAGCGGCCCGTCCTCGACCGCCTGGCCGACCGCCAGGACGACCTGGTCCGCGGGCAGCTCGGCCTCGGAGCCGGCCACCACGACCGGCCGCCTCCGGCCGCTCGCGTCCGCCTCCTCGAGGCGGGTGCGGGCCACCAGGGCCGCCCGCAGGCGGCCGTCCTCGCCGAGCAGTCCAAGCGGCACCGCCTGGTAGGTGAGGGTCACGCCCTCCTCGAGCGCGGCGCGCACCTCGCCGGGCGAGGCGGGCATCTCCTCGGCCGAGCGCCGGTAGAGGATCTCCACGTGCTCCGCGCCCAGCCGGCGGGCGGTGCGGGCCGCGTCGATGGCCGCGTCCCCGCCGCCCACGACCAGCACCCGCCGCCCCACCTCGCGCCCCTCGCCCAGATTCACCCGGCGCAGGAAGGCGAGCGCGTCGACGACGCCCTCGAGGTCCTCCCCCTGGATGCCCATGCGGAGCCCGCGCCAGGCGCCGAGCGCCAGGCACACGGCCTGCGCGCCCTGCTCGAGGAGCCCGCGGACGGTGAGCTCCCGCCCCAGCGCCCGGCCGGTGTGCAGCCGGACGCCCAGGCCGAGGAGCGCCTCGATCTCCCGGGTGAGCACCGCGCGCGGCAGGCGGTAGGCCGGGATGCCGAGCCGCAGCATGCCACCCGCGACCGCCTCGCGCTCGTAGAGGTCGACCGGGTAGCCGCGGCGCGCGAGCTCCCAGGCCGCGCCCAGGCCGGCCGGGCCGGCGCCCACCACGGCCACCCGCTCGGGCCGGGGGCGGATCCCCTCCTGGACGCCCCGCCAGAAGGCCTCGCGCTCGGCGGGCGTCTCCCGCTCGGCCAGGAAGCGCTTCACCGCGTTGATGGCCACCGGCCCCTCGTAGTCCGCGCGCACGCAGGCCGCCTCGCAGGGGTGGTGGCACACGTGCCCGAGCACGCCCGGGAGCGGCGCCGCCTCGCGGATGAGGGCCAGCGCCTCGCGGTGCCGGCCCGCGCGGGCGAGCGACAGGTAGCCGAAGGCGCAGATGTTCGCCGGGCAGGTGAAGCTGCAGGGCGCGGCCGGCATCTTGGCCTCGCTGCCCGCGAGCCCGGGGAACGGGCCGCACTCGCCCGGCACCCGCATGGACTGGAGCTTCACCCGCGCCCGGAGGATCTCGTCGTCGGCGAGCACGGGCACGGCGCACGGCTCGTGCGAGGCGTGGGTGCCGCACCACTTGCAGCGCGCGGGATCCACCGCGTAGGTCAGCCGCTCGGCCTTGATCCCGCTCTTGCGGAGGAACAGCGGGCAGGGTTGCCGGCTGATGACCACGCGCACCCCGCGCCGCCCGTAGGCGGCCTGGAGCACGTCGATGGCGGCCTGCAGATCGCCGTTGTCCACCACGGTCAGATCGTCCACCCCGAGCCCGCGCACCGCGCGCTCGAGGTCCAGCCTGCTGCTGCCCTCGAGGCAGCACTCGGTGCCCGGGTGGGGCTGGTGGCCGGTCATGGCGGTGGTCGAGTTGTCCAGGATGACCAGCATCAGATCGTGGCCGTTGTGGACCGCGTTGGCCAGGCCGGTCAGCCCGCTGTGGAAGAAGGTCGAGTCGCCGATGAAGGCCACGATCTTCTGCGGGTTGTGGATCGCGGCGCCCTGGGCCTGGGTGACGCTCGAGCCCATGCACAGGAAGGAGTCCACCGTGCTCATGGGCGGCAGGAGCCCCAGGGTGTAGCAGCCGATGTCGCTGGCGTAGTAGGTGTCCGGCGCGGCCACGCTCTTGATGGCGTAGTAGGTGTTGCGGTGGCTGCAGCCCGCGCACAGCATGGGCGGCCGGCCGGGGAGCGCGGGCAGCGCCGGGGGCGCCGCGGGCGCGAGCTCGCGCCCCAGCAGCCGCGCCACCGCCGGGCGGATCCGGTCCGGGCTGAGCTCGTACATGCGCGGGATGCCCCGCTCGCCCTTGCCCTCGATGAGCACGGCCCGGCCGATCTCCTGGGCCAGCGCGCGGAGCTCCGTCTCCAGAAAGGGCTCGAGCTCCTCGACCACCAGGATCTTCTTGCAGGCGCGCAGCAGCCCCTCGAGCTGCCGCCGGGGGAGCGGGTGGACGGAGCCGACCTTCAGCACCCGCACCCGGTCCGCGGCCCCGAGCTCCTCGAGCACCTCGTGCACGTAGCAGCTCGCCACCCCGGCGGTGACGATCCCCAGCTCGCCGCGCTCGCCCGCGACCTGGTTCCAGGGCAGCTCGTCCACCGCCGCGGCCAGGCGCGCCAGGCGCTCGAGCTGCACCGGCCGGAGGCGCCGGGCCACGGCCGGGACCGGCACCCAGCGGGAGGGCTCCTTGACGAAGTGGCCCGCGAAGCGGCGGGGCTCCGCGGGCCCGAAGCGGACCACCCCGCGGGTGTGGTTCACCCGGGTGGTGGTGCGCAGGAGCACCGCGGTGCCGAAGCGCTCGGAGAGGCGGAAGGCCTCGCGGGTCATCTCGAGCGCCTCCTGGGGGGTGGCGGGCTCGAGCATGGGCAGCAGCGAGAGCTTGGCGTACCAGCGGTTGTCCTGCTCGTTCTGGCTGGAGTGCAGCCCCGGGTCGTCGGCGGTGACGATCACGAAGCCGGCGCGCACGCCGGTGTAGGCGAGCGTGTTCAGCGGGTCTGCGGCCACGTTCAGCCCGACGTGTTTCATACTGACCATGGCGCGCATGCCGGCGATGGCCGCCCCGGCGGCCACCTCGAAGGCCACCTTCTCGTTGGTGGAGTACTCGAAGTAGAGATCGCTCTTCTGGCTGAGCTCGTAGAAGGTGTCGGCGATCTCGGAGGAGGGCGTGCCCGGGTAGGCGCAGGCCACGGCGAGGCCCGCCTCGAGCGCGCCCCGCACGATGGCCTCGTTGCCAAGCAAGAGCGCCCGCGTCCCGGCCTCGCCCTTCAAGAGCAGCTCCATGCGCGCACCTCGCCTCCGCCCCGGTCCGGTTATCCCAGCCCGCTCCAGGCCTGTCAAGGCCTGCGCCCGGCGCGGTGCGGCGCAGACATTGGGAAATGTTTCCGTCCAGTTGGGGGGGGCGGGGAACCTCGCGGGCAGAACGGGTGTCCCTGGCTCCCACCGGAGGCCCCATGCGTTCCAGCGAGCACCTGCCCCTGCTGTTCTCGGTCGGGTTGGTGCTCCTGTTCGGCGGCGGCATGAACCTGCTGCTCGCCTCGACCGGCCGCGAGGCCTACCCGGTGCTGGCCCTCGAGCCCCGCGACGGCGTCGAGGCCGCGTACCGCGGCAACCTGCGCTACCACCCGGCGCTGGCCCGCGTGCAGGCCGCGCTCCCGGCGCTCCGCGATCGGGCGCTGGCCCGCGCCGAGCGGGCCACCGGCCTCACGACCGCCGACCCCACCCGCTACGTGGTGCGGCTCCGGGACTTCGCCTCCCGCAGCGTCGGCGCGACCAGCCAGCCGGTGCGCACGGCGGCGGGCGACCGGCTGCTCATCAGCCTGTCCAGCGAGCAGGTGCGCCTGGGGCAGATGGACCTCGAGGCCTCGCTCACCCACGAGCTCGTCCACGGGCTGATGCGCGAGCACATGGGGCCACGGCCCTACCGGGCGCTGCCGGTGTGGGTGCGCGAGGGGCTCGCGGTGTGGGGCGCGGGCCAGATCCCGGAGCGCGCCCGCATCGCCTGGGGGCTCGCCTGGCAGGAGGGGCTGGACCTCGGGGCGCTCCTGGCCGAGCAGCCCATGCTGCCCTCCCTGGGGGATGACTACCTGGAGAACGCGCTGCTCTTCCAGGGCATGGCCGACGAGCTGGGGGCGGAGA
>Ga0116143_10003192_pt1 | contig 16746 bp, 9 predicted proteins | sample AD_UKC034_MetaG_FD_89745 | JGI IMG/M metagenome (GOLD analysis project Ga0116143, IMG submission 89745) | Active sludge microbial communities of municipal wastewater-treating anaerobic digesters from USA - AD_UKC034_MetaG | ecosystem: Engineered > Bioreactor > Anaerobic > Digestate | place: USA...
CAGCAAGCACCAGCAGCCTGAGTCTCTGCGACGCAGCGCGGGAAGAGTCCTCTGTCCGCCTAGCATTGGGTGCCGCCTCGGCGCCTGATGTCACCTCGGAACGCTGCGGCTCGTCCTTGCAGAGCCGCTCGACCAACTCGATGCGCTTGCTGCCGGTCCAGAGAGGCGCCATCCACTCCTTCCGTCCGCTGCCCTCGGCCAGCATCAACTCGTCTCGGTCTGGGGTCCATCCAGGACGCGTCGTCCGGGAGTCGGACGGCTGTGCGGCGACCTCGACCCTGGTGCTAGCCGCATCGGTGGATGGGAGCACCAGTAGCCATTCGGCGAACGTAGGGCAGTCAGCCAGCGTCTCGGAGAACCAGGCTCGTTCTAGGAGTGCAGCTGTCGCCGGGCCGTACAGTTCACTCAGGACCTGTCGCAGCAGGAGGTAGCGCTCCGAACGGCGCTGCGATTCTTGCGGGTCAAAGTAGCTCTCGCCCCAGGCAGCGCCGCGTATGCGCTCGTCGCACCAGCTGATCATCTCGGCAACCAGTACCGCACCGGCAAAGCGGTCCGCCTGGCTACTCCAGATGCCGGCAGGCGCCGATACGTGCGCGTAGCCGGGAGAGCCCCCGGGAACCGCTTCAGGCCGCTCCAGAGAGCAGGAGAACATCTGCTCGAGGTCGATCAGCTCCACTGTCTTCCCACGGCTGGCGTCAGGACTGCCAGCGTCCGCCAGTGTGGGTATGAGGATATTGGAGCCCGAGATGTCGCAGTGAGCCAGTCCGCGCTCCTCCATGCTGACGAGAACGTCCAGGGTGGTTCGCGCCAGCTCGCTGCATTGTTCTGCTCTCAGGGCAAGCTTTCGCATTACCACCTGCATCCAGGTCGGTCCGCTGATCCAGGGCATCAGAACGGAGTAGGTCAGATCCGGATGTTGCCTCAGCAGCTCGCCGTGCCGGCGCGGCGTCAGCACAGTGCGCTGGCACACCTTCAGTCCAGGCAGGTCAGAGTAGGCCCGCAGCCGGTCAGCAAGCGTAACCATCGCGGGCGACCGGAAGCGCGGCTTGAAGACCTTGAGCGCCTGCGTTTGCTGACTGAAGGCAAGCTGGTAGACTACGCCGGCGCGTCCTTCCTGGCCATAGGGTATGCCGGGCGCCGCGGGGTGCTCGCACACGTGATAGGTTAAACCGTCCACGACGAATTCTTGGCCGACTGTCGGCCAGAATGGCATATGGTTCCTCCCTTGGAGCCCTACAGTAGTGGCGAGGTCGCCACCCCTAGAGAGGCGCTGGCCTAAGGCCAGCGCCGTCCGTCAGAGCCACTGGCCACGTTCGGCGAGCGGCCAGTAGCCAATGCGCCCAGAATCCAGCTATTGAACTCGTTGGGAGTATGGTCCTACCGACGCGCTCTAGTACGAGACGCTCAAGACGTAGGGATGGGTGCTGCTCCTTGCGCCAAACGGATGGACAAGGACGTAGTATCTTCCTCCCCATGGCGCCGAATACACGATGCGCTCTCCGACTCCGAAACCGTAGGAATTGGACTTGCCCACAAAATTGACCCAGTCGCCCTCATAGTAGAGATAGAGATCGTAGTCGGCCACCGCAGGAACCGCAAGGTTGACAACGATGTTGCGAGGACCCGGGACGTCAACATAATACCAGTCCGCAGGGTCGTCGCTGCAGAGGTAGGCCACATAGCTGCTCCCGACAACGAGCGGACCGTAGGCTTCGGTGTAGCTGTTGTTTGGCTCGTAAGCGTCACACACGGGCTCTCGGCGGCCGAGCTGTACGACGGGCAGATGCAGCCTGGAAGAAGTAGCCGGTTGCGTCCGGGTTGCCGTGCGGGTTTGCGTCGGTGACGGGGTCCGGGAGCCGGTAGCAGTGGGGGTCATCGTGCGGGTTTGCGTCGGTGACGGGGTCCGGGAGCCGGTAGCAGTGGGGGTCATCGTGCGGGTTTGCGTCGGACTTTGGGTGTAAGAGGGAGTGGGGCCACCTCCCTCACCATACTCGATGCGCAGTGTAGGCCGCCAATATGTGTGTCCGCTGTCTCGTGTCAGGAACATGTACTCAGCGGGAGGGCCCAGGAACACGCCGCGCACCATTAGACCATAATTGGCAGCAGGATTGTTCACCCAGTCCTGGACCATTGCCGTGACATTCAATCTCACCCATTGACTGGTGGCGGAAACAGTCACCTGGTCCGATGGAAGCGGGTCGCGGTCCGTTGACGTATCGTTGCAGCCCGGTGCTCCCCATGCCCGGCCCGTTGCAGCCAGATTCCAGGTCGCCTGGTTTTCTGACCAGGGTCGTCGTACGCGGTATGTTGCGACGACTTGTTCGAGTGGCTTTGCCCTCTCATAGGCATAGAGCTCCAGAACGGCGCTTCGAATCGGCGTCCTGTCGGGCACATAGCCCCGCAGTTCAAATCGGATCAGCCCCGAGCGCACGTTGTTAGCAGCGACCATCAGCCAGTCGCTCCAACCATAGTTGTTGTTGGGATAGTCCGAGTCGATGAATGCATCAGACGTGCCGGAATAGTCTGGGCCCTGCCGCAGAACCACGATAGTCGTCTGCGAAGCCTGCACGTGCTGGGCGGGTCCGGTTCCGGCAACCGGCAGACAGAGAACTGCAATTATCAACACGCAGACCGGCATCACCAATACTCTCTTCATGATGTCTCCTTTGATTCGTTTCTCCCAATTACAACAGTCCGGAATGAGCCCATCCCTACTTCCGGCGAGTCAGACGCCTGCCGCGGATTAGGGTAGGGAGCCGGAGTGGGCTTGTCCGGCAGGTGCGGCGTGGGCTTGTCCGCCCCCCCGCCGCCTCCTCCGTCCAGCTCCCAGGTGAAAAAGCGCTCCGTGCTCGCTGCACTCAGGGTGGTCCCCGTCACAATCCCTTTCGAGTCCTGGGTTGGGTTCTTCATCACCACCACATACCAGCCGTGCTGCCAGCTCGAGCGGGGACTGGCCAGGTGGACTGAGTCATAGAGAAAGCCATTGAGCTTGCCGCGCCAGCTCGTCCCGGTGGTAGTCGCCTGAAGATAGGGGTAGCGGCTGCCGTCGGCGTTCTTGTAGGTGATGAACAGGACATAGACCTCTCCCGAAGCCAGGCTTGCCGCCACGCCCTCCCAGGAGAACTGCATATCGACGTAACCGACAAACCTGGCCCCCGCGCTCGGACTCGACAACCGGGGCGCATTGTATTTCAACCCCGCCGGCGCAACCGTCGTCCTGGTGGCCGATGGCACGGCGGCGGCGGTCTGTGTCCGCCTCGCGGCTGCGGCTGCTGCGGTGGTCGTGGCCACGGCGTTCTCCGTTAGGCGAGCAGACACAGTCTGCGTGGCCTGCGCTGCCGCCGTTGCGCCGGCCCGTGTGGTCTCCGCGGCAACCGCGCTTGCCGTGGCCCTACTGGCGTCGCGGGCCGTGGCCTGTGCGGCCGCCGTACCGGTCGCCTGGCTGATGGCGTGCGCCGCTGTGGCCCTCGCTGCTGCATAGCTAACTGCCTGCCGCTCCTTCATCCAGCTCCAGCCGAGCAGCAGCAGAATGGCAGCCGCGGCGATGCCCAGCACCGCCAGCCACACTGGCCGGCGATTGGGGCGAAGCGCTCGCTGGGCCTGAGCCAGCAATGCCGCTGCCGATTGCTTCCCCCTGGCATAGCCCGGATCCCGCCGGACCACCTCGCTCAGCAGCTCCGCCGCCCTGGGCCACTCCTGCCGGGCCATCGCCGCCCGCGCGTCGGCAAAGAGCTGCTCCGTTGCCACTCGATATGCCTGTTGGCCCGTCGGTGGCGGCTTCCGGGGCGTACCAGCCGTTGGCTGAGCCGCAGCAAGTGGAGCACTGGCCACGGCCCCAGTCGATGGCGGTGGGACCGCAGGTGGCTCTGGTGCCGGAGCCCTGGTCGGAGCAGGAACTACTTTTTCCTCAACCAGCGCGGCTGCCACAGGCGCGGAAGCCGGCATCATCAACAGCCATTCGCCCATCGTCCCGCATTCGCTCAGCGCATCCGAATGCCACGCCCGCTCCAAAAGCTGCCCCAGACCTTCGCCCCATACCCGGCGCAGCGACCTGTTCAGTACCTGGTAACGGCGGCCGTCCCGCTGCATCTCCTGTGGCTCGAAATAGTTCTCGCCCCAGGTCGCCTCCCGCACCGCCGCATCGCTCCAGCACAGCATCTCTGCCAGCAGCAACGCTCCCGCGAAGCGGTCCGCCTCCTCTGACCACAAACCCTCGGGCGCGACGCGATGCGCGTAGCCCGGCGAGCCGCCCGGCAAAGCCGATGGCCGACGAAACTCGGGCGCGAACATCTGCTCCACGTCCACCAGCGCCGCTCCCTGACCCCCGGCCAGCCCCGGCAGCATTACGTTCGGCCCGGAAAGATCACAGTGCGCCAGCCCGCGCTGCTCCATCGTGGCCAGGATGCCCGCCAGCGAGCGGGCCAGAGTCAGACTCTGCTCACGGGTCAGCTCGCGACGCTCCAGCATCACCTGCGTCCAGGTAGGACCCTCCACCCACGGCATCAGCACCCCATAGACCAGCTCCGGATTGGCGCGCAGCGTATCCGCGTGTCGCTGCGGCGTCAGCACCGTACGCCGACAGACGGTCAGCCCGGGCAGGTCAGAATAGCGGCCCATCTGCTCGGCCAGGTACACCATCGCCGGAGCACGAAAGCGCGGCTTGAAGACCTTGAGCGCTCGCTTCTCCGTTCCGGCCAGCACCTGATAGACCACCGCCGCCCGACCCTCCTGGCCGTAGGGCATTCCGGGGGCCGAAGGATGTTCGGCCAGATGGTAGGTGGTGCCGTCGATAATCAGTTCTGCTCCCACGATCATTGCGGAGTTCAGAGGCGATGATCCTTTCTGGCTCTGAGGCGAACCACTTACTGGGCCACTCGGAAGCCGATGTCGGCTGCGAACGGTGTTCGACCGTCGCGCCGGTCCGGGGGCATGTACCACCTTCTCGCGCTGCGCTGGTCCAGAGCCGCCCCAAAGCGCCGAGCCCCCTCGCAACACCTTGAATTCCCTACGTGCCGGGCCAGTCGGATTCAGACCCGGGGAGCTCCGGTAGTACTTAGCGCCATACCAGTCTGCCACCCATTCCCACACGTTGCCGCTCATGTCATACAAACCGAGCTCGTTCGGGTTCTTCTGGCGAACCAGTTGGATTTGTCCTTCCGAGTTGTCAGCGTACCAGGCCACCTCGTCCAGGTTGCTGCTCCCGGAGTAGACAAAACCCGATCCGACCGGCCCGCCGCGAGCCGCGTACTCCCACTCGGCCTCCGTGGGCAGGCGGCCTCCAGCCCACCGACAGTATGCCTCTGCCTCGTACCAGCTTACGCCGACAACCGGCCTTTCTGGCTCGTTCAGGCCTAACTCGTCCCACAGCTCAGGGCCGTGCACCTTGTTGTTGCTCGCCCACCTCCATCCGTCTTCGCTCCAGAAACCCCGCTCATCGTAGCCGCCCGCGTCGATGAACCGGCGGTACTGCTCGTTGGTAACCTCCGTCTGACCCAGCCAGAAGGCATCAACACTCACTTTATGCTCCGGCGACTCGTTCTCCAGGTCGGCTCGCCTGCACGCCGGGTTCACGGTGAGGCACTCCTGGAACGCCTCGTCGATTTGTGCCACGGTGGAGCCCATGATGTATTTGCCGCCAGGAACATACACCAGGATCACCCCTGTAGCTCCAAGCGGCTTGGTCGTGCCCGGATCAGCATCGTCGGGAACGGGCTGCATTGTGGGTGATAGCGTCGCAGCTGGACTCGGCGACGAGCTGGAGCTGGGCGTCGGCGTTGCGGTTGGCGTGTCTGTTAGCGTCGGTGTTGCCGTAGTGGTGTTCGTCGGCGTTGGGGTTCTCGTTGGCGTCGGCGTTTCGGTCGGCAGCTTATCAGGGATACGCACAGCCAGGCCGGTGCGGCTGGCGAGGCGGACACCAACCTGAGCGGACCGCTCACCTGCGCCCCGGGCGTCGCGACTGGCACAGCGCAATTCGTGCGGATTACTCTCGAACGAACCCCCGCGTAGCACACGTTTTCCCAGTTCGCCGCCCTGAGCCGCCGAATTGGCGCCACGGTAGGCTCCGTACTCATCTTTCACCCATTCTGCGGCGTTGCCGGCCATGTCCATCGCGCCGAACGGACTCACACCATCAAAGTACTTCCCCACCGGCGCCAGGCATTCGAAACCGTCATCCCCTTTGGTTGACCCTTTGGCAAGCGGGCACTCGGGATCGCAGTAGTTGGCCCGCCTTCCATCCCACTCATCCCCCCAGGGGAACACCCGGCCATCCTTGCCGCGCGCGGCATACTCCCATTCAGCCTCGGTGGGCAAGCGCGCGCCGGCCCATCTGGCAAAGGCCTCCGCTTCGTACCAGCTCACTCCCACCACCGGCAGGTCGAGTTCATCCTCCCCAGGATTCCGCCAGTCAAGCGGAGCCGTAATGTTGTTGTCTTTACGCCATGACCACCCTTCGTCGGACCAGAGTTCCCGCCTCTGATAGCCCTCTTCTTTAACAAAGTCACGATACTGGGCGTTGGTCACTTCAGTCTGACCAATCCAGAATTCCGGCACGCTCTCCTTATGCTGCGGCAGCTCGCCGTCAAACCACCTGCGGTCGCACGAGACACCATACGAATCGCAAAGTGCAATCGCACTGTCGATTTGCTCTGCGGTGGAGCCCATGTGGAATCTGCCCGCAGGCACATAGACCAGCATGATGCCAGTGCGGTCGAGCGGGCGATGATCTGACACGATAGCAGGTGTCCGGGTCGCCGTGGCCGGCGCCGGGCGCGGAGTGGCACTCGGTACCGGGGTGGATATGGCGGTTCGGCAGCCGGCGGCTAACGCGCCGAGCACGGCCAGGTTCAGCCACAATGCGCACCGCCTCACATGTTTTCGTGCCACGGCATCCTCCTCGAATCTTCGGCTCTGCGTGCAGACGGCATCGCCGCTACCCTCCCGTGCTCCCTCAACTCAAGTCAGCAATCATACCGTTTACCCCCTGGCGCAGCTCGGCCGCCAGCTCGCTGGCAGACCGGCCGCTTAGCTCAACCTTCTTACCGGGTATGTACCGCACCTGCATCACTCCCTGTGGGGCGTGCATCATCACCCACCTGTACGTTGCCCGCGGCTCGACCCAGCGCGTCAGCGCAACGGCCGCCATCGCGGTCGAATCGCACAGAGCACCCGCGATCACGCCCACCTGTTCACCAGAGAGCCCTTCCTTGCCCACCGCTGCGGCAGTTGCCATTCGGTCGCCTTGGTTGGCCGCCTGACGAGCCTCTTCGAAAGCCTGCACGCTCATCCGGGCTCCTTGCACGCCAAGGGCTGGCTGCTCCTTGAGCCGCAGATGCCGGGTCAGACGCGGTACCAGGTCATCTGGAACTAGTCGCTCCAGCTCGTGTCCCCCAGGAACCAGCGCATCGAGCGCGATCACCTCTCTCGTCCAGTGGTACTGTCGCAGGTCGGCCGGTTCGCCGGACTGGCTGTACACCGCGGCAACGGTCAGATTGGGATAGGAGCAAACCGCTATCAGGACAGCCAGACCCGAAACAGGCGAGATGTGACCGTAATCTCGCGTGGCGTAACCGCGGCCCACCAGACCATTGAGCGCTGCCAGCCGCGCGCCTGCTGAGACTCCCCCCTGTCGCGTCACCTGCTCTGCCAGGCCGGGCTGCTGCAGCACCAGCAGGGCCGCCTGCTCCACCGTCGATAGACGGTATTTCATCCCGAGCCTCCCTGCCGGTCGACCCTTGTCGCAGGTACCGCCACCTGGTCGCGCCCCCGCAGGATGGCCGCGCGTGCTTCTTCGGGCTCCACCATCAGCCAGTCCAGCGTCAGGAGTGCGCCCACCGGCTTGAGGCCGTATTCCTCCACCAGAAGGCGCAGGGAGTAACCCTCTGCCTCCAGCTCCGGCAGTTCGCCCGTTGCGCGCCACTGGTCAAAGGCCTTTCGTATCTCGGGCTGGCTGGAAAGCAGATCCTGGGCCGCCACCTGCGCGGCGCGCGGCGAGTAGCGCAACTCCTCGTGCAAGAACTGTGTCAGCTCCTCTCGTGTGTTCATTGTCACCTCAATGGCTTTGCGTCAGCGCCTCAGTTGTGGGGGTCTCGTATGCCCCACCAATCCTCAGTTTCTTCCCAAACCTCGCCTCCCCACCACTGAGGGGCCAGTTTGTCCGCTACGAGGTCGCCGTAGCGAAACGCATCGTATTCGACCGGCTGCAGACGATAGCGCCTGAATCCGACTTCCTCAGCGCGAAGGTAGTTGCCATCGGCAACGTTGTCCGACCACTCTTTGAAACGTTGCTCTTCCTCCTCCACGCCTTTGTTCTGGACTACCCACCACTGGTAGGCGTGACGGCCCTCATGGCCAACCGTGTCGAGGACCGAATGGAGGTCTCCGCTACTGAGGTGATCCTTATTTATCCGTATCTTCTCGTTGTCGCTAAACTCCCCCCGCTGGTTCGCGTCGAGGTCGGCCAGCTCAATGGTTACCGCGGGTCTACCCTGTGCCTCGGCAAGTTTGTTCTCTACCGTCTGCAGCACTTGCAGGCGTTCTTCCCCGGTCAGTTTGCTCCACTTGTCCGGTTTGAGCCCTTGGAGATCCTTCAACCCGGCCATCGCCGTTTCCACCTGATCGCGATCGCTCGCCGTGGCAGAAGCCTTCCTGTCCCAAAATACGCCGGGCACCAACACCGCCCCCGCCCCAATAATCCCCAACCCAATAATCCCCACCACTGCCGCAACAGAAGTCAGGGCCGCTTCCGGTCCTCCGCCTGGGGCATCCACGTGGAAGCGCCCTGGCACGGTACCTGGCACAAACGCAGACCCACCGCTGCTGCCTGGTCGCTCGAATCGGATCTGCGGCGGAATGGGACTCGGGCTTCGTCGGTCGGCCTCTTCGAAGGCTTGAGCCCTGGCGTTCAGGTACCGCGCCAGGTCGCTCAGTTGCTCAGCCAGCGCAGCCACTCGCCGGCGAGCCTCATTGGCCTGACCGTCCACGTGGCCGCTGCTGCGAATCTCCCAGTCCATGTTCGAGGTCGCCGACTTGACGCGCCTCTCCACGCTGTGCAGGTCCTCACTGGCCCGCGAGAGGACACCGCCCACGTGCCGCAGACGGTCGGGATCTACGCGGATTCGTCTTCCCATTTACCCTCCGTTCACCCTGCCTACTCCGAGATGGCTAGCGGGGTTGCTCTGAAGATGAACGCGGCCTCTTCCTCAGGCGTTCGACTTGATTGGCCAAGGAAATCTGCCCTGCCTGAGCCGTGGCTGCCTTGAGCTTGCTGAGCCGTCCACGGCGGGCAAAGACCCCCTGTCCCGGAGGAAGGACCTTGTCTGCTTCGCCGTAAGGCAGCTTGGCGTTGAACAGGCGGAGGGCATCTTGATCGGTCGTGCCGAACAAGAAACCGCACTGCAATTCCTTGCAGACCTTGACGACGCCGTCCCAGCCGCCCGCGATGTCAGAAGTCGTCTCTGCGACCAGGATGTGCAAACCCATGCCCTTCTCTCGCCGCAGCATCTGTTCGAGCCTGGCCTTGGTTGTCTCCTGCAACTCACCCAGCAGCTCCCTGAGGTCGTCGATGGCCAGGACTAGCGCCGGGTAGCGCGACAGGAACTGCCGCTCATCCAGTGTGCCGCCCGCATCGCGCCTGGCCTGCGCCAACGCACGCCGGCGCATCTGCATCTGCTCGCTAAGCGCCGTGAGCTGCTCGTTCAGCGATTCGTCGCTGGTGATGTACATCCTGGTATGGGGCAAGTTCTGGAGAGCGAACATCCCCGTCTGGCGAAAATCAACCAGGAAGAGCTGGAGCCTTTCCGGCGGGAAGTGCTCCGCAAGGGCAAGCAGCCAAGTCTGAAGAAAACTGGTTTTGCCGCTCTGCGACGATCCAGTGATGAGAAAGTGCGGCCCTTCATTCAGATCAACCATCACTGGGTCCAGCACCTCCACGTCCACCCCTACCGGCACTGCAAGAGGCGCCTCGGTCTGCATTGACGGCCACTGGTCGGTAGGTGGCACGAGGTCTGACAGAGGCACCACATCTGGCAGCACCGGTATCGGACGCGCGCGACGGGCCTTCCAAGCCGCATCCATTGTTTGGGTCAGAGTCTTGAGTGCTGCCGTGCGTTGCGTTTCACCGAGCTCCCGAACCGGCAGCGCTCCCTGGAATTCCAGAGGAGGCGACCCCTTCACTAGGCCCCGTCCTGGCAGAGGAGCCGGTTCCAGGCCATCGGTGCGCCCGACGGTCACGCCGTACTCGCCACGGTCGGCGAGCTGCAGAGCGACGCAGTGGGTGATGTTGCCGCTCACCTTGGTCTTGATGGCCGACACGCTGCTGGCGGTCAGCACCAGGTGCAGTCCCAGGTTGCCTCCCTCCCGGGCTAGACGAGCGATTTCATCATCGGCGTCTGGATAGGTGCTCGAGAAGGAGTTGTAGTTGTCAATCGCCAGTACGATAGCCGGAATCAGGTCGTGCGTCGCTCGCCGATAGGACTCGAGCGTAGCTACTCCGGCTTGGCCAAAGCGTTCCTTCCGCGATTCCAGCTCGCGCGATAGGAAGCGCAGCAGGCGCTCGAGCCGCTCAGCGTCATCGGCCAGTACCACCCCTCCCACGTGTGGCAGAGGTTCGAAGAGCTTGAGCAGCCGTCCGCCAAAGTCGAGCAGGTACAAGTTCACTTCATCCGGCGGATGGGCCAGGACCAAGGACGTGATCAGCGTCTGAAGAAGGGTCGTCTTGCCCGTACCAGGCGCGCCGTAGATGGCCAGGTGGCCTTCCTTGGCCAGGCTGACTCGCAGCGGTCCCTGCCACTGATGACGGGGATCATCCGCCATTCCGATGGTCGCTTCCATCCAGGGTCCGGGTCGCCAGATGCGCCCATTCCAGCCTCCCCTGCCGGACAGCAGCTCATCTAACGAGACGTGATCCGGCAGCGGTGCCAGCCATGGCCCTGGCAGCCGGTCCACGCCCTCCTTCTTTGCCTCTTCGGCCACTTCTTGCACCATAGCCTGAAGTTGAGTAGTGGGTGACTGGATCACCATCGGTCTGGGCGACAGGCGCAGCTCGCGTCTGCTTCCGTCCAGCTCTACTGATAATAGCTTCTGTTTCTCTCCCGGCGCAGCTCCGCCAGGCAGGTAGGGTGCGCCACCGAAACCTGACTGAAAGAGTTCAAACACCTCGTTCATACCAACTTGCAAGTAGGCTCGGCCCGGGCGAGTGATGGAGGCGGCATCAGGCTGCTTGAGCACTTCTTGACTGTCCTCAGGCCGCTCCACGCGCAGGCATATACGGAAACGTGAGTTGCTCCAGATCTGCTCGTTCACCACTCCGGCCGGCTTTTGCGTGGCCAGAATCAGGTGTACACCCAGCGCGCGACCCAGTCTGACCACACTCATCAGCTCGCGCATGAACTCGGGTTGCCCCGTCGCCAGCTCAGCGAACTCGTCCATCACGATGACGAGGTGCGGCAGTGGGTCCTTCACTTCTCCTGCCCGGCGCTTGCGCAAATACTGGTCAACCTGGGTCAGACCGTGCTGCGCGAGAACGGCCTGGCGGCGTTCGACTTCGGCCTTGAGTGCAAACAGGGCGCGCGTGGCCAGGTTGCCCTGGAGATTGGTGATCGTGCCCACCATGTGGGGCAGGGCAGCCAGCGAGTTGGCCGTGCTGCCGCCTTTGTAATCGACCACCACAAAAACGACTTCGTGCGGGTGATACGAGGCAGCCAGCGATACGAGCAGCGCAAGCAGGAGCTCGCTCTTGCCCGAACCAGTCGTGCCCGCTACCAGGCCGTGAGGTCCGTGGCCCTTCTCGTGCAAATCCAGCGATTGCACCTTGCTGCCCGCCCTGAGCCCGAGCGGTGTCGAGAGCGTCTTGGAAGGATCGTTCCGCTTCCATCGCCCCCCTATGTCGAGCTCCTCTACCGTTGACCCGCCCAGCAGCTCCAGCAAGGAAACCGAATTGGGGATCTCGCTCGAGTCTGCCAAACGCGCCAGCTCGATTGGTGCCATGGCGCGGGCGAATCGGTCCGCCACCTCAGGCGGTACCAGGTCAGGCGCGAACATCTGCTGTCCTGCCTGCGGACCAGTTTCGATGACTCGGCCATAGTCGGGAGCTAGCTCCGCCACCAGGTCGCAGCCCTTGGGCAAGTCGTCGATCCGGTCAGCGAGGAACACGCCAACCGCCCCCAGACGAGAGCCTTCTCGCAACAGAACAGGGAGGATTGGCTCCTTCTCCACCAGCGAGGGATCACCCAGAATCACCACGAACAGTGGCAGCGGCCTGGCCTGGTTGTCAGGGCTCATGGCCAGAGCCTGGCGTCGCCTCGACAGCAGGCTGTCCAGGCTGGCCAGCAGTTCGTGTGCCCCCTCACGCGAATCGGCCAGGAACCGGCGACCACGATCATCGCTCCAGGTGTGGGGCAGCCAGCGTATCCACGACCATTGCTGCTCTTCAGAATGGGGAAAGATCGCCGCGACTTTGACCTCGTCGGGTGAATGGTGGGTGACCAGTTGCTGGCAGAGTGAGCGGACGGCGTTGAGCACCTGAGCTCGACCGCCGATCAGCCCGGTCGAGTTGGTCTTGAGCAGCGAGAAGAGCACCGGCTGGCCGTTGACCTGCCCCAGCTCGGCGGCGAGTTGTATTGCCTCGGTGACGAGAGGGTCGACATCGATGGCTCCCTCTTGTCGCGGCGCCTTGATTTGGACCCGCAAGGGCTGCTGACCCACCCCGAGGCGCAGCGACAGGAAATCCTCGTCCTTAGGCGCACGCTCCCAGAGACTCCTGTCTCGCGAGGTCACGCGACGCTCGTTCTCGTCAGAGCTCGGGTTCATCTGGCAGAGCGCCGAGCGCTGCTGGTCAGCCAGGCGCAAGAGCTGGTCCCGCTGGGACTGGAGCAAAGCGCGGTACTTGTTCTGGCGCTCGCTCATCGCCTTGGCGTAGGTGCGACCCTGCGAGAAGTAGACAAAGACAGACACCAGAGAAGAAAGGAAGGAAAAGCTCAGCGACACGGCCATCATGCCCATGCTGCCCGGCGAGGTCTGGGATGCAAAATACAGCGAAGCGCCAAGCATGCCCACGGCCAGGATAGCCGGGAGCAGTACCTGTATCAGTGGAGTCGTCGACTTGGTCGGCGCAGGCGGGGGAGGCGGGATCTCAAACTCACCTCCCGGCATCTCCGGGAACAGACGTGGTGCACGCTGGAATACGGGTCGTGTCGCCATACTCGTTCGTCCTCGCGCGGCAGATTGGCGGGCGTATCGGGCCGCCCGGGTTGGGTTATGTAGGAATTCGGCGGGAGCAGCCGGGTAGCGTCATTCGCCACGCTGCCCGGCCATCCCTCTACTCCGCAATCCTAAGCCGAGACCTGGTCAGCCTGCTCGAACCGCTGGGCGATGGTGTCCAGCTGCTGGCCGATGCTGTTCAGCAACTCGACGAACTGGCGCATGGAAGTGGACCACTGCTGAAAGTCAGTGTAAAAGCGCTCCTTGGTCATGCCTTCCCAATCGGGCTGGAGGCCATTGACCGTCTGCGTCAGCCGGTTGACCAGCTCCTGGCTCTGGCTGCTGGCCTGCTTGAACTGGGTACCTACCTGTCGTACCTGATCCGGTGTAAGCTTGATCCGTGCCATCGTTCCCTTCCTCCTTGATGGATTCGTCGCACATGGTCGAACTCTTCTCTGCCGTTATGTCCCGTCATCACCTCCGTTCGTTTCTATTCTGCCGTCTCTGTGACTACGCCGCTCACCCAGTTTACAATAGCCGCCGTGCCTGAACGACTGACCCTCGCGCGAGCTCCATTGGTCTGCGCGGGCCAGACCTGCCAGAGCATGTCGGCGCCAGCCACCCATGCCAGGCCGGTGATTGTCTTGTCCGCACCACGGCGTTCCACCGTGAGTGACCCGTTGACCTCCGCCCCGGCCAGTGTCCTGGTCAGCTCCTCGGCCATTACAGTGGGGGCGCCGCTTTGTGCCAGAGTCGCTGCCGCTGCCGCCTCATCCCCGCTCAGAGCCAACCGGGCAGCTTCGCGCAGCCCGTCCATGCCCAGCTCCGCCGGTGCCCCTTCTGGCGCGTCAAGCTCGGGCAGAGCCATTATCTGAAGGAGTCGCTCGACCAGCGCCTCGTGCCCTGAAAGCCATCTCAGTTGGTGCGCGCCTTCCACCGTCAGTGAGTGCTCCACCGCCCGATCACCCTGCACACAGAAGTAGAACATCCTTGGCGCACCGCGAATCGTGGTGCAGATGGCACGAATGACCAGCCCGGCCGCCGCGCAGTGCTCGATCAACTCCTCCGCGCCCGGGTCCACTTCACCGGCACTGCCCAGCCAGCCGGCCTTCCGCAGAGAGTCCCGCGCCGCGGCCACCAACTGGCTGACCTCCTCGGCGGACCAGCCCGGCAACGGCATCGGCTCCAGTCCCGGGAGGCTCACCTGGCGCAGTTTCCATAGCAGGGTCAGAAGCTCTGGATAGGTCACGATCAGCACTGGTCTGTGTTCAGTCATGGTCTGTCCCTCGGCCAGACAATGCCAGCTCGCCGGTCATCAGTCGCTCCAGCGCAAGCTCGCCACGGTGTGCGAGAACTCAGGCTGCAGGTCGTCCCACCTGTCTTGCGGTCCGGTCATGCTCAGGACAACAACGGCACCGGATGGGGCAACCGTTAGCACCTGCCAGCCGCGCAGTGTCACGTTGGGCCGCGGATCAAGCGTGTACTGGAATTGCACCCCGGCGCGGCCGCGTAGCTCGATCGACTCTTGAGAAAGAACGTGGTAGCGTGGAGCGCCGGAGAACCCTGCCGCGGAGCTCTTGCCCAGCTCGGCAACGCTCACGGGCGCGTCAGGCATAGCAAACCCGACCACAAGGTTGTTCAGGCTCGAGTGTTGCCACGGCGCGCGCAGACTCACCGCCGTCGCCGTGACCTTGCCCAGCATCCACCCATCCCGAAACTCGAGCGAGAACCGGTCACGCTCATCGGATAGTCGCCTGTAACCTGCCGTTGGCGCGGGGCCGTCGACGGTCAGACTCTGCAGCACCCGCTCGACATCGGCATGGAGCTCCGGCACAGAGCTGAGCAGGAACAGAGTCGTTCGGCCATGGTGGACTGGCACTGCGACAGCGCGAGAGGAGAACTGGCCATCGGCGGTCCGCAGCGTGAGGTTGACCTCACAGGCATCGAGCGTTCCGACACGAATCATTCGCGGCGCGTTGCGCTCTGTGTCCCGAGCTGTGTCCTCCCAGCGGCTCCTGGCACGTTCCACTTCGCGCAGCAGATCAGCTTTCGTACGAATGGCGGTTTGAGCACAGCGAATCACCAGCGTTGGGCGCTCTTTCGCACCGCTGTGCCGCAGTGTGACCTCAAAGACTTCGGGCTCAACGGACCACTGGTCCGGGAAGGACAGACTGTACCCGGTGGGACTCGAATATCGTTGCATGCTGGTTCGTCCCCCTCCTTTCCTACGCCTTGTAGCCCGGCGGCGGATAGGGCACGTCGGCGCCTCGGGCTGAATTGCGGCCACTGCCGCCCGGGCTTTCGGCAGGTGTCCGCGCCGCCGAGTCAGGTGCGCGAGGCGGTCTAACGTCAGCCGGAGGGTAGAGGCGCACCGTGGACTCGCGGTTCAGCTCGAGGCCGGCCTCCACCGCAGCCGAGTGGCCGGCAGCAGCGCCGAGCTCGAATCCCGCGTCGAAGGTTCTACCTCTGGTCGCGGTCACCTCAACCTCGGTGCCCTCGGGGATATTCTGCACCCGGATGCCTCTGCCATCGGGATTGAGCTGTCGCATCACCTGGTCGGGGTGATCGCCGGTGCGGTAGATCACCTCGATGGCCTCATAGCGCTCGATGCCGCCGCTGATCGTGATGTCCTTGGGGATGAGACCCTTCTTTTTCACGCCCTCAATGTCGACCGTATCGCCAATGGCAGCCTGTACCTTGTTGGTGATCTCGGTCGACCAGGTGTCTGTGTCGAGGTTGTGGATGCGTGCGTACGACGTTTCGACGCTTGTCTTGTCTTCGAATAGGACGACCGTACCCTCTTCCTCAAGTGCGGTGCTGTGGGTGAACACCTCTTCGCGCTGACCCAGTTCGTTGCGGCGGTACTCAATACTCATCGTCGCGTCGCCTGAGTAGCCGATGCTGGCAACGGGAAACCCCAGCGAGGCGCTGGCGCTGCCTCCTGTGCTGACCCCGCCCGACATGCTCACCGACTGCAGATGGTCCGCGGAGGGAGCAGCGCCGACCCAGGTCACAAGAGCAGCCGGGACAGCCACGGCGACGCCGAGTGACCCAAGCAAAAAACCCATCTTGGTCAGGTCGCCCGGCACGGTCGGGTCGTACTGGTAGGTCATCGTTTGCTCTGTTTTGATACCAACGTGCTGCTCGGCTGAGAGGTCCGCGCCATACTTCTTGTCCATGAACTTGATCTTGCCCTTGGCTCCCGTTTCGGCCTTGAGCCCGGCCTCAGCGCTGCCGGTAATAGCCACCGACATGGTGCCGTCCTCGTTACGAGTCAATTCGATGGTAGAGCCAGGCTCGACGTAGAACCCCTCCAGGGTGGCCCCAGCGGTGGCGGTGATCGATGCCGATTCGGACCCGCCCTCCCCCGGCAGTGGCAGAAAAGTGTCGACGAGCCGGCCGACGCCGCTGTCGGACGAAATGAAAGCGACATCGGTCAGGGTTCTCACCGCGGCGACAGCGCCGGCGACGAGCGTGCCGGCATCCGACAGCATGGCCGAAACTTCACCGCCAACCCTGTCCTTCCCGACCACCAGCCCGATGGCCAGC
>Ga0116143_10003197_pt1 | contig 16732 bp, 12 predicted proteins | sample AD_UKC034_MetaG_FD_89745 | JGI IMG/M metagenome (GOLD analysis project Ga0116143, IMG submission 89745) | Active sludge microbial communities of municipal wastewater-treating anaerobic digesters from USA - AD_UKC034_MetaG | ecosystem: Engineered > Bioreactor > Anaerobic > Digestate | place: USA...
ACCTCATCCGCCGCGCCGCCGACGCCCCCCACCTCATCCAGCTCGCACCGGTCGACCCCGATACCCCCTTCTTCGCCCTCGCGCGCGACACCCTGCGCCAGGCGGGCTGGCTGGTCGGCGACTACTTCTGCTTCGGCAACTGGCACGCGAAGGTCTCTGGCCAGACCTTCGAAGACTACCTCGCCGCCCGCCCCTCGCAACTGCGCAACACCTTGCTGCGCCACCGCCGCAAGCTCGAGCGCCGCAGCGACTTCACCCTCCGCATCCAGGCAACCGCTGACGCCGCCCTCCCCGCAGCCATTGCCGAATTCACCCGTGTCTACAACCTGAGCTGGAAGCAGCCCGAGCCCTTTCCACAGTTCATCCCCGGCCTGTGCGCACTCGCGGCAAGCAAGGACTGGCTGCGCCTGGGCCTGCTCGAACTCGACGGCCGCGCGGTCGCGGCCCAGCTCTGGCTCGTGGCGGCAGGCACCGCCTATATCGTCAAGCTCGCGCACGACAAGCAATACGATGCGCTGGGCGTCGGCACCGTCCTCACCGGCCACCTCATGCAGCATGTCCTCGACGTAGACCACGTGCAGCACCTCGACTACCTCATCGGAGACGATGCCTACAAACGCAACTGGACCCCGCTGCGCCGCGAACGCCGCGGGCTGGTCGCCTTCAACCCGGCCAGCGCACGCGGGCTCGCCCTTGCCGCCCGACACTTTGCAGGTCGCGCCCTGCAGCGGCTGCGGCAAGGTGCCCCCGGAGTCGACCCCGCATGACCAGCGCCCCCGGCAGCCTCGTCCAAGGCACCCTGCTCACCGTCGCCATGCGCTGGACAGACCGCCTCATCGACTTCGTCAGCACGCTCATCCTTGCCCGCCTGCTCACCCCCGCCGACTTCGGCATCATCGCCATGGCGACGCTCGTCATCGCGCTCGCCGACGTGCTGCTCGACCTCGGCACCAACATCGCCCTGGTACGCGACCCCGACGCCACCCAAGAGCACTACGACACCGCCTGGACCCTGCGCCTCATCCAGACCGCGCTTTCCACCGCGCTCATCATCGCCGCAGCCCCGTTGGCAGCCGACTACTTCGCCGACGCTCGCGTGCAGCCGGTGCTGCAGATCCTCGCCTTCTCGCTGCTGCTCGGCGGCCTGGAAAACATCGGCATCGTCGCCTTTCACAAGCACATGCAGTTCGGCGACGAGTTCCGCTTCCTGTTCGCCCGCCGCATCGCCGGCTTCGTCATTACCATCATCGCCGCCATCGTGCTGCGCAACTACTGGGCGCTGGTCATCGGCACGCTCGGCGGGCGCCTGCTCGGCGTCGTGCTCAGCTACCTCATGCATCCGATGCGGCCGCGCCTCAGCCTGGCGCGCTTTCGCGCACTGTTCGCGGTGTCGCAATGGATGCTGCTGCGCGGCATCGGCGACTTTCTCAACCAGGGCCTGCACCGCATGCTGGTCGGGCGCTGGAACAGCGCCCCGGTCATGGGGGCCTACACCGTCGCGCACGAGATCGCCACCATGCCCTCGGCCGAGCTGGTCGCGCCCATGAACAGGGCGCTGTTCCCCGCGCTAGCCGCCGCACACGACGACCCTGCCGAACGCCAGCGCCTCTTCCTGCTCGCGCTCGGCCTGCAGGCCGCCATTGCCATCCCCGCGGCCACGGGCCTCGCCCTGATCGCACCGCTCGCCGTGCCCGTGCTACTCGGTGCGCAGTGGTCCGAAGCAACGCCACTGCTGCAGTTGCTCGCGCTCGCCGGCATCGCCCACGCACTCACCGCCGGCAGCCAGTACCTGCTCATCGTGCTCGGCAAGCTGGCCCAGGCCACCACCATCATCTGGCTGCAGGTGGGGCTCTTCGCAGCGCTGGCACTGCTCGCCATGCCCGGTGCAGACGCCGAAGCGCTCGCCGCCCTCCGCCTGGTCGTATCGGCCAGCGCCATCCTGGCCACCGCCGTGTTCATCTGCAGGCACGGCGGCATCCCGCTCCGCGCCATGGCCCGCGCCTGCTTGCGCCCTCTCGTCGCCACGTCGCTCATGGCCCTCGCAGTCTTCACGTCCGGTCACATCGATGTGGCCGCCAGCCTTCCGTCCGCGATCATGCTAATCGTGCAAATTGCCCTTGGCGCGAGCAGCTATGCCGCGGCATTGTTCGGCCTGTGGGCGCTGCAGGGACGGCCGGCGGGTGCAGAGAGCTGGCTCTTCACAAAAATCCGCAGCCTAATGGGGCAATAATCGCGCAGCACCTCATCAAGCTTGTCAGAACCTCCACCCCGACCATGGCCCGATCGCTTCTCGACACCCTCAAGCAGCACTACATCCGCCACTTCCGCAGCTACAACGCGCAAGCCCTGCGCAAAAAGCTCGCGCAGATCGGCGTGCGCAAGGGCGACACGCTCATGGTCCATTCGTCCTGGCGCACCAACAACGGCTTCACCGAAACCCCCGCCCAGTTCTGTGCCGTGCTGCGCGAGGCGGTGGGCGAAGACGGCCTCGTGGTCATGCCCTCGCTCACCTACCACAACATGAGCTCGGCCGAATTCCTCGCCACCGGCAAGCCGATGAACGTGCGCCGCAGCCCCTCGGCCATGGGCCTGCTCACCGAGGTTTTCCGGCGAGGCAAGGGCGTGGTGCGCAGCCTCAGCCCCACGCACCCGCTGCTAGCCTGGGGCAAAGACGCCGCCGAATTCATCGCAGGGCACGAAGCCACCGACCGGCCTTTTGGCCCCGAATCCCCCTTCGCCCGCCTGCTGCAGCGCAACGCGCTAATCCTGTGCGTCGATGCCGGCTTCTCGTCGATCACCTTCACCCACTTCGTCGAAGATCAGCTCGCGCACACGCTCGACGTTCCGCTCTACGAGCCCAGCCCCATCAACGGCACGGTCGTCGACAGCACCGGCGCCGAGCACATCGTTCCCACCCGCGTCCTCTCCGCGGCAGCCAACAGACTGCGCCGCGAACCACGCCTGATTGCGCACCTTACCCAGGCCGGCAGCCTGCACGAGGGCCGCATCGGCAATACCCGGCTTACGTGGATTCGTGCGCAAGACCATATGCGCGGCGCAGAAGCGCTCGCGACGGCAGGCGCACATTTCTTCGATCGCGCAACGCCCGCTTGATTGCGCCCACGGCGGCGTCCTAGCGCGCCAACTGCTCGATCAATGCACCAAGTCGCAGTTCCCGCGCAATCGCGACAGACCCCTCGTAGGTCAGGTGGCCAGCATCGACATACAAAATCGTGTCACCGCTCTTCACCCTGCACGATCCCGCCGAGCAGAGATGCTCGTCAAGTCGAATCACCGCGACGTCAGCAGCCCGCTCAAGCTTGTCGAGAAATCCGATCACAGCGCCATTCGCTTCAAGGTGCTGCGCATGAGGCACGGTGCAGTCATCGGTCGGTGCGCCGAGAACGAGTTTCTGTTTTGCAAGACGCTCAAGGCAGGCCCCCACGTTGAAGCCGGCCGATGGCGTGGGTCCGACCACGACAACGCGCTTGCCTGCCGAGCGCAGCGCCTCGACCGTTGCAGCGAAATGCTCGATCAGCAAGGCCTCACCCACCTCGGACTCCTGGACTTTATCGGCAGCGTCAACCGCGAGCAGACGCCATGACCGCCGCCCGTCGTGGCTCGTCAGGTATTGCCGAAAAGGACTCGCCAGCACCACCACCTCGATCTCTGACGCCCCTCGCACATGCTGGAACACCTGCTGGTTGTATGCGAGACACGACTCCGCCCAATGGCGTGTGTAAAACACATCGCTGATGGGCGCCAGATCAAGCACGGGGCCACAGTTGCCCATCGTCGCCTGCGCAACGCCGCCACGGCTGGTGGCGACGACGCCGGACACCAGGTGCATGGCGTACGAGTCCCCCCCAGACCATCACCGATGGCCTGTCGGCGCTTCTGCATTCGGCCTTCGGCGCGAAGCTGCCCTCCGAGATACAGGCCGCAGAAAACCCATCATTTGGCCAGCGAATGTGGGCAAAGTCCTGCTCGGAAACGAAGGCCCGCGACAGCAGCAGCGGCAACGCAACCAAGGCAACGCTCGCCCCCAGAACGCCAGCAAGTTGGGCGCGGGAGCCCTTAAGCGGCATCGAGCGAATGGGGCGCTCGACGAAGCGATACAGGCAGTACCCAAGAACAACGCTCAGTACCAGCGCGGCACACCGCTCCGACAGCCCAAGCGACGAAACGGTGGCGTTCTTGAGGAATGCGAAGACTGGCCAGTGCGCGAGATACAGCGAGTACGAGATATCGCCAACATGAGCGAGGCCGCGCACAAGGGCGGACTTGCCCGCGTCCGGGTGCCTGCGAGCAATCAGCATCACGGTGGCAAGGCACACCAGCACCGCGTTCCAGCCCGGGTGCGGACCGGGTAAAGGAAACAGCGGCACCAAAAACAGCAGCCCCATCGCTGGCCAGAAAAGGCGCCGGCTCCACACGCCAAGCCCCCCCGAAGTGCGCGGCATCAAGGCCAGGATCGAGCCGAGCCCAAGCTCCCACGCCCGGGTCGGCAGCAGATAGAAGGTTGCGATGGGCTTGTAGCTGATCAGCACGAAGCACGCGACCGCACTCAGCGCGACCACGAGGCTGATCGCAGGCAACCTGAACCGCTGCGGCAAAAGGACCAAGGCCGCAGGCAGCAGAAAGTAGTACTGCTCCTCGATAGACAGCGACCAGATGTGAAGCAAGGGCTTGAGGTCTGCGGCCCCCTCGAAGTAGCCCGACTGCAGGAACAAGACGACGTTTGACGAGAACGTCAGCGCGCCGATCAGCTGCGCAAAAAAGTCCCTAAGCTCAGCGTCGTTGAGGATCACTGGCGCCAGCAAACCAGTCACCAGCAAGGTGACATACGCTGCCGGCAGCATCCGCTTTGCGCGTCGGTAGTAAAACTCCCCAAAGGAAAACTCGCCCCGCTCGAGCGCCCGGCACACGAGCCCCGTAATCAGATAGCCCGAGATGACGAAGAAAACATCGACGCCGAGGTACCCGCCGGGCAGGAGCATGTCAGCGTGATAGAAAAGCACCAACAGCACCGCCACACCGCGTAGCGCCTGCAGGTCAACACGAAATCCGGACTGCATGCACAAGGCTCCCGCTCTCGATTGTCCTTTCAATCCGGCCCGACCACGCCAGCGCACAGCATTCGCCCCAGTAGCCAACTCGGTCACGGAACGCTCACCGAATCCAAGTATTATTTGCAACGAAAGACCTTATCCCACCTGCTCACGGCACTGGCCGACCAACCTTCCCATGCAACTCACCGACGCACTTCAGCAAAGGTATCTTGTCCTGCGTGACAATTTCGGGATCGGACTCACGACTCCCACCGACAACCGCACTCACCTCGATGCCGCCATCGCCTGGCTCAAGCATGCTCAGGATGTCACCGGGAACGGTGGCGTTGCGCAAACCTGGCTGGTCCGGCTGAAAAAGTGGGCGCCGTCGTACCCGGAAACCACCGGCTACATCATTCCGACCTTCTACCGCTACGCAGCCTTGGCCGGCGATGACGACGCCCGCCAACGCGCACGTCGCATGGCCGACTGGGAGATCGACATTCAGCACCCCACCGGCGGCGTGCTCGCAGGTGCGCTTGGCGATTCCGACCAGCCCACGGTTTTCAACACCGGTCAGGTCATCTTCGGCTGGGTGCGCGCGTTCGAGGAGGAAGGCGACGAGCGTTACCGCGAGGCAGCCGTGCGCGCCTCGAACTGGCTGTGCGACATCATGGACGACGACGGCTGCTGGCGGCAGTTCGGCTCGCCCATGACCAGCAAGCACATCAACACCTACAACACCCGCTCGGCCTGGAGCCTGGCCCGCGCGCACGAGATCACCGGCGAGCAACGCTTTCTCGACGCCGCAGTGCGCAACTGCGAGTGGGCCCTGACCCAGGCCGAAGCCAACGGCTGGCTCAACACAAACTGCCTGCAGGACAACGCCCAGCCCTTCACGCACACGATCGCCTATGCGATGCGGGGATTTCTTGAAATCGGGGCCTACGCGCAACGCGAAGACTTCCTCAAGGTTGCCCGGCAGATAGGCGATGCGATGATCGCCGCGCTGCCCGAGAACGGTTTTCTCCCCGGTCGTTTCGACAAGCAATGGAAGCCGACCGTCAAATGGTCCTGCTTGACCGGTGACTGCCAGCTCGGGATCAACTGGGGGCGGCTCTACCAAATTACAGGCGAAGCGAAATATCGCGATGGCACTTCTCGAGTACTAAGCTTCGTGAAGAAGACACAGCGGCTGAACCGCGGAGATATCAATACGGATGGAGGCATCAAGGGCAGCCACCCTATCAATGGGGGTTATCACCCTTGGCAGTATCCAAACTGGGCAACGAAGTTCTACGCTGATGCGTTGATCATGGATCAAAGCAATCTGTCAGGCACCCCATACGTCATTGCAAAAAGAAACGCGCAGGCATGAACTCAAATTTGCCCACTCACCCTATCCTGAGCTTCGACTTCAACACCTTCATGGAGCACGGCTCAATGATGAGCCGCGAGCATGTACTGCTTCGCCTCGCAAAAAACCACTTAATTATTCACTCCACACCACCGAGTGGTCGTGAGGTCGCCCCCAAAAATGGCGGCTTGACTAAAATCGCGGAAAACTTATATCACTACACGAACCCTCGCATTCTACCTAAGCTATACCGTCCGCAATTCCTGGTGCGCCTCGTAGATCGCTTGAGATCGGTCCACAGGAGAAGAGTCCTCACGAAGCTCGGCGGCAAGTCCCTACCAATCCTCTATATCTGGCATCCTGAGTTCGCACCCGAAATCGACCGATATGATCGCGCCCTAACCGTCTACCACATATACGACGACTACCCGACCTTAAACGGGATACATCCTGAACTTGAAGAAAAAGAGCTGACGCTACTCAAAAAAGCGGACCTTGTCTTTGTTATAAACAAAAGCCTGATCGATAAAAAACGCAAACTGGTAGACAGAGAATACATACACCTCCCACAAGCAGTAGATTTTGAGCTTTTCGAGCTTACCCGAAAGAGCAAAGCACATGTTCCTACCGATATATCAAGAATCAAAACACCACGCCTTGGCTACATTGGCAGAATAAATGAAAAAGTAGACCTTGATTTAACTCTCAAGCTTGCCCTTAAAAGACGCGACTGGAGTTTCGTGTTCGTAGGCCCAGTCAATTCAACTCCTTCCATCTCCGATCTCATTAGCCGCCTAAAAGAAAGACCGAACGTCCATTTCCTCGGAACAAAAGAATTTTCGCAGATAGCAAACTACTGGAACTGCATCGATGTCGCGATAGTTCCGTACCGAGTGGAGCCCGGCCAGTGGGCCCACTTTGGAAGCCCCCTAAAGCTTCGCGAAGCTTTTGCCGCCGGCAAACCAGTTGTTTCCACCCCCCTGAGCGACGTGCAAGAGTTCGAAGGTCTAGCACTGACCGCCTCTACTGTAAGCGAATGGGAAGCAAGGATTGAAGAGTCTCTTGCACGAAGAGAAGATACAGCGCTCAAGGCGAAAATGCTTGATCTCGCACGTCAAAACAGCTGGACGGCAAGAACAGAAATGATCTCGAGAATCATCCAGGAAAGAATCGAAACACTTTGAGCAATCAGACCATCTTCGGTTGAGAGCAGCGCTTCACATCGACGAAGGACTTTACGAAAATGAAGAAGGCGCAGAATCAGACGACCTATGATGAGATGTTCTCAAAAGGCGGAAAAGATGACCCCTATCAACTTCCGTATTGGCTGTCCTGCTACTATCCGATGTATCTCGCCGTTCTCGACGAAATAAAGAATACCGGCTGCTCAAGCGTATTCGAGATAGGATGTGGCACAGGCGGTCTAGCACACCTTCTCAAGGATCGTCACCCAATAGAATATCGCGGCATTGATTTCAGTTCGGTTGCAATCGAAAAGGCTGTCAAGAGGACGAACAGCCCTGACGCTTTCTTTGTTGCAGACGCGCTATCCCCCGAGCTTTACCAGAATAACGAGAGCACGATTGTCTGCACGGAAGTTCTCGAACACATCCCTCAAGATCTAAAACTCGTCGAACTTTGGCCGGCAGGCACCTATTGCATCTGCTCGGTGCCGAACTACGACTCTCAATACCACGAGCGTTTCTTCAAGGACGAGATCGAGGTCATTTCCCGATATGGGCATCTGATAGAAATAAATCAAATCAAGAGAATCAAGAAGCCGATACTTGAAAATATCGTAACATCCAACCTGCTTCGACACCTACGCTGGAACCGATACAGGCCTAAACGACTGCTCGAACTTCTAGGCTTTGGCGACTTCGACGAAGTCGGAGGCTGGTTTGTTTTTTCGGGCAAAAGACGCAGCACAGAAAACGAAGAATAAGTTTCTAGCTCAACCATGAATATTCGCTCGGCTCTCGCGTACTCCTTTGGCACTCGTTACGCTGCGACAGCCGTACAGTTCCTTTCAACGCTGATTCTCGCGCGCCTGCTTTCGCCTAGCGAGATTGGAATCTACAGCGTCGGCGCCAGCGTCATCATGATTGCGCATACCCTGCGCGACTTCGGGACATCGAGCTATGTAATCCAGGAACCGGAACTGACGCCGTCGCGGCTGCGCACAGCCTTTACCTTGACCGTAGGAGTCGCTTGGTGTCTCGCCATGGCGATTTATTTGGCCGCCGCACCACTTGGTGATTTCTACGCTGAGCCAGGAATCGGCTCGGTCATGCAGGTACTGGCGATCAATTTTGCGCTGATTCCTTTTGGCTCTATCAGTGGCGCTCTCTTGAGACGCGAAATGCGCTTTCGTGCGTTGATGTACATCGGCGTCCTGAGTACCGCGGTGAATTCACTCAGTGCGATTGCGTTCGCCAGTCTTGGCTACGGGTTTATCAGCCTTGCCTGGAGCGCCGTCCTCGGTACAGCAACAACGGTCATCGGTATCGGACTCGCCGAGCGTAAGGCCTTCCTGATGTGGCCCAGTCTTTCCGAGCGCAGTCGCGTCCTCTCGTTCAGTCTCAAGAGTAGTATCACGTCAATTGCTGCCGAAGCGGGGCACGCTGCACCCGACATCGTGCTAGGGCGAACGATCGGAATGGAAGGAACGGGCCTATTCTCCCGAGCTCTTGGTTACGTTCAACTTTTCGAACGCCTCCTTCAAGACGGCCTGCGCGGCGTAATGCTGCCGTACTTGTCCGAGCAGTCTCGATCCGGCGGAGACGTCAGGGCCAAACTGCGCGAGGCAGCGCCCAATATCGCATCCATTTCCCTGCTGATCATAGGCCTCACCGGAACCCTTGCCGATGCGGCCATCGCAGTCCTATTCGGCCCGCAGTGGAGCGCCGCCGTACCCGCTGCACAGTTACTCTGCCTGGGTATGGCCTTGCGCTGCTTATCTCCCACCCTGGCGGCCGCCATGGTCGCAACCGGTGACATCGCGAGCGTAATGCGGGTCAATCTAAGCGCTACAGCGGCAAAGTTCGCGCTGCTGGTAGCGCTTTCGGGTTATGGTTTGACCTATGCGGCGGCCGGTTTTGTCGGCGCCGAAATCATGGGGCTTCTCTTGATGCTCTGGCAGTGTAGCAAATCGCACTTATTTCAGTTTGCTGACTATGTCTCTTCGATCGCAAGAACGGCTCCGCCCGTTGCTGCAAGTTGCTCCGTCGCTTGGCTACTTGCTAACAACTTTTTTGCCGGCAGCGACTTCCTTGCACAGGCGACACGGCTCGGAGTAAGCGGGTTATCCGCACTCTTGCTATGGCTTGGGTTGATCTGGCTGACCGGCGCAGCACCAAAACCGGAATTATTGAGATTGGGTCGCTTCATTTTTCGTCGCGGGCGCCTGTAAGAACGGCACTGAGCGCAACTCGCATAATCTGGCGGGGAACAGCCTAAAAGCTCCGTCGAGGCGCGCGCCCGATCGAGCGGACGGGGCTCCAGCATATGAAGAGGCTCGCCGAGAGGGAGCCTCATGGATAGGTAAATTACGTGTCAGGTAAGCCGTATTTATGAAGGTTCAGGCCGTGAAAAAACGAACAATCCCCCGGAGCGACAGTTCCAGGCAGCACCGGGTCATGTACCTCGAGAATGGATTGGGGTTCGGTGGCGCGGTGATCAGCTTGCGAACCTTCCTTCAGCATGCGAGCACAGATCGATTCGTGCCATTACTGGTTCATTCACTGGACGAGACACGATTCCAAAGCTTCGACACTTTAGGAAAGCGCCTTTGTATCAGCCCCCTAGTTTTTGGCAATGGCGCGCTCGGTTTTTTGGCTCACAGAACCAATATAGACGTATTTCAGTATGCATGGCGTTTACGCAAGGTCATTTTAGAAAACTCGATCGATCTAGTGTATCTGAATAACGACATTTTCAGTAACCTTGCCGGAATCATCGCCGCAAAACTAGCGGGCGTCCCTGCAATCCTTCACGAACGCGGCATTCCACACGCACGCTCCGGCCTTGCCCAAGTCGTCGCAAAATGGCCCGATCGCTACCTCGCGATTTCTGGTGCCGTGCGTACTGCCATCCTACGTTATGGCGTCCGTGCCGAATCGATACGGATGGTTCCAGAGGGGCTCGACCTAGCGCTCTATGAGCCGCTCGATCAGGTCAAATTACTCGAGGTAAGACGCTCGCTCGGGATCGAGAACCCAGATGTTCCGCTTGTGGTTATGGCGGGAATGGTGATGCCGTGGAAGGGGCAACATGTACTCTTGGCTGCGGCCAAGAAGGTGTTGCAGAGGAACCCACACACACGTTTTGTAATCGTGGGCGAAGCCCCATCCGGCGCTGAGGGGTATGAAAAAGAGCTCCATGGAATGCTCTATGGACATTCGATTGAAAACGCACTTAGCTTCGCTGGATATCGAAGCGACATCCCTGCGATAATGCAGGCTGCGGATGTCGTGGTCCACGCATCCACATTACCTGAACCATTTGGGCGCGTTGTTATCGAGGGTATGGTGATGGGCGCAGTCGTTATTGCAACCAACATTGGCGCGCCCCCTGAGATCATAGAAGATGGCGTCTCCGGCTTCCTGGTGCCCCCCTCCGACCCCAGCGCGCTCTCAGCCAGAATTCTAGAAACGCTTGAAGACGATTCCATGCGCGAAAGGATAGGTCGGCGTGCCCGAAAAATAGTTATTGAGAAATACGGTATAGCCAGGCATGTTGAACTGATCGAGGCTGTTTTCGAGGAGGTGCTCGATTCTTCTGACGATGACGCCGGCAAAAGGAGAGAGTCGTGAGCAAGCGCATCTTGATCGTGGCGGCCGAATTTCCACCGGTCAAAGGCATCGGCCGCCTTCGCCCGCTCAAGTTCTGCCAGCACCTTCAGGCACTCGGCTGGGAGTGCGCAGTACTGACGGTCGAGATAGGCGATGTCGCCCCTATCGACCTAGAAACGTTAAAGGAAATTCCTCTCGGTGTGCAGGTCTATCGGGCACGGCTTCCGAAGCCGAAGGCGTTCTTGGTCGAGCAGGTGAAAAAGATCCTGCGGCGCCCCATTACACAATCTTCACACACTTCAACTATAAGCACTGCTGCCCAGCCTGCAGATGAGCCGCTCCGTCCTCTAGGCGGCATGATCGAAAAAGCCATGGCATGGTGGGATCACATTGCCAAGCACTACGTGCTGATTCCGGATGACCTCTTGCTCTGGAAACGCTCTGCCGTTCATCGTGGCCTGGAGGCCATAGCGAGCTTTCGCCCCGACGTCATTCTCGCCACTGCGCCCTGCTTCACGGACCTTCTGGTCGGTCACGCACTTTCGGCGCGTGCCGGCGTACCCTGGGTCGCGGATTATCGTGACCTGTGGACTGGGGACGTGCTGCGTGAATGGGTGCCGAAATGGAGGCAAGTGCTCGAACTGGCCCTCGAACGCCACGTCCTTCATTCAGCTTCAGCCATCCTAGCCGTTTCCGAACCCAAAACCCGGGTCCTTTCGAACCGCCTTGGAGGCGGCGACAGATTTTATACGCTCACCAACGGTTACGACGAGGACGAGTTCGATGCTGTGACGCCAGAAGTCACCATGAATGGGCCTATTCGTGTTGTTTACGCCGGGCGGCTATTCAAGAACCGTCGTGGCTATGAAATCATGGAAGCTGTCGGCGAGCTCGTCGCAGACCGACCCGATCTCAAGCGCGCGATACGGTTCGAGTACTACGGCGGGATCGAGCCAGAAATCAAGAAAACGATTGATGAAATGCTTGACCACTTTTCCATTCGAGAGGCCTTCCATTTCTCACCGGATGTACCTTACGCTCGCTCGAAAGCACTCCAGAAGGGCGCAGATGCCCTGCTTCTGATTGTCGATAGTGGAGAGACCTCGTCCGGAGTCATTCCTGGGAAGCTGTTTGAGTACATGGCGGCCGGGCAACCTATCCTTTGTATCGCTACTCCAGGAGCAACCACGGATATTATCGAGCGCGGAGGTTTGGGCTGGTCGGTGGCACCAGGCGATATACAGTCTCTGCAGGGTATATTGCGTTCGTGGCTCGATAGTGGCCGTCCCGCAGTTCGACCGAATCGGGCGTATCTGCAGCAGTTCGAACGGAGTTCGATTGTTACCCGGCTGTCCGAAGTGCTTTCCGGAGTGATTGTTTCGGATCGCAGGAGCTAAGAGATGTTCGACCGTCTGGTGCGTACGTGTTTGAAGCTTGTCGCCCCGGGAGGAAAATCCGCCCTCTCAATATTGATTTACCATCGTGTTCTCGAGACGCACGATCCGCTGCTGTTCGAACTGCCCGATGTGATCGACTTCGACCTGCAGATGGCGACTTTGAAGCGGGCCTTCAATGTGCTCTCGCTCGCGGATGCGCTCGACTCCCTAAAAAACGCCTCTTTGCCAGAGCGCGCCGCTTGTGTGACCTTTGATGACGGTTATGCCGACAATTTCAATAATGCCCTTCCAGTCCTGAAGCGCCACCAGATCTCCGCGTGCTTCTTCGTTGCATCCGGCTTTCTCGACGGCGGCTGCATGTGGAATGACAAACTGGTCGAAATGGTACGAGCGTTCAAAGGGGATTTCATCGAGTGCGCCGAACTCGGGCTCGAACCATTGAACACGCTGACTCTCACCAACAGGCGCAGTGCCTTGGTGAAACTGGTCGGAGCACTGAAGTATAGGCCACTTGAAGAGCGGGATTATCTTGTCAACCGGTTGGTCGAAAGGGCCAATACGATTGTACCCAACGACCTCATGATGACGACTGCTCAAGTCCGTGCGCTCGCGGATTCAGGAATGGAGATCGGCGGACACACCCTCCATCACCCCATCCTCAACACTGCAACTCTTAGTTCAGCGCGACAGGAAATCGTCGACGGCCGTGCGTTGCTCACGCGCATAACGGGAAGGCCGACTCGTTTCTTTGCCTATCCGAATGGAATACCTTTGACCGATTATAGTCGAGAGCATGTTGGCTTAGTCAAGGCACTCGGTTTTGAAGCAGCTGTCTCAACAGGATGGGGCGTCGCCTGTAGCGGCGACGACATTTTCCAGTTGCCTCGATTCACCCCGTGGGGCAAGACCCCTCTTCTTTTCCAATTCAGACTTATTCACAACATCATCCGCAGCCGTTTCCGTCTCGCAGCACCGCCGGTGCCGGAACTGCAATCGTAAGCTTTCCACCGAGGCCAGAACTGCTGACTTGAACTTCTGCGCAGCCATCCTGAAGGTCTGGATTCTTTTGCTAGTGCGGTCTATGCTGAAAACGCTGCTGAAGCCGCGTCGAGACCTGCTCGCACAACAACCGCTCGAACTTTCTCTACCGGCCCTACGAAAGCGAAAAAGTCAAGCGGCTGAAAATAGAGCGTTCGCAATCCCTTACTGAAAAAAACAAATTTGAAACTTAAGAAGCCTGTCCGATGAAAAGCTCTCTTACCCAGTATCGGAAACGCCATCTCTTCAACGAAGACGATGTAGCTGTGTTCGTCGACTCCGCCAAGACGCTTGCGCGCGGGGAATTGCGCCAGTCTGCGCGTTTACTAATCTGGTGGCTGCATAACGAGGGCTGGAGATTCGCCCCGAACCAGATCGTGGAGCGCTATCAAAGCCGTGGTTTCGACCGCAAGAACGGCACCGACACTACGACTAGAGTTGACATCCAAGACATGCAACTCGTCAGTGAGAACGGACCTCATGGCGTATATTACCAGGCAACACCGGTTACATCCTTCCGAAAGCTTCTCCGGTCCTTGGACCTTGACTTTCAGTCTACCAGCTTCATCGATTTCGGTTCAGGAAAGGGGAGAACCCTTCTTCTCGCCTCGGAGCTACCATTTCTCGACGTAATCGGCGTGGAGTTTTGTGTGGGGCTACACGCGATCGCTGAGGAAAATATTCGTCTCTATAAGAACAAACAAGCACTACGGACGAGATCCGTCTGCATGGATGCTACTCAATTCCAATTCCCGGACACGAACCTCGTGATCTATTTTTTCAATCCTTTCGACACCGAAATACTATCCAGAGTGTTGAAAAACCTAACCGAAGCGTTCGAACATACTAATCGGCGTGTTGTGGTTATTTATCGCTACTTACCTGATCGCACGATTTTTACGAATTATCAACGCTTCAAAGTACTCCGCGACTGGCGCAGATACACCATTCTCGAATGGACCGCCAGCGTCAAGTCCTGACGAAGAGGAATGACGATGAATATTACCCTCAATGTAATCTGCAGGACAATGCATTCGCCGAAGGCAAGGAGCGCGGTTGCCGCGCTCTTCATCGCCCTTTTTTTTTCAACCGCAACCGCGGCACCCCATACCGTCGAAGGCAGCGACATTACGGAATCGGAATGGCAGGCCTGGCCAAGTTGGTGCAAGGCAGTCTTCTTGGCGAGTGAATGGGCACGCTCAAGCATCTTTCAGGGTCGACTATCGGGCGCAGCCATAAAAGCAGAGCGCGAATCATTTATGGCGAGTTACGGAGTACATGGCCCCCATCACCTTTGTCTCGCGATTATCTATATCAATCGTTCGCGATCGATGTCCAATGAGGCGGGAGAGTTCTCTCCTCGAAGGAACTTGATCAAGAAGGCCATCAACGAATTAAGCTACTCGGAACAACGCACTCCGAAAAGTGCTCCCGGAATCTCGCTTCTAAACGCCTACAGAGGAATGGCAGTTCACCTCGACGGAGACCGTTCGAAGGCGATCTCCATCTGGACCGAGGGGGTTCGGCTCCAACCTCGGAAGAAAGAATCCTACCTCGCATGGGCACAGATGTTACTGAATGAAAAGAAATTTGGCGAGGCAAACGCAGTGCTCGAGAAGTATGACAAAAACAAGGAATTTGCCACAGCAGACGGTGAGTATTTCATTGGCTTCACCCTCTATAAGCTCGGAAAGCTGAATGAAGCAAAAGTGAGAATCGATCAAGCGCATGCGCTAGGCTATCCGTTCCCGGGACTGAAGCGGACGATCGATGCCGCCATCAAGTCAAAGGGAGGCAGATAAGCGCAGTCTCCTTCAAGCAGATCGACACACGTCCGCTCTCTCGTTCAGCATCATCTCAGAAGATACGCAGATGTCTTAAGCAGCTCTACTGGAGGGAGGCCTTACTGCTGCGGCGGGGAGAGAGGTTCTTTTTTCCTCCTGACTCAACAGGCTCCGCCGCAGGATGTCCTTAAGAACCACCGCGCTCACCATAAGCCCATATGGAAAATCTGCGTAGGCCAAGTATAGAAACGCGCCACCTACGAGATAGCCGACGAGGCTGACCTGTAACATTGATGCAAGGAGGTAAGCCCACGACAGGTCGGCTCGCCCCTTGGATCGTGATCTTACCCAGTTGCATGCGCCCCAAGTGTAAAGCCATACAGCGAGGAAAAGCGCCAAACCGACAAAACCATGCTCTCCGAGAACCGAGAAATAAATGCTGTGCGCATTACGCAGCCCTCCGATCGGATTGGGGTTGTAGATTGCATTCAATTCGTTAGTGTAGATGGCGTAGCCCCCACCCGTCAGGGGGTTGTCGAGCGCCAAGTTCCAAGTCATTCGCCAAACGTCGATACGCTGCATCGACGAGAGATCCTGCTCGTAATTTTGCAAGGTACGCATCCGGTCCTCCCATGTCTGGGGCATGAAGGCGAGGAGTCCGACCGCAACGACGACGAGAGCAACGCCCACCACTGCCTTTTTCTGGCTTCGCCACCACAGGAGCATGCTCATCGCACTGATCGCCAGGAGAGCGCCGCGGCTCTGCGTGCCAAGGGCACTTGCAGCGCAAAGTACGCCGCTAATCAGGATCACGCGCTGGATCCAAACGTTGGCGACGATGCTGCGTAAGTAGAACAGCAGGGGGATGGTCATCACGAGAGCAATTCCAATCTCGTTGTTACCTTGAAGGAACGAATCAGTAGGCCCCCAAACACGGGCAGAGCCTCCCGACAAGAGAGTAAACACGCCGCCCTTGACACCGAAGAATGCGATCGATCCGGCGAGAACCGCTATGAAAGCATTCAGTTGCCAACGCTCGACAAGGAGATAGAGCGTAATGAACAGCATGAATTGAATCTTGATGATCCGGACTGCAAACTGCTCAGAGAGATCCGGATAAAAACCGGCAAAGTGCGTGACAATCATCCACAGATCAAATAGCAGCAAGGCAATAACTGGTGCGTACAGGGGAAAGCGGCGCGGTCCTTTATAGAAGAGCATCCCGACTAGCGTTGCTGCCGCAATCATGGCCGCGAACGGCATATCGTAGGCAAACCCCCACCCCATCCTGTGCGGGTTCATGGTCGAGAGC
>Ga0116143_10003199_pt1 | contig 16732 bp, 9 predicted proteins | sample AD_UKC034_MetaG_FD_89745 | JGI IMG/M metagenome (GOLD analysis project Ga0116143, IMG submission 89745) | Active sludge microbial communities of municipal wastewater-treating anaerobic digesters from USA - AD_UKC034_MetaG | ecosystem: Engineered > Bioreactor > Anaerobic > Digestate | place: USA...
CATCGCCGTGTTCCACCTGCTGGCGCGCATCCCCTACGCCGGCCCGCTGGTCTACGGCCTGGCCTTCCTGCCCGTGTTCCTGATGGCCTTTGCCGCCGTGGTGCTCGGCGTGCTGCTCTCCCTGGTGCTCTTCACCTACGTGCCCGCGGCCGGCGAGGCCGGACCGTGGGCCGCGCTGAAGCGCACCCTGAGCGTGCTGCGCTGCCGCCCCGGCCCGTACCTGCTCCACTACGCGATCGCCCTGGCGGTGACCTCCGCGCTGGGGTGGCTGCTCGCCGAGCTGGTGGCGCGGGCCTTCCAGTACATCGCCCTGGTGGACGGCTTCGCCGGCGGCGGCGAGGTGCCGCGGGTCATGCTGAGCATCCCCGGCGCGCTGTTCGCGCTGGTCGAGGTGATCTCGCCCACCGGCCTCGGGGCGGGCGCGGGTGCGAGCTGGGAGTTCACCATCGCCGGCTGGCTCCTGGGGCTGGGGCTGCTCGCGCTGGCCAGCCTGGTGGTCGGGTTCGTGCTGACCTACCTGATGGCCGCCGGGGTGGTCTCCCACCACCTGAACACCCAGGACGAGCAGCCCGGAGCCGCCCCATGAGGGCGCTCGCGGCCGCGCTCCTGGCCTGCGCCCTCGCGCTCGGCGCCGGGGGCTGCAAGTCGCCCGTGGCCGCCTCGGACAAGGACCTCCTCGACGTCGTGGAGCGCTTCCACCACGACATCCGCTGGAAGTACAACCAGCAGGCGGCCGCCCGGGTGCCCACGCACCGGGCCGCCGACTTCCTCGAGCAGCTCGAGGACATGAAGGACGACCTCAACATCACCGGCTGGAGCGTGCGCAAGGTCGAGGGCCTGCCCGATCCCGACCCGAAGCGGAAGCGGGTCGCCATCCGCATGCACCTGGAGTACTTCCTGATGCCCTCGACGGTGATGCGCGAGGTGACCGTCGAGCAGGTCTGGGAGCAGATCGAAGACGCCTGGGTGTGCCTGTCGCTGAAGAACGGGCCGATCGAGTTCCAGGCCGACCCGCCGCCGGGCGCCGACGGCGGCGCCGCGCCGGACCCGCCGCCGCCGGCCGCTCCGGCCGGGGAGCGCCGGGTCGAGGATCTGCCGGACGAGGGCGCGGAGGGCGGGTGAGCGCCGCGCCCCGCATCCTGTTCGAGGACGCGCACCTCCTGGCGCTGGAGAAACCCGCGGGCTGGAACACCTTCGGGGCGGACTCGCTGGCGGCCTGGCTGCTGGCCGCGCGGCCCGCGCTGGCGCGGGTGGGCCCGGCCGCGGCCCCGGCGCTCGCCCACCGCCTGGATCGCGAGACCTCGGGCCTGCTCCTGGCGGCCAAGGACGCGGCCAGCCTGCGCGCGCTCCGCGCCCAGCTCTCGGGCGGCGCCTGCCGCAAGACCTACCTGGCGGTGGTCGAGGGCCTGCTGGCCGCGCCGGCCGTGGTGGAGGCGCCGCTCGGCGGCCGGTACCGGCGCTCGGCCCGGGTCCATGTGGCCCGACCCGGTCACCGGCTCCGCGGGGTGCGGCCCGCGCGGAGCGAGATCGCGCCGCTCGCCTCGACGGCCGCGGCCAGCCTGTGCCTGGTGCACATCGGCGCGGGTATGCGCCACCAGATCCGCGCCCACCTCGCGCACCTCGGCCACCCGCTGTGGGGCGACGCGCTCTACGGCGGCGCGCGGGGCTGGCCGGACCCCGGGCCCGCCTTCCTGCTGCACGCCCTGCGCGTCGCGCTCGCCCAACCGTCCACGGCCGCCCCCCTGGCGCTCGCCTGTCCGCCGCCCGCGGGCTGGACCGCCCGGCTGGAGGCGCTCGGGCTGCCGCCCGGGTCGCTTGACTCGGCCGAGGGGCTCGGCTAGCCTGTGCGGAGTGTGACGGCGGTCACACCGCCCACAGGTGGGGAGCAGGCGGGCATGGCGCCGGACCTCAAGCCGATATCGGTCTTCCTCGACAGCTCCCGGGAGCTGCGCGCGCGCTACCTGGCCGAGGCGCCCTTCGGCGGCGTGGTGGTCGAGGTGGACGGGAGCGTCCGCGAGGAGGATCTCGTCGAGCTCCGCCTGGCCTTCGGCGACAGCCAGGAGCGGTTCGCCCTGCGCGGGCTGGTGCTGTGGTGCCGCCAGGCGGAGGGCACCCGCCGGACGGCGGGGGTCGGGTTCCTGGCGAGCGAGGCCGACGTGCGCGAGCGCATGATCCGCCACGCGGCCGGCGAGCGCTTGCCCGCGGGGGTGGACGTCGAGCGCAAGGATCCGCGCTACGAGACCACGCTCAAGGTGAGCTACGAGACGGCCACCGACTTCGTCCTGGACTACACCCGGAACATCTCCTCCGGCGGCCTGTTCGTGGCGAGCCCGCGGCCGCCCGAGGTGGGCGCGACCATCCTCTTCCGGGTCTTCCCGCCGGGCGAGAGCCAGCCCCTCGAGCTGTCGGGGCAGGTCGCCTGGCGCCGGGCGGGCCAGGGCTTCGGGGTGCGTTTCGTCGGGCTCGGGGACACCTGCCGCGCGCGCCTGGACTCCCTGGTCAAGCGGGTCGCGGTGCGCAGCCCCACCCCGCCGCGCCCGCCGCGCCACGAAGGGCTCTCCGCCTAGGCCCTGGACAGCGCCAGGAGCCGCGCGGCCAGCCCCCGCGCCACCGGCAGGGGATCGCGGCGCTCGTCCGCGTCGAGCTGCGCGCGCAGTGCGCCCTGGGGATCGAGGCTCAGCCGGCCGGGTTGCTCGCGCACGAGCTGCACCAGGGGCCGCGGATCGGGGCCGCCGCCCGAGAGGTCGAGGCCGAAGGTGAGCACGCCGGCCTTGAGCTCGAGCCGGGCCACCCGCGCCTGGCGCAGCTCCGCCTTCAGCGCCATCAGCTCGATCAGGTTCTCCACCTCGGGCGGCGCGGGGCCGAAGCGATCCACGATCTCCTGCTCCAGATCGAGCACCTCCCCCTCGTCCCGGGCGCGCGACAGGCGGGCGTAGAGCTCGAGGCGCTGCTCGAGCGAGGGCACGAAGTCCTCGGGCAGCACGGCCGGCACCGGCAGGCTGATCTCGGGATCGGTCTCCCCCCGGTCCGCCTGGCCGCGCACCTCGGCCACGGCGCGCTCGAGCATGCGCGCGTAGAGCTCGAAGCCCACAGCCTGGATGTGCCCCGACTGCTCCTTGCCCAGCAGGTTGCCGGCCCCGCGGATCTCGAGGTCGCGGGTGGCGATCTGGTAGCCCGCGCCGATCTCGGTGTGCTCGCCGAGCGCCTCGAGGCGCTTCCGGGCGTCGTCGGTGATGGCCTCCAGGCCGGGGACCAGGAAGTAGGCGTAGGCCCGGTCCGCGCCGCGGCCGACCCGCCCGCGGAGCTGGTAGAGCTGCGCCAGGCCGAAGTGGTCCGCGCGGTTGACCACCAGGGTGTTGGCCGTGGGGATGTCCAGCCCCGACTCGATGATCGAGCTGCACAGCAGCACGTCCGCCTCGCGGGAGACGAAGGCGGTCATGGCGCGCTCCAGCTCGGCCTCGGCCATCTGGCCGTGGGCCACGGCCAGGCGCGCCTCGGGCACCACCGTCGCCAGGAAGCGGCGCATGGCGGGCAGCGAGCGCACGAAGTTGTGCACCACGAACACCTGGCCCCCGCGCTCCAGCTCGCGGCGGATGGCCTCCTGCACCACCCGGCGCGCGAAGCGGGTGATGAAGGTGCGGATCGCCCGCCGCCCGGGCGGCGGGGTGCGGATGATGCTGATGTCCCGCAGGCCGCTCAGCCCGAGCTGCAGCGTGCGCGGCAGCGGGGTGGCGGTCATGGTCAGCACGTCCACGTCCTCCTTCAGGTGCTTGAGCCGCTCCTTGTGCTGCACCCCGAAGCGGTGCTCCTCGTCCACCACGACCAGGCCGAGCGCGCGGAAGCGCACCTCCTCCCGCAGCAGGCTGTGGGTGCCGACCACCACGTCCACCAGGCCCGCGGCGAGATCCGCCAGCAGCGCCGGCTGCTCGCCGCGCCGGGTGAGGCGCGAGAGCATCTCCACCCGCACCCCGTGGGGCGCCAGGCGCGCGCGGAAGGTGGACAGGTGCTGGAGCGCGAGCAGCGTGGTCGGCACCAGCACCGCGACCTGGCGGCCCGAGAGCGCGCACAGGTGCGCCGCGCGCACGGCCACCTCGGTCTTGCCGAAGCCCACGTCGCCGCACACCAGCCGGTCCATGCAGCGGGGCGCGAGCAGGTCGGCGGTCACCTCGGCGATGGCGCGGGCCTGATCCTCGGTCTCCTCGTAGGGGAAGGACGCGGCCAGCGCGTCGTGCTCCGGCCCGGGCGGCCGGGCGGCCAGCCCCGGCGCGCTCTGGCGCTGCGCGTGCAGGCGCACGAGCTCGTCGGCCATCTCCAGCAGCGCCTGGCGGACCCTCTCCTTGGTCTTCTCCCAGGCCTTGCCGCCGAGCTTGGAGAGTGCGAGCTCGCCGTCCCCGGCGCCCGCGTAGCGCTCGAGCAGGCTCATGCGGGTGACCGGAACGTACAGCCGGTCCTGGTCGCGGTAGGCGAGCTGCAGGTAGTCGGCGTCGGTGCCGGCCACCTGGAGCTTCACCAGGCCGACGAAGCGCCCCACGCCGAAGTCGGCGTGGACCACCGCGTCGCCGGGCTTGAAGCTCAGAGACTTCTGGGAGCCGGTGGCGGCCCGCGGGCGGCGGGTGGCGCGCCCGAACACCTCGGCGTCGGGCAGGAAGGCGAGCCCCGCCGCCGGGCAGGAGAAGCCGCCGGGCAGCTCCCCGGGTACCAGGCGCGCGAACAGGTTGGGGGTGTGCTGCTCGCCCCAGGCGGGCTCGAAGGGCCCCGCCTCCACCCGGCAGGCGAGTCCCCGCGCCTGCAGCATCTGCTGCAGCTGCCGGGCGCGCCCGGGCCGCGAGGTGCTCACGAACACCCGCAGCCCCTCGCGCCGCCAGCCCTTGAGGAGCTCGGTGAGCGGCCGGAGCGGATCCTCGGCCGGCGCCTGCGCGAGGGCCTCCCGCAGCCCGGCCACGTCCTGGCTGGCGAGCTCGAGCTCCGCGCCCAGGCGCTCGGCCGGCCCGACCTGGACGCACGGCAGGGCCCGCAGGCGCGCCTCGAGCTCGGCGGGCTTGAGCATCACCCGCTCGGGCGGGTAGGCCGCCTGGCCGCTCGCGGCCGCCTCCTGGTAGGAGGTGCGCAGCCGCTCGAACGCGCCGTGGGACGCCGCGCCCACGGCGCCGGCGTCGTCGAGCAGCACGCGCGTGCCCGCGGGCAGGTAGTCGAGCAGGCAGTCCAGGCGCTCGTGGAAGGCGGGCAGCAAGGCCTCCATGCCGAAGTAGCGCAGCCCCTCCTTGAGCGCGCGCCGGTGTGCGAGCAGCCGGCCTGCGGGCAGATCGAGCTCTGCGGCCAGCCGGTCCAGGCCGGCCAGGGCCCGCGCGGTCGAGGCCTCGTCCTGGAGGATCTCGCGCACCGGGCCCAGGTAGAGCGCGTCCAGGCGGGCCACGGTGCGCTGGCTGGCGGGGTCGAAGGCGCGCAGCTGCTCCACCTCGTCCCCCAGGAGCTCGAGGCGCACGGGGTTGGGCAGCAGCGGGCTCCACACGTCGACGATCCCGCCGCGGACCGCGAAGGTGCCCGGATCCTCGACCAGCGGCGCGCTCAGGTAGCCGGCGCGGTCGAGCGCGCGGGCGAGCTCGGCGCGGTCCAGGGTCTGGCCCCGGAGCACCAGCAGGCTGGCCGAGTCCACCGCCTCCCGTGGGGGCACGAGCCGCAGCAGGGCCGGGGCGCTTGCCACCACGAGCGGCGGCGGGGGGCCCTGCAGCAGGCGGAAGAGGAGCCCCAGCCGCTCGGCCATGGCCTCGCGATCGGGGGACAGATCGTCGTAGGGCGACAGCTGGTGCAGCGGGAAGGCGCACACGCGCGCGGCGAACGGTTCGGCCGGGTCGGGCGCGCCCTCGCCCAGGTGGAAGCGCGCGGCCTGGGCCGCCTCCTCGGCGCGGCGTTCGTCCGGGAGCACCCACAGGAGCGGCGGGGCCCCCCGCTCGGCGGAGGCGCGCGCCAGGGCCGCGGCCAGCCAGGGGCGGGCGTGGGGCGAGACCCCCTGCAGGCGAACCCGCGACTCGCGCGCGAGCGCTTCGAGCACGCGGGCGGCGACCTGGGCCGGGCTTGGGAGGGTCATCGTCGGGCTTCCGGGGCGCGGGCCGGGCCTCAGCGGGCGCGACGGCGGAGGGCGCCGAGCACGAGCAGCGCCAGGCCGAGGAGCGCCGGCGAGGTCGGGCCGGCGCTCCCGCAGCCGCAGCCCTTCTCGAGGTGGCAGGCGTTCTGCTCGTCGACCTCGCCGTCGCAGTCGTCGTCGAGCTGGTTGCAGCGCTCGGCGGCCCCCGGGTGGACCTCCCGGGCCAGGTCGTCGCAGTCGTCGCCGCCGCAGGCGCGGTCGGGGTGCCCGTCGCCGTCCCCGTCCGGGCAGCCGCAGGCGAGGTCGAGCCCGTCGCAGTCCTGGTCGACGCCGTCCGAGCACAGCTCCGCGGCGCCGGGGTGGGTGGCCGGGTCCGCGTCGTCGCAGTCGAGCTCCTCCGCGCCGGCCAGCGCCGCGCAGCGCGCCGCGTCCCGGTAGCCGTCCCGGTCGGCGTCGAAGCCCTCGTCGGTGGCGCCGTCGCAGTCGTTGTCCTGCCCGTCGCAGCGCTCCTCGGCGCCGGGGTAGGAGGTCCGGTCGTCGTCCAGGCAGTCCGTCCCGCCGCAGCCGGCGCGGGCGAAGCCGTCGTCGTCCTCGTCCGGGCAGGTCACCACGCAGGTCGAGCTCTGGCAGGCCTCCAGCCGGCCGCAGGGCTGGCCGCAGGCGCCGCAGTTCTCGTGGTCCGAGGCGGTGTGGATCTCGCAGCCGTCGAGCGCGCTCTGGTTGCAGTCGCGCCAGCCCGCCTCGCAGGTGCCCATCAGGCAGCCCGCCGGGGAGCCCTCGCAGCGCGCCCCGGCGTGGGGGAAGACGCACGCGTCGCCGCAGGCGCGGCAGTGGGCCACGGTCCCCAGGCGGTACTCGCAGCCGTCCAGGCTGTCTGCGTTGCAGTCGCCGAAGCCCTCGTCGCAGGGGCCGAGCACGCAGGCGCCCTCGGCGCAGCCGGGCTCGCTCGCGTTGGGGAACTGGCACACCCGCCCGCAGCCCCCGCAGTTGCGCGGATCGGAGTCGACCGGGATGCACACCCCGCCGCAGACCGCCAGGCCGTCCGGGCATGTGTCGGTGCAGGCGTTCTGGTAGCAGAACGTCGAGAGGTCGCAGGCGTTGCCGCACGCGCCGCAGTGGCTCGGGTTCGACTCCAGCGCGGTCTCGCAGCCGTCCACCTGGGACTGGTTGCAGTTGCCGTATCCCTCCAGGCAGGCGCGCAGCAGGCACTGGCCGTTGCGGCACTCGGGCACGCCCTGCGGGTAGTTGTCGCAGGAGCGGTCGCAGGAGGAGCAGTGCAGCGGGTCGGTGCGCAGATCGGCCTCGCAGCCGTCCGCGGGGAGCCCGTTGCAGTCGTCCCAGCCGGGCTCGCAGCCGGCCACCAGGCAGCTGCCGGCCAGGCACACGTTGGCGGCGTGGGGCACGGCGCACGGCAGGCCGCAGCCGCCGCAGTGGGCCAGGTGGGTCTGCGTGTCGACGCACGCCCCACCGCAGTCCTCGAGGCCCGCGGCGCAGGCCGCGGCGCAGTCCCCCTGGCTGCACACCTGGCCGGGCAGGCAGGCCAGGCCGCAGGCGCCGCAGTGCAGGGGATCGGAGCCGAGGTCGAAGCCCTCGTCGGTGTCGCCGTCGCAGTCGTTGTCGAGGGTGTCGCAGGCCTCCGGCTGGTCGGGGTTCACCTCCGGCCGCGCGTCGTCGCAGTCGTCCCCGCCGCAGTACAGGTCGGGGTGCCCGTCGTGGTCGTCGTCGTTGCAGGCCGCGCAGTCGACGATCAGCTCGAACGCCCCCGGGGTCTGGCTCCAGCTGTCCACCACCACCCAGGCGGCGTCGCCGGCCTGGACCTCGACGAACAGGCTCTCCTCCCCGGGCCCGAGCACGCGATCCGCGCCCGCCTCGCAGTGGGCCGCGTCGCAGCCGAACACGGCCGGGATCCAGGCCAGGGCCAGGTCGGCGTCGGCCGCGCGCAGGCGCACCCGCAGGAGCCCGCCCTGGGGGGCGGTGAAGCGGTAGCCCACCTCGCGGCCGAGCTCCGGGTAGGCCAGGCAGCCGTAGGCGGTGAGCGCCTGGGAGGCCGCGGGGTCCGCCGTCGTGCCCTGCACCCAGGTGTCGCAGGCGAGCTCTCCCAGGTGGCCGCAGGTCGGGCAGGGCTTGTCCGCCCCGTCGCAGTCCTGGTCCACCCCGTCGTCGCACACGTCGAGCGCCCCGGGGTGCACCGTGGCGTCCTGGTCGTCGCAGTCGTCGCCGATCGGGCAGAGGGCGGCATCGTAGACGTGGTGGTTGTCCCGGTCCGCGTCCACGCAGGTGGCGGGGATGGAGCACTCGACGACCAGCTCGTAGGCGCCCGCGGCGCCCCCGTAGCCGTCGATGACGATCACGTACTGGCCGGGCTGGAGCTCGGCGCTGGCCACCTCGGGGTCGCCGTTGTCCTCGCCGTCGATGCAGGCCTGGACCTGGCAGGCCCCGTTCGCGTAGGGCAGGAGCGCGATTGCCTGGTCGACGCTCGCGCCGGTGTACCGCGAGGTGGCGGTCACCGTGGTGGTGGCGCCGAGGGTGAGCAGGTAGTAGGCCTCGGGGCCGGTTTCGGAGAAGTTGATGCAGGGGTACTCGTCGATCTGGTCGGGTCCCCCGACGGTGGTCCCGGTGACCGTGGTGTTGCAGCTGATGGGGGTCGGGTTGGGGCAGGTCTGGGCAGAGGCCAGGCCCGGGGTGACCAGGGCGGCCAGGGCCAGGCAGGCTCGAAACATGCGACGGTTCACGGGGTTCGCCTCCACGCGCTCGGAATCGAGGGGCCATGCTAGCGGCCCCGGGCCCGGGCTGTCAATGCGCGGTGAGAAAATGTGGGTTGACGCCGCACCGGAGAATCCCTATACAATGGGGGAGTTCGGGGAGTTCGCTTCGGAAATCGACAATCGTTGCAGGATCCACCCACGCGTCACAAGCCCGCGCTGCGGTCACGACCTCGGTCGAGGAGCATGCATGGCGTACGACAGACCAAGCTGGAAGGACATCGACAGGATGCGTGACGGCAGCGCCCGGCGCGCCAAGAAGAAGGGCGGCTCGGAGGAGGTCAAGGAGCACTCCACCCGGTACGACAAGTACAAGGCCGACCTCAACCGGCTGTTCGACCAGGGCATGGCCGGCGAGCTGCTCAAGAAGGTGGCCAAGGAGCGCCACATCCCGCAGGTGCCCGAGGAGGAGAAGGCGCCCGCGGCGGAGGGGGAGGCCAAGGCGGAGGCCCCGGCCAAGGCCGACGGCGTGGTCCGCCGGAAGGGCGCGGGCGGCCGCATCCCCCAGGACACCAGCAAGTCCACCTCGCGCTTCAAGCTCATCCGGGCCATCCAGGACGCCACCGAGCGGGCCGCGCTGATCGCCGCGCTGGACGAGCTGGTGCAGGGCTTCGGCCTGCCGGACGACTTCGAGGTCCTGGTGCGGGCCGTCGAGCACCCCGACGAGGCGCTGGTGAAGCAGGCCATCGGCAAGATGGCGGGCCTGCTGGCCACGACCGCCAAGGTGCCGCGCAAGGCGAGCCTCAAGGAGCGGCTGCGCACCATCGGGCAGACCGCCGCGGACCCCGAGCTGCGCCGCGCGGCCGCCGATCTCGAAGCCCGGCTGTGAGCGGGCTCAGTCCGACTTCAGCATCTTCTCCAGCGTGTCCTCGGTGCGGGCCACCCCGATCTTGGCCACCACCTCGCGGACCTTGGGGTAGTCCTCGAGGATGGCGCGCACCTCGGCCTTGGGGATGCGGAGCACCTGGAGCTCGCCCCGGGCGGTCACCGTGGCCGCGCGGGGCTGGTCGGTGATCACCGCCATCTCGCCGAAGAACTGGCCGTCGGCCAGCTCGTTGAGCGCCTTCTCGCTGCCGAGATCGTCCGCGCTGACCGCGGCCAGCCCGGAGACGATGATGTAGAGCGCGTCCCCGGGCTCGCCCTCGCGGACCACCACCTCCCCGTCCTGGAAGCGCCGGGCCTCGGCCGCGGCCAGCAGCCGCCTCCGGCCCTCGGTGTCCAGCATGCGCAGGAAGCGAGCGTTGGCGAAGAACCGCAGGGTCTCCTCGAGATCCGCCATGGCGGGGCCTCCCTCCCGGGGCTCACAGGGCCGCCTGGAGCGCCCTGCGGAGCTGGAAGTACTCCTCGCTGATCGAGTAGAAGATCAGCTCACGGATGAGGGCGCGGCTGGAGCCCGAAGGGCTGACCACCCGGGCGGCCTTGAGCACCTGGACCGCGGCCCCGAGGTCGCCGCTGAGCAAGAGCCCGGCGCGGTTGCAGGTGTGCTCCGTCCCCTCGAGCCAGTCCCGGATGGAGAGCTCCTCGCTCCGCTCGCGGAACTGGCCCGCGAGCTGCCGCAGCCGGCCGCGCTTGGCCTCGGGCAGCTCCCGGCCGAGGCGCCGGGCGAGCTCCACCACCTCCGGCTCCAGGGGCAGGACCGAGCTGCCCGGGAAGGCCAGCTCGACCATGGCCTCGAGCAGGTGGCGGAGCTGCTTGGGGCTCAGGCTCGCCGCCAGCAGGTGCTCCGGTCGGGTGAAGGACACCGCGCGGGCGGCCATGAAGCGCAGCTCCGCCACGCTGGCCTGCTTGGCCGCCTCCTCGGAGTACAGCACCGAGACCGGCGAGGTGTTGAAGGCCATCAGCCCCTTGACCATCGGCCCCTTGGCGTACACCTCGGGCGGCGGCAGGTTCAGGCTGTGGACCGACTGCTGCAGCACCTCGGCCAGCTTGGACTGGGGCCGGGCGAGGTCGAGCTGATCGCGGGCGCGGAGCTTCATCTCGCGCGCGTCCACCAGGAACAGCGGCCGTGCGTAGTCGGCCACGAAGGTGAACATCTCCCCGAGCAGGCCGCGGGCGCCGGGGTGCAGCAGGAGCTCGGCGTGCTCCGCCTCGCCCAGCCGGCGGCCGGGCGGCAGCGGCAGGGCGTGGCGGTGGGCCTTGAGGAAGTCCCGCTCGTCCTCGTCCGCCTCGTCCAGGAAGGCCAGCGTGGCGCACAGGCACAGGGTGCGGTCGCGCTCCCCGCGCGTCTCGAAGATCCGCCGCAGCGCGTGGTAGCTGTCGATGGCGAAGGGGCTGTCGGCGATCAGCGAGCGGTGGAGCTGGACGGCGCGCTCGGGCAGCCCCTCCGCCTCGAGCAGCCGGGCGAGGTCCTCGCGCACCTTCAGCTGGCCCCGGTCGATGGCCAGCAGCGCCTCGCAGCAGGCGATGGCCTTGCGCCGATCCTCGATGCGGTAGCGGTAGAGCTCGATGAGCTCGGCGAGCAGCGGCGCCCGGCGATCCTCCTGGCCCGGGATGGGCGGCGGCAGGCGCCTGAGCTGCTCCTCGTACAGCGCGGCCAGGCGGGGCCAGTCGCGCTGGCGGGAGAGGATCTTCACCGCCTGGCCGTGGGCGCGGGTGTCCAGCGGGGCCGCCTGCAAGGCGCGGACGTAGAGCTCCAGGGCCCGCGGGTCGTCGTCCAGCCGCTCGCGGGCGAGGTCGCCGGCGATGCGCAGGTAGCGGGCCCGCTCGCGCTCGTTGTCCGTCAGGTGGGCGAGCTGCTCGAGCACGGTCACCGCCTCGGCGAAGCGCTCCGCGTGGATCAGCACCCGGCGCAGGCTCTCGAGCAGCCGCAGGTCGCCCGGCTCCTGCTCGAGCGCCTGGCGGTAGGCCTGGGCGGCGTCCTCGGGCCTGTGCAGCGCGTCGGCCAGCAGGTCGCCGATCTGCACCGAGAGATCCATGCGGCCGGCCGGCGAGGTGGTCAGCTCCCGCAGCCGGCCGAGGAGCTCGACGGTCTCGGCGTGCAGCCCCAGGCCGCGGACGAGCTCGAGCAGCGCGCGCAGCGCCGGCAGGTGGCGCGGGTGGATGGCCAGCGCGCCGCGGTAGTGCTCGGCGGCCTGGGCCGGCTGCTCGAGCTTCGCGTGTCCCTGGGCGGCCAGGCAGTGGAGGTCCGCGGCCTCGTCGTCCGTGAGGCGCGCCCTGTGCGCCTCGAGGAGCTGGCGGTACAGCGCCACCGCCCGCTCCCAGCGGCCGCGGCGCGCCAGGAAGTAGCCGTAGGCGCGCATGGCGGCGTAGCCGCCCGGGGCGAGCTCGAGGGCCCGCTCGAAGGCGGCCTCGGCCGCGTCGGGCCGGTCGAGCGCCTCGGCGGTCTGGGCCAGCTTGAGGTGCACGCCGGCCAGCTCCTCGGGCGGCTGCCCCTCCTCGAGCCCGCGGCGCGCGAGGAGCTCGAGGAGCTCGAGCGCCTCGGCGTGCTGCTTGCCCTGGAGCCGGGCCTCGGCCACGAAGCGGGCCGCCTCGAGCTGCTCGGGGTCGTCGTCGAGCGCGCGCTGGAAGCACTCGAGCGCCTTGGTCGGGTTGTCCAGGCGATCGCGCCACGCCCGGCCGAGCTCGATCTCGAGGGCGGCCCGCTCCCGCGCCTCTGCGACCAGGCCGAGCTGGATGTGCACCAGGCGGATGAACTCGACCCAGTCGCCTCGCCGGCGGGCCATGCCCTTGAGCGCGAGCAGCGCGTCGAGGCTCGGGCGGTCGCCCTCGACCGCCAGGCGGTAGGCCTGCTCGGCCTCCTCCGGCCGCAGGAGCTGCTCCTCCAGGATGCGGCCGATTCGGCAGTGGAGCTGGTTGCCGAGCTCCCGGTCCGCGTGTGCCGCGGCCGCCCGCCTGAGCACCTCCAGCGCACCCAGCCAGTCCCGCCGCCGCTCGAGGAGATCGACCAGCGAGTCCACCGCGGCGAGCCGCGCCGGGTCGACCTCGAGGGCGCGGCGGTAGCAGGCGGCGGCCGCGTCGGGGTTCTTGAGCGTGCCCTCGTAGAGCACGGCCATGGCCAGCAGGAGGGCCACCCGCTCCCCGGGATCCTCGACACACGGCACGCGGCGCTCGTAGGCCCGGACGAGCTCCTCGTGGCGCTCGGTGCGCTCGAGGATCTCCTCCTGGAGCTGGAGCGCCTCCAGGTCGACGGGGTCGTCCGCGCGCACCAGCGGCTCGAGGTCGCGCAGCGCGTCGTCCGGCCGGCCGAGCTCCCTCGCGCGCAGGATCGCCCGGCGCAGCATCAGGGCGCGGCGCTGGCGCGGATCCGGGTTGTCCTTCACCGCCCGCGAGAGGAACGCGTCGAAGCGGTCGAGCGCCCCGCGCTTCTGGTACACCCGGCGCAGGCCGTCCAGCGCCCGCCCGTCGCCGGCGTCCGAGCGCAGCACCGTGCGGTAGGACGACTCGGCGTCGTCCAGCCGCTCGTGCGCCTCGAGCAGCTCGGCCAGGCGCAGGCGCAGCGCGGCGTCCTGCGCGAGCAGCGACATGCGCCGGTACAGGCGGGCCCGGGACTCGTCGTCGGCCATCTCCGCGAGGCCCTCCTCGAGCGCCGCGAAGGCCTCGCGGGGCCCGGGGCCGTCGGCCAGCAGGGTGGCCAGCCGCTCCCACACGGCCGGATCCTGGGGATCGGCGCGCGCCAGCCGGCGCTGGGCCTCGAGCGGGTCGAGCGCCTGCCCCGGGGAGGTCCGCTCCTCGTCGAGGGGCGCGGTGTCGTCGTCCTCCTCCGGCGGGGCGGGCAGGACGGGCGGCGGCGGTGCCGACGCCGCCGGGGCCGCCGGGGCCGCCGGCGCCGCAGGCGCGGCCGCGGCCATCACCGCCTCGAGCTCCCCGGCCGGGGTGGTCGCCGGGGGCGCGAGGCCGCCCGGCCTGGGGGGCGGGCTGACCTGGGTCGGCTCGCGCGCCAGCGCGCTCTCCTCCTCCTCGTCCGCCTCCGCCTCGGCGATGTCCCGCAGGCGGACGCCGGAGACCGAGGCGGGGCGCGCGGACGAGGACGCGCGGGGCGGCGCGGAGACCACCATGGCGGCCTCCTCCTCCGCGGCGAGGAGCGGACGCGGGCCGACGTCGGTGATCTCGTCGGGCTCGTCGTCCAGGTCGACGCGCTCGGCCTTGGGTCCGACCGGCGGGGGGACCGCGCGGAGCAGGTCGGGCGGCGAGTAGACCTCGGCCACCTCCTCGTCCGCGACGGGCGGCGGCGCGGGCGTCACGGCCGGTGGCCTGGAGGGCGGGCGCGCCGCCGGTCGCGCGGCGGGGTAGCCCGCGGCGGTGCGCAGCCGCTCGTAGGACTTCCGGGCGGCCAGCGAGTCGGGCGCCAGGCTCAGGATGCGGTCGAACACGTCCACGGCCCGCTCCGGGGCGTGCAGGCGCTCCTCGAGGAGCTCCGCGGCCGCGAACAGCAGCTCGAGCTTCTCCTCCGGGTTTGCGATGCGCGAGGCGCGGCGGAGGTCGAGCTCCACCACGCGCTCCCAGTCCTCGTGGTTCTCGGCCCGGCCGCGCAGCTTCTGGTAGGCCACCGGCTGGGTGGCGTCGAGCGCGAGCGCCCGGTCGTACTGCTCGACGGCCTCGTCGGGGCGGCCCTCGGCCTCGGCCAATAGCCCCAGGCGCACGTGCAGCCCGGCGGCCAGGCCGATCTCGACGGTGTTGGCGAGATCCTGCAGGGCCGCGCGCAGCGGCGCGCCCAGGCTCGCCTCCTGGCCGAGGCGGAACAGCTCGTCAAGCAGCCGCTCCTCGCCGGGGGCGAACTTGGCCGCGCGCAGAAGCTCGAAGAAGGCCAGGTCGGCCTGGTCGAGCTGGCGCTCCTGGATCTCGGCCATGGAGAGCGCCAGGGAGGCGATCGCGGCCGGCTCCTGGGCGGCCTTGAGGCGGGCCCCGAGCAGCTTGAGCAGCTCCTCCCAGGCGCCCTGGCGGCGGTAGAGCTGCTCGAGGATCTCCTCGCGGCTCTCGCCGCTCTGGGCCGTATCCCCGTCCCCCAGGTTCTCCCGGTACAGCAGGACCGCCCGCTCCCGGTTGTCGAGCTTCTGCTCGTAGAGCCGGGCCAGGCGCTTGCGCTGCTCCTTGACCACCTGCGGCGGCACGTCCGGCCGGGCGATGAGCGTCTCGAGGGCCGCCGCCAGGGCCACGTGGTCGCGGCTGGCCTCCAGCAGGTCGAAGCGCAGCAGCTGGGCCGGCACGTGGTCCGGGTCGGCCTCGAGGGCGCGGCTGAGCACCAGGCGGGCCTGCTCGGCGTTCTGCAGCTCCTCCAGGTGGAGCCGGGCCAGCCGGGTGAACAGGGAGACGCGCAGCGCGGGCTCCTCGACCCGGGGGCCCACGTCCTCGAGGACGGCGGCCAGCTCCAGGTGCTTGTCGCAGCGCTCGCCGAGCTCGAACAGCTCGTCGACCAGGCCGGGCACCGCGGGGTCGTAGCGCGCCACGCGCACCAGCTCGTAGAAGGCCGCGTCCGGATCGTCCAGCCCGTCGCGGTAGATGCGGGCCACCTCCCGGCGGATGGCGGTCTTCATCCCCGGCTCGTCGGCGAAGCGGATGAGCTGGGTGTAGGTGGCCACCAGCTCGCCCCACTCCGCCTCCTCGCCGTACAGGTTGGAGATGGAGAACAGCAGCTCGGGCCGGTTGCGGGCGAGCTCCAGCGCCCGGCGGTAGTAGCCCTCGGCGGTGGCCTCGTCGTCCAGGTGCTGGGTGTAGAGCCGCGCCAGCTTGAGGTACAGGGCCACGCGCAGCTCGATGCGCTCGGTGCGCTCGACCACGTCCTCGTACACCGCCAGGAGCTCGCGGAAGCTCTCGGTGCGCGTGGCCAGCTTCTCCATGTGCAGCAGGATGCGGACGTTCTGGGGCGCGAGGCGGGCGGCGCGGATGTACTCCATCAGCGCCTGGTCCTCCTGCTGCAGCCGCTGCTCGTAGATCTGGGCGAGCTGGGCGCGCAGCCCCAGCTTCTCCTCCAGGCTCTCGGCCAGGTTGATGCGCAGCAGGTAGATCTCGATGACCTTCTCCCAGTCCTCGAGATCGTGGTACAGCACCCCGAGCGCCCACAGCGCCCGGCGGTTCCGGGGATCGAGCTCCAGCACCTGGTGGTAGGCCTGCACCGCGCGGGGGACGTCCCCGAGCTTCTCGTCCGCCACCATGCCCAGCCGGAGGAGGGCGCGCGCCTTCTCCTGGGGATCGGCCAGCTCGGCGGCGCGGCCCTCGAGCAGGGCGAGCACGGCGGGCCAGTCCTCCGCTGCGGCCAGGAGGTCCCAGAGCTGGACGAAGGCCTCCTCGTCCGCCGGGTTGCGCTGGAGTCGGCGCCTGAGCTCCTGGGTCGCGTCGGCGGCCTTGCCGGACCGCGCACCCTTGTTCGACGGGCCCGCGGAACCTGTCCCGGGGCCTCGTTTCTTCGGCGGCTTTGCCATGCGAGCGCTGTCGACTGTACTCAATGCCAGGCCGCCAAGTCAAACCGGGGATCGCTGGCGGGGGGGCGCCGACCGTAGTAGGCTCCAGGGCGAGAGGAGGATCCCAGCATGAGCGAGGAGAAGAAGCCCGACGGCCGCAAGGTGAACATCGAGATCCAGCTCGACGAGGCCATGGCCCAGGGCGCCTACGTGAACCTGGCCATGGTGAACCACACCGAGACCGAGTTCATCCTGGACTTCATCTACGTCCAGCCGCAGCAGCCCAAGGCCAAGGTGCGGTCGCGGCTGATCACCAGCCCCAAGCACACCAAGCGTTTGCTCGAGGCCCTCAAGGACAACGTGGCGAAGTTCGAGAAGCGCTTCGGCGTGATCGACATCTCCGGCCCGGCCCTCCACGACGAGATCCTGCACTAGCAATTCGAGCCCGAATTCGAGGGCGAAGAATAGCTTGTCCCGTGGCGCGTAGCGCCACGGGGCTAGCAATTCGAGCCCGAATTCGAGGGCGAAGAATAGCTTGTCCCGTGGCGCGTAGC
>Ga0116143_10003200_pt1 | contig 16731 bp, 10 predicted proteins | sample AD_UKC034_MetaG_FD_89745 | JGI IMG/M metagenome (GOLD analysis project Ga0116143, IMG submission 89745) | Active sludge microbial communities of municipal wastewater-treating anaerobic digesters from USA - AD_UKC034_MetaG | ecosystem: Engineered > Bioreactor > Anaerobic > Digestate | place: USA...
ACTCAGGAAATTAGCCGCAAAAATGCCCAAAAATCGCAAAAAAACGCGAAAAATGGCCCCAAAACGGCCCAAAATGCCCAAAAAACGCGAAAAACAGCCCAAAATCGCCCCAAAACACGAAATAGGACCAATTTAGTCCTAATTGCATGATCTTCTTTTCTTCATGGTGAAAAATGTTCTCCGAACCTCCGCGCCTCAGTGTCTCCGCCTGCGGCGGACAAGCCTGCGCGAAAACTCTTCATTTCTGCACTTCAGAGCCGTGCGAAAGCGCGGTCAAGCCCGCGCACTCCAAAGCCGCTTTGCTCCCTGATGCGCTTCGCGATCAGGGCAGTTTCGTTCTCCTGACGGAGAACTCAGCGCGAACCCTCCGGGTTCTCATCCCGGGAGAACGGCGGCGAATCAGCATGGCGGAGAGGCCGGGATTCGAACCCGGGGTACCAGTTGCCCGGTACAACAGATTAGCAATCTGCCGCTTTCAGCCACTCAGCCACCTCTCCGCTGAAGCAGAATGTCCGGGCAAGATATACGCAGAGGCGCATGCCTGCAAGTTCCTTTTCACGCCCGCGGCCGTCCCGGCCCAAACTTATCGGGACGGGCCGCGGATCAAACCTTGACGAACAGGGGCCGTCTTACTAACTTCTGTCTCTGTTTCAATGAGGATTGCACATGGGAATTTTAGTAACCCTGTAACGGGAGATTGTTATGTCTGATATTACGTATGGTTTGAGCGAGACGCAGCTTGAGATTCGCAATATGGTTCGTGAATTCGCCCTCGAGCGGGTGAAACCCGTCCGCGCCGAGCTTGACGAAAAAGAGGAGTTCCCGACCGAAATTCTCAAGGAACTGGGCCGCATGGATCTGATGGGCCTCTATATCCCCGAGGAATACGGCGGCTTCGGATCCGACAGCATGCTGGATTTTATTGTGGCCATTGAAGAGCTCAGCCGGATATGCATCGGTGTTTCAGTTTCCTTTGCCGCCAACGCGCTGGGCGCGGACCCGATCCTGATCGGCGCCTCGGACGCCCAGAAGAAGAAATATCTGCCCCCGCTGGCCTCCGGCGAGAAACTGGCCGCTTTCGCCCTGACGGAGCCCAATGCCGGCAGCGACGCGGGCGGAATCCAGACCACCGCGGAGCTGAAGGGCGACAAGTACATCCTGAACGGGACCAAGCAGTGGATCACCAACGGCGGCGAGGCCGACATCTACACGGTGCTGGCTGTGACCGACAAGAAGCGCGGCGCGCGCGGCGTGTCCTGCTTTATCGTGGAGAAGGGGATGAAGGGCTTCAGCTTCGGCAAGAAGGAGAAGAAGCTCGGCATTCGCGCGTCGGCGACCCGCGAACTGATTTTCGAGGACTGCGAGGTTCCGAAGGAGAACCTGATCGCCCGCGAAGGCATGGGCTTCCTGCTGGCGATGAAGACGTTTGATGTTTCCCGCCCCGGCATTGCGGCGCAGGGCGTGGGCCTTGCGCAGGGCGCGCTGGATGAGGCCGTGAACTATGCCCGCGAGCGCGTGCAGTTCGGCCGGCCGATCATCGCGAACCAGGGCATGCAGTGGATGCTGGCCGACATGGCCACGAAGGTCGAGGCCTCCCGCGCGCTGCTCTATTCCGTCTGCCGCACCATTGACAGCGGCGTGAAGGATGTCTCCAAGCTCTCGGCCATGTGCAAGCTGTTCTGCACGGACACGGCCATGGAGGTCACGGTGGACGCGCTGCAGGTGTTCGGCGGATACGGCTACATGCGCGAATATCCGATGGAGAAGATGATGCGCGACGCCAAGATTCTCCAGATTTACGAGGGCACCAACCAGATCCAGCGCGAGGTGATTGGCGCCGCGCTGATCAAGGAATACGCGTCAAAGAAAATCTAACCGCTCTTTCGGCGGCGCTCAATCTACAGAGAAAGGGGCACAGGGATGCATGTTGTTGTCTGCATAAAGCAGGTTCCTGACACCAGCGATGTCAAGATCAACCCGGAAACCAATACGCTGATCCGCGAGGGCGTTCAGAGCATTATCAACCCGTTCGACGAGAACGCGCTTGAAATTGCCCTGGTGCTCAAGGATACGCAGGGCGCCAAGGTGACGGTGATCACCATGGGCCCGCCCCAGGCGGAGAGCGCGCTGCGCGAATGCCTCGCGCGCGGCGCGGATGAGGTGGTGCTGGTGAGCGACCGGGCCTTTGCCGGGTCGGACACGCTGGCCACTTCCTACACCCTGGCCCGGGCCATCGAAACGCTGGACAAGCCGGACCTGATTCTCTTCGGCAAGCAGGCCATTGACGGCGACACCGCACAGGTGGGTCCGGGCGTGGCTGAACTGCTGGATATGCCCGTCATCACCTACATCCGCCGCGTGGAAGTGGCGGAGGGCAAACTGAAGGTTGAGCGGGTGTTTGAGGACGGATACGAGAAAATGGAGGTTCCCCTGCCGGCCGTGCTGACGATCCTGAAGGAGGCCAATGTTCCCCGGATGGCCTCGCTGAAGGGCCGCATGAAGGCCAAGAAGGCGGAGATTGCGATGCTGTCCGCGGCGGCGATCCAGGCGGACCCCGAGCGGGTCGGGCTGAAGGGTTCGCCCACCAAGGTGGTGCGTATTTTCACGCCGCCGAAGAAAACCGGAGGCATCCGGATTGACGGCACGCATCCGCTGGAGGCGGCGCGAACACTGGTTGAAAAACTCAGAGAACAGAAGGTGATTTGACGTGAGCGACATACCCCTGATTATATTCGAGGACAAGTGCACGGCCTGCACCAAGTGCATCAAGGTTTGCCCCTTCGGCGCGCTGACCATGGAGCCGCGCGAGAAATACGACCTGCCCGCCAGCCGCTTCAAGAAGATTGCGGTGGTCAACGAGAAGTGCACCGCGTGCGGCGCCTGCGTGCAGGAATGCCCGTTCGAGGCGATGGAGCTGCGCGAGATCAAGCGGACGTTCAAGCACAACATCTCCGATTACAAGGGCGTCTGGATCTTCGCCGAGCAGCGCGGCGGGCACATGGAGGATGTCACCTACGAGCTGCTCTCCAAGGGCCGTGAGCTGGCCGATGTCCGCAAGGTGGAACTCTCCGCCGTCCTGCTGGGAAGCGGAGTCAAAGAGAAGGCCTCCAGTCTTTTTGCCTGGGGCGCTGACAATGTGTATGTCGTGGATGATCCCATGCTGGAGGAATACAACACCGATCTTTATACGGATGTGGTTTCCACGCTGATCAGCAAATACAAGCCGGAGATGATGCTGGCCGGCGCAACCAGCATCGGCCGTGCTTTTATCCCGCGCGTGGCGGTGCGTGTGCAGACCGGCCTCACGGCCGACTGCACGGCGCTGGAGATTGATTCCGTGCGCCAGATACTGCTGCAGACGCGCCCCGCATTCGGCGGCAACATCATGGCCACCATCGAGTGCCCGGACCACCGCCCGCAGATGGCGACAGTGCGGCACAAGGTGCTGAAAAAAATCACGCCCGACGAATCCCGCACGGGAAAAATCATCGAAGAAAAAATGGCGCTCAAGGAGCCGCTTTCAAAGATCATCGAAGTGCTGCATGAAATGGGCAATCAGGTGAATCTGGCGGAGGCGGATATCATCGTGTCCGGCGGCCGCGGACTGGGCGGGCCCGAGAACTTCAAGATGATTGAAGAACTGGCCAAGGCCATCGGCGGGGCGGTGGGCGCTTCGCGCGCGGCGGTGGATGCCGACTGGATTCCGGCCTATCATCAGGTCGGACAGACCGGGAAAACCGTGTGCCCGAAGCTCTATATCGCCTGCGGAATATCCGGGGCCATCCAGCATCTGGCGGGCATGAGCTCATCCGATTTCATCGTGGCGATCAACAAGGATCCCGACGCGCCGATCTTCAATGTGGCGGACATCGGAATCGTGGGCGACCTCACGGAAATCGTCCCGCTCATCACCAAGGCCCTGAACGACCGGTGACGCGGCCGGCCTCCGGGCGGAGATGCCTTACTCGCCGGTTTTGCCGGCGGCAATGCTCTTGATGATGTAATAGGGCCGTTTCTTCACTTCTTCGTAGATGCGGCCGATATACTCGCCGACGATGCCCAGCGTGAGCAGCTGCATGCCCCCCAGAAAGAGAATGGCGGTAAGCGTGGAGGCCCAGCCGAGGATTGCTTCATGTGAAACGAGTTTCTTGTAGAGCACGCGGATCATGTAGGCGAAGGCCGAGAAAGACACGATGACCCCCGCGGCGGTGACCATGCGCAGGGGGATGTACGAAAAGGCGATGAGACCGTCCAGCGCGAGCTTGACCAGTCCAATCGGGCGGACGCGGCTCTTGCCCGCATACCGGGCATCGCGGTCCACGGGAATTCCCGTTTGCCGGAAGCCGGCATATGCCCGCAGCCCGGGAAAATAGCGGTTTCTTTCCGACATGGACCTGATCACATCAACGACCTTCCGGTCAATCAGGCAGAAAATGCCGGCATCCAGAGGCTGCTTGATTCCCGACATGCGGTTGAGAAGCCGGTAGAAGGCCTTGAAGGCGCCGCGCAGCAGCAGATTTTCCTTCCGGGTGGTGCGCACGGCATAAACCACCTCAAAGCCCTTTTCCCATTCCGCGATGAAATCCGGGATGGATTCCGGCTTGTCCTGCAGGTCGCCGTCCATCAGAACCACCAGCTGGTTCTGCGCATGATCAAGTCCGGCGGCCAGCGCCGAGGCATGGCCGAAATTGCGGGACAGGGTGATCAGTTTGACCCGCGGATCGGCCTGGCAAATTTTCTGAAGTTCCGCTCCGGTCTGGTCTCCGGATCCGTCATCCACAAAAATGATCTCGGATTCGATGCCCAGGGCATCCATCACGGCGGACAGCCTTTGCCACAGCTCGCGGATGCTGTTTTCCTCGTTGAACAGGGGAATGACTACCGAAAGTGTTTTGGACGGCATGCTGATCACCTTCTATATGGAGCTGCTGGTTTTAACATCACACATGGCTTTTACTTGCCTTGCGCCGGTGTGTCAAATGTGTACAATGCCGATTTTCGATTTGTCGGACGGCTTATTGGCGCGGCTGAGGCGGATGAAAGTGGACAATCAGTGTAAAACAGGAACCGGCCGGTTCGCGGAATTTCTGGCGGGGAAGCGGGGAATGGCGCTGCTGTTTCTTGCCGCTTTCGTGTTCAGAATTGCCGCCCTGGGCCGGGCCAGTCTCTGGCAGGATGAGATCCTGTTTGTCCAGACTTCAAGTCCCGCCCTTCATCCCTTCGATGTGATCAAATCCTACTGGGACATTGTCGTATCCATGGCGTGGATGCCTTTGCCGGCCGTCCTCCAGAACATCTATTTTCATGTCGCGGGAAGCGTGATTCCGGACATCGCGCAGAAACCGTTCTGGATCCGCCTGCCCGGAACGCTGTGGGGGAGTTTTGCCGTTCTGGGCGTTTTTGCTCTCGCCCGGCGGCTGCTTGACAGGAACGCGGCGCCTGCGGCGGGAATCATGACGGCGGTTTTTTTCTTCCCCGTTTTTTATGCGCGCGAGGCGCATGCCTATCCCATGCTCTGGTTCTTTGCCGCGTTCAGCCTGAACCAGTATTTCAAGCTGCTGGGGGCACAGAGATCGTCACTGAAAGACCTGATTGTTTTTGGCGTCTGTCTGGCCGGGCTCGGGCTCACACATTTAACCGGGGCCATGCTTCTGGCCGCGCTGGGGGCCTCTGCACTGCTTCGCTGGATTCGTCTTCGCTTCCTGGTCCGGAACCGGGAGGGGGCTCTTCACATGCTGAAAACCGGTTTTGTTTGCGGCCTGGGCATGCTGGCGGTTGCCCCGTACTATCTCCGTGTTCTCACCGGAAGCAATCCGCATCTGGCCGGCCGGCAGGAAATGTCGCCCCTGTTCATTGCTAATGATGTGGTTGGGAAGCTGTTCCTGGGCGACAGGGTGTGGCTTGTGGTCCTGGCCTGGCTGGTGCTGCTGGCCGGGACGGTCTCGCTCTGGATCCGGGGCCGCCAGAGGGCGGAAGCGCGCACGGCTCTGTTTGTCGTGGGCGTGACATCCGTTCTTCTCGCCGCGGCATCCTGGCGCACGCAGTATCTGAGCGCCCGGTATTTTACGGCTGCCGCCCCGCTGATCTATGTGCTGTTTGCGCAGGGGCTGCATGCCGCGGCGCACGCGGGGCTGCGTCCCTTCGGCCGGGAGCATTATGCCCGCGGTCTTCTCTGGATTTTCCTGCTGATCCTTGCGGGCGTGCATGCGTGTGTCTTTCTCCCGCGGGCCTATCGGCTGGAGGAGAAGCATTTTGATTTTGCGGGCATAGCCCGATGGCTGAATGAAAATGCCCGGCAGGGTGTTCCGTATGTCATGGAAAGCGCCTATGAGCTGCGGTTCGTCCCGGGTTATTACGCAACGCCCGGTCTGGCGGCGGCGGCTCCGTACGTGCATGGAGCGGGTCCCGATGAAATCCGCAGACTGCGCGAGCGCCAGCGGGCATTTCTGGAACAGTTCCCTGAGGCGATTTTCGTCGAAACCGGACACGTGGGCCTGCATGACATGCCGGAACTCGGTCCGTGGACATGGCTCTATGGCGCTTACCGGCAGAATGTCCAGCTGGCGAACAGCGACCTGCGCGCTCTCATCAACATGGGCATTTTCCCCGGTTATTTCCGGAAGGATCTGCTTCCCGTCAGTTTCATAACGGACATCCGCTACAATACCCGCGAAGATATTCTGCAGATCCGCCGCGCTGCGGGTCTCCCGGCGGTGTTTTTCTTCCCGGACTGGGCCTGCGTGCCCTTTGAGCGGCATCCGCAGGGCATGTGGGCCAACTATGCCCGTTATCGGAGCGATCTGTCAGGCGAGATCGAAGCGGTCAGTCTTGCGCCGGCCCCCGTTCAGGGGCGTATTCTTGTCCATATGGCCATTGACGGTGATCCGTCGGAAAGATTCCGGGTGCAGATGGCCGTCGGCAATGATATTCTCGCGGAAAGTGAGGCTTATGCCGGCCGGTTCTTCAACCTGGAAACCGGGACCCTGTCACTGCCTCCCGACGGGATGAAACTGGTTGTGCGTGTGGAACAGAAAGCCCTGACCCGGTTTCGCGGCATGCTTCTGCGGGATGCGGTTTTTCAGCCATGGAGCGAAAAATGAAAGCGGTAAAAAAATATTTCATCACGGGCGGGGCGGGATTTATCGGCGCGCACAGGGTCAATACGATTCTGGACAGCACGGATGCACAGGTCACTGTTTACGACAATTTCAGCACGGGCCGCCGCTGGGCCTACGGCGACAGGATCAGCGACTCGCGCCTCAGCATCATCGAGGCCGATGTGCGTGATCTTCCGCGTCTGACCGAAGCCATGAAAGGCCATGACACGGTTTATCACTTCGCCGCAAATTCGGACATTGCCTCCGCCGCAAAACAGCCGGACGTGGATTTCTGGAACGGAACCTATCTGACGCACAACGTGCTGGAGGCCATGCGCATCAACGGCGTGAAGAGAATCTTCTTCACCTCGGGCAGCGGCGTGTACGGTGAAATAGGGGAGGAACCCGTTCCGGAGGATTACGAGCACATGGTTCCGATTTCAACCTACGGGGCCAGCAAACTCGCCAGCGAAACGCTCATCAGCGCCTACTGCCACATGTTTGACATGAAAGGCACCGTTTGCCGGTTCGCCAATGTGGTCGGCCCACACCAGACCCACGGCGTCGCCTATGACTTCATTAACCGTCTGGCCAAACAGCCGGAGAAGCTGGTGATTTACGGCGATGGGCGCCAGAGCAAGCCCTACATTGATGTGTTCGACATTCTCAGCGCCTTTGATCTGCTGGAGCGAGACCAGAGAGAAAGCTACAACTATTTCAACGTGGGTTCTGACGACCATATCACCGTGACGGAAATTGCGGATATTATCGTTGAGAAGATGGGGCTGAAGAATGTGGTTTACGATTACACCGGCGGCGCGCGCGGCTGGAAGGCCGATGTGCCGATCTATCGTCTGGACACAAAGAAGATCCGCGCGACGGGATGGGCCAACCGGATGGATTCGAGGCAGGCTGTTGAGGCTTCCGTTGAGGCCATGCTGGATGACCTGAAGAACGGCCGCTATAAATAATTTCCGGAGGCATGTGATGGAAAGACTGCTTGGGGACAAAATTGAACGGGTATTCCTGACCGGCGGATCGGGATTCATCGGCAGTCATGTGGCCGACATGCTGATGGAGCAGGGGTATGCTGTGACGGTTTACGACAACCTTTCCAACGGCCGCCGCGAATTCATTGAGCAGCATTTCGGCAAACCGGGCTTCACTTTTCACGAGGCCGACATCCTGGACGCGGACAGACTGGCCGAGGCGATGGCCGGGCATGATCTGGTATGGCATCTGGCGGCCAACACGGACATTATCGGCGGCGTGGAGCAGCCCCGCAGGGACCTGCGCGACTGCGTGATGGGCACATTCAACGTGCTCGAGGCCATGCGCGCGACCGGGATTCAGCCCGTTATTTTCTCATCAACGGGCGCTGTTTACGGGGACCTTTGCTTTGACGTGGCCACATCAGAGGCTTCGGGTCCGCTTCTGCCGGTTTCCACCTATGCCGCCGGGAAGATCGGCAGCGAAGCCTTTATTTCCTCCTTCTGCCATCTGTACGGTTTGCGCGCGTGGATGTTTCGTTTTGGAAATGTCATCGGCGCACGCATGACGCACGGCGTGATTTTCGATTTCATACACAAACTCAGGGCCAATCCCCAAAGCCTGCTGATCCGCGGCGCGGGCAATCAGGAGAAGAATTATTTTCTGGTGGAGGAGTGCATTGACGGCATGGCCTATGCCTTCCGGAACATTCCCATGACGGAAGATAAACCGTGCGACCTTTTCAATCTCGGGACGGATTCCATCACCCGCGTGACGGATATCGCGGAGATCGTCAAAACCGAAATGGGCCTTGAAGACGCTGAAATAAAGATAGAAGGAACAAAACAGGCCTGGCCGGGAGATCAGCCGAGGGTGCACATCACGGTGGATAAAATGCGCGCGCTCGGCTGGACGGCAAGGCGGACATCCGATCAGGCGGTGGCTGCGGCTGTGCGCAGAATGCTTGGCAAATAACCGCCCGCCCCGGGTCCGCAGAGAACCCAATATTTCGCTGGCGTTGGAGCCCTGCGCCTGCTAGGTTCTCGCAAATATTTTGGGTGCGCCCCGGCCAGTCCCTGTCCCGCATCGTGATGCTGTGCAGGAAGCTGTGCAGTTCATGCGCGAAAAAGCGGTTAACCGCCTGCATGGCGCCCGGGAGGGGGCTCACGCGGATTTAAACAGAGCAGCAGAGAGGTAGCGAGACATGGAAAAGAATGCAGTGTGGAAATGGTTGTTGCTGGTCGTGCTTCTGGCCGGATCCTTTGCGGTGGTTTATCCTCCTTCGCAAAAGGTCAAGCTGGGCCTGGACCTGCAGGGCGGCACCAGTTTTACCGTGGAAATTGACAAAGAGGAAATCCGCAAGCGCATCCTCGATGACGAACCGGATGCCGATCCCGATACGCTTCCCGCCCGCGTGGCCCGCGCCGCTTCCGAAGCCCGGGAAAATGCGCTGGAAGTGATTCGCAACCGCGTGGACGGCCTGGGCATTGCCGAGCCCGTTATTTATTCCTCTTCGGCCGAGGGATCAGAGCGCATCGTGGTGCAGCTCCCCGGCATAGACAAGGAAAAGCGCGAGGCCGCCCGCGAGTCCATCGAGAGCGTGGCTTTCCTTGAGTTCCGCCTTGTTCATGAGAAAAGCTCCGAATGGGTGGAAGAGCTGTTCAGCGACTTCAAGGCTCCCCGCGGGTTCAAGATCAGCGATCGCGGAGACTATTACATACGCGACACGGAGACCGTCAAGGACGCGGAGATGGATCAGGCCTTCCTTGAAACCCTGCGCCGTTTCGAGCCGAAACCCGGCTGCGCCTTCATGCTGGAAAAAGACACCGATGCTTCCGGCCGAACCATCTACAAGCCCTATTACATCTCCATCCGCCGCCAGATGACGGGCGACACCATCAAGAATGCCGGCGTGGATTATCATCAGGTCACCGGCGCCCCGCGAGTCACGCTCGAATTCGACCGGCAGGGCGCCCGCCGTTTTGCCAAGGTGACCCGCGACTATGCCCCGCGCGGCGAAAAGAACCGCGACAGCGACCTGGGCCGGCAGCTGGCGATTATCCTGGACGGCACGCTGTATTCCGCGCCGGTCATTCAGACGGAAATCCCGAACGGCCGGGCCGAAATCACGGGGAACTTCAAGGTGCCGGAAGCCATGCGGCTGGCCAATGTGCTGCGCGCCGGCGCGCTGCCCGCTCCGGTGAAGATCATTCAGACCAGCACGGTTGATCCGTCGCTCGGCCGTGACTCCATCCGCAGCGGAAGCCGTGCCGCCGTTGTGGCGGTTGCCGCTGTGCTGGTGTTCATGCTGGTTTATTATTGCGCGGCGGGCCTGGTGGCCAACGCGGGGCTTCTGCTGGACCTGCTGCTTCTCCCGCTGGGCCTGATTGTGGCCTCGGGTTTCCTGGGCCTGTTTTCCGGGCAGCGTTTTACGGGGGCGGCCGTCAGCCTGCCGACGCTGACCATGCCGGGTATCGCGGCGCTGGTCCTCACCCTGGGCATGGCGGTGGATGCCAACGTGCTGATCTTTGAGCGCATACGCGAGGAGCTTCGTGTTGCCAAACGCCTTCCCAGCGCCATCACGGCCGGTTTTGAGCGGGCATTCACAACCATCTTTGACTCCAACATCACCACGCTGCTGACGGCGGTGATCCTGTTCGCCTTTGGTTCGGGCCCTGTCCGCGGCTTTGCCGTCGTGCTGAGCGCGGGCATCGTCGTGAGCATGCTCGTGGCGCTGGTCTATACCCGCCTCATGCTCAGCAGCATGGTCGAGGGCTTCAAGATGAAATCCCTCCGGATGTTCTCCTTCTTCCGCGACACGAAACTGGATTTCATCGGGAAGAAATATGCGACGTGGGGGCTTTCTCTGGCCATTATCCTCGGCACCTGGTTTGTGTTTGTGCAGAACGGGCAGAAGAATTTCGCCGTGGATTTCGCCGGCGGCACTTCGCTCCTGTACGGGTTCACTGAAAAAGCCCCCGTGGAGCAGATCCGCGGCGATCTTGCGGCGCTGAACATTGATGCGGGACTCCAGTACAAGGCCGACCTGATTGCGGACGATGATGCGGGAATCAACGAGATGCTTGACGTGCGCGTCGGCGAGAACGACGGCGATGCGGTGAAGAATCTGTTCGAGGAAAAATACGCCGGTTATACGCTCCTGCAGGAGGAACAGGTGGGCGGTCAGATCGGCGCGGAAATGCGCCGCAAGGGCATCATGGCGCTGGTCTGGTCGCTGGTGGGCATTGTGGTTTATATCTCGATCCGCTTTGAGTTTGCCTATGCCGTTGGCGCCATCGCGGCCCTTGCGCATGATGTGCTCATCACGGTCGGAATTTACTGCCTGCTCGGCCGCCAGATCAGCCTCCCGATCGTGGCTGCGCTGCTGACGATCGTCGGCTATTCCGTGAATGACACCATTGTCGTGTTTGACCGCATTCGCGAGGACCTCAAGCTGGTGCGCGGCCGCAGCTACAAGGATATCGTCAATCTCAGCATCAACCAGACGCTGAGCCGGACGGTGCTGACCTCCGCGACCACGCTGCTGAGCGTGGTTATTCTGCTGCTCTTCGGCGGCGGCGCCATCTTTGATTTCGCGCTCACGCTTCTGATCGGCATTATTGTGGGCACCTATTCGTCCGTCTTCCTCGCGGCCCCCATCATGCTTCTCTGGCATCGCGACAAGCCGAAGGCCGCGTAGGATGCAGGTTTCTTGAGTTGAGACACCCCGCGCGGCATGCCGCGCGGGGTGTTCTGTTGAGGAGAGCAGTTTGAAAGTCTGGAAAACAGCGTCTTTTCAGGAATCCGCGGCAAAGGCCATCAGGGATGCTCACGGGCTTCCCCATCCGGTGGCGGCCGTTCTGGCCGCTCGGCCGTGGGCGTCCGCGGAAGAAACGGCGCAGTTCCTGTCTCCGTCGCTCAGTTCTCTTGGCGACCCGTTCCTCCTGCCGGCCATGGAGCCGGCGGTTGACCGCATCTGGAAGGCGCTGCGCGAAAAACAGCCCGTGGTGGTGTATGGCGATTATGACGTGGACGGGGTCACCAGCACGGCCATGATCTGCAGAGTCCTTGCACGGCTCGGCGCCGAGGTGCATCCCGTCCTGCCGCATCGCGTGGACGACGGCTACGGCATGAGCATGGAACCCGTGACGCGCTGCATGGACGAGTACAAGCCGGGCCTGATTGTAACGGTGGACTGCGGAACCGGATCGCGCGAGGCCGTTGAATATGCCGCGGCACAGGGCGTGGATGTGGTGGTCACCGACCATCATGAGGCATCCGGCGAGGTGGCTCCGGCCCTGGCGCTGGTGAATCCCAAGCTGGGGGATGATCCTCGCAGCAAACTGCTGGCCGGGGTGGGGGTGGCCTACAAGCTCTGCCACGCGCTCGTCAAGAAAGGCCGCGAGGCCGGAGAATCATCGGCGCTTGATATTGATCTGCGTGAATATCTGGATCTCGTGGCCCTTGGCACGGTCTGCGATATTGTGCCGCTTCTTTATGACAACCGGGTCCTGGTGCGGGCGGGACTGGAACGTCTGGCGCGCACGGGCAATGCCGGCCTGAAGGCGCTGCTGGAAGTGGCCGGAACAAAACCGCCCTATACCGCCTATGCCCTTGGTTTCCAGCTTGGGCCGCGCCTGAATGCCGCCGGCCGGCTGGGCACCGCCATGCACGCGCTGAATCTTCTTATGACCGGGGATGCGGCGGAGGCCGCGCGGCTGGCGGGTGATCTGGACCGGACCAACCGGGAGCGGCGGGATATCGAAACGGAAATCTTCAGCCTTGCGTCCGCCCAGCTGGATGAAAGCTTCGACGGGAAGAAGGACTATGCGCTTGTGGCGGCCGGCGAGGGCTGGAACCAGGGCGTGGTCGGCATTGTCGCGTCGCGGCTGGTCCGCAAATACAACCGTCCGGCCGTGGTGATCGCCGTGGGTGAAGACGGGGTCGGGAAGGGATCGTGCAGAAGCATCCCGGGCTTCAACATGGTGGAAAACCTGCAGGCCTGCGCCGCCCTGCTGACGCGATGGGGCGGACATGCCATGGCCGCCGGTCTGGAACTGCCTGCCTCCCGCATCGGAGAATTCCGGGAGCAGTTCAACCGGATCGCATCGGTTGCGCTGCGCCATGCGGATCTGCGTCCCTCCATCACCATTGATGCCTGGCTGGAGCCCGGGGAATTCGGCGCTGCGCTTTATGAGGGCCAGAAGAAGCTGGAGCCGTTTGGAATGGACAATCCGGCCCCGCTCTGGGGCCTGCGGGGGCTCGCGCCAGCCGGCACTCCTCGCACAGTCGGCTCCGGGCACCTTAAATTCAGCCTTGATGTGAACGAAGCTGCAGTCCCCGCCATCTTCTTCGGCTGGGGCGACCGGCCGCTTCCCGATGGCCCGCTGGACGTTGCTTTCCAAATGAAGTTGAACAGTTTCAGGGGAACCGATAATCTGGAGATGGATGTGAAGGCTGTTCGCCCGTCCAAACAGGGAGAGTGAGTCATGAAAACTTCCGTGCTGCTTCTTCTGATTCCATTGGCGACCGCATGGGGCATGGAGAGCATTGTGCCGGAGGATCCCTTCGCGTGGGGCCTCTTCACGGCCGCGGATGCGGCCTCGTTCGACAACGAGGATGGGACCGAAGGCGAGGCGGCCTGGTCGGAGGCTTCACTGGCCGCCTGGCTGCCTCTTGCTGAATCCCCGAACCTGCAGTGGTTTGCCGGGGCGGGCCTGACGGTCTCGCGCTTTGAATTCGACGACTCTTCTCTGGACGATCTGGACGTCTATTCCGCTGTCTTGTATCTCGATGCGCTGTATTTGCCGAATGACCGGTGGGAAATCATTGTTGAACTGGCCCCGGAACTGGCAAGCGACATGAAGGACGCCTCGCTTTCCGATGCTGAACTGTCGGCCTCCGCCCTGGCGACGTGGAAGTGGCGCGAGGGCTGGCAGCTGGCTTTGGGCGCGGCGTATGACCGCGAATTCGGGGAAGACCTGCTCTATCCCATGGGGGGCTTCATCTGGGACGCGAGCCCGATGTGGCGTGTCGCGATGGTTCTGCCGGCGCCGCGGATATCCTGCGCTCTGTCGCGGGACATTGTGCTGTTCACCGATCTGCAGCCCGCGGGCAATGTCTGGAAGCTGGAGGAGGAAACGGACTTTGAAGACCACGAGCTGAAGGTGGAGGCATGGCGCTGGGCGCTCGGCGCGGAAATGCGCGTCTGGCGGCGGGTCTGGATGCATGCCGCGGTCGGCATGGAAACCGGGCGTGAATACGAAATCCGAAGCCATCAGCGCCGCCTGCTCGATTCCGAGGTGGACGATGTCACCTTCGCGCGGCTGGGCTTCGTTGTGCGGTAATTTGTAATTCTCAGGGGGTTGACTTCCTGAAATATTTCCCTATATTGAGCGCGACCTTCTCATTGGTGGGGGGTTAGCTCAGTTGGGAGAGCGCCTGAATGGCATTCAGGAGGTCGGGAGTTCGAACCTCCTACCCTCCACCAGTTTTCTTTTTTCCGGGCGAGTGGTGAAATTGGCAGACACGCAAGACTTAGGATCTTGTGCCGAAAGGCTTGCGGGTTCGAGTCCCGCCTCGCCCACCAGCCCGATCAAAACTTCCAATCATTGGAACTTTTCGTTCAAAAACTTCCAATCATTGGAACTTTTTCCGCAGAAACTTCCAGGCATTGGAACTTTTGGGGAAGGGCCGGCCGTGCCGGGATAAAAAAATGGAGCGAGCGAAGGGATTCGAACCCTCGACATCCACCTTGGCAAGGTGGAGCTCTACCACTGAGCTACGCTCGCTTCGTTTGTGCCGTGTAACTAATCACGGGCCGCGGAGAAAATCAAGTATTTCCGAACCGAATATTTTCTTTTTTTGTCCGCCATCGGCCGGGTTTTCTGATATGCAGGAGCGATGATTTCACCAGCCAGAGGCCGGTCCGGCGAAAAGGCGTGCGGGGAAGAGACCTTTCCTTCCCGCGCGGATGCCTTTTTCCGTCCCGGCGGCCTGCTGGAAGAGGCCTGCCATGCGGAGGAATTCCCGTACGAGGAGCGGCCGCAGCAGCGGACGATGGCCTGTGCCGTGGCCGGTGCGATTCATAAATCGTCGCACCTCGCCGTTGAAGCCGGAACCGGAGTCGGCAAGAGTTTTGCGTATCTTGTCCCGCTGATTTACGCCTCGCTGGAGCGCAGGGAGCGCATGGTGGTGGCCACCTACACGATCAGCCTCCAGGAGCAGCTGATTTACAAGGATATCCCCTTCCTGCAGAAGGTGCTCGGCGACGGGTTCAAGGCGGTGCTGGTGAAGGGTCGCTCGAATTATCTCTGCCTGCGGCGGCTCGGGCGAACCTTCCGGATGGGCAAGGACCTTTTTGCCGGAGCCGGGCGCGACGAGGTGGCCGAGATCCGGAAATGGGCCGAGACGACCGAAGAAGGCTCGCTGCAGAGCATGGCCGTGCAGCCGTCATCGGAAATCTGGTCGCAGGTTTGCGCGGAGCACGGCAATTGTCTCGGCCGGAAATGCCCGCACTTCAAGCCCTGCTTTTTCATGCGCGCCCGGGCGCAGATGCAGGAGGCGAACCTGCTGGTGCTGAATCATCATCTGCTGTTTTCCGACATCCAGCTTCGCAGGCACCGGGCCGCGTTTCTTCCGAAGTACACAGTCATTGTTCTTGATGAGGCGCATCAGATGGAGGATGTGGCCAGCGAGCATTTCGGCATCCGGCTTTCTCATTATGCCTTCGAGCACTGGATGCGCAGGCTCTATGTTTCCGACACGAACAAGGGGCTGCTGGCCGCGCTGCGCAGGGGCGATGCCGCGCATGAGGTCACGGAACTCGGGCGCGCCGTGGACGATCTCTATCTGAAATTCAAGCGCTGGGCCGCCTTCAGGGGAGATGAGACCCAGCGCGTCCTGACGGCCCCGCCCGCGCTGGAAACAGACGTGCCCGCACGGTTGGACCGTCTGGCAAAGATGCTGGAGGAGATCATCGAGAATACGGAGGATGACGATGTGCTGGCCGAACTGGAGGCCATTCGGCGGCACGGCATGGGCATGGCGGAAGAGCTGCGGAGCTTCCTTTCGCAGTCGCTCCCGGACCAGGTGTACTGGGTCGAGAAGGAGGGCCGGCGGCGCAGTCTGATGGTGCTGCATGCCGCGCCGATCGAGGTCGCGCCCGTGCTTTCAGAAGCGCTTTTCAAGTCCAGTCCGTGCGTGGTCATGACCAGCGCCACGCTCGCGGTGGGCGGATCACTGGAGTACTTCAAAACCCGTGTGGGCGCGGAGAACTGCGAGTCGCTGGAGACCGGCTCGCCCTTCAACTATCAGCAGCAGATGCGTGTGCTGATTCCGAGGAAAATGCCTGATCCGAAGGATATGAACGAGTATTTGCCGGCGGTCACGCGGGCCGTCGAGCATTTTGTGATCGAATCGCGTGGCCGCGCTTTTGTCCTCTTCACGAACGCGGGCCTGATGCGCAAAGTGGCGGCCGCAACCGAGCCGGTGTTCACCGGGGCGGGTCTCCAGCTGTTCGTGCAGGGCGCCGGCCTTGCGCGTCATGTCATGCTGGATCGTTTCCGCGAATCGCCGGCGGGGGTGCTGTTCGGCGTCAGCAGTTTCTGGATGGGGGTGGATGTCCGTGGCGGCGCGCTGAGCA
>Ga0116143_10003203_pt1 | contig 16729 bp, 17 predicted proteins | sample AD_UKC034_MetaG_FD_89745 | JGI IMG/M metagenome (GOLD analysis project Ga0116143, IMG submission 89745) | Active sludge microbial communities of municipal wastewater-treating anaerobic digesters from USA - AD_UKC034_MetaG | ecosystem: Engineered > Bioreactor > Anaerobic > Digestate | place: USA...
CCCTCCGGCAGTGAAGCGGATATTGGTTTTGACGTCGAGGTGATGGCGGTTGTGCCCCGCCTGATCTGGGTGTCGCAGAAGACTGTTCTGGGCGGAAATTATGCCGCCGGCCCCGAGGTGAGCGTGTTCATCCCGAAGGCGAAGCTCTTCGCAAGCCTGCGCGCGCTCTGGGAATTTGAGGCCGAAGACCGCAGCGAAGGCCGGATGGCCGTGCTGACGCTGACCAAAATTTTCTGATGCGCCCTGTTGTCTGGACTATTGCCGGGACCGATCCCTCCGGTGCCGCGGGGGTGTTTGCTGATCTCTCTGTGCTAGCGGATTTTGATGTGCATGGGTGCGGTGTGGTCACCGCGGTGGTGGCCCAGAACAACAGCGCCGTGTCCCGCATTCAGCAGGTCTCTCCGGCGGTCCTTCGCGCGCAGATGACTTCGCTGACGGAAGGGTTTCCCCCTCAGGCCGTTAAAATCGGCATGCTTGGCCGTGCCGCCTCCGTGCGGGCCGTGGCGGAATTCCTGAAAACTGTCCGGGTATTTACAGCCTGCGATCCTGTCATGATCTCATCGTCCGGGGGCGAACTGCTGGACGGCCCCGGCCGCACAGCCCTGAAGAGGCATCTCCTCCCGCTTGTTGATCTGCTGACCCCGAACATTCCGGAAGCGCAAATGCTGGTGGGGCATCCGGTGGATGATCTGCCTTCCGCCGCAGCGGAGATTCTGGCTCTGGGAGCGAAGTCTGTGCTGATCAAGGGGGGGCATGCCTCCGGAGAAGAAAGCCGTGACTACTGGACGGACGGATCGGATTCGGCCTGGTTCTCCGCGCCCCGCATCACCGGCCGTGAATTTCGAGGAACAGGATGCGCGCTGTCATCAGCCATCGCCGCCGGCATCGCGCAGGGGCTGCCGCTCAATACCGCTGTCGCCGAGGCCAAAAACTATGTGACGGAGGCCATGAAGCGGTCCGCAACGTGCGTGCAGGGGAAATGGATTCTTGCGGCAGGTTCAGCCCGGCCCCTATTGCGGCAGAAGCCGCATGCCTGACTCTTCCCGCGCGTCATAAAGCGATTTCGCCGCGGGTCGTGCGACAGGAGTCTGGATATTTCCGGCCGGCGGCATTCCCGCAGAGGATACGGGCGCGGCGCCATGCGCCGGCATCAGCGACGGCCTTGTCAGCGGACTGTCCGATCCCGAAAAACCTGTTGGCCGGGTTATTCCGGCCGGCGCCGTCGGCGCGGACGGCGCCGCGATCCGGCTGAATCCCGCCGCTCCGCCAGCCGCGGGGGCGGGGATGCGGACCGCCGAAGGCGTCACAGGAGCCTCGAATGAAGACGGAGAGAACGCGACGGGGGACAGGGACTGCCGCGGAGTAGTGATCTCAGGCCTCAGGTTGTATCCTGCAACCGGTCTTTTATCCGGCCCTGCCTGTATGCCTGTGGAATCCGGCCTGGATGTCAATTTTCGATCCGTTCCCCGCTGTTCATCCTGCAGTTCCTCTGTTTCATCCTGACGTGCCGTTGAACCGGTGGCCACATCCAGATGGTCAACAGCCGCCTTGATCATGTCGCTCCCGCCGGGCTGCGCAGTGTCTGGTTCTCCTTCTTCGGTCGGAGTGTTGAACTGGGCCGCCGTGTCGAACATGCCTGCGTTGTTGAAATAGTCGCTGCTCATGAAGAAGGTGGGATCGCGGACTGTCTGACGGTCCTCTTTCTGCACGGGGGCTGCGCGTCCGGAGTCATCTTTCTGATCTGCGGGCTCCTCCCTGATGCGCTGCTGTTCCGCAAGTTTCCTTGCTGTTTGATCCGCCAGCCAGCCCCAGCCGGACTCCGTTGGCGCCTCTGTTTGCTCTGCGGCCGGTGACGAAGGGGTGATCCAGTTTTCCTTCCTGCGCGTTTCTGTGTCCATCGTGCGGTCAGGCGGGGGAGGAAGAGTCATGGACGGACGGATTTCCGTCGCCAGCGGCGCCGTGGTCGGCGCAGGACTAAACCCTCTGCGCCCGATGGATGGCGCGATGGGTTTCTTTTCCTCCGTCGGCGCGTGAGTGTCCGGAGCAAAAGGCGAGGCATGCATCCGAATGGTGCCGTCATACGCATGACCCTGTGCGTCGTCCGCCCGTGCCGCGGCCGGGACGCACAGGAACAGCATGATAATGCCGGATCTGATTCTCATACTATGAGGATACCATGTGTTTCCGGTCTCGTCAAAAATCAAAAGGCTTCCGGGTAAAACAGCGCCGTGCTTTGATTTGACCGGCGGGATGTGATAGACTTGTCGCAATGAAAAAGTGGATGCTTATTCTGGCTTTGCTGGCACCGCGCCCGGCAGGGGCTTATGATCTGCGGCTGGACAACCAGCGGATCAGCCTGAAAGCGGAACGCGAGGACATCCGCTCCATCCTCGGCGGATTTTCCGCCGCGGGCGTTGCGGTCAAGCTGGATCCGCAAATCAAAGCGGTCGTGAGTGTATCCATCGAAGATGAGGAAATTCCGGAAGCGTTTGAGGAACTTCTGAGCCCGTGGAGCTATGTGCTGGTGTGGAATGTGGTGCAGACGCCAATGGGCGAATTGCCGCTCCTGTCCGAGGTCCGCGTGCACAAGCCCGGCCGGAAGGACCAGGTGAAGGACCTCAAAACAATTCGCAGCCTGCAAATCAGCACCGGCCCGAACGGCGAAAAATTCGTGGACGGCGAGCTTCTACTGTCGGTCCGGTCCGGCATGACGCTGGAGGCCTTCCGTCACCTGCTTCATCAGATTGGCGGAACGGTGGTGGAATCCATCCCCGAACTGGGAGTCTATCGAGTGCGGTTTGTGTTCGGCACGAATATCCCCGCACTCGTTGAACAGCTTCGCTTGAATGCCGGTGTGCACACGGCCGAACCGAATTACATTACCGAAGTTCCTTCTCCGGTTTTCCGGGAACTGCTTTCAGCCGCTGCCCCCGATCCGGCCGCCGCGCCGCCGCCGGCGGGCGCGCCCGCGCTGGCCATTCTCGACAGCGGCCTGATGGATATCAGCGGGCTGAACGCCGCCGTGCGCGGGACGTATGATGCGGTGAATCCATCATCGCGAATCGGCGACAGCCAGGGGCACGGCACCCAGATGGCGCTGATTGCCAGCGGAGCAGTCCTGCCGGGGGGCGTGAACGCGGAAGCGGATGCCGCGGGCGTTCCGCTCGTCGCCATCCGGGCCTTCAATGATGACGGCGTGGCCACAGAATTTTCGCTCCTGCGAAGCATTGCCTATGCGGCGGAGCAGGGCGCGCGCGTGATCAACATGAGCTGGGGCTCGGAAACCAGCAGCAGTTTCATGGCGAATGCCATGGCCTATGCGCAGTCGAAGGGCATCATTCTTGTGGCGGCCGCGGGCAACACGCCAACAGGCCGCCCGGTCTATCCCGCCGCTTATGAGGGCGTGATTGCCGTCGGGGCTGTCACGGGGAGCGGCGAGCGCTGGCCTCAGTCAAATCATGGTGATTTTGTGTCTCTGGCGGCCCCGGGCACGGCGGAAATGCCGGTGGGTCATGAGGGCCCGGCCGGATCGTATGCGGGCACATCCATATCAAGCGCGTTTGTCTCGCGCGCCCTGTCCCTGTATCTGGGTAAAAATCCGGAATGCTCCAATGCGGCTGCAGTGGCCGATCTGATGGCGTCGCTCCGGGATGCGGGGGAGGAAGGCCGTGACCGTTTTTACGGGAATGGCGTGCTGGATTCCGCTGCGCTGGCGGCTTTTCTTGGTCAGCCCTGCCGCTGACTGTCCAGATTTTTCCCCAGATGCTTCTCGCGCTCCTCCAGAATCTGCAGCAGCTGCCGCCGCGTGGCGGCATGATAGACCACCAGCGGAAACAGCACAATCAGGGCAAAAAGCGCCACATATTTGTACGGAGCCTCGACATACAGCGCGGTCAGAACCAGTGAAATCAGCAGAAGCCAGACGACGAGACAGGACTGAAGCGTGAACGCCCGCTCTCGTTTGCTCTTCGCGCGCAGGATATTCATAACCGTCGCCGCCAGGCTGATGAGCACAACGAGCCCAAGAAGAGCCCAGGCCGCCAGAGCGGGAATATTCAACTGTGATACTTCCATTGTCTGCATAGACAAAGCCCTCAAAATGCGTCATCAATGAACAAAATCCCGGGCATTGTGTCAATCCAAACAAAACCGGTGCTTGCATCCGGCTGGGCGAAAATCTAATCTGGCGGCCGGAAATGGAACCGAAAATGAGGATGTGACTATGAAAAACGCGCAATGGCTCATCGTTTTTACCGTTCTTTCGCTGGTCGCTTTGATGTGCGGATGCGATATCGAATCCGCCGAGAGCAGCCAGAACGAGGTAGGAATCAATGTTGAGGGCTTCTATGCCAACTCCGGAGGCCGCCTGGTTCAGCAAAACACGGGCAATCCCATCACCAGCATGAATCTGCGCCAGAACGGCGATGGCCTCGAGGGCGTGGACAATAACGGCAACCTTTTCAAGGGGACCATCGGGCAGGTGATAGAAGGCGGAACGGCTTCATTCAACCTGACGGGCCTGACGACGGCGGGCAATGAGGGAACCATTTCCGGGAATTTCACTGTCAGCGGCACTTCCTCGACCATGAGCGGAACCTGGATCGAAGATGCCTTCTATTCCACTGTCTATGGAACTGCGACGGTTCCGAACAACACCAACGACACTGGCGGCGTTACCTACAGGCTGACTGTCAATGTTAGTCCGGCTGGGACGGGAACTGTAAGTCCGGGTACCGGCAACTATGCCGCAAACTCAACCGTCACACTGACGGCAACTGCAGCAACGGGCCATACATTTTCGAGCTGGTCGGGAGTGAGTTCTTCTTCGGGAAATTCGGCCACAGTGACGATGAATGGCGACCGCACCGTGACGGCCAATTTCAACTGATCTATTCAATCGGCGGCAGAACGCCTTCGGCGACGAGCTGGTCGTCCATTTCCTGCGTCAGCGGGATGGGCAGGGCGGGGAGGCCCTGACGGATCACTTCCATCTGATACTGCTGCAAATGCTGCTGAAGGGCTTCCTGCGTCTTGAACTGGGATTCCGGCGGGGGCTGCTGTTTGCGCGCTTCAGCCTCCGCCCGGCGGGCCGCCCGCCGCTCGGCATAGGACAGCCGCCGCTGCTCGCGGGCCGCCATCTGCTCCTGCTGCTGCGCCTGGTTCAGCGGCTTGTTGTCGGATGACTTCATGCTCACCACGGCCATCTCGTTTCCCTTCTGCATAACCGCCTGCTGGGATTCCGGATCAACCGAGACCAGTTCCATCCCGTCCTCGGATTCCCCCTCGAAAAGCCGGTAGTAATTCTGGGTGGCGTCATCAATGATTCCCGCGCGGATGCGCCCGTCCTCCTCGGTTGTGATGGCGCACAACCGCAGGCTCTTGGCAAACGATTCGCTCAGGGGAATTTCCCGGACCACTTCAGCCTCGGGAGGCGCCTCGCCGAACGGCTTGCGGTCCATGATGACGCGATAACGCTCAAAATCACCCGCAGTCGCACCGGTTTCCAGCGCGACGGCCGCAATCAGGACTGTCAGGACATGTTTCATCATTCTCAATTCAAGCATACTCGGCTTCATGGCTGCGTCAAGTGGTCAGACTGCGCTAGCCCTGCGTTTGTTCATTGCATTTTCACATATTGCGGTAATTCGGCCCGCCGCTTTCCGGAAGCCGCCATTCGATGTTCTGCAGCGGATCCTTGATCTGGCAGGTCTTGCAGTGCACACAGTTGGAAGGAGAAATCCGGATCGCAGCAGCGGCCTCATCCCATTCATAGACCTGCGCCGGACAGAACCGGGTGCAGGGGGCATTGAACTTTGGCCGGCACTGTGTGCGGCAGATTTCCGGGTCCCTGATGATTAAATGGCACGGCTGGTCTTCTTCATGCCCGGTGCCGGAATAAAACAGATCCGTGAGAATGTCGGCATCCGGCGTGTTGCCTCGAACCCGCAGCGGCGGCGGGACGCGGCCGGCTGAACGCTTCATGCCCTCATGGTCCGCCCGGTGTCCGATGCGGCCCGGCGGGAGCAGTCCGCGGGTGAGCCAGCCTGCTCCTATGGCGGCCATCCCCGCAAGCAGTCCCCGCTGAAATGCCGGCCGGGCATTGCGGAACTGCTTCAGGTCTTTCCATGCCTGTGTTGCTTCCAGCGCGGCTGGATAGGCCGCGGTTTTGGCCGCCGCCCAGTCGCCATCCCTCCAGCAGTCGTAAAGCGCATCGCCCGCCGCCAAGCCGGATTCCACAGCCAGATGAACGCCTTTTAAACGGACAGCGTCCAGCAGTCCGCCCGCATCACCCACAATCAGCGCCCCATCGGCGGTGAGCTGCGGGACAGAGAACCATCCGGCTTCGGGCAGGATTTTTGCGCCGTATTCAACGATTTTCCCGCCCTCCAGCCACCGGCTGACGAGCGGATGCTGCTTGAACCGGCGGAAGAGATGGTGGAGGTCTGCTTCCGCCGGACGATAGTCAAGGCCGATGACAAGGCCGACAGCCAACAGGTTGTAACGCAGCCCGTAAAGAAAGCCGCCGCCAAAAGTCCGGAACCCCAGCGGCCAGCCAAAGGTATGGATGGTTCTCCCGCAAAGATCCGGCCGCGAGGGGATTTCAATCAATTCCTTGATGCCCAGCGCATACATTTGACCGTCTGAAGGTGTTTTTATCCTGCAGTCTTGGATCAGTTTGTCTGTCAGCGTTCCGCAGGCCCCTTCACCCAGCACGGTCATATGCGCATGGATTTCCTCGCCCGGGGTGAAATTGGTTTTTGGCAGGCCGTTTCTATCGCTGCCCTTGTCCCCGGTCCGGATTCCCGTGACACGTCCCGATCCGTTCCGAAGAAGGTCCACGGCGGGCACGTCTGTATAGATTTCTCCTCCCAGTGATTCACAAATTTCAGCCAAGCGGGCGGTCAGCCGGGCAAGGGATGCTGTGGGCATCCCCCGCGAACTCATGGGGGGCGGGACAAAGGGAAGTCTGATCTGTCCCCTGCCGGCAAGAAAATACATGCTTTCGCCGCGTACAACCGCATCCAGCGGAAGTGACGCCATCTCGTCCGGACCGAGCAGCCGGCGAAACGGTTCAGGATTGATAATGGCTCCGGAAAGAACATGAGATCCTGCCTGTTTTGCCTTCTCAACAATCAGAACGGACGGCTTGCCGCGGCTGCTGCCGGCCTCCCGGCTCCGTTTCAGAAGGCGGATTGCGGTCGACAGTGATGCGACTCCGGCGCCCACGCAGACCACATCGGCATGAATGACCTCTTTTTTCAGCATGAGGCCCCTGAGGTGAAAACTTTAATTGCGGGTTCAAACTGCCGTTCCAGATATTCCTCCCATGCTCTCTGCAGGTCCGGCCAGTCCTGGAGGCGCATCGCGGACTCCTTGCAGAGCGCGGCAATTGTTTGAACGGACGCAGGGGATTTCATCCTGTCGCGCCGGAGACTCTTGTCGGCCCGCTGCACTTCGCCGGTTGCATCATAGATATCATCCGCGAGCTGGTAGGCCGTGCCCAGCAGGAATCCCGCTTCGCGCAGGGCCGCCCGGCTTTGTGTATCCGGCGCGCCCGCGGATGCCGCAAATGCAAACAGCGGCCCGGTCTTCTGCCTGGCAAGTTCCAGATATCTTGCGGATGCCCCACAAAGTTCTTCTTCGGCGGCGGCCTTGCAGACCATCCCGGCCATCTCAATGAGATCCTGCTGCATCTGCGGCCTTCCGTTCAGCAGTTTCAATGCCAGAAAGAAATGCATATCGCCCAGAAGAATGGCCCCCTTGGCGCCGTGTGTTTTCCAGAATGCGGGCCGGCCGCGCCGCAGAATGCCGTTGTCAATGATATCATCGTGCAGCAGGCTTCCCCCGTGCATCAGCTCCACGGCGGCCGCGGCATCGGGATTGCGGCCTCCCACCGCATAAACCAGCCGGGCACGAAGCATTTTCCCGCCCTCCGGGATTCTGCTGAAATCAGACAGTTCGGCGGCAAGCAGTTCATTGATGCGGGCTCTGACTCCGTTAATGAAAGCCTCTTCGCCTTCTATCCCTGCATGTTGTTTTCCTTTCATCATTCAGGACAATATGCACTTGTGTGTGATCAGCGTCAACCGCATTGCCCGGCGCGCCCGTATCTCCGCCAACTTCCGGCCTTATCCTTCTTTACAGCGTCCGGCGCGACTGGTAATGTTTGCGGCCGTTTGATGAGATATGGAACAGATGATATGCCTTCAGCATCCGAACAGAGATCAGGCGTTGACTGCCATGGACAGTGTGAACACTGTCATCTGATGCCTTCAGATGTGAAAGGCGGCCTTTCCGGGGGGCGACTGGTTCTGGCTTCTGCGGGCGTGTTCATTTTCCCGCTTGTTCTGGCCATTGCGGGAGGGATTCTGTGCCGCGCCAATCCTGATCATCAGGCACTCGGGGTTGTGGCGGGACTGGCGGCGGGCGGCCTGATCGCCAGCCTTGCCGTCAAACGGCTTTATTGGAGATTTGGAGAAACTAAATGAGTACAGCATTGCAAGAGCGGCCCGGGGCCAAAACGTTTGCCCGTGGCATCCATCCGGCTGAGAACAAGGAGCTTGCGGAGCATCAGACCATCGAGGTCGTTCCATCTCCCGCGGAGGTGCTGATCCCCCTGCTGCAGCATGTGGGTCCTCCCTGCACACTTGCGGTCAAGACCAGGGATGAAGTCTCTGTCGGCACGAAAATAGCCGCGTCCGAAGCCTTTATCTCCGCTCCGATTCATGCAACCATTGACGGAATTGTGGGCCGGCCGACGGTCGCGACACTTCCCAATGGCCGCCATGTTGAAGCCGTTCCGATCAAGGCGGGCACGCAGAAGAATACACCGGAAGAAATCAAGCGTGATTTTCTGGGCGGAGAATGGTCCACGGCCAATCTTGAGCGCTTCACCTCAGAGCAGATTGTGGCCGCAGTCCGCGAAGCGGGCATTGTGGGGCAGGGCGGCGCGGGTTTCCCGACCTCTGTTAAAATTGCCCTTAATCCCAAAAAGCCCGTGGATACTGTGCTGGTCAATGGATGTGAATGCGAACCCTATTTGACGGCCGACCACCGTCTTATGCTGGAATCTCCATCGTCAATCATCACCGGCGCTCTGCTCACGGCCCGGGCCAGCGGCGCGGATCGCGTGCTGATTGCCATAGAGGACAACAAGCCCGATGCCGTGGCCGCCATGGAGAAAGCGGCTACGGGAACACCCGTGAAGATTGTTGTGCTCAAAACGAAATATCCCATGGGCGGCGAAAAACAGACGATTCTATCCTCGACTGGCCGCGTGGTGCCGACGGGCGGTCTTCCTCTCGATGTGGGCGTCGTGGTTGTGAATGTGGCCTCGGCCTCGGCAATTGCCCGTGCTGTGCTTCGCAACAAGCCTCTGACGCACCGCATCGTGACAGTAACGGGTGCGGGCATCCGCAGTCCGAAAAACCTTCTGGCGCCCATCGGCATATCCTATGGCGAACTGATTGAATTCTGCGGCGGCCTGACTCCGGATGCGAAGCGGATTGTGGCCGGCGGGCCCATGATGGGTTTCACTCTTGGCAGTCTGGCCACGCCCGTTACCAAGGGGACCAGCGGCATCACGGTGATGACCTCCGCCGACCTCGCAAAGAGCGAGGAAACCGCCTGCGTCCGGTGCGGCCGCTGTGTGGACGTGTGCCCGCTGAACCTGGTGCCAACCAAAATGGCGCTGGCGGCGCGGCATCATGACTGGGACCTGGCAAAGCGCTACCACATTCTGGCCTGCATGGAATGCGGCTGCTGCGGGTATGCCTGCCCCGCGAACATTCCGCTGGTGCAGCTGATCCGCATGGGCAAGGCCAAGGCCCGCGAATAGTTCAACAGGAGATTACCATGTCCGAAGAACAGCAGAACCAAACGGAAGTGGCTCCGGCCCCGTCACTCGAAGTGGCGCCCGGCCCGCATCTGCATACCACAAAACTGTCCACCCGCCGGATGATGGCGGATGTGCTGATTGCTCTGGTGCCGCTTGTGGTCGCCGCGCTGGCGGTTTTCCGCATGGGCGCTGTGATGCAGATTGTGGTTTGTACGGCGGCCGCCCTCGTCGCGGAATACCTTTTCACCGCCATGCGCGGAAAACCCTTTTCACTGGGCGACGGCTCCGCGGCTGTGACCGGTCTGATTCTTGCACTTTCTCTTCCGGGAACGGCGCCCTGGTATGTCGGGGCCATCGGATCCTTCTCGGCGATCGGCCTGGGCAAGGTGGTTTTTGGCGGTTTGGGGCAGAATGTTTTCAATCCGGCGATGGTCGGGCGCGCGTTTGTCATGATCGCTTTCCCAGCCGCCGTGGGGGCCTCGGCCTATGTTGACACGTCATCGGTGGTTGAAGCGGTTACCCGTGCCACCCCGCTGACCGCGCTCAAGCAGGAGGGCCTTCCCACCTCGCTTGCGGATCTTTTCATCGGCAGCACCAACGGATCGCTGGGGGAGACCAGCGCTCTGGCCTGTCTTATCGGGGGACTATATCTCTGTATTCGCCGCACAGCCTCGTGGGAAATCCCGGCCGGCGTGATTGCGGCCGTGGCGGTGATCGCCGGGCTGATTAATCTGACCGACATGCAGGCCCACTGGACGGTCGCGCATCATATTCTGGGCGGCGCGCTTCTCTTTGGCGCGTTTTTCATCGCGACGGACCCGGTGAGCAGTCCCCTGACCCCCAAAGGCAAGTGGATATTCGGTGCCGGGGTGGGGGCTCTCGTGATGCTCCTGCGCAAGCTGAGCGGATATCCGGAAGGCGTCATGTTCGCTGTGCTGATCATGAATGCCCTGGTGCCGCTGATCAACCGGTGGACAATTCCGGTGCCCGTGGGCGGTCCGGTGCCCGAGCCGAAAAGCTGAGGAAAAAACATGAAAGACAACTATCTCAAACAGGCCTGGCTGGTGCTGCTCCTGGCATTGTGCTTCGGGGGGGTGCTGGCAGGGGTGGAGCATTCCCTCAAGGGCCGCATTGATGAAAACAAGAAGGCGGATACTCTGGGGCAGATCCCGAATCTGGTCCCCGGTGCGGTCTCAGCGAGTTTTTCAAACGGAGTCTACCGCGCAGTGACGCAAAACGGAGACCATGCCGGCTGGGTTCTGCTCGTGACCGGCCAGGGCTTCGCCGACAAAGTGGAACTGCTGCTGGGGCTCAATGCGGACGCTTCGCAGATTACCGGAGTCTATATTCTTGATCAGAAGGAAACTCCCGGACTCGGCAACAAGATTGTAGAAGACGAATGGCGCGCGCAGTTTGCCGGAAAGAGCACGCAGCAGCCGCTGGAGATTGTCAAGCGGAAGGCGGAAAAGGACAATGAAATCGAAGCTGTTACCGGCGCAACAATATCCTCGGAAACCGTCAAGGACATGGTGAACCGCGCCGCGGCGGATTTCCGCCGGCAGCTTGCTTCAGGAGGGTTCTGATTATGACCGAAAAAGGACCGACACCTCTCGAAAGATTCATCAACGGAATTCTCCCGGAGAACCCGGTGTACCGCCAGGTTCTCGGAATGTGTCCGACACTGGCCGTGACCAACGGCATGAAGGCCGCCATGACCATGGCAGCCGCAGTCGCCTTCGTGCTGGTTTGCGCCAACATCCTGACCAGCCTGATCCGCAACCTGCTCAAGCCTCATCTGCGAATTCTGGTGTTCACGCTGACCATTGCGACTTTCGTGACGGTTGCCGACCGGATCATCGCGGCCTATATGTACGACATGAGCAAGCAGCTGGGGCCCTACATTCCGCTGATCATTGTGAACTGCATCATTATCTGCCGCTGTGAGGTCTGTGCTTCCAAACAGAACGTGCTGACAGCGGCCACCGACGCCCTGGGTCAATCTCTCGGCTTTGCGCTGGCACTGGCCAGCATCGCTTCGGTGCGCGAAATTCTCGGCTCCGGAAGCTGGTTCGGCATCGAGGTGATGCCTGCCGGATGGCCTGACTGGGTGGTGATGGTTCTCCCGCCGGGTGCGTTTCTGACACTGGGCCTGCTGCTCGGCGCCGCAAACTGGATTGGGGAACTGGCTGCACGCCGCAGGACGACGCAGGGGGTGGCATAATGGAATACCTTTCTACACTAATACTGATTGCCCTGAGCGCGGCGCTGATCAACAATTTTGTGCTGCACTATTTCGTTGGAATCTGTCCGTTCATCGGCGTCTCGCGCCGTGTGGACATGGCCTTCGGCATGGGGTGCGCGGTCACGTTTGTGATCTCCATTGCGGCGCTGCTGAGCTGGCTGTTGACGTACTATGTGCTTAGAGAGGGGGCACCGCTGACGGTTGTACTGACCAGGGACCCAACGGTTGATTTGAGCATCTTGAATTACATTGTTTACATCTTCGTGATCGCATCCTCGGTACAGTTTGTCGAGATGTATGTCCGCAAGTACTTCAAGCCTTTGTACAAGGCTTTTGGAGTTTTCCTGCCGCTGATCACCACCAACTGCGCGATTTTGTTTGCGTGTCTTGAGATCATGAAACATGTCTCCGGCGTGAGCGATCCGGCGCAGATGTGGGGCGTGTTGGAATCACTTGTCATGGCGGCTTCAGGCGGCATCGGTTTCACCATTGCCATTGTTATTATGGCCGGCATTCGCGAAGAGCTGGATCACTGCGACGTGCCGAAAGTTCTGCGCGGCGCGGGCATTACGCTGATCACGGCCGGCATCCTTGCGCTGGCCTTCATGGGTTTTACGGGTGTTGATCGGGGCCTGCAGAAGGTCCTGCAGGGAAGGGACAAGGCGGCTGAAAGCGCGGAGGCCCCGGATGCGTCCGCGCAGACCAGCCGGAACTGGGAGACCGGCATATGAGCATTATTCTTCTGGCGGGTGCAATCATGCTGGTTCTGGCCATCCTGATGGCCTGGGTTCTGGGCTGGGCCAACAAAACCTTTCATGTGGAAGTGGATCCGCGTGTGGAGGCCGTGAATGCGGCTCTTCCCGGCGCCAATTGCGGCGGGTGCGGCTATGTCGGATGCGCGGAATATGCCGAGGCTGTTGTGGCGGGGGCTTGCCCTCCCGACAAGTGCACCGTGGGCGGCGAAAGCTGCGCGAAGGAACTGGCCGGAATCCTGGGGGTGTCGCTTGAGCAGTCGTGGCCCTTCCGGCCGGTGATTCACTGCGGTGCTCATTACTCAGACCGGCTTGGCCGCACAGATTATAAAGGGGAACAGAGCTGCACCACGGCGAATCTGGTGGCCGGTGTGCAGGGCTGCACCTACGGGTGCCTTGGATTTGGCGACTGCGTCAGCGCCTGCGATTTTGACGCCATCCACATTGTGGACGGTCTGGCAACCGTGGATTACGAGAAGTGCGTGGGATGCGGCGCCTGTGCGCGCATCTGCCCGCGCAACATTATCACCATGGTGCCGTTCAAGAGCCGCCAGATGGTGGTTGTGACCTGCTCCAATAATGACATGGGCAAGGACGTGAAGGCCGTGTGCAAGGTCGGCTGCATCGGCTGCAAGGCCTGTGAGCGCAACTCCGGAGGCTTCTTCCGGGTGGATAAGAATCTGCCGGTCCTGGATTATGATAAATATGATCCTGACAATCTTGACTCGATCCGTCTGGCGGTGGACAAATGTCCGATGAAGCGTCTGCTCTTCATCGGGTGGCCGACGGAGAAGGATCTGGAGGCCACAAAGGACATGGAAGCTCCGGACCTGGTCGAGGCAGATTTCAAGACCACCGTGGATCAAACCGACTGGCAGGGATAAACTAACCGAGGGAGAACGTTATGGACAAGCATATCATTCTGGGAGTGCATATCACCGACCGTGTGAAGCATGTGGCGCAGGTGCAGGAAACGCTGACCAAGTTCGGGTGCTTCATCAAGACCCGGCTGGGCCTGCATGAAGTCTCCAGAGAATTCTGCGCGCCAGCCGGCATGCTCGTTCTTGAACTGCTGGATGACGACAAGCAGTTCAAGGCGCTGAAGACAGCGCTTGCGAAGATCGAAGGGGTGGAGGTCAAGGAAATGGTCTTCGACCATCCGTGAATCCGCCTCTGGCAGTTTTGCGCACCTATATCAGTGAGGATGCGGCCTCCATGGACCGGCTCTTCCTTGAGGCATCTGATATCGAAACCCTGATCGAGGCCGATGACTGTGGGGGCATGACTCCATATTTCCAGCAGGCCCTTGGCGTTCGCCTGCTGGTGCGTGAGGAGGATTTGGATCGGGCAAAGGAGCTGCTTGCGTCCGCTGAAACCAGCGCGGATTGATTCCGCGGACCCCTCTGTCGGTTTATCCCTCGTCAGGGTTTTTGCACTTCGATACGGAAGTAAATTCGTTCAGCTTCGTTCCATGTGCCCGTATGGGCATTCAGGGGCGGCGTGGCCGTTACATTGGAAAGATACGGCGACCATGTGTCGGTGATCACGTTGCTCTTCACTTCAATGAAGTACAGCCTTCCCGTGGCACTGGGCCATGAAAGAACGGCCTGGCTGGGAAAGGATATTCTCGGCTCAAGATCAATCTCGAATCGGGAGGCCGGATTGGTGGGAATTGTTCCGGCGACATATTCCTCCCGGGTCAGGGCTCCATCCATATCGTGGTCGATTGCCCCCTGCGCCTCGAAGTCGCTGGCCCAGCCGTGAGAAATCATCCAGAGTTCGAACTCGGTGTTGGTCGGCCCGGCTTCGGCCTCGAACGTGGCGGCAATGCTTCGGTTGTTCGTGACGCTTGTGAACGTATAGGTCCCGGTAGCTCCAATTGAAACACCGTCAACCATCACGTCGGAGACCACATACCCGGGACTGTTGGATATGGTGATCGTCTTGCTTGCACCAAGGCTTACGACGGGATTGGCCGGAGAAATGATCCCGCCGGCCCCGGAAATGGTGTAGATCGTGGCGCTGGTTGGGGCCACTGTTTGGGATGAAATCTGAAATGTCTTCATGACGGCCATATGCTGCATGCCTTCAACTCCGGAGTCGCCGCTTTGCGCCGGGTAGGGCAGTGAACTTCCCCATGACGAAAGACGGGTGTCGAATACTATCCCGTTTGCAAAGGTTGTTCCCCCGACAACTGTGTTGGTATGTTTCGCGGTCAGGGCCGGGCTGGTCAGAACATAGTCATAGTCGCTGCTCCGGCCGGCGTTGGTGTCCATGTCGCCATCCTGATCCCTCGACTGCGGCTGGTCGTCCACGATTGCTGAAAGGGTTGTGTGACAGGCTTCAGAACGGGTTGGCGTATTCAGGTCTCCTGCGATCGCAATCAGTTGAGCAGAAGGCCAGTTGTTCTGTATGCACCCTCGCAAATAGGTGGCCTGATTGTTGCGTTCTGTGGCTGAGCTGGTTAGTAAGTGAACACTGACCACATACAGGTCCTGAGTGCCCGGAATATCAATAATGGCCCAGGCCATGTCCCGGTTGGAGACATACGGATCCACCCACTGTCCTGAAGACAGGATCGGGTATCTGCTGATAATCCCGTTTGGAATCTGTTCTCCGTCGGTCTCTACATAATAATAGTGGCTGGTGCTGAAAGCGGTATTCACAAGCGCGCGCGCGCCGCTGGCGTAATTGAATTCCTGCACGCCGACCACATCGGGTTTCAGCGCCTGAAAAATGCGGATGCCGGGATCGTGATAGGCCTGATCGGTCCCGCTGCTGATGTTGGCCGCCATGATGGTCACCTGCGCGTTCGATGTGGCCACCGCCTCCTCAATGATCAGTGTGACGGTTTCTGAGTCTGATCCATCGTCTGTTTCTGCCGTGAATGTTGTATCCCAGCTGCCGACGGAATCCGGATTTGCCCAGGTGAAGTTGCCGTTCCCGTTCCCGAGATCCATGAAAACCGCCCCGGACGGTAGATCCGTGGCGCTCAGGGTTATGGGGTCATCATCTGGATCGCTTGCGATGACGCTGATGATCAGACTGGCGTTCTCGCTCCCGAGTTGAGTTCCAATGGGCGCAAGCACGGGCGGATCGTGAAAGACCCATGAACCGCTGGTCAGTTCGACATCGTCTATATGGAAATATTCACTTGTGGAATTGGCCATGGATACAATTTTCACGCTGACGTTTGTGTGCCCGTCGGGAATGCGCACACGAACCGTGCTGTATCCGCTGTCTCCGTCTCCGTAGAAGGTGGCCGGAGTACCGGCAGTGGTCTGGGCAATGCCGCTGGCGGAGTAGGGCCATGTGGCGTTGTAGACCGCGTCAGTGGGGTTGCTTTCCTGAATGGTTACATCGGGATCCTCGGGGAAATCCTCTCCGTCCAGGGCGACAAAGACCTGCAGACTGTCGAAATTCTCAATCCCGCCGGTGGATGCGCAGTGCAGATGGAACATCGTGAAATAATGCCCGATAAGAGAGACATTGGTGAATGTCAGACTTTCACCTCCTGCAAGCTGACGGCCAAATCCGTCTGTGCGGGCCGCCGCCGCGAGAGATGCCCCTCCGCCGCTGAAATCCCATGTATCTTTTCCGGAACTGTCAAACCCCTGAAAAACGATAGTGCCTGTTGGCGCCACCGGATTCACATGGATAATCACCGTCTCGGAGTTCGTCCCGTCGTTGTCCGCCGCATGGAATGCAGTGGTATAAACGCCCGCCGGAGTTGGAACGGCCCAGTGGAAGGCCCCGTTCTCATTGGTCGCTGAAAACACGGACCCCGAGGGAAGTCCGCTGGCCGACAGCGTGATGACGTCCCCGTCCGCATCGCTTGCGGAAACGAGGAAATGCAGGGCGTTGCTTTCTACGACAGATTTGTTCCCGATGGAAGCC
>Ga0116143_10003204_pt1 | contig 16727 bp, 12 predicted proteins | sample AD_UKC034_MetaG_FD_89745 | JGI IMG/M metagenome (GOLD analysis project Ga0116143, IMG submission 89745) | Active sludge microbial communities of municipal wastewater-treating anaerobic digesters from USA - AD_UKC034_MetaG | ecosystem: Engineered > Bioreactor > Anaerobic > Digestate | place: USA...
CCCTTGAACAGGTCGGGCCGATGGCGCGGACAGTGGAGGACGTATCGAGGTTGATGTCGGTGATCGCACGCTACGATCCCCGCGATGCGACGATGTTCGACCGCCCGTACGACCACCGGCCGTCGGCCGATATCGGGGGGCTCCGTGTCGGTATACCGGGAGAGTACTTCGGCGAAGGCGTTGACCCCCGCGTCGCAAAGAAGGTCCGCGACGCCATCGGTGTCATCGAGGAACTCGGTGCCAGCACGGTGCCGGTGAGCATACCCGGCATGCGGTATGCCCTTGCGGCCTACTACGTCATCTGCACGGCCGAAGCCTCCTCAAACATCGCACGGTTCGACGGCGTCCGCTACGGCCCGGCGGTCGATACCCGGAAGTCATGGCACGAGGCCTACCAGGACATCCGGCAGGAGAAACTCGGCCCCGAGGTCCGGCGCCGTGTCATGCTCGGCACATTCGCCCTCTCGGCCGGCTATGCCGGCAGGTACTACGCGAAGGCCCTGGGGGCCCGGCAGAAGATCCGGCAGGATTTCGAGCGGGCCTTCCGCGACGTGGACGTCATCGCCGGCCCGACGATGCCGACCGTGGCCTTCCCCCTCGGCGAGAGGACCGATCCGGTCTCGATGTACCTCTCGGACATACTCACGGCGCCGGCGAACCTTGCCGGGATACCGGCCATATCGGTCCCGTGCGGCAGGGTGGACGGCCTCCCCGTGGGCCTCCAGTTGATGGGAAGGCAGTTTGAGGAGGAACGCATCATCGATGCTGCCTATGCCTACGAGCAGGGGGTGAGGGCATGAACACGATCGTCGGGCTTGAGATCCACGTCCAGCTCGCGACGGCGACGAAGCTCTTCTGCGGGTGCTCGACGGACTACCGCGACGACGGGCCCAACACCCACTGCTGCCCGATCTGTCTCGGTCTGCCCGGGTCGCTCCCGCGCCTGAACAGAAAGGCGGTCGAGTACGGCCTCCTGGTAGCAAAAGCCCTCGACATGCGGGTGCTGGAAGAGTCGGATTTCGCCCGGAAGAACTACTTCTACCCCGATCTTGCAAAGGCCTACCAGATCACCCAGAGCGATAGGCCGCTTGCGGTCGAGGGGACCGTCGAGATCGAGGACGACGAGGGGCACGAGAAGATCGTCCGGATCACCCGGGTGCACCTCGAGGAGGACCCGGGGCGCCTCGTCCACGTCGCGGGCGCATCGAAGTACTCGCTCGTCGACTACAACCGGTCGGGTATACCGCTCCTCGAGATCGTCACCGAACCGGATATGCGCTCCCCGCAGGAGGCGCGCCGGTTCCTGAACAAGCTCAGGACGATCCTCGAGTACCTGGGAGTCTTCGACGGCGAACGGGAAGGCGCTCTCCGTGTTGACGCAAACATATCGATCGAGGGCTCGGCGAGGGTCGAGGTCAAGAACATATCCTCCTACAAAGGCGTCGAGAAGGCCCTCACCTTCGAGGCGACCCGGCAGAGGAACCTGCTCCGGCGCGGCCAGACAGTGGCAAGGGAGACCCGGCACTTCATGGAAGGGCGCGGGATCACCACATCCGCCCGCGGCAAGGAGGAGGCGCACGACTACCGCTACTTCCCCGACCCGGATCTCGGGCCGATCCGCGTCGCAGACCGGGTCGCGGCGATCGACCTCCCCGAACTTCCCACCGCGCGGAAGAACCGGTTCATGGCGCAGTACGGCATATCGCTAAACCACGCCCGGACACTGACCGGCGACCCGCGGCTTGCCGACTTCTACGAGCACGTGGCGCCCGCCGATCCGATCCTCGCCGCCACCTGGGCGGCAGATATCCTCCTTGGGGAGCTCAACTACCGCAACATGAGCATCGCCGCCGTCCCGGCCGACCGCATACGAGAACTCCTCGCCCTCCTCAGGGCGGAGACGATCACCGATGCGGCCGGCGTCCAGGTCCTGCGGGAGATGCTCGATGCCTGCGCCGCAGGCCGGCCCTGCGAGAAACCCGCCGATATCGTGAAGCGCGAGGGGCTTGCCAGAGCCACGGGGGACGACTTTGTCGCGATCGTGCAGGCGGTCATCGCCTCAAACCCGCAGGCAGTGGAGGACTACCGTGCCGGCAAGAAGGGAGCCCTGAACTTTATCGTGGGGCAAGTGATGAAAGAGACCCGCGGGCGGGCGGACCCGCGAGAACTCGGGCGAATCGTATCCGAATGTATCGAGAAAGGCGGGGTGTAATCCGCAGTGCACCTGATCATAGCAGAAAAAAACATATCAGCAAACCGGATCGCGCAGATCCTCGCCGGCAGCGAGAAGGTGAGGGCGGTCAAGGATGGGAGCGTATCGACCTACTCCTTCGATACGAAGACGGTTGTGGGCCTCAAGGGGCACGTGGTGGAGGTGGACTTCGAGCCCGGCTACACGAACTGGAGAAGCGAGGTCCACACACCGCGAAGCCTCATCGACGCCGGCATCGTCAAGAAGCCGACCGAGAAGAAGATCGTCAACCTCATCCAGAAGCTCTCGAAGAAGGCGGACCTCGTCACGATCGCCACCGACTACGATACGGAAGGCGAATTGATCGGGAAGGAGGCCTACGAACTCGTCCGCGCGGTGAACTCCACGGTCAAGATCAACCGGGCCCGGTTCTCGGCAATCACCCCTGCAGAGATCCGGACCGCCTTTGAGAACCTGACCGATCTCGACTTCGCCCTCGCGGCCGCCGGCGAAGCCCGCCAGACGGTCGACCTGATGTGGGGGGCGTCGCTGACCCGGTTCATCAGCCTTGCCGCGCGGCGGGGCGGCAAAGACATCCTCTCCGTCGGCCGGGTCCAGAGCCCGACGCTCGCTATGATCGTCGACCGCGAACGTGCGATCGAGAACTTCGTCCCCCAGACCTACTGGATGCTCTCGCTCCTGACGGAGAAGGACGGCGTGCCGGTGGAGGCGCGGCATACCGCCGGACGGTTCACCGACCACGATGCAGCCCTTGCCGCCGAGGCGGGGACGAAAGAACCCCTCACGGTCACCGACGTCAAGGAAGGGCAGAAGACCGACCGGGCGCCGACACCCTTCGACACCACGACATTCATCGTCGCGGCAAGCCGCCTGGGCCTCTCGGCGGCAAATGCCATGCGGATCGCCGAAGACCTCTACATGAACGGGTACATATCCTACCCGAGGACCGACAACACGGTCTACCCGAAGTCCCTGAACCTGAACGGCATACTCGAGACGCTCCGGGGAGGCGTCTTCGATGCGGACGTCGCCTGGGTGCAGCAGCACCGCCGATCGGTCCCGACCCGGGGCAAGAAGGAGAGCACCGACCACCCGCCGATCCACCCGACGGGAGCGGCTACCCGCGAGGCCCTCGGCCAGGACCGGTGGAAGGTCTACGAGCTCGTCGTCCGGCGGTTCCTTGCGACCCTCTCGCCGGACGCGACCTGGACGACGACGAAGTGCCTCTTCGACGCCTCCGGCGAGCCCTACACCGCGACGGGCGGGCGGCTCCTCTCCGCGGGATGGCGCCGGGTCTACCCCTACTCGGAGGCAAAAGAGAACATACTCCCGGTATTTGCCGTGGGCGAGCGTCTGCCGATCCGGAAGGTGAATCTCGAAGAGAAACAGACGCAGCCGCCGGCACGCTTCTCCCAGAGCCGGCTCATCCAGGTGATGGAGGAGCTCGGCCTCGGCACGAAGAGCACCCGGCACGAGGTGATCAGGAAGCTCATATCCCGCCGCTACGTGGAAGGAAACCCGCTCCGCCCGACCCTCGTCGGGAGGGCCGTCACGGATGCGCTCGACAACCACGCGGAGACGATCACCGAGCCCGAGATGACGAGAACGCTTGAAGAGCATATGCAGCTCATCAAGCAGCGCGAGCGCTCCCGCGACGACGTCGTCGACGAGTCCAGGGAGATGCTCCATAGGGTCTTTGACAAGCTCGAGGCGCACGAGAAGGAGATCGGCGATGAGATCATGGGCCAGACGGCGGAAGAGCATACCGTCGGCCCCTGCCCCGCCTGCGGCCACGAGCTCCGGATCCGGCATCTCGGCGCTTCTCAGTTCATCGGGTGCACCGGCTACCCGGAGTGCCGGTTCAACATCAGCCTGCCCGGCAGCACCTGGGGGAAGGCGATCCGGACCGACGAGGTCTGCAAGACGCACAAACTCACCCACGTTCGCCTTATCCGGAAAGGATCCCCCCCGTGGACGATCGGCTGCCCGCTCTGCAGCCATATCGCCTCGAACATCGAGGCGCTCCGTATGATGCCCTCGATGACCGACAGCCTCGTAGAGCGCCTGCACGCACGCCACATCTACACGGTATCCGAGATCGCGGGCATGCAGCCCCACGACCTTGCGGGTGCCGCCGGCATCGGCGCGGAGGAGGCCGGGCAACTCATCCGGGAGGCCGGGGGCGCGCTCGATATACTCCGGCGCCGCTCGGAGCTCCGGAAATTCATCAGGAAGATCGTCCCCCCAAAGAAGGGCCGGAGCCACGCGAAGATAACAAAAAGCCTCGTCGAGCAGGGGGTCGGGGATATCCGCGCGCTCTCGCGGTCTGACTCTGCGGTCCTGAAGAAAGCCGGTATCGGCGAGACGCCGGCGGCAGAGCTCCTCGCGGCGGCCCGCGGCCTTTGCAACGAGCGCACCCTCAGGGAAGCCGGCATTCCCGCGGTCAGCCTGAAGAAGTACCAGGCAGGGGGCATCGCAAGCCCCGACGACCTCTGCTACCTCCCGGTCCCCTACCTCGCAAACAAAACCGGCATTAATCCGGAGACCGTACATAAACATGCTGATATGGTCTGCAGGCACCTCGGGCGCCCCGCCCCGGAAAAGGTCACGAAGACCGCGCTTGAGCGCGGGCGAAAAGAGCTCCTGGCGGTCCCCGGCATAGGGGAAGCTACCGTGGAGAAACTCTACCTTGCGGGCATATACGACGCCGCGACGCTCCGCGAGGCCGACCCCGGGGAAGTCTCCTCCATCACCGGCATCGCGAAGACGAGGATCCACGACTACATCAGCCACCTGAAGTGACACCATGCACGCGAACTGGAAGACCTGGGCACATGTGACGAAGCTGGACCCCGACAAACGCCTTCCACCGGGCGCCGCCGAGGAGATCGCAACGAGCGGGACCGATGCCCTGATGCTCTCGGGCACCCTGAACGTGACGCAGGAGAACCTCAACGAGCTTCTGGACCAGGTCTCCCCCTACGGGCTGCCGCTGGTCGTGGAGCCGGCGAGCCCCGACTGCGCCATATTCGACGGGCGGATCGATCATCTCTTCGTGCCGAGCGTGGTGAACGCAAACGACGTCCGCTGGATCGTCGGGAAACACTACACCTGGCTCCGCCACGCAAACAGCATCGACTGGGATATGGTGGTGCCCGAGGCCTACATCGTCCTCAATCCGAACTCCGCCGTCGGGCGGGTGACGGGGGCGGACTGCGCCCTCTCGGGCAGGGATGTGGCCGCGTTCGTAGAGGTGGCGGACCGTTACTTCCGGTTCCCGATCGTCTACATCGAGTACAGCGGAAGATACGGAGACCCGTCGATCGTGCAGGCGGCATCCGATGCGGTCGAGCACGCCGTCCTCTACTACGGGGGCGGCATCCGTTCGGCGGAGCAGGCGGCGGAGATGGGCCGGATCGCGGATACGATCGTCGTCGGCAACGCCGTCTACGATGAGGGGATCGATGTGCTCCGGGCGACGGTCCGGGCGGTACAGTGAGGCATGCCTGAGGTCTCGATCGTCCTGGTCGAACCCCTCTACGAGGGGAACGTCGGGTTTACCGCCCGGGTGATGAAGAACTTCGGGTTCACCCGGCTGGTGCTGGTCAATCCCTGCGCGCTCGGCGACGACGCCATCATGCGCGCCGCCCATGCCCGCGACGTCCTCGACGGCGCTCGCCGGATGACGATCGACGATGTCTACCGGGAGTTCGACTTCGTCGTCGCGACGACCGGCGAGGTGAGTAAGTCGGTCTGCACGCCGATGCGGATGCCCTACTACGCGCCGGCGGAAGTCCGGGAGGCCGTCGCCGATATCGACGGGACGGTCGCGATCCTCTTCGGCCGGGAGAACTGGGGCCTCGCGAACACCGAACTTGCGCGGGCAAACCTCATCTGCACCATCCCGACATCGGAGGCGTACCCTATCCTTAACCTCTCTCACGCGGTGGGCATCCTCTGCTACGAACTGGCCAACCTGCCCCGCGGGACTTACCTCCTTGCGGGGCAGGTCGAGATGGAGTCGCTCTACCGGCACATCGAGACGTTCCTCGACCGGATCGACCACCCTGACTTCAAACGGGAGAACACGATGGTCCTCCTCCGGCGCGTGCTCGGCCGGACGAAACTGACCGTCCGCGAGGTGAGCACGATGCACGGGCTTATGCGCCGGACGGAGTGGCATCTCGAAAACAAAGAATAGGTTCGAGGAGAACAACTAAAGGAATGATTCTTGTCGACTGGCAGATAGAGGACCGTATCAGGCGCGGGTATATACGGGTCGACCCCTACGACCCCGCCCTGATCCAGCCCAACTCCCTGGATATCAGGCTCGGTTCCCACTTCGTCTGGTACGTGCCGGGGGATATTGTGATCGATCCCTACGAGAGGGAGAGCGTCTGCGCAGATGTCGAGGAGGTAGTGGCCGACTCGATCGTCCTCGCGCCGGGGCAGTTCCTCCTTGCAAAGACCCTGGAGGCGATCGAGCTCCCCGACGACGTCGTGGCGAGCATCGAGGGGAAGAGCAGCATCGCCCGCCTCGGTATCGAGCTCCACCAGACGGGGGGCTGGATCGACGCCGGATTCCAGGGGACGATAACGCTTGAGATGTGCAACGTGAACTCCCGGCCGGTCCGGATCTACGCCGGGATGCCTATCGGGCAGCTCGTCTTCTACCGGACGGATCGCGCCGCGCGCCCCTACAACATGAAGAAGGACGCGAAGTACATGGGCCAGCAGCAGGCGACCCTCTCCCGCTACCACGAGAATGCGCGCCATGCGTGATGCATACTGCCGGTAGTCCGGAAAAGACCCCGCGCATTCCAGCTCCGGCGAGCAGGGTGCCGGGTGTTCCGCCCGGGAGAGCGTTATGCACTATATAGCAGGAAAACAGATATTCAACGGTTCAACTGGGGATACCAATGCGACTTCTTCTGATCCACTCTGACCATATCGAATATGAGGCACGGAAGAAGACGAAGGTCGCCGAAGAGGATGCGGTCCCAAAGGACGCTCTCGATGAGGCGCTCGCCGTCTTCTGCGCGGTTGAGTCTGTCGACGAGGAGAATATCGGGGATGCCGTCAGGCAGGCGGTGGACGAGATCGTCACCACCGCCCGGCAGCTCGGCACGACCAATATCATGATCTACCCCTACGCCCACCTCTCCTCCGATCTTGCATCGCCGGAAGCGGCGGTGAGCGCTCTCCGGGGCATCGAGGAAGCCCTCTCCGGGGAAAGCGACTTCGTCGTGAAGCGGGCGCCGTTCGGCTGGTACAAGGCCTTCTCGCTCTCCTGCAAGGGCCACCCGCTCTCGGAGCTCTCCCGGACGATCGTGCCCGGGGAGGGAACGGCCGCGCCGAAGAAAGAGATCAGGCACGAGTTCTTCGTCTTCACCCCCGGAGGGGAGCGCAAGGATGCGGCCGCCTACGTGGATGAGAAGACGCCCTTCGCCGCCCTTATCCGGAAAGAACTCGGGTATCCGGGGCCGGAAGGGGTCGAACCGGTTCACGTCGACCTGATGCGGGCAAAAGAGCTCGTGGAGTACGAACCGCGCTCCGACGTCGGGCACCACCGCTGGATGCCCCGGGGCAAGCTGATCCGCGACCTTCTCACCGACTACGTCCTTACGCAGGTGCTCGAGTACGGCGGTATGCCGGTGGAGACCCCGGTGATGTACGATCTCGGCGACCAGGCGATCGCGGAGCACGCCGCCAAGTTCGGGGAGCGGCAGTATCGGTTCAAGAGCGGCAACCGCGACATGATGCTCCGGTTCGCGGCGTGCTTCGGCATGTTCTCGATCATGCACGACATGCACATATCGCCGAACACCCTCCCGATGAAGCTCTACGAGCTCTCGACCTACTCGTTCCGGCACGAGCAGAAGGGCGAGGTGATCGGGCTCAAGCGCCTCCGCGCCTTCACGATGCCCGATATGCACACCCTCTGCCGCGACGTCGACGACGCGCTCGCAAGCTTCGAGGAGCAGCTTCTGATGGGCTGGAAGAGCGGCGAAGACCTAGAGACGCCGCTCGTGGGGGTCTTCCGGTGCACGCAGGACTTCTTCGACCAGTACGAACTCTGGGTGAAGGGAATCGTCGCGAAGTCGGGTGTGCCGATGCTCATCGAGGTCCTCTCGGAGCGGACGCACTACTGGATAGCAAAGGTCGACCTTGCGGCGATCGATGCCCAGGGCAGGCCCATCGAGAACCCGACGGTTCAGATCGACGTCGAGAGCGCGGACCGGTTCGACATCAAGTACTACACCCCGGAGGGTGTGGAGGTCCACCCCCCGATCCTCCACTGTTCGCCGACCGGCTCGATCGAGCGGGTCATCTGCGCGCTGCTCGAGAACACCGCGCAGATGGAGGTCCCCTCGCTCCCGACCTGGCTCGCCCCGACCCAGGTCAGGCTGGTCCCGGTGGCGGGGCGGCACATCTGCTTTGCGGAGGAGATCGGTGCACGCCTGAACGCCGCGGGCATTCGGGCGGATGTCGACGACCGCGACGAGAGCGTGAACAAGAAGATCCGCGAGGCCGGCATGGACTGGGCGCCCTACGTCGCGGTGATAGGCGACCAGGAGGCCGAGACCGGCCGGCTCACGGTCACCATCCGGAAGCTCTCGGAGAAGAAGAAGCCGTATAAGGAGATGATGAGCGAGGACGAGCTCATCGAGGCGGTGAAGATGGAGACCGCCGGAAAGCCTTCCCGCCCGCTCTACACCCCGCGGCTTCTCTCGATGAAGCCCCGGTTCATATAACCCTCTTTTTTCGCGAACCTCTTTGAGATGGAGTGAGCTGCTGAAGCCTGAGCGCAGCCGCCGTCGGGCATGGCCCCTTCGGGCGGCCAGACCCGGCGATGGCGGGGCGGGGCAAAACGGTCGAGCGGGGAGAACGCGATGCAGGGGCCGTGGCGGCTATCGCTCCGGGCACTGCCCTTACCCCGGGATAGGCGGGGCGGGGGTGCCGGCAGAGAGCGTATGCTTAACCGGCAGGAGGCGCGGGCAAGGGATGCCGGCGAGAAGTAAGATGGTTGGAGTGTGGGAGACAGGGGAGGGGGAACGAGTTCCCCCTCCCCGTCGGCCCCTCCCCCCGTGGCGATATCCCCACGGTCCAGCACATGGGGAGATCCCGGAGAAGACCCGGATACGGCTGCCCATCGGCTCCACCCCGGATACGGTTTCCCACCAGCTCCACCCCGGATACGATTTCCCGCCGGCTCCACCCCGGGCACGGCTGCTCACCTGATATACGTCCGGGCACGGACCCCGCCCCCAAGAGGGGGCGGGGGAGGAGCGCCGCAGGCGCGGGCGGGGAGGGGGTGCCGGCAGAAGCGTAAGGGCATCCCCTGCCGCAGGCGCGGGCGGGGTGGGGGTGCCGGCGAGAAGTGTATGGGTATCCCCTGCAAACGCAAAGGCCCGGGGGCTATGGATCCTCTTACACGGGAAAGAGGTGGGACGGATACCATACCCCGGCCCTGACAAAGTATAATAGTCCCGGACGCCACTCTCCCGCCGGTGTATACCCAATGGATGTCGAAGAGTACCGTTCCATCATATCGAATGCCATCGAGAGAGAGATCGAGGCCTACACGTTCTATCGCATGATCCACGAGAGGGTCACGGATGAGAACCTAAAGGGTCTCTTCAACGAGCTTGCCGGGGAAGAGAGCAAACACCGGAGGACCCTTGAGGCTCTTCTCCTGAAAGAGCCGGCGAAACTCGGGTTTGATACAACGCGGGACTACAAGGTCGCCGACGCCCTCGAAACTCCGCCGCTCTCGGCCGACTTAAAGCCGCTCGACGGCCTTGTCATCGCTATCCGGAAAGAACTCGACGCGATGCAGCTCTACACCCAGCTCGCGGGGCTGAGCGTCGACCCGGAGCAGATCGAGCTCTTCGAGAGCCTCGCCGCTATGGAACGGGGACATAAGGCGCGCCTCGAGGATATCTACACGAACATGGCGTTCCCGGAAGTCTGGTGAGGCGGGATAGCCCGGGGGGCAATCCGCCCCGCACCGGGGAGGTGCCAGGCCGGGAGGCACCCGGCCGTCTTCTCCTTCCGTATCATTCCACGGCGCAGTATGCGCCCCTGAAGAACCAGTTCCTGTAGACGATCGGCGTGATGAGCGTGGTCAGGAGGCTCATCAGGACGATCACCACGAAGACGCTCTGGCCGATGAGCCCTGAGTCGAGACCTATCAGGGCGACGATCATCGCCACCTCGCCCCGCGGCGCCATACCGAACCCGACGATGAGGGAGTCCTCCCGGCACATCCCCATCAACCGGGCGGGGAGGCCGCACCCGACGACCTTGGTGACGATGGCGACAACGGTCAGCGCTGCGAGGAAGAGGACCATGTCGGATGTGAGCGCACGGATATCCGCGAGGATCCCGAGGGATACGAAGAAGATCGAGGCGAAGACGATCTGGAAGTAGTCGGCACCCTCGTAGACGCCTTTGCTCTGCCGGAGCTCGACGCCGGCAAGGGCGACCCCGGCGAGGAATGCGCCGATGATGCCGGACAAGCCCACGAAGCTTGCGGACATCGCATACAGGAACGCCACCATCATGGCGAATATGAAGACGAACTCAGGATACTTCTGCGCCAGGGGAGTTGCGTCCATCCGCTGGATGGCCTTTCGTATACCGAAGTAACCGACGGCGCCGGCAACGACGATGAACCCCACGGCTTTCACGAGCATCAGGACGACCGATGTTGCCGAGACGTCCCCGCTCACGACGAGGTCGGTGGCGACGGCGAGGACGAGGAGGGAGAGGATGTCGTCGATGACCGCGGCACCGATGATCGCCCGCGCCGCCCCGGTCTGGAGGACGCCTATCTCCTTGAGGACGTTTGCCGTGATGGCGATGCTCGTCGCCGTCAGCGCCGTGCCGATGAAGACCGCGCTCGGAAAGTCGAGCCCGAAGAGGACGGCGGTGGCATAGCCGCCTATCCACGGTATGATGACGCCGACAAGGCCGATGACCCCATATCGCAGGTCGAGGATATCCCTGATGTTGAACTCGAACCCTATGACGAAGAGGAGGATGATCGCCCCGAGGTGCGCCAGGCTCTGGACGAAGTCCGTGTAGGTGATCAGGCCGAGCACGCTCGGTCCCACAAGGACCCCCACGAGAATGGCCCCGATCGTCGCCGACTGGTTGATCCGGGACGCCAGGAGGTAACCGGCGAGAGAGAGGAAGAGGAGGAGACTCATCTGGAACTCGATCGATAGAGCGGCGCTTTCCATCGTTATCCCAGATCTGGGAGGGGAGGCCTTAAGAAATCTCTGCACCGCGCATGAGTTGCAGAACAGTATCGGGAGGACAACGGCAACATACCACCCCGGCTGAACAGTTCGGGCGGGAAGAGGATACCGAACGGCGGGTTCTCCGGCTCACCCCCACAGCTATGTCGGCCATGCTCGATCGCATCCGGGTGGGACCAGTAACCATCAGATCAATAGGACCCTCCCCCTCTCCCGCGGGAACGCACTTCCCGATAACCCGCGCCCGGGGTCCGTTCTCAGTACACTATCTTTAAGACCGCCCACTGTAAACCTCCACTACGGATGGAGCAGCAGGTACAGGTCGTCATCCCGAACGATCCGGCGTTTATTGCAGTTATCCGGCTGGCGGTCTCGCGGATGGCATCCCTTGCCGGCTTTCCCGCCGGCACGATCGAGGAGATAACCTCCGGCGTCGAGGAGGCGGTGCGCTGGATCGTCGATCATGCCTTCCCGCCGGGCGTGGCGAGCGATATCACGCTCACCTGCGCTATTCACGCCGATCGGTTTGAGGTGCGGATCGTCGAGCACGGGATCCCCTTCGACCCGGAGACAGCCTCCCCGGCGCTCCCCCGGTGCCGGGCGGTCATGGACCGGATCGCCTTCACGAACAGGGGTTGGGCCGGGAAGGAGACTCTGCTGGCGAAGGACTGCAGGGAGAGCGCACACCCCTCCGGCTCTCCGGTGCCGCCCGCCTCCTCCGGCCCCGTGCTGGTCCGCCCGACCCTGCCCAACGAAGCAGTGGAGATCTCGCGGTGCGCCTACTTCAGTTACGGATACTCCTACGGCTACGAGAGGGTCTACCACCCGGACGTGCTCAAAGCCCTGATCCGGTCGGGCGACCTTATATCGTTCGTCGCGGTCGACGGGGATACCGTGATCGGCCATGCCGGACTCCTCTTCTACGACGACCCGGGTGTGGCCGAGATCGGGCTCGGGTTCGTGAATCCGCCCTACCGGAGCCGGCGGGTCTTCTCGGACCTGATGACAACCGTCGTCGCGGAGGCCGAACGCCGGCACCTGGTAGCGCTCTCCGGGCAGGCGGTCTGCACCCACCTCTACTCGCAACGGTCGGCCCGGACATTCGGGATGGGCGAGTGCGCCCTCCTCCTCTCCCGTTACACACCGCTCCGGTTTACCGGCATAGCCGACGAGAACCAGGTCAGGGAGAGCATCCTTGCAGTCTTTCGCTACATCTCGCCACCGGAGCATCCGGTCCTCTACCCGCCAAAGCACCATGCCGGCATACTGCGAGAGATCTATGATCGCCTCGGCGTGCACCCGCCCTTCACCACCGATAATGCGTCGACCGATCTTCCGGAGAAGAGCGAATACTCTCTCACCGTCGAAGAGATTTACCGGACGGCCCAGATCAGTGTCCGATCCATCGGCACCGATCTTATACCCCGGCTCAGGCGCGAACTTGCCCGCCTCCGTGCCGGACGCCTCGAGGCCGTCTACATCCACCTCCCGCTCACCGCCCCAAAAAGCGCTGCGATGGTGGACGCGATCGAGAATCTCGGCTTCTTCTTTGCCGGTCTGCACCTCGCCTCCACCGGCGAGGACCTCCTCACCCTCCAGTACCTCAACAACCAGATCCTGGACTACGACACGATCACGGTGGCATCGCCCCATGCCGGCCGGCTGAAGGAGTATATCCGGGAGCGGGACCCCTGGCAGGGGTGAAGGATGCCCGCCCTACCGGACAAACCCGCCCCGGCCGGCGTACCGGGCCATATCTCCGGCCGCCTCCTCGATCCTCGCGAGCTGGTTGTACTTCGCCACCCGTTCGCCCCGTGCCGGTGCGCCGGCCTTGATGTGGCCCGTCTGCATGGCGACGGCGAAGTCGGCGATGAACGTGTCGACGGTCTCGCCGCTCCGGTGGGAGACCATCGCGCCCCAGTGCTGCTGCTGCGCGAGACGCACCGCAGCTATCGTCTCGGTCACCGTCCCGATCTGGTTGGGCTTGATCAGGACGGCGTTTGCGGCCCCCTTCCGGATACCCATCTCGATCCGTTCGACGTTCGTGACGAAGAGATCGTCGCCGACGAGTTCCACCCGATCGCCGATGGCTCTGGTCAGCAGCCGCCAGCCGTCCCAGTCGTCCTCGGCAAGGCCGTCCTCGATGACGATGATCGGGTATGCCGCGACGAGGTCGCGGTAGCGGTCCACCATCTCCGCGGCGGTCAGGGTCAGCCCCTCAGTCCTGAGATTGTAGACGCCGTTTGAGTAGAACGCGCTCGATGCCGGGTCGAGGGCGATCCCGATATCCCTGCCGGGGGTATACCCGGCGCGCCCGATCGCCTCCACGATCAGGTCGAGCGGTTCGGTGTTCGTGGAGACCGCGGGGGCAAACCCGCCTTCATCGCCGACGCCGGTCGTGTAGCCCTGTGCCGCGAGTATATCCTTGAGCGCATGGTAGGTCTCGCTCCCCCACCGGATAGCCTCGGTGACGCTCGGGGCGCCGTAGGGCGCGATCATGTACTCCTGGAAGTCCGGCCCCTGCCAGCCGGCGTGGATGCCGCCGTTGAGGATGTTCATCATGGGAACGGGGAGGAGCGGCTTTAAGGGGTCTCCCAGGTACTCCCAGAGCCAGACACCCTCCGCTGCGGCGGCCGCACGGGCGACGGCCATCGAGACCGCGAGCGTGGCGTTGGCGCCCAGGTTCCGCTTGTTCGGCGTTCCATCAAGCAAAGAGAGGGCCTCGTCCACCGCCGCCTGCTCGTGGGCATCCATGCCCTGCAGGGTAACGGCAATCTCGCCGTTGACCCGGGCGACGGGTTGCTGCACCCCCTTGCCGCCGTAACGGTTCTTTACGCCGTCACGGAGCTCGACGGCCTCGTGTCTTCCGGTCGATGCGCCGGATGGGGTCGCGGCGCGCCCGAACGCCCCGCCGGCGAGCGTGACGTCCGCCTCGATGGTCGGGTTCCCCCTTGAGTCCAGTATCTCGCGGGCATGGATCGATCGTATCCTCGTGTCAACCTCGTTCATGTTCGATGGCACCGGGGGGCGGGAGGGTATCGAGCGCAAAAAAGGTATCGGCGGCCCGGGGCGTGTCCGGGCGGCGGCGGCAACATGAGGCGTTTGCGTACTGAACTCCCGGATGGGCCTACCGAACATCGCGGGCTATCGGGGCGGATGTACGGAGGCCGGAAGGAGGGGAACAGGAGAGGCCGGCGTAATACCGCGGTACCGAACTCCGTGTCATGATACCCCCGGGCGGATTCGAACCGCCGTCGCCGGATCCAAAGTCCTGCATGATTGACCGCTACACTACGGGGGTGCGAGGAATGAATCCAATCGCTGATACCTGGGGTACCGGCCCTTATGTACTATGCATCCCGGGATTATATCGATTTGGTCGCGGGCAAGGGGGTGGAATATCCACCGCTCACGCCCGCTCGAAGTCGTCTTCGAACCTGACGATGTCGTCCTCGCCGGTGTACTCCCCGATCTGCACCTCGATCAGTTCGAGCGGCAGGAGGCCGGGGTTCGCGAGACGGTGAACCGTCCCCGCCGGGACGAAGGTGGACTCGCCGTTCCGGAGAAGGTAGGTCTTATCGGCGATCGTCACCTCGGCGCACCCGGTAACGACCACCCAGTGCTCGGAGCGGTGGTGGTGCATCTGCAGCGAGAGGCGGCGCTTCGGGGGGACGGTGACCCGCTTGATCTTATAGGACCGCCCCTCCTCGAGGTTCGTGTACGAGCCCCAGGGCCGGTGGACCTGCGTGTGGAAGAGCGCACGGGAGTCGCCCTTCTCGCGGAGGGCCTTTGCGATCTCACCGACCCGCTGCGCCTCGTTTCGGGCGGCGACGAGGATCGCATCCTTCGTCTCGACGATGGCAAGGTCGCGGACGCCGACGGTGGCGACCAGGCGGTCGGCTATGATCAGGTTCTCGGAAGAGTCGATACCGATATGCTCGCCCCTGACGGCGTTTTTATCCCCGTTCCTTGGCAATGCGGCGTAAAGCGCGTCGAAGTTCCCCACGTCGTTCCAGTCGCACTCAAGCGGCACGACCGCCGCCCGCCGGGTCTTCTCCATGATACCGTAGTCGATGGAGAGGGAGGGGACGGCACGATATGCCTCATCGGCGGGCCGCTCGAACGCCCGGACCACGTCCGGCGCGCACGTCTCGCACTCGGCAAGGAAGAGGCCGGCATCGAAACAGAACATGCCGGAGTTCCAGAGGTAGCCGTCGGCGACGTACCTCCCGGCGGTCGCAAGGTCGGGTTTCTCCACGAAGGCATCCACGAGCGAACCGTCCCCGAGGGAGTCGCCCGGGCGGATGTAGCCGTAGCCGGTGTGGGGCGACGTCGGCCGCACTCCAAAGACCACCAGGTAGTCTTTCGTGAGGTGCTCCGCCCGGCGGAAGGCCGCAAGAAACGATCCGGTTGCGGTGATCAGGTGGTCCGAGGGCAGCACCGCGACCGTCTCCGGTTCGCCCCGGGTGACCTCCCGGACGCCGTAGTAGATCGCCGGCAGGGTGTTCCTGCCCACCGGTTCCTCGATGACCTTTGAGTTGCACCCGATCGCGGCAAGCTGGTCCCGGACCAGGAACCGGTGCTCCTTATTGGTGACGATGGCGATGTCCTGCGGGGAGGAGAAGAGGAGCGCCCTCTTTATCGTCTTCTGGAAGAGCGATTCGTTGTCGAAGAGCGGGATGAACTGTTTTGGGTAGTGTTCCCTTGAGAGCGGGAAGAGGCGGGTGCCGCTTCCGCCTGCAAGAATGAGCGTCTTCATCAGGATCGACTCCGGTGCCGGGGCACGCGATTGTGATTACTCTATTGCGGTATGGAGGATAAAAGCGTAGGGTTTTTTCGGTGGAGGCCCGGCGATGTCGCACGAACAGCCCCGGGGAGCGATCGATCGGATCTGCCGGCACCCCTCCGTATCGCACCGGGCGGTGTATCGCGGGCAGGGCGACGCGATCCCTCACGCCCGGGTCATCGTCGAGTTCCCGGGGTAGAGCGCTCTCGCCTGCGGGTCGAGGTCCTCTGCGACCGCAAAGGCCGACTCGGCCTCCACGTATCTTCCAATCCTGCCGAGGACCGTGCCGTAGGTGACCCAGGCGAAGATGCATGACCGGTCGACCGCGAGCGCCTCTTTGCATGCAAGCAGGGCTTCCTGGGGGCGGCCGAGGCGGGTGAGGATCACTGCCCGGTTGTTCCAGGCGTAGACGTCGTCGTCGTCGCAGAGGAGGGCCGCACTGAACGCGGCCAGGGCCTCCTCG
>Ga0116143_10003205_pt1 | contig 16726 bp, 18 predicted proteins | sample AD_UKC034_MetaG_FD_89745 | JGI IMG/M metagenome (GOLD analysis project Ga0116143, IMG submission 89745) | Active sludge microbial communities of municipal wastewater-treating anaerobic digesters from USA - AD_UKC034_MetaG | ecosystem: Engineered > Bioreactor > Anaerobic > Digestate | place: USA...
ACACCACCCGAGTCAACGATCACAGCGATATCTGAACCGTGCAGGTTGACATCGGTGAGCCTGAGGTAACCGGGCTCTCCAACGGGTGACGTGAACGGCGAAACAACACGGATGTGGTTCGTGCCAGCAGTAGCACGCGTAGCCGAGACACCTTCAAGCGTCACGCGAGAATTCCCGTCACACTGCAACCAGTGCCCAGCAACAGACGGGGCGGGCAATATCTCGGTTCCCGCACCCTGAGACGTTATGAGCAGGTGCGCCCCCGACGGGATTGCGATCCTTGCGTCAATGTCGAGCCGTCCCGGTGGGAGAACGACAATCCCGTCAATGGTGAGCGCTTCAGCTATCGCAGCGTTGATCGCCGTCACATTCACGGATGGCGCCGCAGACTGAGCCGCACCATAGTTCGCTGCCCACACCTCGTTGCGTTGCGGACGATTCGCGACAGTCCCAGCGACCACCCATTGCTGCGACGCACCCGACCCGTGCGCCTCAACCACAGACAACAGACCGCCGCCGCCTGACGGCCGCTTGATCTGGTATGCGTCAACTCCCGGCGAACTCATGCAGCAGCACCTTTCATTGTTTGTGCATCTGATCGTCCGCGCCCATCGTAGGCCAAGGACGAAATCGTCCCAAGCTCATCGTGGGCCAAGGACGAAATCGTCCCAAGCTCATCGTGGACACGCGGACGATCAGATGCACAAATCACCTGAACCGCCATTCAAGCCTGCACCTGCCAGCGACCATTTCAGCGTTATTATTCCACGTCGCAACCTGCATCCCTACCCAATCACCAGATGCTGGTGAGTACGGGTCCGCTGAGAAATTCTGGTTTATCCTGTAGGGCCGCGGCGTCAACCTCACCAAGAACGGCCTACTCGCCGGACCCATCCGATACCCAAGTTCTGCGCTGTCATCCGGCAGGATCACAGCGAACGCGAACAGGGCTATCGGGTCGGGTCGTGAAAGCGCCACATGCCTGACGTTCAGCAGCGGGTCCGTGTGCACAGAGAAACTCGAACCGCCTGCACCAATCACGCGTCGCGAATCGGATTGCCACGAGCGGTTCATTCTTTTCCGGCAATGAACCGCAGTCCAGCATTGCCGCCATGCATAGCTTGCGCCCATGTCGTGAGCGTCACCGCCCGGAGCGCCAGATGATTCTTGCGTGCCGATAGCCTCTCTTGGTCGGACCGAAATCCACTTTTCAAGCCCCGGCGCCTTGGTGCGGTCCACTGCCGGGTTGATCGTCCAAAGAGATTGTCTGATCACAGGTGAACCTGTGAACGGGTCGATTGGGTTGTCCGATGTCGGTGTGCCGGTGTTTGTGAGCCGACGATTCAGTTTCCCAATCTCACCAAACGAGCCGGTTTCATCCTCAGGGATCACCCAAGCGCTGTTCTGGAATACGTCGATTTTGTTGGGCGGGTTCGTCGGATCTACATGGATTCCCCGCGCCGCGTTTCGCGGCCGGAGCAGCGCCAGCAACGCACCGGGTGGGGCGTCCATGACTCTAACGCCAGGGGATACGTTCGTGTCGAACGAGTACTGCACGCCGAGCCCTTGGAGTTCGGCCGAGTTGAACACTGTCGCACCAAATTGGTTGCCCGTGTTGTAGCCGAAGTCAAGGATCGGCTGCGGTAGTCCCGCAGTGGAGCTGCGCCTTAGCCCCCCGCCTGTGCCGCTCACGGTGTCTCCAGTGTGAGCACGGCAACCTTGCCCGCAGGGTCCGAGAACTGCAATTCGACGTTCGACAACACAAGCGTGTCGCCAGACTCGCCGTACGTCAATGTTTGCCCTGTTGCGAGTGGCGCGCTGTGTCCTGGCGTGTTGAGAGTGACGCCGGTGCCGTCGACCACCTCGAACGTGACCGATGTTATCGAAGAGCCCGATCCTGGTGTGAGGTTCCACGGGGACCCCCACGTTTGGTCGATCACCCTGTACACGGGGACGCGGGGACGCTGCACTAGCGCGAGGTCATTCCCGACGTTCACGTCAAGTGTTTCCGTGCACGCTAGACTCACTGGAACCACCATGTGCGGAACTAGGGATTCCTCTTCGATCAGCACCGTGAAATTCGCGCCGAAGTTAGTCCCACCCGCTTCCGGTGCAACAAACTCTAGGCGTCCACCAGCAGCAAACGTTCCAGCAGGGTATTCGGCCGTCATTGTCCATGGCCCAGGACCGGAGTCAACTCCGTAAACTCCGGGCAGTCCGGGTGCTAGTGAAAACCACGGTGACGCGAACGACTCCGACACAGGTGTTACGACTGCGCCGAACATGTCAGTCGCGGTCCAATATGCCTGTCCGGCGGACCAGTTGGCGGATGCGCACGGGAGGAGTTCCGCTGTGACAGTCACCCGCACAATGTTCGAGGTGGGATCAAAGTCCACACCGTACCCGCCGTAATCAGCGGTATCGAACGGAGGCGGTTTCGGTGCTCCCGTTCCATTCCCAACAACGATCGGGAGCACCCCAGTCCATGAAGCCGAGTCATCTGCAACATCAGCACCTAAAGCGATGAACGTGGTTGGTGCGGAACTCGCACCCAAAGTCAGTCCGGTGAAAACCGTCGAGCTGCATTCTTCAACCGGGATGAGTTGCGCGAACCCATCCGTTTCCGACGTGGGTTCGTCACAGCAGCACACCTCGACCGCTCCCGCAACGATATAGGGTGACCCGTCTAACGCGAGGTCAGTGACAGTTCTCGTACCGTCTGCTTCGATCGTCGTGAGACGTTGAAACGTTGTCACAATCCCAGGGTCGTAGGTCGCCTGGTTGAACACCCAGTCAATCGCTACAGCAACATCCTGCCAAACACCAACCGTGGTCATCCACGACGACACGACGGTAGCGCCGCCATCCAACACGGGGATAGAGCACCCATTCACCGGCACGTCGAGCGTGGTCCGAGCGATGTCTACCCGGAATTCTGCCAACCCTGGCCCGATGACATCGATGCTTACCGCCGATGCTGGGAACGCGAATGTCGTCGGACCCGGAATAGTTTCCTCGATCCACACGCCAGGCTTCGCGCACTCCAACGACAGCATGTTGATCAATGCCTGCCCGGTTGGGGTGAGCGCCTTGATCAGTATCGTCCACACGCTACCGACAGACCCGACAGTCTGATACTGAATGTCGTTCGGGTTCGTCGTAATCGAATTCACCTGCGCTGTTGTACATGATTCGCCAACACGGTCACACAGGATGTCCGACGTGACCTCGGGGGACACGGTGCGACATGGGTCAACATCGTTGAAACTCGGAGCAGTTACGCCAACTACACCAGATGTTTCGTTACTCCAGATGGTGGCAACAAGCACCGGAGAACCTGCCGTCACATCATAAAAGAGCGACCTAATCAGCTTGTCACCCGTCGCACCCCATGCGCCGGGATTGCGCACCTCATAGCACGTATCCATTATCTCAACATCGAGCGACGGCTGAGCGCAGGGCACGGGGAGGAACCCCGACCCCGTCACATCTGTTCCGCCGATCCAATATGTCGGAGCGGCTGGAGGGATAACAGAAGTATCAACCACTGCAAGACCAACGGAAACGGTCACGCCACCGTCGTCCGAAAGACACACGATTTCTACGTCATAGTTTGCAGTGCTTGACGCACTGGGAGCGTCAACAGTGGGAGAAGTACACGGTGACCAAACGTTCGCCATCACGATACCTCCACAACCAGAGCGAGCGTCACGCAAGGATCAAACCTGTACGCAACCATCGCCTCGTTGATCCATAGATTGCTGTTCTGTTTCATGGCGTCAGCGGTGGAAGCCAAGTCCAACTGGAAAATGGTTGAAACCGCTACCTCGATCTTGGGCGTCATGTACACCCAAAATTGATTCTCTGGCAACTGCGACCCTGGACCAGATGACGGCGCCCACGGTGGGAGTGGCTCCATTGAACCAGATGCAGGAATAGTGTTGTAATTCGACGCCGAAAGGTCAACGACACCGCGAAGTATCGAACTTGGCGTATACAGGATTCTCTCTGCGTCCAAATACGGAACCAGGCCCATCGGCGCATGAAGGACAGGCTTCGTTGCGCTGTTGGGAAGGCGCGACCACTGGTCGAGCATTCTGCTAATGCCGCGAACAGGAGTGAACGTCAACCCCCCAGAAATATCCGTAGAATCCCTAAGACCCTTGCCGCCGATACCGTACTCGAGCCCGACCGTTATGCCGGATTCAATGTTGCGCTTAAACCTTTCAACGGAACCACGCATGACATCATCGACGCCAAACACGCCAGACTCGCACCCGTCCGTGTCGTAGATCGTCCATGGTCTGAACTTGTTTCCCACGTTGCTCACATGCCCGTCAAGGCACTTGGCATCGAAGTCATCCCACATGGATCGATCGTCGCATGGAGATTTCCAGTGCTTTACCGACGAGCATGACGAGAGCGTGCCCCACGCACCACTCCAGTCCAGTCCGATCGCATCGTAAGCCGACGCGCTGTTTACTGGAACGTCCAAATGGACGGTGCTGACATTGAAAAGCGATGATGCGGCGGGGTCAGATTCGACAAATGACATTCGTACCGTCTTTCCCTGTACGCCACACGGCGAACAGAATATCTACCAGTCTGGAACGCAGGACAATGCTATCAGCACGTCACCGACTGGCGTGCCGTACGCCCACCAGTAGCGCAAAGATTGTTGAATTCGACCGTAAACACCGGAGCGCACTCACTGAGACGCCCGATTCCAAGATACTCTTCACCGAAGAACGTCTGGCGATTCTGTTTCATGCTATCGATGTCTGGAACCATGCGCACAGGCATGTCGTCGTGAGATAGCACGACGAACGATCCCGGCTTGAACAGCCGGAGTGTCCAGCTATCCGGACGTGCAGGGGGAGCGATCGGCGCAGCGCCAACCGGATTGATCGTGTGCGTCGAATACGGCTGCGAATCACCAATGGATGCATCGGTCGTTTCAACAATGTTGTTGATCCCGAAGTCCGAAAGGATTTGACGGATGGCGGCTTCCTGTTGCGCTGCGGCCAACTTGTCGATCTCCAGGTGTCCGAGGAATCCTGCTTCCACGATGGCGGTCCAGCCGTTGAAGCCGGATGCCAGTCCGCGGTCCCGGAAGGACGCTACATTCACCATGCGATCCAAGATGTCCGCAATCTTCACGACGGCGCCATCTGGCGTGAGTGGAGCGTAATCTGCCGCACCCACAACATACTGAGATGCGAAGGAGTCAAACTTCGTGAGCGCATACTCCTCGAGGTGAACGTCGTGACGAATCCCAACGGCATGAAGGACTGCCCGGATGTATTCCGGCAGGGTCATTTCCGTGAAATTCTCAACAGTGAAGCACATCGGAATGGCGTCCATGCCAATGGTGTTCGAACCGCAAGCATCGATAAGCACGCACTCGTCGAACTTCCACGTCGCCGGGTCGTTCGGGTCAACCGCAGCCTGATCGGGGGTTTCCCACGTCTTGATCGTCCCGTCGAATTCCGGGTCAGTCCACCGAGGGTGATTCTGGAATGAAATCGAACCACGCTCTGCGCGAATTGGAGTACCGAGTGCATTCAACACTGGCGTTCCGCTCGTGCCGCAAAGCTCAACGGACCAGTCCGGCTCAGGGATGGCGCAAGATGCGGCAGCCTGAGCGGTTGCATCGCCGGACGATTCAAGCACTTCGACAATCTTCCGCATGTTGTCGGCTTCATGTGCGGTGCCTGCCTTTAGCGTGTCACCACCGGAACCACCACGGAGTCGGAAGGCCACCACTCCACCGCCGCCCTTGACGCGAGCACCAGGCAGCGATCGCACGTCGTTCATCTCGTTCAAAAGCGCACTGAAAGACTCGAGCACTGTTCCATTCTGTGCCCGCACCCCGATCCCAGCACCAGGACCCGCATCAGTGGCAACGCCAGTCGGTGCGCTAGACCTGACACCACTAAACGACCCAGGAGCAGTTTGCGGTCCATGTGTTGACGGTGCGAGCGACGCCGCAACGGTTCTCAAGGTTTCAGTTGCCGCAGAGATCCACTCTCCAAGCTTGTCATCGTCAACCTTTGCGTGATAGTCCTCGTCCACTGCACCAACGGGCCGAGTGTCGGCGCTGGGACCACCATCTGTTGCGCTCACTTCAGCACCTGCGCCATCTACGGAATCTTCGCCCGCATCCGCATCTGACGACGCATCCCCCGTGGGGGCATCCGCGGTATTGTCAGACTCAGACACCGGATCGAACGTTGCCGATTCAATTTGCTCAATGCGGTCGCGGCGCTTGAGTTCTTCATCAAACGCAACGATCTCTTCCTGCAGGGCATTCATGGCGGTCAACTCGTCGTCCGTCACGATCTTGCCGTCCTCTTTCAGCGCATCCTTGAGTGCGCTAAACTCAGCAACCTTGGATGCCCTGAACGCAACGATTTGTGCGCGCGTGGCACTGGAAAGCCCGATGGTGATTCCAAGATTCTTTTTGGTGTCCATTCGCAGGAACTCCTTGTATGGGTTTCAATGTCGAGACACTACATCAGGATTCTGCATCGGAATGCAGAACGCCATCCGTGGCGTATTCGGCTTCACCTGGTGACGCATCATCGGAATCCGTAACGTCAGAATCCGGTAGCGCTTCCACGGGATCGTCCGCAACTGCATCGGTTGGAGGTTCTGCGATCACCTTTTTGGGCCGCCCACGCTTCTTGGTTGGAGCCTTCGCATCAGAAGTGTCAGCCGCTGTGGCGGTTGCTCCATCATCGACGGCGAAACCCAACTTTCCCAGCAACTCTGAGTACGCTGCGCTGTTGTCGATGAGTGCTTCGTCGACATTGAGTCCAGATCGCGAAATCAAATTCAAAGCTGATTCCTTCGCCTCACCAACGGTCTTGCCCATGATTCCAGTAACCCTGCCGTTCGGGAACCTCACCTGAAAAGGGAACCTCGAGGACTTGGTGGACGATGTCCGTCCGATGCAACCGTCGCAACTCATAATAAACGTCTCCTAGGTGGTGGTCTAGTCATAATACCCCGCAATGCCGCGCCGACAATGCAGGACCAGTGCTGTCAATCTGTCAATCTTGATCGAAACTATGGAATAGATGAAGCGTCCCGGATGAATCCCTCACCCATACGGTCCCGTTCTCGTCAACAAAGGACGCCCGAGCCAGCGGTCGCCTTTTCCCACCATTGATATACGTTTCCGAAAACGCCGGGTTCACAACCACTGCGACAGTCGCCAACGACCATCTATCGAACACGAGATTGTCGTCCCAGTCCCAGTGCACGGAAAGTCCAGGACCGCCAGCAGCGATGCTAAACCCTGCCACCTCAGATTCGACAAGTCGCTCAGCGCGCTCGGCTATGGGATCGTCAGCAAAGAATGCCACATCTCCCCATAGCGCCAAAACGCCAGAACCAGGCTCACTCTCCGCAACATCAACATCCGAAACGGACCCCACCACTGCGCCGAGGATTTCGTCGTGGTCCACAACGAGCGGCACGGGACCGACTGGTACAGTGATATCCGCCGACGACAGGACTCTGTAGTCATTTGAAACCTTGTCGAGGATAGCAAGAACCATCCGACGCTTATCAGTAAACTGATACGCCGAAGCAACAGCGGCCAAATCCGAATCCGAGGCAGCGCTGTACCCATACGCACCGAACATGGCGGCGTCCCCATCGGCCGACGCGGAAGCGGTCACTGAACGAACCAACGAAAACGCGCATTTGGCACTCGGTAGCCGCCTGAAACCTGGCACACTGACAACCTGTGACGCCAGCATGTCCCACGTGCGATTGCTGGATTCACCGTACCTCGTGTAGCGCCAATCCCCACTCAAGGCCAAGAACCGCAACTTATCAATGATGGCATCATCGACATCATCAAACAAACGACCAAACGCGTACACGCCGTCATCCAAGTCGTAATACTTGACCGAAGCAACGGCTGCACCCGTGTGGGCGTAATAATCAATCACCGCAGAAGCTGATATACCGCGCACCGGGGCGTGCTGCAAATTCATTGGGATGACAGAAACCCCACCATTCGAGTGAGCCCACTGGTACTGGCTGGGAGACCTCGGCGCCAAGAAACAATCACTGTCACCGCCGGTGAAGCCCTCGAGGCACGAACCGAACGGCGCAACCAACGCAGCGAAACGCCGAGTTTCTGCGTCGGCCCAAATAAGTGGATCGTCGCGGTTCTCCACAGGATTCCACCCGGAAGGCAAAATCGGCTCATAGAATTCTTGAAAATCCACCGAATGGTCCATGCTGAGACTTTACTCCGCCGACGGAGGATCAATTGCCACTGAATTCTTGCCGTCCGCATCATTCACGCGACGATCAACGCCGCTCCCAGGATCGCCAGTACCACCCTGAATAGCTATTTGCCACACGTCCCAAGGGGTCACACCTTCGGGTGTCTGCATCACTGGCAGCCCAGCGCGTATCGCCATCTCCTGGGCTGACGCGCCGCCCCATCGAACGACATCGGTGAGAACCTTGAAGGATGGCCTCGGCATAAGCTCATCGAGCCTGTACCACGCTCGCACCTCCAGCCGATTGTCCAATCCTGACTGCGCCGATGCGACAACTTCAGAAACCTGCTCTTTCACAATGACCTCGTTCACCCACGTGAACACCCTCGTGGCCGCCTCCTTCACGCAACCGTGAATCCACGCAGAGAACAGGTACCCCTCATTGTCGTATTTGGCATTACCTGGACCCTCAAGAAATAGCGTCGCCGGGACACCGATGCTCCGGGCCACGTTCTCCAGCGATTGCTGAACCAACTGGAACATTGAAGAGTCCAGTTGCCGCGCAACATCAATCAACTTGGGCGGGTTGTCGGCGTCGTAATCCATTGGCAGCGGACGCGTCACAAACCCCTTCCTTGGCACATGGTATCTGCCGGACTCGCCCACATCCATAGCCCTAACGTACGACTCGATGATGCTGCGAAGATTGCCGCCGTCACCAACCTCGTCACCGCTTCCAGGCAAGCCGTCAGGGTCGCCCCACGTGCCATGCTCACCTTCTCCGTTCTCTGGTGTCTGGAAGAACAACATCGACTCGTTTAGCCCAGTCTCCACATCCGCACCCGTGCGGAGCATGGCGTTCACGAACTCGCGGACATGAGGTAGCGCTCGAATCCACTCCGAATAAGTAGAGCTATCAGACAATGGATGCTCGTTCACAAGCCAAAACACGCTCCCGTCACCGATTGCCAAGTGCTGGCGCAGACACCTGTCCGTAGCAAACACAGTGATGCCCGTCACCGAACCATCGGGGTCCTTCGAAACCTCGTACATGGGGATAGCGGAACTGCCAGACGCTCCACCCCTGCGCGACGGGTACCTCAAAGGGAATGCCCACCATTCCTGCGAACCGTCGAGCAGTGTCACGCGCGCCAGCACGGAGCCGCCGGTGGTCTGGGAATACCTTGTCATCTTGAACAGCAACTGCCCCGGAACCTCGTCCACGGTGTTGAACAAGTCAATCATGAGATTCTTGGCGATCTTCTCTCCTGCATCAGCATTCCCGCCCCCAAGAAACTCTGATGCGGTCAACGAGTTCAGGTACACCCATCCCTCTGGCGTGCGAACCTGAAAAACTGGCGTCAATGACCCGACAGCGCCAGCGAGATCATCATTGTATTGACCGACGAACCCTGGACCGAACTCGTCATACATCATCACCTCGTCGAAACATGCGTCCGCCGGATCGATTGCAGCACCCTTAGCGTTCTTGTCTGTTGAGCCAACCCTGCCTGACGATCCTCGAAGTATGTTGGCTAAGACGGTCGCTGACACGACGCGTGGACGCCTCAAAGCAGACGCTGTCCTGGTCTCTCCACTGCGTCGCCTACCCCTACTGGCGCTCATTCCGCACCCCACCACGAGGACCGATGAGAACCGTACGCCGATTCGTAACCCTCGGTTTCCGAAGCGACTACATCCAGTTCCACGATCACGTTGCCTGCATGTCGCGAGAACGCTCCAGCCTTGCGCTCATCGTCAGCCCAACGACGCAACGAACGCGAATCAAGGTCATCAATCCAACCGGACCTGTCAAGACCAAACTTGTCCACCACGATGGCTGCCAACATGCGAACAGCCAACACCAGCGCCACATTCTGAAACCAGTCGAACCCGTCCAGGTAGACAACCAGCGCCGCCACGTACACCGAAGCACACCACGGGCACGACAGCAGCTTCAACAACCATCGACCGGGACCACTCTTGACGAGCACGCTGCCCACAGCCCTGCGGAACCCGGCCAGGACAACGTCCGCCACAAGCAAATGGACGATGCTGGCCGTCGCACCAATGAGAATAACGAAATAAAGCATGTCACTCCTCTTTCTAATCGAAAAGATCACCACTACGGTACTCTAACCCGAGCCTTACAGATGTTTCACCCCAAAGGCGCCGCCACCTGTCATCCAACATGACGCCCAGCATTGTGACGCTGCAAGCATCGCCATTTGACAGAATCTTACGCAACACTTTCACCCGCTCAGCTTGCGTGAAACCCCCATACATCCCAGGGTCACCACCACCCCCACCGGCGTCATGCCTACCTAACGCATACTGTAAACAGTCCTTGCGTACAGGGCAACCAGAACACACCGACCTCGCATGATCCACACCCACCCACAGGTACGACAACCAAGCCTTGCGCCCCGTCAGCACAGACTCACGCTCCACCAAAAACCACGCAGCATCCGACCCAGCGCACGCAGCGCGTTCACGCCAGAACTCATCCACGCGGCCATGCCCTCGAAGGCAAACTCCTACGCGGCGTGACACGACCCGTGCGCCTCCGTCCAGAAATCTTCGCCACGACACCCAGCGCACCCAACGCCGTCAACGCCAAAGACCACGCATCAATAGCATCAGGCGAAGAACCAGAAGGAACACTCTCACCGGACTCCGGCGGCTCCCACGTGCACAACTGCTCAACCAAAACAGACGACTCGAGCCCACTCGAAAACTGAACAACCGACGGACGCGCCCTCACGCCCATCGCCAGCGGCGCAGCCCTCGCAGCCTTCGCATGCTGCGAAGAAGCGGCCATACGTCTCTCGCCCTTCGCCCACTCAGAATCCACACCGACATGCCCGAACCCCGCATCACATAAGGCATCCTTCACCGCGTTGACCATCACAAGACCGCCCTGATTGCGCTCGACCACAACCCTCACCCGCCTGGCCCCTCGCTGCACAGCGAACGCCACGGCCTCAACAATCCTCGCCAAACCAGCCTCAGGCTTACCAGCGCTCGTACGGTCATCCAAAACAAAAAACGAGCCAGACGACAACTTCGCCACAGACACCACACCCCACGAATCGCGATTACCTGACCCCACAGCAGGATCAACACCAACAACAACCTCACGAACCTCGGACGGCGGCCGCGACAGGAAAATGAAATCCTTCCTCTCGAGCAAGGGAGACCCATCCAAATCAACCAAAACGCCCATCGTCTCCTGACGATCCCAAGCGGAACCATTCCGGGCACGCATCAACTGTGCCTGCCTCCACTCGTCCGGCAACGCCGTGTTATGCCACGACGGCACACACGTATACGCCACCGAAGTCCACGCAGACATCAACCCATCATCGAGCATCCGCGTCACCGGCCCACCAAACTGCAAAAGCCGAGCCCTCGCATCCTCGTCATCGGGGTCAACCCCGCACTCCACCAGCGCACGCAGCAAGCCTTTCGAAGGCGACGACTTCGCAGAATCCGGCGTCGTCGTCATAATCACCTTCGGGTCGGGCGTCTTGCGCAAAATCTGACCCAACTGCTGAAAAACCTGCGGCGCATAAATACACCTACCAGGCTCATCCCACCACGCAAACGAACCCTGATACCCACGAAACTTATCCGGCTTCTCAGCAGAAAGCCCCACAATCTCCACACCAGACTTGAAAACCAGGCGCGGCAACTTGCCACCAGAAGGAGACTGCCTCGACTTCGCCCAATCAATAAACCCATCCCCCACCACACGGGCGACAGATGTCTCCTCCTTGAACAGCATCACCTCACAAACATGCGAGAACGTCGGACCCACCGCAAAAGCAACCCCCTCGCCCTGCACAGCGTGAGCAAACAGCGTCGAAAGCACAGAACCAGTCAACGTCTTACCAGTACCACGACCAGCAGACATCAACCACACACTCCACTTGTCCGGACACACACCCGTCACAGGCTCCTCATCGAACCCACCCTGACGCAACACATCACCAGGGCGAGGAGGCACCTGGTAAGGCAACAACGACTCAACCAACGGTTGCCAAAAACCCAGGTCCACACTACTCACCAGAACCGTCACCCAAACCCAAAAATGACTTCAACGCATCAGGACGCGTCTGACTGATCGCAAACCCAACAACACCAATATCTGAACCGCCAGAACCAACACCATCCTCAAACCTGCGCAAAGCATCCCTCACGGCACCCAACTCGCCAACCAACCCCTGCTTCACCTGCACAACACTCAGTGCACCCGCCACGGCCGCTGCCGCCGCATCAACCGCCTCGAAAACAACCTGCGGCCACGTCACCAAAGACTCAGCATCAGTGACAGACAAACGACTCGCCTCCTCCCCATCACTCATCCACCGCGTCCATTGCGCACGCGAAACACCAAGAAAACTAAACAACGCAGACGGATGCACACCGTCCAGTACCAGCCCAATACATCGCTCAATAAAAGCCGCACGATCACCCTCCGAAGCTGGCATACACGGACCAGAAGTGGACGAGAACACAGGAGACGGCACACCAACATCTACAACCTTGCCCGTAGATGTAACGTGCTCCACAGTCCTTGTCTCTACATCAAACATGGGTCTGCGATCATGCGACACGAGGTCCGGAACAGTGTGGTCCGACATCACCTCTTCCACTCACTGAGTTTCACCACATTCGAATCGTCCACGGGTTCGTCCGTGCGTACATCCAGCAAACCGAGCACGAACGACCTACACGCCTCCCCACGCGACACACCCACGCCACTGCACCACTCATCCAGAACACGGCAATCACTACTAGACAGCCTAAACGCCACCACCACAGAAGGCTCAGACGAACCAGAATCAAGCTTCCGCACAGACTACGCCCTCACTGACAAAACCAACCATACCCACATGGTAAACAAAGACACGCGCCGAAGGCAACAGTTATCCACAGGATATGCACAACGTATCCACAGGATATCCACAGGATATCCACAGGATATCCACAGGATGTCCACAGGCTACCCACAGGATGTCCACAGGCTAGCACTGTAAACAATGATGAAACCTTGAAACAAATGGGGGGGACTGCCATGCCTGTTCGGCGCAACGGTCCTAGTGGCGTTTCTCTGGTTGCACCGCGTCATGGCATGAGTGAGGTGAGTGAGGTGAGTGAGGTGTGAGTGAGGCGAGTGAGGCGAGTGAGGCGAGTGAGAGGCGAGTGTGAGGCGAGTGAGGCGAGTGGGGCGAGTGAGGCGAGTGTGAGGCGAGTGAGGTGTGAGTGAGGTGAGTGAGGTGTGAGTGAGGTGAGTGAGGTGAGTGAGGCGAGTGAGGCGAGTGAGGCGAGTGAGGCGAGTGAGGCGAGTGAGGCGAGTGTGAGGCGAGTGTGAGGCGAGTGTGAGGCGAGCATCTAGGTAAATTTACTAAATTTGAATTTCTCCTTGACTTTGCCCGACCGCCGTGCTTTAATGGCATTGACCGCAACGGAAGGGAAACAATGGGAATTGAAATCGTGGTAGCCGATGCGAACGCTATCGAGACAGACTATGAGGGACTGACCGGAGACGGCAGAACATGGCAACAGGCCGCCACCGATCTGTGGATCGAGGAAGCCAACTATCGGCGCTTTGACTCACGGTTCCGGAGTGCGCCGATCACAGAGGTTGAATGGGATGACCATCGCTGGGTGCTCAACTATGGTCACGATGTAGGACTCGCCAGTAACGGCTGGCGAACTCTAGTTCTCTCTCACGACCCGCAAACACGCCTTATATCGGCATCGCCAGCCGTGCGCAGACTCGAATCACTCATCGATGAGTTCGGCGAGCCGTTCACTTTATGGGCCGACGAATATTGCGTGGACACCGATGAGCCGGGGATCGAGGAGCAATTCTTGTCATCGTTTCAAGGCGAATGGGACAACGTTGAGAGCTGGGCCGACGATCAAATTAACGATCTGTACGCCGTGCCGGAATCGATCCGATCATATGTCGACGCGGCAAGGTGGGCAGAAGATTACAGGGCGTCGGGAAAGGTGGACTTCATAACCATGTCAACCGGCGCCGTCGCCGTGTTCTGGACAACGTGGTGAACGCCGTGGGGCGCCAGCTCGCCGCCATCGTCACCGCGTGCGTGACTGTCATTCTCGCCGTCACACTGTGGGCCGCCCCAACTGTCGCCGACATGATCGCGCCGACGTCGACGCCGACGCCGACCGTCGACATGTCGGGTGCCAGGATCGGGGACGCCGATCTGTCTGGCGCCGATCTTTCTGGCGCCGACTTGTCTGGCGCCGACTTGAGCGAGGTCGACCTATCTGGCGCCAACTTGACTGGCGCCAACTTGACCCGTGCAAAGGTGACCGACGCCGACCTATCTGGCGCCGATCTGTCTGGCGCCGATCTGACTGGCGCAGACTTGCGCGGAACGAATTTCGTCGGCGCGATCCTTTGCAACGCAAACCTGACCGATGCTCGCATCGATGCCGATGCATCGATCACCGTTGAATGCTGACCAAACCCAAACCCAAACCTGAAAGAACTAAACCCATGAGAACAATCAGTGAACTCCCAGCCGACATTCGAGCCGAGTTGCGGCCATACGGCAACCTGCGCGATGCGGACTTGGTCGACGCCGATCTGTCTGGCGTTGACCTGTCTGGCGCCGACCTCACCGACGCCAACCTGACGCGCGCCAACCTGACCGATGCCAAGTTGGACGGCGCCGACGCGACCTACGCCATGCTGCGCGACGCCGACATGGCCGGCGCCGACTTGTCTGGCACAAGATTGTGGGGCGCCAACCTGACGCGCGCCAACCTGACCGATGCCATCCTCACGCTCGCCGACGCAAACTACGCCGTGTTGAGCGACGCCGATCTGTCTGGCACCATGTTGTCTGGCGCGAGATTGTGGGGCGCCAATTTGACACGCTCCAACCTTACCGATGCTCGCATCGATGCCGACATGACCTACGCCGTGTTGCGCGACGCCAACCTGACCGATGCCGATCTGTCTGGCGCCGACCTCACCGACGCCAACCTGACACGCGCCAACCTGACCGATGCCAACCTAACAGGCGTAAACCTGACACGCGCCAACCTCGCAGACGCAAACCTTACCGACGCCGCGTTGCGCTACGCCGACCTCACCGACGCAAACCTGACCGACGCCGTGTTGCGCGACGCCAACCTGAAGCGCGCCAACCTGACAGGCGTAAACCTGACACGCGCCATCCTCACCGACGCAAACCTTACCGACGCCGTGTTGCGCGACGCCAACCTGAAGCGCGCCAACCTGACAGGCGTAAACCTGACACGCGCAAACCTGACAGATGCGTTGCGGTGAGCGTTCTCCAGTTGGCGCAACCCAAACCCAAACAGAAACCCAAACAAGAAAGAACCAAACCATGAGAACAATCAGTGAACTTCCCGACCACGTCCAAGCCGAACTGCGGCCCGGCGGAAACCTAACTGTCATCTCAACCGCTCACGTCGTCGGAATTTCGGGAATCCCGATCACGGTAGAGGTGCACGTCGAACCCGGCCTCCCCGGATTCAGCATCGTCGGCATTCCCGTGAACTCGTGTCGAGAAACCCGCGACCGGGTGCGGGCGGCGATCATATCATCGGGATTCACCTTTCCCAATTCTCGTGTCACTGTCAACTTCGCCCCGTCTAATGGGCTCACATGTTCCAGTTTCGATCTGGCGATCGCCGTTGGCATATTGACAAGTACCGGAGTCGTGAAATCAATCGATCCACAATTCGCATTCATCGGCGAGCTCGGGCTAGACGGGTCGATTCGACCTACCGTTGGCGCATTGTGCGCGGCCGTGGCGCTCGACGCAACCATCGTCTTGACATCGGTCAATGACGCCGAGCAAATCGCAGAACTTGGCCATGAGCGCGCCCGCGGCTTTCAAACACTGAGTGAACTTGTCACTCATCTCAACGCAACGGAACCCATCCCCGACGCCCCGAAATCGCGGTCTCGCGGTGCTGCGACTGTCGCGGGCACGGCAGACATTCACGAGCAACCGCTCGCATTGTTGGCGATCGAGGTGGCCGCAGCCGGCGGACATAACCTGCTGTTCAACGGCCCAACTGGATCGGGAAAATCCGCACTTGCACGGCGTATCAGCGACATTCTTCCACCATTGAGCGAAAGCGATGCGCTCACCGTTGCGATGGCGTACTCGGCCGCTGGAATCCCGCGGTCTGTCAATGATCGAACAGCGCCATTCCGCGCGCCGTACCACGCCGCAACCCAAGCCGCCGTGATCGGTGGCGGAACCAAATCAATCCGCCCCGGAGAAATCACACTGGCGCACCGTGGCGTTCTGTTTCTCGACGAATTGGGCGAGTTCGCCCCGTCCACACTCGACGCGTTCCGTCGGCCGATGAAAGATGGCGTGATTCACATCGCACGCGCTCGCACCGTCTCCGTGTTGCCAGCCGACTTCCAATTACTGGCCACGATGACCCCGTGCCCA
>Ga0116143_10003207_pt1 | contig 16715 bp, 9 predicted proteins | sample AD_UKC034_MetaG_FD_89745 | JGI IMG/M metagenome (GOLD analysis project Ga0116143, IMG submission 89745) | Active sludge microbial communities of municipal wastewater-treating anaerobic digesters from USA - AD_UKC034_MetaG | ecosystem: Engineered > Bioreactor > Anaerobic > Digestate | place: USA...
AATATTGATTATGGCTTTTTCGATAACCGTTTGAGTGGAAGTATCACTTATTACAATAAACAAAGTTCAGATTTACTATTACAAGTAACTTTACCGTCTTCATCGGGTTATTCAAAAATTTGGCAAAATATCGGTGCTCTTACAAACAATGGAGTTGAGTTTGACCTGACTTCTCATAATTTTCAGGGTAATTTCAAATGGACAACCAATTTTAATATCGCATACAATCAAAATGTTGTGACAGATGTTGGAGGTTTACCTCCTGATGCTTTTGATAACAAATCTGGTGGTGATGCAAGGGTAATATTAGGATATCCCGTTGGTATTGCATATTTGGTCGAGTGGGCAGGAGTACAGCAGGAAGATGGCGAAATAGCTTTGTGGAATACTGACGGAACTGCTGTTCTTGATGGCGATGGTAATCAGAAAACATCAGTTGTAAAAGCTGGAACAGAACTCTATTATGATATAAACGGAAATTTGATGACTTATGCAAATCCAACCGGAGATTTTTATGGTGATAATAGAAAGGCTTTTGGTAGTCCATTTCCAAAAATTGTTGGTGGAATTACAAATACATTCAATTATAAAGGTTTTGATCTGAATTTTCTCTTTGTTTATCAATACGGGAATACTATTTATGATGATCAGGCAAAACGTATGATTGGTGACTATACTTCAATAGCTCAACGTCCCGAAATACTGGATGCATATTCCGAATCAGATCCTTCTTCGGAGGTTCCCGGCTTAAATGAATATTCCACGTACGTAAACTCGACCAGGTTTTTATATGATGCTTCTTTCCTTAGATTAAAAAACTTGTCTTTTGGTTATAGTTTTAATAAGAAAATCTGCGATAAACTGAGGCTTGGCAGTATGAGAATTTATGTGTCAGGAAACAATTTATGGACACTAACACGATATAAAGGATGGGATCCGGAAGTTGCCCGTAATACATCTGCTTCCGATCCTGATACAAATGTTTCGTTTGCTGCACCATCTTTTGCCACACCTCAAGCCAGAACTATAATCGGAGGAATACAAATTTCATTTTAAATGTTAAGTATTATGGAAAAGAAAAATATAAAGTTTACAATTATAGCAATTGGTATTTTGCTTATTACAGTATTTACTTCATGTGAAAAACTGCTTGAAATAGATTTGAACGACAGAATCCCAAACGATTATGCCATTACTAGTACAAGAGATCTTCAGCTTGTTTTAAATGGAGCTTATGATGGTCTTCAGTCAGGCTCTTTGTTAGGTGGAAATCCTGTTTTGTATGCAGAATTGCTTGCTGATGATGCAATTATTGGGAATGAGCAAAAACTTAATCGTTTTGGCAAGTATGAGATTTATTCGATGACAACTTCGCCTCAAATTACAGAAATAGCTTCATTCTGGAGTGCTGCTTATTCGGCAATAAATAGAGCTAATAATGTTATTTACGCTATAGATAATAATTTGATTGATGATAGCGATTTTGATTTGTATAAAGATAAATTAAAAGGAGAAGCTCTTTTTATTAGAGCAGTTGCACATTTTGAGTTGGTTAGATTTTTTGCAAAACCTTATGATGTTGATAATAGAGGAAATAATACACAGTTGGGAGTTCCTTATAGACTTTTACCGTCTTTTTTGCCCGATAGTTTAGATGCACCACGCGAATCAGTTGAAATTGTCTATGCAAATATTATTGCAGATTTGACTGAATCAAAATTATTATTGGAATCTGCCGGAGTATTATCTGCTGTTTCAACAGCCTCTGCAATGGCTTCAACTGCTATGTTAGCAAGAGTTTGTTTTTTCTCGGGAGATTATATAAATGCTGCTCAATATGCTGATGAAGTAATTGAAAGTACGTATTATAAACTATCTGAAGATGTCTCAGAAGTTTTTAATTTATCTGGTAATGTATCCAATCCAGAAGTGATTTTCCAGATTGTTAATATTGTTACAGATAATAGCAATAGTCTTATTGATGCGTATTCCAGAGCAAAAAATCCACTATTCCAGACAAATTCTACATTGTATAATATGTATAGTGCTAGTGATTTGAGGCGAAATCTTATAACTAAATATTTTGTAGTTTATTATGTGAAAAAATACGATGAAAGCTTATTGGATGGAGTATCTCAACCACTTAACAGAGTATATTTAAGGTTAGCTGAAATGCATCTGATTAGGGCAGAGGCAAACCTTATCCCGGGTGGTAATGGAAATGCTATTGATGCATTCGAAAGTTATAATGCTTTAAGAATGAGAGCTTTTGGAGATAATTACACTCCAGAGACGGTTGCCCTGAATGATTTGTTGGATAGTGTAAGGAACGAGCGTAGAAGAGAATTGTGCTTTGAAGGTGACAGATATCACAATCTTAAAAGATTGAAATTACCATTAAGAAATGGAATAGAATGGAATTCTGATGCCCCAATATTTAAAATACCCGCTGATGAAATGTCGGGAAACAGCCTGATGGAGCAAAATCCATAAAAAAACCACAAGAATTTTATCTTGTGGTTTAAGAAAAATAATTCTACAAAATTTAAAACTGTGGACAGCTTAGCGACCTATATTGTTTAGTATTTACAGTTTGATTCTTTGGATATTTTATACTATACCCAAATGTGTATTTTTTAGATTCAGATGGTTTTAGAGTAGTCGTCCATGTTGCTTTACCTGTAACAGGATTATAATCAGCTCCGGACAATTCGCCAACTGAGACTTCTATTTCACTCTCTCTGGAAATTGGCACCTGATCAACTATGCTAATTGTAATATCAACTTTTCTGTTGTTCTTAACAAGAATATCGTATTGATAAGATTCTTTTCGGCTGTTGCCTAACAGACTTTTCTTTGAAAACTCTTCAATTCTGTTACGCTTAATAGAAATCTGTTTATCTCGGCCAAATGATAACTCTAAAGTGTCATTTAGAGAACTCGTATTAAGTTGTGATACCCCAAGGTAAGTTTCACCAAAATAAACATTCATATCTCCATCAATAAGATTGAGAGATTCCCAACCTGTGATTTTGCCAATTAAATAAACATTTGACTCAAATTTTGGAATTGCATAATAACTAAAATCAGCATTAAGAGTATATTCTGTTACATCAATGGTATATGGTTTCCCATCTGCTGGAATGTTGTATTTTTTTGCTATCTCAAATTCAACGCTTATTTCAGATACTGCAACTGTATTATAGCTTACTTTTTCGTCCATTACAACATATTGTTCTGCTTCAAACTGTCTGTACTCATTTTTAATTGCATTATCATAATAGCCTCCTTTTGATTGTCCGGGTGAATTATAATTCAAATCCCATGTCGAAATTGTTGGTGCAGAAGCTCCTTGAAGTGGATCTCCAGTAGATAATTTCATTTTTACAGATGTCCATGCAATGCCGGTATTATTAAATACTTTAGCTTTATATTTCATAATTACAGGCTCTCCAATTTCTTTAGCTTTTAAATCATATGATGGTGCCCAACCACATTTTCCGGCTATATAAGTGATTGCGAAATTTGCATTTATTGCAACTTCTGTTTCATATTCAATAATTACCTTTTTATAATTCATGTTATTTTCAACCAATATCTTACTTTTTCTTAAATATATATTATTCAATTTTTCGTTTTCCAAACTAATTAAGGCATCTATTTTTGTTATTTCCTGTTTAATAGCTAATGTTCTTTCACGATAGTATGTCGAAGCAGCTTTCATATCAGTAATGTTAACTCCTACATTAGTCCCTCCAATATAGAGATTCTTTACGAGATGATCTTTTTCGGCCTCAAAAGAAGATTTTTCATTGTTTAATGCGGTTATTTTGTTGGAAATGATTTTAACAGAATCATTCATTCTCTTAATTTCCGGAAATGTCTTCTCAACATCTTCACTGTAATCAATAACACTTACAGAAAGAATTTCGATATTCTGATTATTTGATATCTGAACTGAATTGTTAATCGCTTGTGAACTAATGTTATGTATTTCGTATATCCCACGACCTTTTGGCAAATTTATAGATGATTTAGCTTTAACCTCAGCTCCATATAAATAAACTGTAACTTCATCAATATTTGCTTTCGAAGTTAACGCAGATTGAGAATACAATTGAGAGAAGGCAATAATAGCCATGAAAAAAATCGTTACATGTTTCATAATTTTAAATTTAGGGTTTCTGGTACAAAAATATAAATGTTTCTCTTAATAAACATATAGTTAACTTAAAAACTTGTTATTTATTATTCCATAAATAATTTAAAAGCTAATTTTGTAAAAAAAATATTAATGAAAAATCAAATTATCAGCACTATTCTAAGTCAGTTAAAAAGCGTATCAACTGAACAAAATCGCCTCGCCGGGGAAAGATATTTTAAAGAAGAAATTAATCTATTTGGCGTTAAGGCTAAAGATGTCCAGATGATTAGTAAAAATGTCTATAGAGAGATAAGCATTTTGCCTAAAAAAGAAATTTTCGATATTTGTGATTCTTTATGGCAACTAGGATATATTGAATCTGGTTTTGTTGCAAGCGATTGGTCATATAACTGCCGGAAAAAATTTGCAGAGGAAGATATTGAAGTTTTTGAAAGATGGATAGCTTTATATGTAAACAACTGGGCTTCTTGCGATAGCTTTTGCAATCACACAGTTGGAGAATTTGTTCAAATGTATCCGAATACTGTAAATAGAATGAAAATATGGGCAAAATCCGATAATCGTTGGTTAAGAAGAGCAGCAGCAGTTTCTCTTATCATTCCTGCCAGAAAAGGTAAATTTCTGAATGATATTTTTGAAATAGCGGATATTTTACTTTTAGATAAAGACGATATGGTTCAGAAAGGTTACGGATGGATGCTTAAATCTGCTAGCCAGTATTATCAACAGCAAGTTTATGAATATGTGTTAAAGAATAGAGCGATTATGCCTAGAACATCTCTGCGTTATGCAATTGAAAAAATGCCGGAGACTCTTAAAAAAGAAGCAATGAAGAAATAAATATATTGAAATACGATGAAAGGAATGGAACACAATCTTACACAAGAACAAAAAGAAATATTATCACAGCTTTTTAGTAAAGATGAGAAAACAGTTTTGAACAGTATAAAAATAATGAGAAAAAAGGGTGGGGAGTTTATCGTTAAACCCTTGCTTGAAATCTATTTTACGACTGAATCAGAATCAATCAGAGACGCAATCTATTCTTTGATTTGTGATTTAAAAAATAATAAAACTGCTGATATATTTGTGAAGAATATAGAATTGTATGCAAATAATGATAAATTAAGCAAATTACTATCTGCTTTTTGGCAGTCAACTATTAAATTCACAGATTTATTACCTTTTGTAAAAGTATTTTTTAGTTCAAATACTTACTCCGCTGTTGAAGTTTTAACAATTATCGAACAAAATGCTTACAATATTTCTAATGAAAATAAGCTAAAATGTAATGAGCTTATATTGTCAAAAATATCAGAATTAGAAGGCTTTAAGCATGATGTTGCCAACGAAATACTAGAGTTTCTTAAATAGAATTTTTTTAATATTCTGTGTTATATTAACAACCAGTTTTCAATCATTTGTTTGCCAAATTTTGTAATAAAAGATTCAGGGTGAAATTGCAATGATTGAATTTTATATGTTTTATGCTCCATTGCCATAATTATTCCATCTTCATTTAAACCTGTTACTCTGATTTGTTCCGGAATATTATCGTTTTCAATATACCAAGAGTGATAGACTCCGATTTCAGAATTGTCAGGAACATTTTTAAAGATTGGAGACTCGGGCTGAATAATACTGAGTTTTTTTATCATCCCATGGTTTACTAAATCGTAATTTTTTAATTTGCAGCCAAAATATTCACCTATAGCTTGGTGACCAAGGCAAATTCCAAGTATGTTTTTGGAGTTTTTATATTTGTCTATTATTGTACGAATTAAGGGATGTTCAGATGGTAATCCAGGACCCGGGGAAAAAATAATTTTATCATATTCCGAAATTTTATTGATATTTGTATTTTCAGGTTTGAATACGGAGACTTTGACATTTGAATAAATATCAAACATTGCAGCAAGATTATAAGTAAAGCTATCGTGATTATCAAGTAAAAAAATCTTAAGCATTGACAATGAATTTAATAAGCGAAATAAGTAAAAAGTTGTCAGAACTTGCTAAAATTGGCAATGAATTTTTATTTATTATAAACTTTGATTGTTCAGAGTATTATACTTTTTCACCGGAAGATGCTGCACTAAATGGCGTTTATTTCGATTTTGAAGGTGTAACAAATTATCCAAACTGTAAAACAAATCAAAGTGCAAGTGAGAAGAAATTTGATTTTTCTCCAGTTGAGTATGAATCATATTTGAAAGGCTTTAATCGTTGTCAAGATGCTTTGCAAAGAGGCGATACTTATCTTATTAATTTGACTTTTCAAACACCTCTCAAAACAAATTATAACCTTGAAGATTTCTTCAGACTATCACATGCAAAGTTTAAACTCTTGTTTAAAGACAGATTCGTTGTGTTCTCTCCTGAAAGATTTGTTAAAATTCATTCGGGAATCATAGAAACCAGACCAATGAAAGGCACAATAGATGCTTCGGTTCCTGATGCTGAAGAAATACTTTTGAATAATCAAAAAGAACTATTTGAACACAATACAATTGTTGACTTGTTAAGAAATGATCTCAATATGGTATCAAATGATGTTTGTGTAGAAAAATTCCGATATCTGGATTATCTAAGTACTAACAAATGTAATTTATTGCAAATGAGTTCTGTAATTACAGGTAAGCTTACCGGGGATTATAATTCAAGTCTTGGTGAAATTATTTGCAAATTATTACCGGCAGGTTCTGTTACTGGAGCGCCAAAAGAAAAAACAGTGCAGACAATACTCGAAGCAGAAGATTACAAAAGAGGCTTTTATACAGGTGTCTTTGGATATTTTGACGGTAATACTACAGATGTGGCAGTCTCAATTAGATTTATAGAAAATATTGATGGTTGTCTTTATTATAAAAGTGGAGGCGGTATAACTGCTTTAAGTTGTCCTGAAGAAGAGTATAATGAAATGATAAAAAAAATTTATGTACCTGTTTTTTGAAACAATAAAAATAGTGGATGGAGTAATCCAAAATCTTGAATATCATCAAAAACGTGTTGATGAAACCATAAATTGTAAATACAGTATCGATAATAAACATATTCTTAGAAACATTATAATTGTGCCTGAAAAAAATAGCGTAGGAGTTGTTAAATGTAAATTTGAGTATAATCTAGAAAATTATAAAATGTCTTTTTCTGATTACAAAATGATTGAAATTCATTCATTAAAATTAGTCAAATCTGATACAATAGAGTATAATTATAAGTATATTAATCGCTCAGTAATTGAAAAGCTTCTTGAAAAGAGAGAAGATTGCGATGATATTATTATAGTCAAGAACAACAAAATTACAGATACTTCATTTAGCAATCTGATTTTATTTGATGGTTATAAATGGGTTACTCCGGACTCATCATTACTTAACGGTACATGCAGAAGACGATTACTAGAACAGGGCAGGATAGAAGCAAAGCCTGTTTATATGGATGAAATATATAATTACAAATCACTTGTTTTAATAAATGCTATGCGCGGCGAAGATTTTAGAAATCAGATAAATATTAATGCTATAAAATAGTAAAAGTTGCCATAATAGACAACTTTTACTATATGGGTTTATCTGTGTTTACTTAAATACAGTTACAGTTCCCGCATAAGTGTAATCCTTTGCATATTTATCTCTTAAAGTAACAATATAGGTATATACTCCCTGAGGAACATAATCTCCCTTATTATTATATCTGCCTTTCCAGTGAGTATTCCAATCTTTAGTCGTAAATATCATTTCACCCCATCTGTCATAAATAGTCATTTGATAATTATCGGTATCAACTCCTACACCGATTGGATAAAACTCATCATTGCCGGGGCTTCTCAAGTTAATAGCTGTTGGGAAGTATATCCTGTGATCCTCCATTATTACAATGTTCTTAGTAATGGAATCTAAACAACTTTGAGTATTAACTACAACCAAGGTTACAGGGAACTCACCTTGTTCCATATAAACGTGTGTAGGACTCTGAACTCCTGATATGCCACCATCACCAAAATCCCATTCCCATGCAGCAATATCACCTACAGATGCATCTGTGAAATCAATTTCCGGACTAAACAATCCTGTTGACCATGGGAAAGCATTGAAATCTGCAATAGGACTGTCAAACAAACGGACAACAGTTGTTACAGAATCTTTGCAACCCATTGGTGTGGTTACTACAGTTAGTACGTTGTATTGTCCTGTAACAGTATAAACGTGAGTAGGCTTTTTCAAATCGGAGTAATTATTTGTTCCTGAATCAGAATCATCAAAGTCCCAGTAATAAGTATATGTGTAATTCTCTGTATTATTGTTAAATTGAACGGAAACAGGAGCACATCCCGAGTAAGGTGTTCTTGTTATATGAACTTCAGGCATAGGAGATATTGAAACTGTCACGGTAGCAGTGTCCCATGGGGTTGTACAACCGTCCTTCACAATAACAGAGTAGTCTGTTGTAACACTAGGGCTAATTTGCAAAATATTACTTGTTGTGACCATACCATTACCCCAGTCAAAAATGTAATTTCCATCTCCACCTGTAGCGCTTGCTACAAGACTAGCGACCTGACCATCACAAACTGCAGAAGGGGTAACCAGACTAACAGATAATGGTGGTAAAACTTCTATTAACTGACTTCCCGGTTCTGAGGCACATCCACGGGCATCAACAGCAATTACTATGTAATCAACTGTTGTGGAAGGAGAAACTAAGAAAGAAGCACCATTACCCAAACCTTGCCAGTTAAATGTATATCCTCCGGCACCCCCACTTGCAGAAGCCGAAATAATAGCTTGCTGTCCTATACATAAAGTTCTATCTTCACCGGGGTAAACTATTACTTGTTCAGGTGAACTGATAGGGAATTGAGCATGGACTGTACAACCGTCGTGGTCAATTATTTCAACACTATATACACCGGCATACAGTGAGTTAGAAGATGACTGATTAGTTACATTAGGACTCCAATTATATACATATGGGTCAGTTCCACCGGAAACAAATATTTGGGCAAAACCATTATTGTCTCCATAACACGTTACTCCATTAAATATTACATTATCTAATTGTAAGTTGGTTGTTGAGTTAACAGTTACATTGTATGTTGCAGTACAGCCATTACCATCAGTAACTAAAACGGTGTATGTACCGGGAATAAGGTTTTCCTGATAAGGACCAGACAACTCTCCTGGATTCCAGCTGTATGTAAAACTGCCGGTACCGCCGTAGAAAGCATCAACAAAAGCAACGCCGTTGTTAAGTCCGCAAGTAGAATTTTCTGTATCAAAGAAAACGTTTATTGGTGCAGGTTCTCCAACAATATATGTTTGAGAAATAAAACAACCAACATCTGCTGCATCATAGACAACTATTGTATATGCAGCAGCAGTAAGTCCCTCAACAACAGGAGTATTAGCAGGTATTTGAGGCCAAGAGTAGAAGTAATTTCCTGTTCCACCACTAGCTGTAACTGTAACCATACCGTCATCACCTGCATAGCATTGTGTATGAACAACGGATCCTGTAATCTGAAGTGGAGTAGGTTGTGATATACTAACAGGTGCAGTAGCAACACAACCGCTTGCATCTATTACAGATAAAACGTAATTACCTGCACATAAACTATTCGCGGTAATTGACCCTGATCCACTAGACCAAATATATGTATAAGGAGCTGTACCTCCGGTTGCCATACCTGTTGCAGTCCCATTACAGAATCCTGCACAAGTTACATTAGTATATGAAGCAATTGCTGCAAATAATGGCAAAGGTTCTGTAATCGCTACATTACCAACTGCAGAGCAACCATTATTGTCAGTAACAGTAACAGTGTATACACCTTCACTAAGGTTAATTGCCAATGCTGTTATTTGTCCATTATTCCATAAAATACTGTTATTTATTGTGGAACTTGTAAATACAACCTCTGCTGTGCCAGTTGCTTCTCCATCGCAATTAGGATTTGTTGTAATAATATCAGTAATAATAGGTCCATTAATATCACTTAAACTAATTGTTTGAGCTACAGAACAGCCATGACTGTCAGTAATGGTTACTGTATAATTACCTGAAGGTATGTTGTTTAAAGTACTAGAACTACCTGATATCGGTGACCAAGAATAACCAAATGGTCCTGCTCCTCCGGTTGCTCCAACAGTAATTGAACCATTACTAAAGCCACAATTAGGTTGAGTAATGTTCTGGACACTTATTCCCAAAACAGATGGACTGCTTATACTTGTTGAATTATAAGCCTGACAGCCATTAAAATCAGTTACAGTAATATTATAAATACCGGAACAAAGATTATTAATAGTTTGAGAAACTTCAGTATTAGACCATAAATATGAATATGGACCAGTGCCACCGGTTGCTAATACTGATATGGAACCGTCACATGATCCAAAACAATCCTCGTTAGAAGCATTTAGAGCAACATTCAATGGAGCAGGTTGATTAACCATTACACAAGTGTCAATCTGACAACCATTGTTATCATAAACTGTAACACAATGTTGACCGTTCGAAAGATTGAATGGATTGGAAATAACCTGTCCATTACTCCAAACATAGTCATAAGGTGGAGTTCCTCCAACAATCGTTAGACTTATACTTGCGTTGATACTTCCACTACATAATGCATCGTTAACTGTTACGTTACCAAATTGCATCGGTGTTGGTGACCCAACCATAACTGAATTTGTAGCAGTACATCCGTTATTGTCAGTTACCACAACGGTTTGAAGCCCGGAACATAAGCCATACGCAGTAGCAGTTGTTTGTCCTGTACTAGGCCATAAATAAGTATATGTGGGAGTTCCACCAGATGGTGCTGCTGTAGCTGTTCCCGAACATTCGGAATAACAATCGGTTTCAGAGCTGACCATTGCTATTGTAATAAACGATGGTTCCGCTATGCTGAAGTCTTCGCTTAGATAACAGTTATTCGCATCTAAAATTGCTACAGAGAAATTACCATCACAAAGCCCAGACTGGTCTTCAGAAGTAGCATTAACACCAGGACCTGCCCAGAAATATGTATAAGGCGATGTGCCGCCAAAAACAATAATATTAATAGCACCGTCACAAACCCCGTTACATCCTAAATCTGTAACACTGGAAATCATATCCAGTGGATCAGGTTCATTAACTGTCACGCCTGCCGTTGCAATACAACCTGTATTTAAATCTGTAACAACTACATTATATGAGCCATCACACAGATTTGTCGCTGTCGAACTGGTTTGTATTGGAACAGAATTCCATGAATATTGGAATAGTCCTGTTCCACCTGTAACACTAACAGTAGCAGTTCCGTTACATGTACTACTACATGTAGGATTATCACTATCAACTATTATTGCAACCGGTCCATTGATATCACTTATAGAATATGCAACAATTTTTTGACATCCTTTATTATCAGTTATTGTAACAGTATAAGGACCTGCAGGAATATTAAAAATATCTTCAGATAATTGCGAACTGCTCCATTCAAAGCTGTATGGTTCAGATCCTCCTGAAACGGTTATATTAATTGAACCATCAGATTGATTACAATTAGACTGAGTAATAAATTCTGTAACATTAATAGGTAAGCCGTCAACAATTGTTGTATTTGCACTTATTGAACATGAATTGATATCAGTTACTGTAACAGAATATGTTCCTGCTCCCAAGCCAGTAGCTGTGTGACTTGTCTGTAGATTATTCCATATAAAGGTATATGGTGCCATACCACCAGAAATATTTGCAAATGCACTGCCGTTAGTTCCACCATAACAATCAATAGGAGGTGCTACTATATTCAGACTTAATCCGGCCGGTTGTCCAATAGTTACATTTCCTGTAGTCGTACAACCTACATTGTCTTCAATAGTTACCGTATAATTACCAGGGCCTAAATTAATTGCTGTTGGATTAGTTTGAGTAGGTGAAGTGCTCCAGGTATATTGATAAGGAGGTGTTCCACTCGACACAGAAACTGTAGCCCAGCCATCATTATCACCGTTACAACCTACATCTTCAAATGCTGAAATTATTGCTGTCGGACCGGGTGAATCTGTAATACTTATGCTACCTGTTTGTGAACAACCATTATCGTCTGTAACTGTTACAAGATATGGGTTTCCAGCTGAAGTTAAATTTGTATTTGTTTGACTGGCAGTATTGCCTCCAGACGACCATGACCAAAAATATGGTGAAGTACCACCGACTGGAGTTGCTGTTGCTGTGCCATTTGCCATACCGCAATTTGCAGGAGTGGTGGACATATTTAGCAACATTTGAGCAGGTTCATCAATATTATAAACCAAACTGGCAGTACATGAATTTGCATCAGTTACAACAACTGAATGAGCACCACCACACAGATTTAAATTCAAATTTGAATTTGGATTAGAACCGCTTGACCACGCATATGAATATGGCCCGGTACCATTAGTTACGCTTATTTGTGCTTCACCATCACAGTCTCCATTACATGTTACAGGAACAGTACTAACCAAATTTATGGCGATTGCTAATGGCTGTGTTAAAGTAATACCATGAGTTGCAGTGCATCCAAAATTGTCTGTAACCACTACAGTAATAGCGCCGGCGCTTAATCCACTTACATTACTTGTTGTTGATGGAGTTGTTTCATTAAAACTATTTGACCAATTATAAGTGTAATTCGCTGTTCCACCTGTAACGGTAGCAGTAGCAGAACCGTCAGAAACTCCTGCACACAGCAAATTGTTGCCGGTTACAACAACTGAAATAGCACCAACATCACCAATGAATCCACTACCTGAAGCAGTACAGTTATTAGAATCAGTAACTGTAACAGTCCATGTCCCAGTGGGAACTCCTATAGCAGTAACTCCGGTTTGTGGTGGTGCTGTATTCCAACTATAACTATTATACGTGCCTGTACCACCTGCAGCACTAGCTGAAATTTCACCATCTGATAAACCACAATGTGCATCTATAATATTAATGGTAGAAACAGTTAAAACCGGAGGTTCTGAGATATTTATATTATCAATAACCGAACAGCCTGCTTCTGTAACAGTAACAGTATGATTTCCTGCACATAGACCTGTTGCAGTAGCTATTAGCTGTCCGTTATCCCATTGATATGAGAATGGACCGGCACCAATAGGAGTGACCGTAGCTGAACCATTACAATTGCCATTACAATCAACATTATTATTAACAGCAGTTGATGTTGTAAAAGGTACTCCGGTATCGTTGACAACAACACTATTTACTGCAGTACAAGAATTTCCATCTGTCACAGTTACAGTATAGGTACCTGCAGGTACATTATTATTAACACTAGATCCTGTTGGTCCATTACTCCACTCATATGAGAGAGGAGGAGTATGTCCAGAAACAACTACGCTGGCTTGTCCATTTGATAAACCACAGTTAGCGTCAAGGTGTCCCATAGTCAGAACCATTGCAGGAGGATCTGTAATACTAAAACTCTCAACAGTAAAGCAGGCTGCATTTGAGCCATCGGCAACAGTTACCGTGTAATTTCCATCACATAATCCACCAGTAGTCTGATTATTTGGAGTTGATCCGGCAGAATAATTATAACTATATGTGACACAACCTACTGCGTTAACAGTTGCTTGTCCATTGCAGTCTCCTGCACAAGAAGGATTAGTCACCAATACATTAGCAGTAGGAATATTGCCTGCACCTGTAATTACTGTACTTGCAGTCCCTGTACATGAGTTAGCATCTGTAACAGTAACAGAATATCCGCCTGAACACAAGGTGCTAATTGTCTGCGAAGAACCTCCATTTGACCATGAATATGATGAATATGCAATAGTCGTAGAAGCAGAACCATCACAAAGACCACAGTTTTCCGGAATTGGAGTTATGGTCGGTGTTGGATTAGGATAAATTACAATAGTTTGACTTGAGGAATTTACACAAGAGCCAGCTGTTATTTGTAAAGTAACACTATAAGATCCAGAGCTACCCCAAGTAACCCCTGTAGGATTATGATCTGTTGAAGTTGCAGGTGTGCCTCCGGAAAATGTCCATAAGTATGTTTCTCCAGGTAGTGGAGTACCTGTATGTGTAAAATTAAATGAGTGACCTGTAAAGCACTGGTTACCGTTATATGTAAACGAAGGATCCGGTACGTCAGCAGCATTTAATATTGCTGAACCTGTTGCCGTACAATTATATGCATCTGAAACAGTAATGTTGTATGTACCTCCAGAAAGACCTGTAAAATTGTATGAGGCTACATCATTTTGAGTCGCAGCTCCAAGTGTTATGTCATATGGAGACTGTCCACCAGTTCCGGTAACCAATACTGCACCATTATTCCCCCCTCCTCCACAAGTTGGATGTGTTACATTTGTATTAAACCCAACTACAGTAGGTTGATTGATAACAACTGTCTCGATATATTCGCAAACCCCTATAGCATCCGTAATTCTAATTAAATAACTGCCCGCAGTTAAACTAGAAAGGGTAAAACTTGTCCCAACAATGGGTGTAGTAGCACCACCATTTACCGTATAAGAATAGGGGGCAGTCCCTCCAGAAATATTATTGACTAAAATACTACCAGTATTACCACCATTGCATGCGACATGAGTGGGTGCCGTTGTTGCAGTTATCCCGCTAATTGAAAAGTTAAGACAATTACCTCCAGAATTGTTGTTACATATATCTTGGACTGAATTTGGTAATACACATAATTGATAGCTACCATTTTGAGAAAGTTCATCTGCTAAGGTTAATGTCCATAAATCATCATAAAAAGTTCCACCATAAGTACCTCCAACACCAGCTTCACACACTGAACTAAATACATCAATTATACTATAGGTGCCACCTGGTCCTGTCAATACAAAATCTGAGGTTTGAGTTCCTGTACACCAAATTCTTTCAGAAAACTGAACTGTGATATTTGATGATCCACAAATAGGAGGATATACAATACTTGTCATCGATGGACCCGTGTTATCAACAATTGATGCTGTACCGCCGAAACTAATAGTATAACCATTTGTGGTTAATGAAAAATTGTTAACTAACACAACATAAGTTTGACCGGCCGTCACGGCTAAAGTTGAATTCCACGTACTGCATGAATTTGGTCCCTCACACGTATTACCTGCTCCACTTACACCAGTATTGCCAGTAGTTCCACAATAATTACATCTTACAGGGGGATATGAACTCCAGTTGGTCAAATTGTTACAAGTGGCTCCACCAGTCAATCTCCAAACAGCAAAATCGTAGTCGTCGGAACCTACTGGTGAAATTGTAAAGGTAACATTTCCAGTAGTTTGAGCAGTAAATGTGTACCACATACCATAATCTTCACCGGTAACTAAACAATTGGGGCAGTTATTAGCATTAACAGCAGTTCCAAAGAAAGCATTAAAATCTATGATATCGTAATAATTTCCCGTACTTGGATTTATGGATGGATGTGGATTACTTAAATTACACAATGGTAATCCTCCTAAACAGTCGGATGAAGTAGGTATAGGTAACCTGCGATATGCCAAAGTGCCTGCGGCAACTGAATTTGAAGAACAATTAAACTGATAAATCGCAATACGAAATGTCCCGGCTGATGGAGCAGTAAATGTTAATTCTGAACCAAGTCCACAGAAATCATCATTGTATGCTCCAGCAATTGGAGTGCCTAAATTATTATAAATTTCAATTTGAGTGTCGATACTTGTTGTACCTCCTTGCTGACAAAATGAAAAAATAAATGTTTCTCCAACGTAGGTAGCTACAAAAGTGTAATACCTGTATGTGTTTACAGCTAATGTTTGCCAGTTTTGTGCAGGAGAAATTGCGCCAGCACTCGTTGCTCCGCTACAAACAGCAAAAGCTTTGTTACCAAAGCCCACTAACATTATAAATATAATTGCAAAATGTAAGAATTTTCGCATGGGTTATAATTTTTAATTTACTAATTCATTTATTCTATCTCTTTAATCAACTTATTATATTCTTCTGGATTTTCATTTATCCATTTTTCTTTTTCAGTCCTGTAATTTTCGTCATCTTCGATTTTATTACCAGTTGATTTATACTCTGGAAAATTTGGAGCCTCTACTTTTATTCTTTCACTTTGTTGTGAATCTTTTTTAATTGGTGAAGTTGATTTATTTAATATTTTGCCATCCACTGAAACTGTGCTGAAGTCAAAATCAGTTCCGTAAACATTTAAAATTTTTCTTATATATTCAGGTGTGACGAACTCATTTATATTTAACTGATACCTGTGTTTACCTTCAATGCTGATAAAATGTCTTCCCCACGATATGTTATTATCTGCAAGTAAATCATCTAAAATTTCCTTTGCTTGGGTTTCATCAGTTATGCCGGCTACATGAAAATATACAGTAAAACCGTTATTTATAGGTTTAATGTGTGTAAACTCAAGTTTCCCATTTTGTGAATAAGCATTATTAATAAATAACCCTATAAAACAAACAAACAAAACTAAATTTTTCATATACTTTTAGTATTAATTTCTAATTAAATTTACTCTTCCTTTTTTTGTTTGGACATT
>Ga0116143_10003211_pt1 | contig 16705 bp, 25 predicted proteins | sample AD_UKC034_MetaG_FD_89745 | JGI IMG/M metagenome (GOLD analysis project Ga0116143, IMG submission 89745) | Active sludge microbial communities of municipal wastewater-treating anaerobic digesters from USA - AD_UKC034_MetaG | ecosystem: Engineered > Bioreactor > Anaerobic > Digestate | place: USA...
AAAATCTACCCCCAACTCTTATTTGCTCAATTACGTCTGCGGGCTGACCAGATTTAATGTATCTGTTTACTATTCTCATTTTATTCCCCTGTTTATATCTACAACAGATGCTTCTTTCCAATCAAATTTTTCAGGATCAAAATTTTCCATGTTATCCTGCCACCAATAAAGAGAATTTTCAACAGTACCGTTGAGCCGGCTGAATCCGGAATAAACAGTCATGCCCGCACCTATATCGCTCAGGTTATCTATCTGCTTTATACAACCCGGTACAAATGCAAAGCATCTCAGATCTGGCTGCATCCTGATAAATGAGTAATCAATGCCAATACTGGTCGGCTTTTCTTTTTCGAGCATATCCAGTATCATGGGTATGTGTCGATAGTTTACGACGTAGGCGTGTGTTGAGAAGGCGCCAAAGGTTCTGAACATTCTGGGGTCGATGGTCCTTTCTGCGTCTCTTCCAAATCCTCGCCCCGGCAATAATGGGTTTCTTCCGGTGTACCAATAGGGCGGCCCAACATGGAACGTCGCCCCGAGCCAGATGACATCAAACTCCGACTCATTTTGGTTAATAAAGTTTTCAATATATTCAAAGCGTTTTTGTATATCACTGCAAATTTCTAAATCGTCCTCCATCACAAATGCACTCTTGCCTTGGTCATAGGCTTTTTTCATTACCTGCATCTGAGACTCATAACATCCAACAGCTCCGGGTGTCCGGCGCAGCATTGTGCCATAAACTATCGGGTCCCAAATAAAGTCTGAGGTTTTTATGGCCTCAAATCTTTCTGCATGGATGCCAGCCTTTATCAACTGGTCCTGCATGTGGGTCAATCTGTCTTTTCGGTGAGCAAGATTGACAAAACTTGCGTAACAATCATTAAACCTAAACATTGCATTAATATTTCAATTTGGCCTGCCAATTCTTTCGTATCTCAAACACGCCATAATTTTTTTCCGTTTCAAATATTTTTAAGGACATAAAACTACCTACCTCTGTTGTGTTCACCATTGTCATAGGCACCAATTCGGAAATGGCACGTCTGATGTCTTCGTACAGGTGATAGTCGTGCCCGCTGAGATATCCGTTATCCTTAATTTTTAACCACCACAATAACAACTCTGCTTTAGTCTGTTTGTATTCATGGCTGCTGTCCAAAAAAACAAAATCAAAAAAGTTATCATTAAACGAAGCCGCTGCATCAAGACTGCTAACTGGCAGTAGCGTTATCTTATCAGCAAATGGAAGCGTAGAAATATTTTTTACCACTTCGGTTATCTGCTTTGCTCCGCCATAATCCATGTTGTCGATAAAATAAAACTCAAAGTCCTTACCAAGCTCATGTAGTTTTTCCGCAAGGTATATTGCCGACTTTCCGTTAGCTACTCCTACTTCTGCAATCCTGCAGACAGGCGGCAACTTCTCAGCAACAGCATCATAATAGCTGCTGAAGTCAAACATATCTCCTTGTACTTGCTCCCAAATCATTAATAAAAAATTTCAATAAAGTGCTCCCGATATAAATCATCTACCTTGTATGGATTCCCTGGCCCAAACCAATTAATCCTTGAAGGGATTATACAAACCTTGTGTTTGTTCTGATTGAGTTCCGCTGCCCACCAGCTCATGGTGCTGTTCGAAATAATTTGATGTTCACAGCAGCTCATATCAATCAAATCTTCCATCTCGTTCTTGCCAACAGAGTATTCAAATTCACAATCTGGAAATAAAATATTAACCCCACATCCAATACACCAGGCTATATCATCACTGAAAAATTTGAACCTTTTAATCCCTTTTTTGCTAACCATTATCTCAATGCCCTGCCTCAAATATTCAACAGTAACAACCGGGTGCTTAGTTGGGTACAGAAGATAATCACCCCGTCTTACGTGAATCCCGCAAACACCTTTGTTCATTTCCCAGCGAAACCCAAAAGTCTTCAGCACCTTGTCACGGCAAAAATCATAGTATTTGTAACTCTGCCAATATCCGTTCAAAACTATTTGCTTTCCTTTCCACTCTTCTAAAAACGGGATCTCCTGATAATGCCTTTCGTGATTCCAGATCTCATTTAGCAACACATCTTCTTTTCCTTCTATCCAATTCGGGTTGTAAAGATTCGCAAAATGAACCGGGTTCCAGACGGGATCATTTGTTTTTCTCGGTATAGAAAATTCAATCCCGTTTTTTTCAGCATAGCCAATAACCGCTGCGTATTGAAACAGTTCATTGCCAAGTCTGCCAAATCTTCTCGTTGAAACCATTAAGCGCCTTTTATTCTTGAATTAATCCATTCGTATGTTTCTTTCAACCCGTCATAAAGTTTCATCGTTGGCCTCCATCCAAGTTTTTCAAAAATCAACAAATTATCTGAGTTTCTTCCCCTTACCCCCTGCGGACCGTAAATATGAGATATATCAAGTTTTTTACCAGCGATCCGCATAACGGTTTTGGCGAGATCGTTTATGCTGACCATCTCACTGCTGCCGATATTGACAGGTCCAATAAAATCGCTTGCCATTAATCGTCTTGTTGCCTCAATACACTCTGAGATATACAAAAAACTTCTGGTTTGATAACCGTCTCCCCATATTTCTATCCTTGAATCATTTTCGGCAACCTTTCTGCATATAGCAGCCGGCGCTTTTTCACGACCTCCTGTATAAGTTCCCTCCGGGCCAAAAATATTGTGATACCTGGCAATTCTAACATTTAATCCATGGTTTCTGTGATAAGTCAGGTAAAGCCTTTCGCTGAATATTTTTTCATAACCGTATTCGCTATCGGGATTAGCTGGGTAGGCGTCCGTCTCTTTTAAACCAGGATTTTCAATTTGCTGTTGAATGTGTTGAGGATAAATACACGCAGAAGAAGAGTAAAATAATTTTTTAATGTTTGATTTAGTTGCCGAATGAGCCACATTCAAATTTATCATGGCAGAGTTGTGCATGATGGCAGAGTCGTTTTCACCGGTGAAAATAAATCCGGCGCCTCCCATATCTGCAGCGAACTGATAAACTTCATCAAATGAATTATCCTTGTCCTCTAATTGCCTTTGATTTGGAGCAAACATGACGTTTGATACATTTCCGGGATTTCTAAGATCCAGAAGTAAAAATTCATCAGCCTGGCTAACACAAAATTCTGGAAGTTTTAAATCAACTCCACGAACCCAATATCCTTCGAGCTTTAATCTTTTTACCATGTGATTTCCGATAAAACCACCAGCCCCTAATACAAGCGCCGTTTTCATTGTAGCGATTTTAGCTTTTCAATAATTGTTTGATACAAGTCCCCGGTAAGATGTACGTTCTGCTGATAATGACTCCCGGAATGAACACGATGAAAATATTCAAGACCTGGCACAACGAACATTTTGTTCCCCGCCGCAAACCAGTTATAGTTTTGAAGTATTGAATCCGCTGTATGAGGCTTGATATCGGCTTGCCAAACTTTCATGTATTCGTTTTTATTTACGAAGTAATTCATGCAGTTCAGCATAGTGTCTCCCATTTTTTGCTCAAGCAACCAGGCTACATTTGACTTATCAATCTTCATGCCGGCAAGATGCCGGTAATCAAATTGCGGTTTAGCAAAAGATGGCATGTAGCAGATCTTATCAATCCAGTCAAGTCGAAATATTGAATCAATGTATGATTTGTCGATCACATTGTCTGAATCTAAAATAACACACCAGTCGTTGGAGCACCAGGAAAGAGCCGCGTACTTGTTTTCGTAACAATCCCGGTTATTTGCGTTTCGATAAAGTTTTACTTTTTGAAACTTCAGGGCTATCTCACGGATCTTTTCAAATGTTTCATTTGAGCTGGCGTCGTCAACGATAACGACTTCATCAACTCTATCATCGTCATGAACCTGAGAAAATGACTCAAATAGCATTTGAACTCTCTCATAGGTTGGTATGGCTATTGATATTTTTGATATTTTACGCATGAACAGGTTCTATTACTTTTAGCATTTCCTCTATTCTGTTTTTCCATGTATGGTTTTCACGAACATAGTTGCTGCCTATTCTTGCAATCTCATTTCTTTCCTGTTCGTTACTTAAATATTTTTTAATCAGGTCAATCATTTCGTCAAAATTTTCAAACCAATCAAGATGAACGCCACGTTCAAATATTTTTTCAATACCCGGAAAATGTTGTGTCAGGCAAAAGGCGCCGGCAGCCATTATTCTCCACAACCGGTCGCTTGTGTAACCATGAAGATAGAAATTATTTTGATTGATACAAATTTTTGAAAAATTGTACACATTTGACTCTTGTTCAGGCCGGATCAATCCCCCCCTTTTACCCAAACCGTATGGCATAAAGTTCCATCCAGATCCGCTAATAATTTCTATCATTTCCTGTCGATACCCGTCCATAGGAAAGTCAAGGTTTGTGTTATCATACCTGTTTCCAACAAAAGCAATATCGAGGGCATAAAGGTTTCTTTTTACTGAGGGTCTGAATAAATCCATGTCGCAGCTTGAATGTATAGCTGATACATTTTTTATTCCCTGCTGATGACAATTTAAAACATCCCGATCACATGCAAAAAAAGTGTGCCCCACTATTTTCGCCACTTCATGCAACCATAGTTGTTTTTCTGGCTGCCTGACATCAAAGGTGTAGTTTATTACAAAACCATGTTTTGATAACTGCTCCCAGGTATCCAATTCAAAGATCTCTGGGTTTTGTATGTGGGCAAAAATTATATCTGGAGATGTTTGTGAAGAAAGGTCAACAACTTGTTGACGAAGTTTTTCAGTTCCATATTCAAACCTGTACGGCTGCCAGTTAAAGCCGATATAATCAAACCCCAGCTCACGAAAACCTTTCTCAATAGCATCTGACCTGTAACCAGGAAGAGAATCAATTCGTAGATGAAGTACTTTCATTTAGCTTGCTGAGTTTTGATTTATAGTTAGGTTTTTTAAATCCATTCTCTTTCGCCCATTTACTATGTGATTCGATATAGTTGTTACAGGCGTTGCACGAAGGTAGCATTTTTGATTCATCCAAAAAATCATCTCCAACCCGGCCCTCGACATGGTGAACCCCCTGAGTAAACTTTGTACATTCTGGCGACTTTATCACACATCTTGGAAACTTCTTCCTGAATTCCTGCGACAGCGGTTGATATATTTTATTTTCCTCTACCCGCTTATCCGAAATCTTTTTTACAGGTGTTTTCCTGAGTATGTATTTTTTCTTTTTCTTTACCGGAACAATCCCGGTTATTTTTTGCTGAAGTCGTTCTTGTGTATATCTATTTCCTTCTGTCATCACCTGGAAATTTTATAAAATTAAAAATCTGCCTCATCCTTGAAATTACTCTCTCTCCGTAATAATCACGCAACTGTTCTGCTGTTAGGTTTGATGTAGCGTGTAATAACACGCCGGTATAACCAGCATTATACCGCTCTTCTATTAGATCACCGATGACATTTGATTTATTGCCAAAACTATTTTTCACTTCTTCCGCTCCAAAATCATCAATACACAATCCGGCGATAGGCTGGTATAATGTAGCTGGGTCATTGATTAAAAGTTTCCATGGTACAGTGTATTCTTCCGGGATATTCTTTTGAGCAAGGTATTCTTTTGATATTTGTTTTGCACTTCGCATAAAATAAACCTGCCTTGTATTTTTTGCAAACAGTTTCATCATATCTGTTTTACCAGTTCCACAGTTCCCAACAAGCATAATTCCTTTTTTTATCGAAGGATTTTTAACTTCAAGTCTTTCATCTTTTCTTTTTATTAGATCACACTGTTTTAAAAAACCATCTTCATCTCCTATGAAGTAGTAACTGAGAAGGTTAAAAAACATTTCATTGTTTTCATCGACACAAAATTCGTATTTAAAAATATCCTTTGCTCTTGCAATCATAAATGTTTTTATCGCATTAAAGTCAAGCCGCTGGGATGCAAATTTTCTATTTGCTAATTCTTTCTCCCGCAACTTTTGTTGTTTTATAATTTCTTCTTTTTTTATTTTTCCCCAAAGCAAACAGTCTATCATTTCTTCATCGGTTAATTCGATATGGCTATAAGTTGCCAAAATCTCCGATTTGCTTATTTGTAATGATTGGAGTTTTTTTAACTCCTCTTGAATTGTAGTTTCCATTTTGTTTTAATTTAATCTTGTTTACAAATTCCTGCAAATTATTTGCTATTGACTTTAATGGCTTAACAGACCAAAACTGATCTGATTTTATTTCTTTCATTATCGTTCTCCAGGATGATATCGCAGCGTCCTCAGTAAATTCTTTGTTGGCAAGAACGAATTGTTGTTTTAAAAAAGCTGCTATTATTTCAGATGCCTCCCTGTCTTTATCCGGAACAACTGTGTATTCTTTAAATTCAAAATAAAACCACTCCCTTATTTTTTTTGCAATCTGTGGATTGTAGCTTGATGAAAGTATATCAAATTTATATCTGTTCATCATCGCTACTAAAAAATTTTTTCTAACAAGGGAATGATTATAGCTCTTTTCTAAAAACGATTCGAAACTTTTTTTCATTTCTTCTTCTGTCCATTCAAACCCTTTTCCTTCGCTTATCTGTCGAAGTGTTTGAAGTAAAAGTTTTAGCGACCTAAACTCCATCCCTCTTTTTGGTCCCTTCCAGTCCGGCGCCAGCGCATAGCCTTCATTATCTTTGAAATGATGTTTATGAAAACTTGTGTACAAGTCTATTGCTTTTGCAAAATATTTTTCCGGCGCATCTTTTTCTTTTTTTTCTGAAGAAATTTTTTTGCCGAAACCTTTCTTTTTTTCATCAACTTTTTTTTTCATAAAAAATCAATTTTATTCCAAAACCGCAAAACTTGTTTTTGCTACTTTGATCTATATACTTTAATACTCTCTATGCTATCCTATCCTATGCTATCCTATACTATCCTATACTATCCTATACTATGTGGCATTATCGCTCCGGAAACCCAGATTTCCGTGCGGAAACAATAGTTTCCGGAGCGGAAACCCCCTGTTTCCGGATGGTTTCCGGAGCGGAAACCCATGTTTCCGGAGCGGAATGAAAACAGGATTTTGCTACTATGTATTACATAATACCTCATTTTTTAGGTTTTTTTGGGTTTTTGGGAACATCGTTTCTTTTTACAAAAACATGGCCATGACGGGCTATTAAATTTTCAATCCAGATACACTTATGGCGCCTCCATGTCTCGGAATCTATGTTGCCATTTTTTATCAAAAAAGCAATTATTTCAAGCCCCTTTTCTTTCTTAACAAATAGCTCTGATTCAAAAATATCTTCAGCTTCGAGGGGGTCTGATAGATCAATTAAATAATCGGTAGTCCGTGCGGAAAGTCTTAATAATTCCCACCAAAATAAACGGCCTTCTGTCCCAAACTTCCTTGTAAGCCTTTTTAGTGTTGTTTTATCGACAGTATCTATTTGAATAAAGTCGAGTGTTTTAGCCGCAGGTCTTGACATGCGAAAAAATTGATAAGTTAATTAATATTACTTAGGAAGTTTGAAAGAAGTGTTAAGTGCCTGGTTTATTTTTTCCAAACGATCTTCATCGAAATATTGAATTTTATGAACTAATATTCCATAAAGAGTAGAATATGGAATATTGGTTTTTTTTGATAACCAGGAAACACTCCTCTCCTGATTATCTAACTCCTTCTTTACATCAATACGAATGTCTTTACTTGCCATAAAAATATATTTTATAAGCAAAGTAAGATAAAATTATTTAAAAAAAATTATTTAAAAAAAAATGTCTAAAAATAATTAACGGAACAAAAAAAGTTATACATTAGCCGAAAATATACACTATGACAGTCAAAAAAATCCTTTTGTTAAGCAGTTTGGTAATTTTCATTTCTTGCTCCGATAAGCCGAGTTCTAAGTTTAAGCACTCAGGCCCGGATACCATCAGAACGCTGGTATTGTATAAGTACAAACCTACTGAGATCAGGTATGATATCTTTTTCAGAGTATCCAAAGATTCGTTCATGTTTTCATTGGTAGACTCTAATACATTTAAAAAAAGTTGGACAAGGGCAAAGGAGTATTATATGCCGGCACTTGACACGATAAAAGATGCAAGCGGCGCCCCAATACTGGACAGCCTGAACAGGCCCAGAATAAGGACAGAGTATTTTTTAATAAACTCTGTCGCTATAATAAAAGACCTGGACATTAATATTGATTCTGTGATAAAATCAAATAAAAAGTAGTAATTGTCGTATGGCTAAAAAAGTAAAACCTGTTATTGTCGGTATCCCATGGTCGCTTTCTTCAATATGGAATGAAAGGCTGGATGATCAGCCAGAGCGACCACTTCTGCCACGCAACTATATATACGCTTCTGAGCTTGGTAAGTCATTTTGCGACAGATATCTTGCGATGAATGCTGTACCGTATAGTAATCCACCGAACAAAAGAAGTCGAAGGAAATTTGTAGCTGGTGACGCATGGGAATGGATTGTCGGCCTTGTGCTGATGTCCTCAAACATGCTTCAAAGCAAACAGATAAAAGTAGATACACAAATCAAAGGTCTGCTTGCTGTACATGGCCGTCTTGATTTTATAGCCGGTGGAAAGTTTGATTACGACAACGCTATGAAACAACTGGAGATAGTAAATAATGCACTTTCTCTTTTAAATATGTCAGTGCCTCCATTTTTTTTATCTGCTGCCGAAAAGTTTATTCATAAATATAAGGGGAAGGTGTTGGAGGAAGTTATTTATGAGTGCAAAACAGTTTCTACGTTTATGATGGAGAAAATACAAAAAACAAATTCTCCAATGCCGCACCATAAACTGCAAAACTATCATTATACAAAAGGAAATAATGCCGGCATATTGACCGGAAAGGTGGGGTATGTCTGTAAGGATGATTGTATAATGGAAGAGTTTATTGTAGCCGATGATAAGGAGACTAAGAAATCCTATGTGTCTGATATCAAGAAAATGACCGACTACTATAATGCAGGGTTTGATAAGAAAAACCCGCTTCGGTTTATGCCGCCGAAAGAAGATCTTATTGTTTTTGAAGAAGGTGTATGGAGATTTTCAAAGAACTGGAAAGTAGAGTACTCAAATTATCTTCAACTGATATATGGGTACGAAACTCCAGAGAAGTATAGAAATGCCTGGCAGTATAAAGCAACATCCTGGTCAAGAGTTTTTAAGCGGGCTGTTTTGGAGGGAGCTTCAGTGGAGAGGCAAGGAAAAGATCCGTTGATCATGAGACTGACTCCGGATAATATAAAGAAAATCGAGGAGGCTAAAGAATTGTTTCCTAATTGGGACAGACTGGTGGCTAAAGCCAAAGCTGCTGGAGCGTTTCAGGATAATATAAACGAGGAGGAGGAAGAATGAAAACAACCTACTACTTGGTTATACACGAAAACAACAGGCCAAAGGGAGTTTCTACGGCATTGAAAAGTATTTTATCCAAAGAGTCTGCAGCCGTTGTGTTACAAGATGGTAATCCTGTTATTACCAGAAAGGAAGATGGCCTTACTTATAGGGTGACAAGTAAAAAATATTTTGAGTATGATGGCGCAGACGGCGTAAAGATATTGTTCATTATTTGTGATGCGGATAAGGTAAAGAAATAGTACCATGAAAGGACTTGGACATCTTGAGCAGATAAGTATGTTTGATCTAAACAGGGGTAAAGAGCTTGCTGCTGTTGGATTAGATATGGCGGTTGAGAATGCTGAAAAAAAAGAAAAAGGATGGTCAACCCGGTGCTGGCAACTATTTCTTTATTGGTTGCGTAGAAAAAAACACAATGATGAATTCATGATTGAGGACTTTAGGAAGTATCTCATGGATTATGACTTAATTGAAGATCCGCCAAGTCTTCGGGCATACGGTTTTATTTCTGTAAAAGCAAAGAAAGCCGGATTCATTCAATTTGTAAGAACAGAGAAAGTAAAAAATACAAAAGCTCACGCAGCAAATGCAAGTGTTTGGAGAAGAGTTTATTTTGGTAAAGTTTAACTATTAAATAAAAAAATATGTCAACAGAAAAACTTGAATTAGTACGCTTTGAAGCTGAGAGCTTCATGGGTATAGACAAAACAGATAAAGTCGTTATAGATTTTACACGGATGCGAAAAAACCGGTTTGTAGAACTGGCCGGGGACCAGGGACAAGGTAAGACCTCAACGCTGTTGGGCTTGATGTATGCCATGTGCGGCAATGTGCCGCTGGAGAAGAAAAGGTTAATGAATTCCATTGACAAAGACATCAGCGAAGAGCTGGAGTTTGTCTACAATGAAGAGAAGTATAAGATTGATGTTTCATCTTCCCGGATAAGCCTGAAAAAAGAATTAAAGAATGGTAAGTGGACTGTGCAGCCATCGCCGGTGGAAATGATTAAAGAAATATTTGGGCCAGTAGGTATGTTCCCTACTCATGTAAAGGAAATGGATGGCCGGAAGCAAATAAAGTTTTTCCAGGAAATGTTTGGCGGCGGCGATGATGCCAGCAAAAAAATGAAGAAGCTGGAAGAAGAAATCGAAACAGTATTTGCGGATCGCCGGGATATTAACCGGGACATCAAAACTATTTCATCTGCATTGGAGATAGAGCCGCTGTACCAAAACAGGGAGCAGAGCGAGGCCAGGTTTGCCAAAACAATATCGGCAGAGAAAGAAAAGAAGGCATTTGATGAATTGTCAAAGAAGAAGGCCGACTTTGATAAGTATAAGTCTACCCTTGATATGCTGGAAATAGATCATAAGGCTGCGGTTGAAAAAGTAGAAGAACTGGAGCGCCTATTGCTGGAGGCCAAAGAGTATGAAAAAGAAGTAAGCGGAAGGGTTGACAAAGGAGAGAAATGGGTAAAGGAAAACGAAAGCATTGTAGCTGAGTTTGAAAAAGCCAATAACGAATGGCTTAACTTATCCAAAACGCTTTCTGAGCAGGAGAAGTGGAAAGAAATATTGAAGCGGGAAAGGTTGCTTATAGAAAAGCAGGATGCTTCAGTTACTAAAACCGGAGAGCTTGACGACCTGCGTGAAAAGATGCTAAAAGAAGTTAAGAAATGTCTCCCGGCTGTTGAAGGGCTTACTATAAAAGTGGCTACTGGCCTTGATAAAGAGGATAAGCAGGAAGGGGTATTTTATACGGTGCCTGGAAAAGAAAACGAGCAGGGAATTCATGAACTCTCTGAAAGCGAATACGCTGATATGTGGTGTAAGATATGGGAGGTAACCGAAGTGCCCATAGTAGTGATTGAAAACATCAGCAGCTTTGGAAGTTCATTTATTAAGACCCTAAACCAGTTTGTAAAGAACGGCGGCACTGTGTTCTACTCAAAGATGGACCGCAAAGTGAAGGAGCTTCAGGTGGAGTTTAAGAGCAAGATAGAATAATAGGTATTGTTAATCTTTAAATATAATATCATGCCGGTAAAAAACAAAACAGCGCAACGTCAAAAACTTGTTCGTCTTTGGAGGTTGCCAGATGCGTCCAGGTTTAAATTTCCGAAAGGCAAAGCGATTTGGCAGATTCAGCGTAAGGAAAAAGGAAAAGTGTTGGCCACCGCAGAGAAATCTTCTGTAACAAGATGGTGGGGAAAGGATACGCAGGTGATAAAGCTATTGTAACGAAAAGGCCCAAAGAAGCTCCTGGGGGCGGTATGAAGTGCGGGAGCGGACGCTGTGGGATTAAGATTGGATTGACGTAATTAATAAATCACAGCGATCTGGGTGCGTAGCTCAGCGGCTAGAGTGTGGGTTATCCCAAGGGTCACAGGTTCGAGTCCTGTCGCATCCACTAATAAATAAAACCATTATTATGAATACACACCAGTTACCGTTAGGAAGGAATAAATTGGGTGATAGTCGGTGGCGAAAGCGGCCATGGCAGAAGGCCATTCGATCCAGACTGGGCCAGATCCATCCGGGATGAGTGTAAGGCTGCCGGCGTTCCATTTTTTATGAAACAAATTGATAAGGTACAGCCAATTCCTGAAGACTTAATGATAAGGCAATTTTTTATATGAGCAAAAAACTAACAACCTTCCAAATTTTAAGGAACAAGTTTCCTGCCAATGAGTATGTTCTTATTCAAGAAGTAAGCGATGCTTCTGGATTTTCCAGGAGCCGGTCATTAGATTATATGCTTATTAATTTATGGCAAAGCAGAGGACTTGCTGTAACAGGTATTGAGCAGAAAAGCCATAGAAGCGATTGGCTTAACGAATTAAAAAATCCTAAGAAGCAAGAAAATCATTATAAGCATTGCGACTACTTTTATTTGCTAACAACAAATGAAAAAGTGGCTTCTCTGGACGAAATACCCATAACCTGGGGGTGGTATCATATAAACTCCAGCGGGATCTTAAAAACATTGAAGCCGGCGCCAAAACTTACTCCAGAGCCAATAGGTAGGTCAATGATGTGCGCCATGCTTAAAAGAGCGGCCAGCAAAGAAAACTATGTCCTGTTAGATGAAATCGAAGAAAGGATTGAGCAGAGAGCGGAAATGATTTATCAATCCAAAAAAAGAGAGTTTGAGCAAAAAAAGGATTTGCTTAAAATATTACAAGAACAAGTGGCGGCTTTTGAAAAAGAATCAGGAATAAGTATTTTAAACGGATGGGGATGGGTTAAACATTCAGAAAAAGTAGGGAGGGCTGTAAAGTTCTTAATTGACTATGGGTTTGATAATTATGAAGAAAGAGTAAAAAAAATTGAAGATCATGCAAAAAGGCTATGGGAAAATATTTCATCAGCAATTAAAGAGTTAAAAAATGAACCTTAAAAACTACACATCAACCACCCCTGTAAGCAGCAGCATGGGTAAAATAGAAAAGGCTCTTGTGTCTGCTGGAGCTACCGATATCAGCAAGACATACGAGGACGGGATCTGCGTTGCGATAAAATTCAGGATGCTGGTAAATAGCCATCCATTATTTTTCATGCTGCCGGCAAAAGTGGAGGCGTGTTTTGATGTGATGTGGAAAGAGGTAAAGCGGCCCCGGCCAAACACTAAGCAGCTTATTCGTGACCAGGCAGAGCGGACTGCATGGAAGATTGTGTGTGACTGGGTAGAGGTACAGCTCTCAATGATTATGCTGGAGCAGGCCGAATCCCTGGAAGTTTTTTTGCCTTATGTTTATAATCCGCAGACTGAACAAACCTTTTATGCCGAATTAAAGAATAAAGGGTTTAAAGCTCTTTTGCCACCTTCTAAATAAACGATTAATCAAATTTTAAAATACGAAGAAATGGATAGCAATAACAATTTCCGGAAATCTGCTGAAGAACTTTGGTCGCTATTGGATGATATTGATACATTGGGTGATGCGGTTAAGCCAAACGATTACAATGGGTTTGTAAGGTATTGGGAGGCTGTTCACAGGGTATTGCGTAAAAGGTTTAGACACTTTCAAAGTGATGGGTATAAACTATACACAGAAGAAGAATGGAAGGTTTATCAACAAGAAAAAAGCCAGATGCTTCCTTATACTGATGCGTTTTCACGCCGCCAAATATAATTCAAAGACAAACCATAACGGCTCTGGTCAAACCGTAAATATTATGAACAACAGAGAACATCCTCAATTTGACAAGGCTTATTCAATAGCCATGGTATGCCATGAAGCTAATAAAGCCTGGTGTTTTGTAAATGCAGATGGATCGCAAAAAACATGGATAGAAGCAGAAGAATGGCAAAGGGAAAGTGCAATAAATGGAGTATTATTCAGGATTGATAACCCTGATGCTGCCCATGATGCTCAACACAACGCATGGATGAAAGACAAGATTGATGCAGGATGGGTGTACGGAGAATTAAAAGATGCTGATGCTAAAACACATCCTTGCATTGTACCATTTGAACAGTTGTCGGAATTTCAGCAAAAGAAAGATGTTTTGTTCTGTGCGATTGTGGATGCTTTAAAGTAAACGATTGATGGTTGTTAAACACCGGCCCGTTGTTTATATATCCTGGGCCTTTTAAAATAATGGATAAAATAATACTTCCAATAACGCCACAAACATGGGTCCGCATCCGTTCAGGTAAGGGCGGGGACCATGTATTGTTCAATATCCCAGAAGTATGCACCCGAGGAGAGAACGGTGGCTGCTGCGATGAGTACTTCCAAACCGGTTACTGCAGCCATACGCTTTCAAAGCATAGCAGAGCCAGGAAACGGCGCCTGGAGAAGTACAATAAATACCGCCTGGATCTCTTCGACCTGGCAAAAAAAGCCGGTTTTCAGTTGCCGACATGCGGATGGAGCCTGTATTTTTACATACCGATGCCGGTGCGGTGGACGAAGACAAAAAAGAAGGATCTGCATGGCCAGCTTCACTTGGGAAAGCCGGATGAATCAAATCTTTTGAAGGCTTTTGAGGATGCGCTGTCAATTATGGACGAGCAAGTGGCTCAGATGTCCGGATTGGGCAAGTTTTGGGTAAACCAGCCACAGGGATACATTGAAATATTGCTCAACCAGCCGGTTTATAATCCATTTGGGGTGGATTTGCAGGCTTCGACGCTAAAAGTGGATATGGAAGACATAGAAACCCGTAGGGAGAGGAAGCGGCAGAGGAAGGAAGAACTTAAAGCTGAGAAAAAGAAGGCTGAAAAGAAGCCAGAAAAGCCGGAAAACAAGTTTAGGAAACACAGAAAATCTGATAAGCTGAGATGATACAAGCAGTGAAGCGTGACGGATCAGTTATCCAGGTAGGCGATGATGTCCGCTGCCTGTTGTATAAAAAGCTCCTGCAGGAAGAATTCGTTGTGGAGTCCATTACAGAGAACCCAGGCGGCTGCGAATCCGGCTTTATGGTTGTGGTCCACCTGAAGTCAGATCCGTCAAAAAAGATAGTTGGATATAAAAAGGAGGGTAGAAATTTTATTGATGGCATTGATGCAAACTGGTTTGAAAAGATTTCTTAATGGAAGCGTTCCTGGTAGATGCGTAACATAAATATTACACATTATGCGGTACTTAACTGAAAAAGAAAAATCTTGGTCTGATAAAAAGCTGGAAAGAAAGGTTTTCGTCTTTGATGGCAGCGAAGCACATAAAAGATTTTTCAAAAATAAGATAGTGCAATTTTTGCAAGGAGAACAAAGGCAAACTTTTTCCCAATATATGTGGGAGGCAATTTGGGAATGTAATGATTGTGGGAAGTATTCTATGTACTTATATTTTAATGAGCATGTTCAAAAATTGTACATAGACAAATACTTCTATGAATGGATGACACGAATGATTGAAAAGATTAATGTTGAATTGGAAAAAGTTTCCTTTTTAAATCATTACTGGTTTTTCTATATTTGCAAAAGCTCTTTCCGATAAAGACCTGTATTTATGATCTGTTTGGACACGGGTTCGCCCCCGTCACCTCCACCAGTCTCATGCTGTTTATAGGCCGGCTTGGTGCCGGTGGGGGTGTTTATGTATTGACAGCAGTAATTATATCTCCAGGAGGAAATTGCCAACAATAAACGGCGCAAAAGTCGTAAAAATGGGTCAGCCCGTTGCTCAGCGAGCAGCCGCCTGATTCTCAAAGCCACCTCTAACCAGGTGGTTTTGCTTTTTATGGGCCTAAATTTTGATTTTTGAGATATTGCATATAATTTTGAATCTCTCCATAACAGGTTTTACTTAGTAGCAATTAGCAATCAGAAATCCTCTGTTTCCACAGGGGATTTTTTTTCTTACCATCTTATATTTCTACTCTTGGATTTCCTATCTTTATACAGCCGTGACCACATGGCCGGCATAATCTAAAAAATATTAAAAATGAAAGGAAGAATCACCATCGAAGTAGACTTCGATAACAACAATGAGCCAGTAATTCAGGCAATCGTATCCAAAAACTCAGATGACGTCCGGGACCGTCTATTGTCATTTTTCTTTGAACGATTAAGCCTCAGTTCATTGCTATCTGCAAAATGCCTGAGTGGAATAACGCAAGATCCAGGGTTTTCAACCTGGAAGATACAAATCATAAAAGAAGAGGAAGTGTTGGATAAGTTTGAAGAGTATCATCGAGTTTTATTGAGGGTAAACGGAGAAACAGAAGACGAAATACTGAGACAGGAAGTAGTGGAAAAGTATCTAAAAGAATTCCTGAAAGATGCCAAAGATCCTCTTCTCACCCAGTTAGCCGGCAGCATAAGAGGCTTTTACCAATATCTAAACGAAAAAGGGTTTATACTGCCAAAATGGAGACATCTCAATTACATTAGCCACCTCCGGCCATAATATACAAGTAACTCCAAAAAATCGGCTGCAGTCAATAAGCATATTTTAATATGTCTATTTGCTGCAGCTTTTCAATTATACTCCCACACCACCGGCTACATCTCTCCACCAGCGGTCAATACCAGTGATAAGCGATTTGCCCCCACCACTTAACATAATCTTGCAGCAGTTCGGCGGCAATAGTTACTATCCTCATACCATCCAAATAAATAGTAAGAACGGTAACCAGGCTGGATGAACGGTAGCATATCAGGATCAGCGGTAAATAAGGTATTGGTTATTTCGGTAAAATCTTAGCTTTTTAGTTCAAACTCAAAGCCCGCAGCGACCACGCAGCAGAGATCCGCTACGCCCCGTGCCAGGCCCAGTTGCCGGTATCGCATGGTTTTGATCAACGGCGCCCGGTTGATTGATGTTGCATCGAATCGAAGAAATAGTGCATGTAGCACAACGATGTGAGTATGTAAA
>Ga0116143_10003220_pt1 | contig 16667 bp, 11 predicted proteins | sample AD_UKC034_MetaG_FD_89745 | JGI IMG/M metagenome (GOLD analysis project Ga0116143, IMG submission 89745) | Active sludge microbial communities of municipal wastewater-treating anaerobic digesters from USA - AD_UKC034_MetaG | ecosystem: Engineered > Bioreactor > Anaerobic > Digestate | place: USA...
ATAGCTACATTCATCCGGCGGTAGTCTTTCAAAAAGCCAATATCACCATCGTCATTGCTCCGGACAAGTGATAGAATAATATTTTCTTTTTCTTGTCCCTGGAAACTGTCGATAGTGCTGGCACGAATTTGTTTGGGCAACACTTCTTTTGCAGCAGCCACCTGACCGGAGTAAGGAGAAATAAAAGCTGTGGATGCCGGTTCTAACAATTCTCTTTCCAGTAGTTGAAGTACAATATTCAATTCTCCTTCATTTTGCAAGCTCACTCCATCAGGGCCATGCTTTTCGTTATAACCAGAGCCGGCTGTATCAATAAAACTGATATGAGTGCCGGTATTACTAAGATGTTCCGCCGTATGCAGTAGACTATTATAAAAATACTGACTGCTGAAACCGGCAATAGACTGCCTCATACGGTATTGTGTGTTGAGCAAGTGTATATTGTTTGTGTGACCAATAGCGATTTCGAGGATTGAGTTATTAAATCCGAGTAAAGCAGCTTCATTACTTAGTACCGTTGGGGGAAGTTGACAATGATCGCCGGCCAGTATGATCTTTTCTGCAAAGGGAAAAATACACCAGGCCAGCGGTTCAATACACTGACCGGCTTCATCTATCACCAGTGTTTTAAAATGCAGTTGATCTATCTGCGCATCATACAGGCCAATAGGAGTACCGGCAATTACTTCGGCTTCCTCAAATAGTTTTTCTTCGTTATAGTGTTGTAATTTTTTTATTTCATTCCTGATATTTTTTACTTCTCTGAATAAAAGATTTCGCTGCTCTCTTTCTGCCTTACCAAAACTTCGCTTATATTTTATTGCCATCCTGCGGAATTCCTCCGCTCTTATTTTTAATTGTTTTATCTCTTTTTGTTGTTTGCTGTTGCTTAGTTTTCCTTCTGGTGTATGAGAGAATATAGTTTCATCTACTTTACTGGTATTACCAACTCTTAGAAGTTTTACTCCATTTTGAATGAGCTCTTTTGAAATATTATCTACTGCCGTATTGCTTGGCGCTGATACCAGTACTTTTTCTCCTGCCCTGATAAGCTGAATAATCGCTTCAGCCAATGTCGTTGTTTTGCCAGTGCCTGGCGGGCCATGCACAATTGTTATTTGCTCATTTTGCAAACAGGCGGCTACAGCCTCCTGCTGGCTTTTATTCAGTTTTTTATTAATGAAATTAACAACACCAGATTTTAATTTGCCCGTAGACGAAGATGATGATATCTTTTCTTCATGTAATTGTTCGAAGAGCCTGTAAAGTGGTTTATTACTTTCCAGATCATTCAGCACTTTCTTCATAATGGTCGTTGTACGGGTGTCAGGAGCTAATTTGATCCCCACACCATCGTCTTCAATCCAGTCAGGAAAGTCGGGAGCGAATAAACGAAATTCACCACTCTTGCCATCAAGTGTCATTAATACTCCTTTTATTGGATCTTCACCTGTTAAAAAACATTCGATCGCCGCACCATCCTTAAACATATTGGCTTCTGGTGGGAAATTGAGTTTGAAACTTATCTCTGGATAATCAGCATAGCCAAAATTTTTCCGGGTGATGATCAAAGGATGCAAAGCAAGACCTTCCGCTTTCAGTTGCTTTAGGGTATGTTGCTGGTCAAGACTATAGCGTTGTGCCTGTTCCTTTTCTTCCAGGCTGATGCATTTTAATAATGTTTGGATATGCGGGTGCATGCGGTGAAAATAGGGAGTAAGCAGGGTATAAAAAAATCAGTACTGTTTTAAAAGATGCAATTTTAGAACCGGCTTCCGTTTTAGGATTTATTAAACTTTCCATCTGAAAATAAGAATACTGAGATTCATTGTAAAAAAGAATAAATCAGCTTTATGAAAATACGGGAAATATTATAAGCAGGTGAGGTGACATTAAATTCAGGAAAGATCTTATGTTCTTTAGACCAGGGTAATTAATTATATGGGGATTAATATAATTATTCTCTAACGATCAGGTTGAGAAATTAATACAGACGTTGGTATATTTGTTGGTAAAACCATATCTCGGGTATCAAACTACCACAGATAAATCATCTGAAAGAACTTAACAAGCTAAAATGCAAAACATTCTGACGGGGTTGAGAAAACAACTTTTATTTATTTAGAATTTTCTTATTCTGTGATTCTTAAGTATCTCATGAAGGCCAGGATGTGTTCAGCTTGCAAGAATAAAGCGAAAATACCATTATAATTCAGCCAGTCTTAAAATTACGCTATTTATAATAGATTAATAACGGAGATATATCATTACTATAACTGTTGAAAATCATCTTCCTGATTAAAGTTGCTTTTTATTTTTATCTGTCTCTTTCATTGCTGAAAAGCCAATATGATCAAATTAAAACAGATGAATTTTTTTTTTCTTTTGTTACTGTTAATAGTATCTCAGGTCATTTTCTCACAGGGTTCACCGGATTATGGATCAGGAATGAAATTCAATTTGAATGCTGAAGGAACCAGGTATATGCGGTTCATTACCTGGGGGCAAATCTGGGTTCGAAGCCAGCAAAATAATCCGGGCTCTGTTATTAACGGCGAAGTGAAGAATAATACATGGGATATTGGTGCCCGCAGGCTGCGGATGATTACTTATGCGCAAATTTCTCCCCGTTATCTGATTCTGGCTCATGTTGGAATCAACAACCAGACATTTGCGGGTGGAGGTGGATTTGGTTCCTCGGGTACTGGTCCTTCTGGAGTAGGAAAAAAGCCTCAGATTTTTTTTCATGATGTATGGAATGAATATGCTGTTATTCCGGCAAAAGATCCTAAATCGGGAAAAAACAATAAATATAATCTGTACATGGGTGCCGGCTTGCATTACTGGCTAGGCATCAGCCGCATGACAAGTGCAAGCACCCTTAATTTTTTGGCTATTGATGCGCCTATTTTCAACTGGCCACTCATAGAAGTGAGTGATCAGTTTATGCGCCAGTTTGGTATTTATGCAAAAGGCAAACTTGGCAAGCTTAATTATTCCGTTTCCATCAATAAACCGTTTGCCACCAATAACACACCACAGTTTGATCTGATAAAGGGCCGAGTGGCAACAGATAATAACGGAGATGCCAAAGCCTCGCTGCAAGGTTATTTTGATTACCAGTTCCTTGACCAGGAAGCGAATATTTTACCTTTCAGGGTGGGTACCTATGCAGGTACAAAAAGAGTTTTTAATATTGGCGCAGGATTTTATCATAATAAGGATGCTACAAAAAGTGCTGATGTTTCCGGAAGAATTGAAAAACATAATATCAACTTATTAGGTGCAGATATTTTTGCCGATGTGCCATTTGGAGTTAATAGTAACAATATGGCCGTAACAGCTTACAGTGTATTTTACCATTACAATTTTGGACCTAATTACTGGCGCACATTAGGCATAATGAATACGTCTACGGGCTTTGACCCGGCCATGCCAGCCGCAAACCGTACTTTAAACGGTCCGGGTGATGCAAGGATGTTTGTTGGCACCGGCACCATCTTTTATACACAGGCAGGCATTCTTCTTCCAAAAGGTAAATCGAATAAATGCAGGATTCAGCCCTTTGCAGCGTATACTCGAAAGAAATTTGATTACCTGGATGAGGCAGGAAATTATTTTGATGCAGGAGCTAATTTTTTTCTCGACGGGCATAATGCCAAAATCACCACACAATATAGTACAAGACCTGTCTATTATCTACGAAGCGGAAAAAATGTAATTGATGGAAAGAGAAGAGAGTGGCTGCTCCAGTTACAGGTATATCTTTAAGCCTGATGTGAATAAAGTCATATAATTACTTTGGGTTACATGGGTAAAAGTTACCACCAGAACTGAATAAAATCATCTTCAGCGTTATTCCCAATTTATATCTTAGTTTCTAATTCAAACCTACATATGACTTTTCTTGCCAGGGAAAAAACTATTGCTCCTCCGGATTACAACAGGTGGAAAGTGCCAATTGCTGCTTTATCTATCCATTTGTGCATCGGACAGATTTATGCTTTTAGTGTGTTTAATAAACCACTTACCCGGATTATTGGAATTGATAATTCAGCATCCGGCGACTGGAGTCTTACGCAACTGGGCTGGATATTTAGCTTAGCATTGTTTTTTCTTGGAGCCTCCGCAGCCACTTTTGGCAAGTGGATGGAAAAGGTAGGCCCTCGTATGGCCATGTTTACTTCAGCAATTTGTTTTGCCAGTGGGTTTGTAATTTCTTCGTTGGGAGTTTATTGGCACCAGCTTTGGATGTTATACCTCGGATCTGGAGTAATAGGTGGCATCGGCCTTGGCCTTGGATATATCTCTCCTGTATCAACACTCATTAAATGGTTTCCGGACAGGCCGGGTATGGCGACAGGAATGGCAATCATGGGATTTGGTGGTGGGGGTATGATCGCTTCACCATTATCTTTTTTTCTGATGAACCGGTTCAGCAGCGAGACCTCAACCGGCGTTGGTGAAACCTTCCTAGTAATGGGCGGCATTTATTTTATACTAATGATGTTTGGTTCATTGATTGTGAGAGTGCCTGCAGAAAACTGGAAGCCAAAAGGCTTTAATCCTGCCCTTAAAAAAGAAAAAAAAATGGTAAGTAATGCTCATGTCCTTGTTGATAATGCGGTAAAAACCAAGCAATTTTATCTCTTGTTTTTTGTACTGATGCTGAACGTCACAGCAGGCATTGGTGTACTGGGACAGGCATCCGTAATGATACAGGAATTATTCTCAGCAGAATCAGTGGGGGCTGATAAAGCAATTGATGCAGCGGGAGCAGCAAAATTTGTGATGCTGTTGAGTTTATTCAATATGGCAGGCCGGTTTATCTGGTCTTCTTTTTCTGATATTATCGGAAGGAAAAACACCTATATCATTTTCTTTTCATTGGGCATTATTTTATATTCTGCAATTCCCTCTATTGGAGCCTCAGGCTCTGTCATTCTGTTTATTGCAGCGTTTGCCATTATTATGAGTATGTATGGAGGTGGCTTTGCTACCATACCGGCTTATCTGCGGGATCTTTTCGGTACAAAGCAGGTTGGAGCAATTCATGGCCGCCTGTTGCTTGCATGGTCAATGGCTGCTATCCTTGGTCCTGTGCTGATTAATTACCTGCGGCAATACCAGATAGAAGTTAATAAACTTCCTAAAGCACAGGTTTATTCTATGACGATGTATATTATGGCCGGATTGCTGGTTATAGGTCTTATTTGTAACCTAATGGTAAAACCGGTGCATGAGCGATTTCATTATAAGGAATTGAAACATTAATCCTCATTCATCTCTATGATTCATGTTAATAATTGCTCTTTTTTTTGCTACACCTGCATCCTTGCAGACTGTTATACTGGTAAGACGAAAGAAGTCAAAACCGGGCTTGAATATGATAGATAAAAAGATTCACTTTAAGAAATTTCAAAATCAATATAGCAGATAAGGCTAATTTTTTGACACACGGTTGATATACCGGGATAGGTGAAACGTCTCTTCAATTGGACCAAATCTGCCTTAGTATTAAACTATTCAGAAAAAGTATTTGTTGTACCAATAGTTTATTTTCGGGCATGGCTTTTTTAGAAGTAACAAGAATCAGCAAGAAGGAGAGGGACAGTTTCTCCGTACATAATATTACGTTCTCACAACACCCATTTCAGAATATCGCCATTGCTGGTGAAACTGGTTCTGGTAAAACAACACTTCTTAAACTGGTTGCAGGGTTGGTACAGCCAACTGAAGGAGAAATATTATTCGAGGGCAGAAAAGTGATTGGGCCAGAGGATCAGTTACTTCCCGGCCATCCTGCTATTGCATACCTGAGCCAGCATTTTGAATTAAGGAATAATTATTGGGTGCATGAGTTGCTGGAAATGGCCAATAAACTCGATGAAAAAGAAGCCCATAAGATCTTTAGAATTTGCCAGGTGGAACATTTATTACATCGCCGTACTGACCAGCTCTCCGGGGGAGAACGGCAACGTATTGCCCTGGCAAGAGTGCTAATTACGTCCCCGAAATTATTATTGCTGGATGAACCTTATTCTAACCTTGATGCAATACACAAGCATACGATCAAATCAGTTATTCATGAAATTGGATCCAAACTGAGCATAACCTGTATTCTTGTTTCGCATGATGCACCAGACATTCTTTCCTGGGCTGATCGGATACTTGTGATGAAAGAGGGAAAAATAATTCAGACAGGAACTCCTGCCCAGGTATATGATCAACCCATCAATGAATATTGTGCAGGACTTTTCGGTGAATACAATCTTATTAATAGGGATCTTGCCCAGAAAATAACGGGGGAGGGCTTTCCCTTGCCGGATAATAAACTATTACTTGTTCGGCCCGAATCTTTCTTGATCGTCACTGCCGCAGATAATACATTTACCGGTAAGGTGCAAACTGTTTTGTACTGGGGAAGTTATTTTACTGTCGATGTACAAACTGGCGGGCAATTGATCAGGGTAAGAACAAATAAGAAAGAATACAAAGCCGGAGATACAGTTAACCTGTCGTTGTCTGCGGAAAATATATGGTATATGTGATCCCGGCCATTGATGACAATAAAGCTGCTATATGTTTTACCGGCTGGTTATTTTGCCAGTTTCACATTTACTGCATTAGCACCTTTCGGCCCCATTTCAACTTCAAATATGACTTTGTTTTGCTCCTTAATTGCTTCAGCCAGTGAATTGATATGAACAAAAACACTTTCACCGGTTACATCATCCTTAATAAAACCATAACCTTTGGAATCATTAAAAAAAGTAACTGTTCCCTTTCTTATCAGGTCTTCGGGATTGATAGGCTCTTGTTTCCGAACGCCAATCTCTATGTCCTCCACTTTTATATCAACTTTTTTTCTTGGGTCAGGTGGTTTTGAAGAAAGATTTCCGTTTTCATCAAGGTAAGCGATCATATCATCAAGGCTTTTGCCCTGTTTTGAATTATCCTTACGTTCCTGTTTTCGTTCAGCTTTTTCCTTTTTATTTTGCTGTTTTTTCTTTTCTCTTTCCTTTTTATTCCATGTTTCTGCCATATTGTAATACTATTTGTTTTTGGAGGTCTGTTTAGTCAACCTGTAAATGTGAAAAACCTGTCTGATTGTAGAGATAAGTTATCTGGCAGATTTGATTGAAGGTACAGTTTTTTTCAGTGAGGCCATATTTTATTATTTGTAGCTTTGCTTATCAATCATTTAAATGTTTTTTATGAAATTACTTCTGATAGTGGTTTTGGGAATTTTCAGCATTTTACCTGCACATGGACAGCAAAAGGAATCCAGGATATCAGTGCCTGATTCAACCAAAAAGATACTTATCGTTGAAGCCGCCTGTGGTCAGTGCCAGTTGGGGTTGAAAGCTTCAGGCTGTGACCTGGCTGTTCGTATTAATGGAAAGTCGTATTTCGTAGAGGGTACCTCAATCGACGAGCATGGAGATGCTCATGCCGAGGATGGCTTTTGTAATGCTATTCGTAAAGCAGAGGTACAGGGAGAAATAATAAACAACCGGTTCAAAGCCACTTATTTTAAAATGGTTAAGAAAACGGATTCAAAAGCAACAAAAACACAGTAGTTGGGAATAATCTATTCGTTCACATAGAGTTCAATCAGCTGTTTCCACATGGTATATCCTTTGCCGTTGAATTGTAGTCCATCAAAGGTCATGCCTGTATCGATACCTCCATCTTTGAAAAAGGCCTGGTAAAGATTGATGAAACGGATATTGTTTTTCTTGCAATAATCCTCCAGTTTCTTATTGCAACTTTCGATAGCTGCTGTTTTAGTTTTATCACTCGACGGGAAAAGTGATTGAACATAAATGGCTGAAGATGGGGATTGTTCTTTAATTGTAGTAAGTATTTTGATGTAATTACTGATTATTGAGTCTTCCGGAATACCGGTACCGATGTCATTGATCCCTATCTCAAGGAATATTTTTTTAGGTTTTGATTCCGTTGCTTCGTCAATTCTCTTCAGTACATCAGCAGTACGGGTGAGCGCAATACCCCGGTTTTTTATGGCGGGGTTTTTAAACATTTCCTGCAAGGGAAAATCAGCAGTCATACTGGTGCCTACAAATACAATTTCATTACTGTCGTTTGGAAGCATTCTGAGAAACTCAGCATTGGCGGAAAGAAGATTGTTTTCATATTCACCATAACCTTCGGGCTGAGCTGATGAGAAATAACCTTTTTCTTTTAGTTTTTTATAGCCAACATAAGAGCCGAGTGCCAGGTTCAAAAGCAGGGACAGGATGAGTATCCTCTTTAACCACTTACCACTACGTTTTCTTTCTTTTACTTCCATATCATTTTGATTTACACTATTTACAAAAATGACTTTTATAGCAGATGATCTGTTGCTCCAAATATAGTAAATCTGTTTTCGAATTTTCAGCAGAACCTCTGGGGTGTCCTGCAAGCAGCTTTCAATTTTTTTTGGAAATTTTAAATACAAATCGTAACCTTATACCCTAAACCCCAACGCATATGTTCATCAAAAAACCAAAACTTACATTTACCGCTTTGCTGATTTGTTTTCTGGCAGCTTCTCTATTTACAACCGCTTGTAATAATGAAGCTGAAAAAAAGGAGCCGGCTGCTGATACTGCGGCTGCAAAACCTGCAGAACCTGTAGTAGCGCCAACACCGGCACCTGCGGATACAACCAAAAAGGATTCTGTTTCAGACAGACCAGTTAAGACTCCTGATTAAAGGATTTTTGTTTTTTTCTTCAAATCGTTCCTTCCAGTACTTTTCATATTATAAATGTGAAGTATCAGCGGGAACGATTTTTTTTTACTGTGTTGGAGTTGTTTTTACTTTATGTCCATGTCTGTGATGGGTCAGTTTGTGAATAAGCCAATGTTCCAGGCGGTGATGCATCGGGATCAAAATGGCCGCAATCACCACAAAGATCAGAATCTCATATACAGGTGTATGATGAGTTAATTTTGCTACAGTAGGATGAAGTAACAGTGTCAGGTATTCAAAAAGAAATAAGAGAGAGATTACTCCCAGTAACCTGATAAATTTTATCGGTACATTTATCCGGCTAAGTAAAAGGGTAAGGAGAAAAAAACCGGGAATAAAAATAGCTATCAGCAACATTTGCAATTGCTGGAATCTTTCTGCTTTTTCCCGCCGCCTTATCTCTTCCATTTCCAATTGCCTGTATTGTTCATTACTTGATATTACCTGGGATTCCCGGATCTTACTTTTACTGTTTACTGAGTCATTCAATCCTCTTACATAGCTCACATAGATAAAGGCGCTGTCGATGCTTTTTATCTTTTTATAGTGCTCTGTCAGGAATTCAGCTGCTTCAAGTTCCTTGGAAAGAAAACCGTCTTGTTTGGCGATTGCTAGGGACATTGTTGCATAATATCCTGCTGAATCGTAGTTATTCAGGTGTTCATACAAGTTGGCTATACCAAGGGCTGCCTCGCATAGTATTTCATCATCATTGGCCGCTTTTAGCAAACCTATTCCTGTTTGATAATTAATCAAAGATTGCTGATAGCTACCCAGTTTGAGATAACTATGGCCTAACCCGGTCATTGAAGTGCCAATAAGATCTCCGTCGTCAAGCTTCCGGGCAAGCTCTAATGATTTGTTGAAGAAGGTAAAGGCAGAATCGGAAATATTCAGCCGGTTATATACATCCCCGATATTTAAGGTAATATAATACTTAAGGTCATCTATATTATGAAGCTGGATTACTGAATCTGCTTTGGAATAATATTCCAGCGCTTTGCGATATTCATCCTGTAGTACATACACCACACCAATATTCATTAAAACGCTGGCGAAATTCCTGGGTACATTCCTTTTCTCTTCCAGCTTCAGTTTTTGAATATTTAATTCTAGTGCCCTGGGATAGTTGCCAATTTTACTCAGCGTATTAGCCAACACACCCAGTGATCTTGATTCTCCCTCAAGGTACCCGATATTCCTGGCCAGGTACAAGGCCTGCTGTGATAATACCTGGGCAGTATCGGGATTATAAATCCCAATATCTCTTGCCAGCTGCCACATTAGTTTCACCCTGTTGCTGTCTGTTTTTTCAGTAGCCAATAGCGAACGGAGGCTGTCAATTTTTGATTTTTGTGAAAAACCCAATACGGGGATCACCAGGAACAGAAACAACAGAAGGGGATTTCTACATTCAGATTTTATGTAATGAAGTCTGGAAGCCATTTTTAATTTTCCTGTTATAAAGAATGCCCTAATTTAAATATTAATACCCGATTCGGGATTTATTTTCCTCCACAAGGGAAGGATCTTTTAAATCATTGATTCCTGTAAAGACAATTCAGCTTTTCTTTAATTCGGGTAACTTTGGGAATAATTTATTTCTTATGTCAACTTTATATCGGGAAATTCAGATCAGGGTGATTATGTTGCCTCTCTTCTTATTATACTTTTCAATTAGTATGTTGGCGCAAGTAAAAAGAGTAGAGCCAGGAAACTGGTGGGTAGGAATGAAAAACCAGTCGCTACAGCTACTTGTTCATGGAGAAAAAATTGGAGAAACAAGTCCCTCTGTTAGCTATCCCGGGGTTATTATAAAAAAAACTCACCAGGCAGATAGTAAAAACTATCTTTTTATTGATTTAACCATTTCTTCATCTGCTAAAGCCGGCACTTTTCCAATTCATTTCAAAAGTAATGGTAAGGTTGCTCATACCTATAATTATACCCTGTTGTCAAGAGCAAAAAATACCAGCCAGGTAAAGGGTTTTTCTTCTGCTGATGTTATTTACCTTATCACACCAGACCGGTTTGCCAATGCCGATGAAAAAAATGATATAGTTCCGGATATGCGGGAAAAAAGGCTCAACCGTAAAAATGATTATGGACGGCATGGCGGTGATATTCGTGGTATTATCAATAACCTTGATTATATCGCCGCAATGGGTTTCACCGCTATATGGCCAACTCCATTATTAGAAAATGATATGCCTAATGCTTCATATCACGGGTATGCCATTACGGATCATTACAAAGTTGATCCGAGGTTTGGAACACTTGAAGAGTACAAAGAGCTAGCTGATAAAGCCCGGCAGCTTAACCTTAAACTGATATTTGATGGAGTAGTTAATCATACCGGTCTTTATTATTGGTGGATGAATGACCTGCCTTTCAAAGACTGGGTCAATTACCCGGATTCTAGAAAGATCACCAATCATCGCCGTACAGTAAACCAGGATCCATATGCTGCAGCTGCGGATAAGGAATTGATGGTAAAGGGATGGTTTGTAGATCAGATGCCGGATATTAACCAGCAAAACACTTTTCTTGCCAACTTTCTTATACAAAATAATATATGGTGGATTGAAACGTTGGGGCTTGCCGGGATCAGGCAGGATACTTATCCCTATTCACCAAAAAAATTCCTGGAGCAATGGACCTGCCAGATCATGAATGAGTACCCGGGTTTTAGTATCGTAGGCGAGGAGTGGAGTACCAATCCATTAATAGCAGCCTATTGGCAAAAAGGAAAGCCAAACAATAGTGGCTACAACGGTTGTATGAAAAGTACCATGGATTTTCCAATACAGGCTGCCCTGGTGCAGGCATTGATTGAGCCAGAAAGCTGGGACAAAGGCCTTGTAAAATTATATGAGGCACTGGCCAATGACTTTGTTTATGCCAGCCCAAAAGACCTTTTGATTTTTGGAGACAATCATGATATGGACCGGTTATTCACTTTTCTTAAAAAGGATGTTAACCTGATGCAAATGGCACTGACTTACCTGCTCACCATACGGGGTATACCCCAGGTCTATTATGGAACGGAGGTATTAATTGAAAATTCCGCAAAACCCGGAGACCATGGGTTGATAAGAACAGATTTTCCCGGAGGCTGGAAGGGGGATACTATAAATGCATTTACAGGGGCTGGTCTATCCGCCGATCAGTTACATATACAATCGTATCTTAAAAAGCTATTGAACTGGAGAAAGAACAAAACTGTTATACATAATGGAAATACCCTGCACTTTGGGCCGGCTAAAGGAGTGTATGTTTATTTCCGTTATGACAATAAGGAAACAGTAATGGTGGTGCTGAATAAAAATAAAGAGACTATCATGCTTGATCAGAGTCGTTATGCAGAAATACTGACCGGGAAAAAGGAAGCAACTGATGTGGTCAGGGGTACTACTTATTTAGTATCAGCAGGTATATCGGTTCCTGCAAGAACTGCAATGGTATTTGAATTGAAGTAAAACTCTTATGTGATGTATTATATAAAAGGCCGGCCCTTTCGGGTCAGCCTTTTTTCAACAAGAACGGATCGCTTTTATAAGTACCGCCGATTTTCTAGAATGAGTAATTAATGCCCACCATTACCATATCTGTCGTCATCTTGTAAGAAACATTACTGCCTGCAATTGATCCGTAAGGGTTGGAAGAGCTTACCATCATTGGGCTGAGTAACATGCCGCTGGTAGAACCACTGCTGGTGCCATGATGATAAACGGCATTCATTGTAAAATGATTATTAAATTCATAACCAAATCCCAGTTGGAAAGCATTTTTTATAACAGCTGTTGCTGGCAAAGAGAACATCGCCAGGTCACTGTTTATTGGATTAGAGCTATATGTATAACCAACTCTAAGTGGCAGTTTGTTAATTCCTTTATATTGAAGGCCTGCTGATACAATTGAAATATTTTCCCATCCGAACCCGGCAACTGATGCTGACTCAGTCCATCCTTTATCTTTGAAACCTTCAGTGTTTTCGTAGTTAACAAAGCGATAGTCTAACGCAAAATCAACTGCTTTTTGAGAATAGCCTATTCCGGCAGAAAAAATGGCCGGGTAGTTCATTTTGAATTTTACATTTGGAGCAGCACTACCATCTAGGTATTTGTTTTCAAAATCAAACTCTCCAAAGTATTGTTGTGTTTTGTAAGAGGCTCCCAATTTAATCCCCTTCCCGGAATTGTAAAATAAACCAACCTGTCCGCCAAATCCCAGCGCAGTAGCTTTATCACTGACAGGATATCCTTTCGTCATACTTGGTGATGCAAGCGGATTGGGTGCCAATTCAAGAGCTGAGTAATTAAAAGTAGGGGCCAGGCCAATGGAAAATTGTTCAGATACTTTATAAGCATAGGTAATACCTACCTGCATTAACTGGTAATCAGATTCAATACGGCCAAAACCACCCGAACTTTGCGGCATTGTAATTGGGTTTGTAGTGCTTTCAGGGAATGTAACACCAAATCCACTGATACCAAATGCAGACACACCAAAAGTATGGCTGCTGTTTTTCTTGCCCCATACCATTGCCAATGCAGGCATTATGGAAACTCCCCTGTCATCCTTTGTTACACCTGTCATAGGGCCACCGGGTGTAGGGACGGTGGAAGTAACTTCAGGGGATGAAAAGAATAAGCCAGCATTTGCAGAAAATATCTTTGTATTGAAAGCTGATATGCCGGCGGGATTCCAGTGTAATGCCCCATTAATATCCAGCGGTTGCGCAGTGGCTGCGCCTCCCATAGACATGTTCTGAGCACCAATTCCCTGCATAATATGACCTGTCTGAGCTAATAAAAACAGGGGCAAGAGCCCCAGGCCTAAAGTTGAAAATAGCTTTTTCATAAAAGTATGTTTTGAATGACTTCCGCAGTACTTGCAGAAAACATGTAAAGCTACTTTCGCTCTTTCCCGGGCTTTGTGACAGTTATCACTTCCGGGTCTAAATCATATTAGCATATGAGTAATAACATTTACAAGGCTGAAAAATGATAGTGATAAAATAAAAGGATTTATGTATGAAAAATAATAGTGCTCAATAATTGATGAGCATGACCTTTATTTATCCTCATGCGTAATCATTATCAGGTCATTGTCTAACATTCGTCATAGCCGGCAATAATAGTTAGTTTTTATTTTCGCTCCTGTAATTTTTTTTAACCCAATCTATAAAGCTTAATTTTTGAAACATGAAACAAGAATACTGGATCAATGTCAAACATGTCGATAACAGGCTGGTCATTTATTTGAATGGCGAAACGCTGTGGGACAGTGGCATTGTCCATGACGATCCTGCTTTGAATCATTTCATAGAAATTACTGATTTACTGCAGGCGCATCCGGAGTATACCAGCGAATTAATATTTGAAGGGTTTAACGATACCTATAAATCCGATGGTTCAGTTGGTGATCTTAACCCATGGCATTTTAGCTACAGGGTATTTAAGAGAGTCATAGGTAAATCAGGAAAAATAGAAAGTGAAACTGATATCCTGATACCTTACAATGAGAAACACCTATCCAATCCGAACATGAGAGCTATCAATAATAGCTACCAGATTGTACTAAAGGATAAAGAATACAAAGTAGTGGCAAACGCATTGTCACAACAGTTTTTTAAATAATATATTCTTTATTTGTTTGAAAAATTTTATAGACAGAGCGCTGATCTTGCGCCGGGAGAAGACGGGCATTCCCGTCTTCTCCTGTTTCAGGCAGTAATCCGTTGGCTTATCAATAAGCAGTAATTTTCATTTTCAAACAACTTAATAAAGCTGTTATTTATTAATTTGGGCATGGAACGGAACGCCTGATCTATATAATATGATTCTGCAATAAATTCATTCCCCATTATGAACTGGCACTGTATTGATATCAATAAGGTATTGGACATTACTGGTTCATCTATGAATGGATTGACAGTTGAACAGGCTGCTTTAAAACTGGCAGAATACGGGCCAAATGAGCTTGAGGAGAAAAAGAAAAAACCAGCCTGGCTTTTATTTCTTTTCCAGTTTACTGACTTTATGATCCTGGTGTTAATTGCAGCAGCTATCATTGCAGGCATTGCAGGTGATCTTACCGATACAATTATTATCCTGGTTATTGTTATTCTCAATGCTATAGTTGGTTTTATCCAGGAATACAGGGCTGAAAAAGCGATGGAAGCCTTAAAAAAAATCGCAGCCTTTCAGGCAAATGTTCTTCGTAACGGCAAGCCTTATACAGTCAATGCATCTGAACTCGTACCAGGTGATCTTGTGTTGCTTGAAACCGGTAATGTGGTGCCGGCGGATATCCGGCTGATCGAAACACACAGTTTGCAAATTGACGAAGCAGCACTGACCGGCGAATCTGTACCAGCTGAAAAATCGGAAAAACTACTTGAGGATAGCAGTTTACCGGTTGGAGACCGGTTTAATATGGCTTTTAAAAGTACACTGGTTACATACGGAAGAGGAAAGGGCATTGTGATTGCAACCGGGATGCTTACAGAGATTGGTTTGATAGCCAGGATGCTTCAAAAGGAAGAAGCCGTTACTCCTTTACAGAGAAGGATGAGTGATTTTGGAAAGAAACTTTCTTACATTATACTCTTCATTTGTATTTTATTGTTTGTTATTGGCCTGTTGCGGGGAGAAAAGCCACTTAGTATGCTGCTGATATCCATTTCTCTGGCGGTGGCTGCTATTCCGGAGGCCTTGCCGGCTCTTATTACTATTGCATTGGCGAGGGGAGCAAGAAGACTGGTCAAAAAGAATGTACTGGTACGTAAACTTCCTGCTGTTGAGACACTTGGTTCTGTTACCTATATCTGTTCTGATAAGACAGGTACTCTTACTCAGAATAAAATGAAAGTAACAGATGTAGAGGCAACAACAAACGATGAGAAATTGGTTGGTGAAATTTCTGTCCTTTATTGTGCGGTGGCGTTAAATAACGATGTGAGAGTAACAGCGGATAAAAAATTACTCGGCGATCCAACGGAGATTGCCCTGGTACAGGACTTCATCCTTAGATACTCTACTGATGTATTGAAACAATTGCAGCACCAGTTATCACGGGTTGCTGAATTGCCTTTTGATTCTGACAGAAAATGTATGACGACAGTCCACAGCTATGGCCAGGAATACCTGGTCATTTCAAAAGGAGCTGTTGAATCAATTACAGATAGCCTGCAAACGGGAATAAATACCAGTCCGATACATGTGAAGGCCAATGAATGGGCTGCCAATGGCATTCGTGTAATAGCTTTTGGGTATAAGGTCATTAAAAGCCTTCCGGATCCATTCAGTTATGAAAGCGTTGAAAATGATCTGGCTTTTGCCGGAATGATTGGTATGATCGATCCTCCCAGGGAAGAAGTAAAATCGGCTATCGAAGAATGTAAATCTGCCGGTATTAATACAGTAATGATTACGGGTGATCACCCCATAACAGCTGCTGCTATTGCAAAGCAAATAGGTATACTCACTAAAAAAGACCTTGTCTTAACAGGAAAAGAACTGCAGCAAATGGACCAGGAAGAGTTTGAAGAAAAAGTGGAGAGTATCAGGGTATATGCAAGGGTTTCGCCAGAACAAAAATTAAATATTGTAAAGGCCTTGCAGGCAAAGAATCATTTTGTATCAATGACAGGTGATGGTGTGAATGATGCCCCTTCACTAAAATCAGCTAATATAGGGGTAGCGATGGGTATTACAGGTACAGATGTAAGTAAAGAGGCCGCTCATATGATATTGCTGGATGACAATTTTGCGACGATTGTAAAAGCGGTGAAGGAGGGGAGAAGGATATATGATAATATCCGCAAGTTCGTAAAGTATATAATGACATGCAACGGAGCAGAGATATGGACACTTTTCATGGCGCCGTTGCTTGGCCTG
>Ga0116143_10003223_pt1 | contig 16661 bp, 11 predicted proteins | sample AD_UKC034_MetaG_FD_89745 | JGI IMG/M metagenome (GOLD analysis project Ga0116143, IMG submission 89745) | Active sludge microbial communities of municipal wastewater-treating anaerobic digesters from USA - AD_UKC034_MetaG | ecosystem: Engineered > Bioreactor > Anaerobic > Digestate | place: USA...
CGTAGCACCCAAACAAGCACCACAGGATTTTAGTATAAATTCTTTTCTGTTCATTTTCTATTAGCATCAATAAGTATTATAACAAATCCAGACATTAAACTCTTTTCAGTTCTGCTGTTTTAAAAAAAAGTACAGCAGACTTACTAAAGTACAAGAGTGCGACGCAACGAAAGCTTAATAGCAGTACAAATGTCTGGCCCATCATCACTTTTATAACGAATCTAAAAACTTAATCAGTTTTTGTTTTTCTACGGATGAGAGTTGCTGAAAATTGTTTTTACTACGCTGCCCTTCTCCGCCATGCAGGTTAATCGCTTCTATAATGCTTTTTGCCCGTCCATCATGCATCAGAAAATATTGCCCTCCCTGTGAATTTGGAGAAAGGCCCAAACCCCATAGTGGTGGCGTTCTCCATTCAAATGTTTTGGCGCTTCCTTCGGTATATCCATCATCTAAACCCGGCCCCATATCATGCAGCAATAAATCGGTGTAAGGTTGAAATGTTTTATTGGACAAAGCGGTGATAGAAGAAAAACCCGTTTTCAATGTTTGCTTATGGCAGCTTTCGCAACCGGATTGGATAAATAAATTTTTACCCGCTATCACATCCGCATCATTCTGGCGACGCTGAATCGGTGCCTTTAATGTTTGCAGATAGAATACCACATTATGCACTGTGAGGTCGGAAACTTCGGGGTCAATGTTCTGACCGGTATAAACATCCTTTGGTTCAAAAGTAGAAGTGATACCTATATCCTGGTTGTAGGCATTTACGGTTTGATGCAGCAAATTATAAGCCGCAGCTTTTTTACCGAAACGATGAATGTATTTACCATTTCGGGGAATGGCATTAGCATAAGGGTTGATGAACGATGGCAGGTATTCATAATTAGGTACACCTGAAATACCATCACCATCTGCATCATTGGGGTCAGCCATTGCCAGCATATCAGCATCGCTTACCAATTCCAAAAAACCTAAACCGGTATTAGCAGGTGGGGTGAACCTTGAGAAGGTCGCACCTGCTGGAATCGTTTCAGGCGTATAGCCTGGTATAGCCCTGTTCTGTAATTGCGGTCCTCCCAAATGGATGAACTGATTGCCGGTGCTGTCTGTTTGTCCAAACCTTGTAAGTGTGGTGAAGGGGTGGCCCTTGCCATCGCCAGCATGACAACTTCCGCAACTGGTAGCAACAAAGATGGAACCTAAACCGGTTTGCGAAGTAAATATCTCGTCATTAAAGGCCACATCACCTGCAAGAAAACGCCTGTTCTGTTCGTAACTGAGGCCTTCCACCGGTCCATCCAGCAGTTCCTCATCTGGCGGGGCTTGTGGCAGCATTTTTTCGCAGGCAATGAGCCCGGTAATTACCAAAACAATCAGGAATATAATCTTAAACTTTTGCATAGAGGCGGGTAAAAGTAAATAATTAGAGCCATATAATAATATAATTAGGCTAATCTAATTAAATATTTCTGTGGCTTTAGCTATCTTACAGCAAAATTGTTTGTACCGTGCATTCTTTTACTGAAGAAAACTATCTGAAAGCCATTTATAAATTACAGGAAACCAATGGTGAAGTAGTAGCCACCTCGGCGCTGGCCCAGGTTATGGGGGTGCATGCCCCATCTGTGACAGACATGCTTAAAAGGATGGCTCAAAAAAAGTTGGTAGGCTATCAAAAGTCGAAAGGCGTAAAACTGACTGAAAAAGGAAAGCAGGTGGCGGTTGGTATTATTCGTAACCACAGGCTTTGGGAAGTATTTCTTGTAGATAAATTAGGCTACCGTTGGGATGAAGTGCATGATATGGCGGAACAACTGGAGCACATACAAGGTGAAGATTTGGTAAACAGGCTGGATAAATTTTTAGGATTTCCCAAAGCAGATCCTCATGGCGACCCGATACCGGATGCGAAAGGAGTGTTGCCAAAATCCAAATCGGTTTTGCTATCCACTTTGAAAGCCGGTGATACCGGAACTTTCACAGGTGTAACGGACCATACTGCAGCATTTTTGAATTATCTTGATAAAACAGGAATAGCATTGGGTGACAGCATTAAGGTAAAAGCCATTGAAGAATATGACCAGACATATATCCTGCAATTAAAAGGCAAAAAAGACGTAACTGTAAGTTTTAAAGTAGCTAATAGTATATTGATGAGCTGAATATTAAATTGAAAATACCTTTCTTCAATTTAATGCCACTCAGTTTTTCGAGCAGCAAGACATATTCATCTGAATTGGCGGGCACTTTGCTGTACCATAACTGCAAAATACACAACAATCTCCCTCTTTGGGCTTTAGTATGGATTCGCAATTTATACACTTATAGAAATATTGACAAGCATCTACAGGCATTGTTTCTTCTTTCTGAAAGCTGCAATGAGGGCAAGTGATAGTTGATTGTAAAATGATTGTTTTCTCCATAGCATTTACTCTTTTTTACAACAAGACTTTGTTTCATTAGTACAGGTTGAATCTTCTGTAACACACATGTTGGTAGTATCACCAATAAAGTCATGGCTTTTTACTTTGTATCCTGTTTTTTTAATGGCCGATTCAATTGTTTTTATGTCAACTGTTGATTTGTCAAATGTTATTAAGCTGCTTCTGGTGGTGTACGAAGTTTTATAAGCCAAAACACCATTCACTTTGGAAAGTTGATTATTAACATGTTCTTCGCAACCCTCACAAGTCATGCCCTGAATGGTAAACTTTACCTGTTGCTTGTTATTTACTATTGCAATAGAGGCTGCCTGAACTTTTGGATTTCGATAAAACATCTTTGCGTATAAAGGAAATGTCATCATCAGAACAGCAAATACTGTTACAATTGCCAAAAAGGTTCTGGATTGAAGAAAGGATGGCTTCTTTGCTGTCTCGCAATTGCAATCCGGATTATTTGATTTTGCAGGTCGCAATTTAATATACCAGGCTAACGCCAATACAGCAACAGATAAGCCTACTAAATAAGGTCTTGCCGGTTCAATCCATGAGAAGTTTGCTGCTATGCTGCTGCTACCCGCAAGTAAAGCAACCACCGGTGTGATACAACAAAGCGAAGCTGCAATAGCGGCAAATAACCCTGCACCAGAATAAGTGCTTGATGATTTTAAGTTTATCATACCGTTTCCAGTTTTTGAGTTTGCTGGTTGATATGTTTGAAGAAAGGTTTCAAAATTTTGAGGTTCTCTTGTGTAAGAGAGTAGTAAATGGTTTGGCCTTCTTTTCTTGTCTCTACAATATTGCCGTCCTTTAATTTCCTAAGATGCTGCGAAACTGCCGGAATTGTCATGCCTAAGATATCTGCAAGGTCGCAGGGACATAGTTCACTTTCTTCTTCCAATAAATAAACAATTTTCAGCCTCACCTCATTACCTGCCAAAGCAAGTATATTGGAAAGGATTGCAAAAGATTTTTGAGATGTTTTTAATTTTGCCTTACAACTCTTTATCTGTTCCCTGTCAGCATATAATCGAATGCAGGTATTTTCAATCATCCAGCAAATATAGGCTAATTCAGTATTTAAGCAAATACTTAAATATAGTCGGGCTCTTATATTTTAATTCTTTGTATTCTTACAGCATTAAGTATAGCCAATAATGCTACTCCCACATCTGCTATCACCGCTTCCCATAAAGTGGCAACACCACCTGCTCCCAAAATCAATACAAATACCTTTACCGTCATAGCCAGTATGATGTTCTGCCATACAATCCTGCGGGTTATCTTTCCAATTTTTATAGCAGAAACAATTTTATGAGGCTGGTCATTCTGAATAACAACATCTGCTGTTTCAATAGTAGCATCGCTTCCCAAACCGCCCATCGCTATACCAGCATCTGCTAACGCAACTACAGGTGCATCGTTAACCCCATCGCCCACAAAAGCTATATGTCTGCCTTCATTTTTCAGCCTTTGAACTTTTTCTACTTTACCTTCCGGCAACAAGTCTCCATAAGCATCGTCAATACCTACTTTCTTCGACACTTCATCTACCACTGATTGCTTATCGCCGGAAAGCATAACTGTTTTGATATTGAGGCCATGCATATCCTTTACAGCTTGTACAGCATCGTCTTTTATTTCATCGGCAATTGTGATGTAGCCAGCGTATTTGTTACTGATAGCCGTTACCACAATTGTGTCAACAATATTTTCAATTTCTGCCGGATAAGCAACATTGAATTTCTTCATCAGTTTTACATTGCCGGCAAGTATTTCTTTACCATCAATTATTCCTTTCAGACCATGCCCGGAAATTTCCTCCACCTGCTCTGCCTTTGCTCCATTGCTGATTTCACCAGCGTATTCCGTAATAGCCTTTGCAATAGGATGAGTCGAATTTATTTCTAATGCTGCTGTTAGCTTAACCAATTCCTTTTCATCTGTGCCATTTGCCACTACCTGCTGTACTTTAAATACACCTTTTGTGAGTGTTCCTGTTTTGTCCATGACTACGGTATTCACTTTCGTCATTACATCTAAAAAATTTCCTCCTTTAAAAAGGATTCCATTCCTGGAAGCAAGGCCAATGCCACCAAAATATCCCAAAGGAATTGATACAACCAATGCACAGGGGCAACTGATAACAAGGAAAACTAATGCCCTGTAAAACCATGTTTGAAAATTGTAATCTGTAACAAAAAAGTACGGTACAAAGCAAAGAGCTACCGCAAGAAAGAATACAATCGGCGTATATACTTTTGCAAATCTTGAAATGAATAACTGCGTTTGAGACTTCCTGGCTGTTGCATCCTGCACCATTTCAAGAATTTTACTCAGCTTACTGTCTTTAAACAACGATTTTACTTTTACTTCTGCTACAGTGTTCAGATTAATCATACCCGCCAAAATAACTTCGCCTTTATATTTTGTGTCCGGCTTACTTTCACCCGTCAGCGCTGCGGTGTTAAATGATGCTGTTTCAGATAGCAATTCGCCATCCAATGCCACTTTTTCGCCTGGTTTTATTTGAATGACTTCATCTAATTCCACAATGGAAGGATCTGCTACCAGTGGAGAGCCGTTGCGGATGACAGTCACTTCGTCTGGCCGTACATCCAGCAAAGCCTTGATGCTTCGTTTGGCATTATTCACTGCAACATCCTGGAACCATTCTCCAATCTGGTAAAACACCATGACTGCTACGCCTTCTTCATATTCGCCAATAATGAATGCACCAATGGTTGCCACACTCATCAATACAAATTCATTAAAGAAATCGCCCCGTTTTGATTTCCGGAAAGCAAGGTCTAATACTTTGCGGCCTGCAAGTAAATAAGCAACGAGGTTGACCACAAGAGAAGGAATTTTCGGCAGCTCAATTTTGAAACCATATTCCAGCACCAGCAATACTATCAATATAAATAATGCCAGTAATAAGTCCCAATGGGTTTTCCATCCGGCCTCGTCTTTTTCAACGCCTCCGTGGTCATGACCGTCATCGGCAGAATGAAGAGGTACAACCTTAGCTTCACTCTTTACCTCGTTTGGGGTATGTTCTTCGTGATTGTGTTCCATAATTTGTTAATTGATGAAAAAAGAAATAATTCCTGTACAGATTAAAACAAGACCGGTTATTATACCAGCATTATGTTCCCATTTGTGCCAGTTTAGTTTTATTAACCCTTTATATGCAATGCGTATCCAAATAAGCATACCGGCAATAGTGATGAGAGCATACAGCCCTGCAATAAGTGCCATAAAATACCAGCCTTTACTTCTGGCTAATAGAAAGTAGGCTTCAATTTCCATACAGGGAGAAAGGAACATAGCAACGACCAATGCCAATATCACAGCACTTTTACTTTTCTTTTCTATTTGTTTTTTCTCAAGATGAAAATGATGATGTGTGTAATGTTGCCGTACAAAATATAGCCCAATCAATACAAGGATTGAAGGCCCGATTATTCTGGTAAAATCTTCAATATGAGTGGCCAGTTCACTGCCAATCAGTGCCAGCAATACGCCGATAACAACAGTGCTGATAACATGCGACATGCCTGCAATAAAAGTAATGCGGGTGGTTTCTGAAAGGCTCCAGCCTTCTTTGCGGCCAATAGCCAGCACCGGCAACCAATGGTTAGGTATAACTGCATGAAGTAGGCTGATTAAAAAACTTCCAATTAAGACAGATACCATGACAGAAATTTCGTTTTTTGGCTTTCTATGTTTTTTATAGAAATACTATTGCTTGCTCTACATCATCTATGCAATGCGGATAGAGGGATTTTGACAGATAAAAATACAGGCTCATTTGTTTTACTAGTGCCCATGCTCACCTTCTCCTGAGTTTGTCATTTTTGCCATAACAAAAAAAGCTCCCTTCACAACAATCTTTGCATCCTTTGGAATTTCTTTCAATAAGGTTATTTGTGTATAACCTACTTCTGATGCTCCTTTGGCTACAGGAATAATTTCAAAAGTGATTCCTTTCTCTTCGGTTGCCTCTTTTTTTTCTTCTTTATGGTCATGGGCTTCTTTGGCATTATGGTCTATTGTGTCTTTACCTGCTTCATGGTCTTCTTCTTCTGCATGTTTATCCGTTACTATAAAAATATAATCCTGCCCCTGCAATGTTACAATCGCCTCGGTGGGAACGGCCGGTACTGTGGCTTTAGCCAGGCTGATAATGGCGGTTACATTCATACCGTCAATCAACCCGGTTTTATTACCCATTACTTTTGCATGTACCGATACGGCCTTGCTTTCTCCCTCAAACGATGAACCCAATGAAAATATCTGTGCATCGTATTCTTTACCGGGATTGTTGGTAAGTATAAAATGTATTAACTGATTGTTTTTTAAATTTGGCAGGTCTTTTTCATAAACCGACAGGTCAAGGTGCAACTGGCTGTTATCAACTATTTCTGCTACTGGTGTGGTAACATCCACATAACTCCCCATTTTTACTTTTACATCACTCACTACTCCGCTGATAGGACTTGTAACAGCCAGTACAGAAATTAATTTTCCACTTGATAATCTTGCTGGGTTAATGCCCATTAATTGTAGCTGCTGCGCCAGGGTAGATTTCAGGTTTCGCAATGTTCGCAGCTCTGTTTCTGCAGCCTGTAAATTTTTTAATGCCCCGGCATTACCGGCATTGAGTTCCCGTTGCCGTTTTACCTCCAGTTCTGCCAATGTAATTTTTGTATTTACATTCAGGTATTCACTTTGTGCCTGTATAAATTCCGGGTTGCCGATGGTAGCAATTGTTTGACCTTTTGATACTCTACTGCCTGGCTGCACCAATAGTGATTTAATTACGCCACTATACACTGAATTTACACTGGCTTTATTTTGGTTGGGCACCCGTAAAACGCCGGTGGCTTTTAAAGAAGAAGTTAATTCCTTGTCTTCAATCACTCCTAATTCCACACCAATAGTTTTCATCTGTTCTTCTGTAAGTGTGGCTGTGCCGGGGTTTTTATGTTCATCTTCATGGCCTTCTTCTTTTGGTGCAGTTTCGGTTGCTGTATTACTTTTACCGCCACAGGCTGATAGAGCAGCAAGGCCGGTAAATAAAATCGTTGCTATTAATAATCGCTTCATCATTTTATTTTTATTGGTTGATGTAATAATTGAATTGAATTACTGATTGATTGTACGCATTTAAATTTTCCAGATAGCTCTTTTGTATTTCAATTGCCTGTGTTAAAAACTGCGATAATTCTGCAAAGCTGATTTCCCCGGAGCGGTAAGCCAAAGAAGCTGCTTTGATTATTTCTTCTGCCTGTTTTAAGCCGGTGGTTTCATAAAAGCTAAGCATACTCCGGTTCTTTTCCACTTCCTGCTGCATTTGCATTTTATAAGTGTTGAGCACTTGCGATTCATATTCATATTGCTTTTGCTGTACAGTTGCATCGGCCTGCGCCACTTTTACTTTACTCTGGTATGCTTTTGCACCAAATAATGGGAAAGCTGCTGTTACAGAAAAACCAGTAAACGGGTCTTTTGCTCCCCACAACCGCTGGCTAAAGAAACGACCGGAAAACTCAGGTTTGTTTTCATTCTTCACCAACTTAATACCGGCATTGGCAATATCGATGTTTTGTGATTGCAACGCTAATACAGGATGAACACTGTCGCCAATAATTTCCGGCAGTGTTAATTTTTCCAACGGCGACATTTGCGGCAGCATCACATCAGTTGAATTTAATAATTGCATTAATGATTGCTGTTGTATCAGCATTTCTTTGCTTACCTGTTGTATGAGTGCCTGTAATTCCCTCATCCGTACATTGGCGGCAATGCTGTCAAGCCCGGGGCTGTCGCCTGTTTTTACTTTTAGTATAGCGGCAGCATTAAGCGATTTATAAATACTATCTAAGCGCTGATACAACTGCTGTTTATCCTGCAAATACCAAAGCTGGTAATACACCGTTCTCACATCTCTTTTTAATTGCACATCAATAGCCGCCGCATTCAGGTTATAATATTTTAACTGCTCGCTATACAGATTTTTTTGTGCTTTGTACAAGCCCGGCCATGCTACCGACTGCGATACACCTATTTTCAGGATGCCTTTATTATCAGTTGGCCGCATGTCTTCGTTTTCGGCAAACACACCTGTTTTAGGTAAAGCAGTTGCCGTGTTTATCTGTGCCTTGCCTTTATTTATTTGCTGGTTGTTTACTTCGTATTGCAAATTGTTTTTTGCAAGGTTGATGGCTTCACTGCTGCTTACTCTTTTTGTTACGGGTTGCTGTGCCTGTGCATTTGCTGATAAAGACAATAAAGCAATACCGGTAATAATTGCCGTTACTGGTTTCGTTTTCATTTTACGTTTTGATGAAAAGATAATGTAGAGCAACGGCAGTACTACTAATGTCAGGAACGTTGCAGTAATTAATCCGCCAATAACAACTGTTGCTAATGGTTTTTGTACTTCGGCTCCTGCACCCGTTGATAAAGCCATTGGTATAAAACCTAACGCAGCTACAGATGCCGTCATTAAAACAGGCCGCAGGCGGATTTTTGTTCCTTCCAATACCCGTTGCACAATGTCTTTTATGCCATCCTTTTCCAATTGATTGAATGTGCTGATAAGTACAATGCCATTTAATACTGCCACGCCAAACAATGCTATAAAACCTACGCCTGCTGAAATGCTGAATGGCATCCCTCTAAGCAGCAATGCAAATACTCCACCGATGGCACTCATTGGTATTGCAGTAAAAATCAGCAATGCTTCTTTGATTGAGCCAAAGGTGTAATAAAGCAAAAGGAATATGAGCGCTAACGCAACCGGAACGGCAATTCTTAATCTTGCAGATGCCTCCTGTAAGTTTTCAAATGTGCCACCGTAAGTATAATAATAGCCGGTTGGCAATATTTTGGCAGTGTTTAACTTCTCCTGTATTTCTTTTACCACACTGGCCACATCACGGCCTTTTACATTAAAGCCTACCACAATTCTTCGTTTGCCTTCTTCCCGGCTTATCTGTGCAGGGCCTTCTTTAAACGAAATGGTTGCTACCTGCGATAAGGGGATTTGGTTGCCTTCATTGGTTGCGACAAATAAATTGCTTACATCATCAATAGATGTGCGGCTGGCACTGTCAAGCCTTACTACCAAATCAAACTTTCTTTCATTTTCAAAAACAACCCCGGCAGCTTCGCCTGCAAAGGCTGTACTGATTGTATGATTGATGTCTTCAATGTTCAATCCGTACCCTGCAATCTTTGCCCGGTCGTATTGTATGGTGATTTGTGGCAGCCCGGTTGTTCTTTCAACCTGCGGTTCTGTTGCACCGCTTACTGATTGCACAACTTTAGCCACTTTGGGTGCAATGTTTGCAAGTGTATCAATATTTTCTCCGAAAATTTTTATGGCTACATCCTGCCGTACACCTGTCATCAGTTCGTTAAACCGCATTTGAATTGGTTGTGATGCTTCAAAGAAAACACCCGGTATCACTTCCAGTTTTTCAGTCATCATCGCAGCTAATTCGTTATAGTCTTTGGTAGTTGTCCATTCGCTTTTGGGTTTGAGCATAATGATTATATCGGTGGCTTCGGGTGGCATAGGGTCAGTAGGTACTTCTGCACTGCCTGTTTTGCCTACCACCATTTTTACTTCCGGAAATGATTTGATGATTCGGCTTGCCTGCATGGAAGTTTCCACACTTTGGGTTAATGATGTGCCTTGTGGCAAAATGCAATGAAACGCATAATCGCCTTCCTGTAACTGAGGAATAAATTCACCGCCCATTTTCCCGAAGATGATTAAAGCTATTGCTAACAAGCCAACTGCTCCGCTCACTACAGCGTATTTCATTTTAATTGCCCAACGGATAAGCGGTGAATATAACCGCTGAAAAAAATCCATCAGCCTGTCGGCAATATTTGTTTTGTGCGCTGATTTTTTTGACAGGAATAATGCAGACATCATAGGTATGTATGTAAGAGAAAGTATCAACGCCCCCAAAATGGCAAAGCCTACTGTTTGCGCCATTGGCCGGAACATTTTCCCTTCTATTCCCTGTAGTGAAAGAATAGGTAAATAAACAATCAGGATAATGATTTGCCCGAATGCTGCGGAACTCATCATCTTTTTTGCACTGCCTTCCACCGCTTCATCCATTTGCTGCTGTGTAAGTTTGCCTGCTATTTTTTTGGAAGCCAGGAAATGCAATGTTGCTTCTACAATAATTACTGCGCCATCTACAATCAATCCAAAATCTATAGCTCCCAAACTCATCAGGTTAGCACTTACACCAAACAGCCGCATCATGCCCAATGCAAACAGCATGGATAACGGAATGGCAGATGCAACGATTAAACCCGCCCTGAAATTGCCCAAAAAAAGTATCAGTACCAGCAATACAATCAATGCACCTTCCAGCAAATTAGTTTTTACGGTGCCCACAGCCCGGTTCACTAATCCTGTTCTGTCCACATACGGCTCAATTTCCACATCATCGGGCAAGGCTTTTTTTATAGTTTCAATTTTTTGTTTCACCCTGTTCACAACCGATGCACTGTTGGCCCCTTTCAGCATCATTACAATACCGCCTACCACTTCTTTTTCGCCGTTGTAGGTTACCGAGCCATACCGGACTGCATTGCCTAACTGTACCTCTGCAACATCTTTTATTAATACGGGAATGTTGTTTACTTTTTTTACTACCGTATTCTTAATATCATCCATTGAATTAATGAGGCCAATGCCCCGGATGAAATAAGCGTTGGGTTTTTTATCAATGTAAGCGCCGCCTGTGTTTTCATTATTTTTTTCCAATGCCAAAAAAATTTCGGCAATCGTCACATTCATGCCTTTGAGCCGGTTAGGGTTAACAGCAACCTCATATTGCTTTAATAATCCGCCAAAGCTGTTTACTTCTGCCACGCCGGGGGTGCCGTAGAGTTGCCTTGCCACAATCCAGTCCTGCATGGTTCGTAAATCCATAGCAGAGTATTTGTTTTCTGCTCCTTTCTTTGGGTGAATAATGTACTGGTATATTTCTCCTAAACCTGTACTAACCGGGGCAAGTTCAGGAGTGCCCAATCCTTTGGGAATTTTTTCTTCTGCCTCTTTTAGTTTTTCATTAATTAACTGACGGGCAAAATAAGTGTCAATGTCGTCGTGAAAAACAACGGTGATCACAGACAAACCAAATCTTGAAATGGAACGCATCTCTTCCAAATCGGGCAGGTTAGCAAGGCTTTGTTCAATAGGATAGGTTACTAGTTGTTCTGTTTCCTGTGCCGCCAGTGTGGGAGTAAGGGTGATAATTTGCACCTGGTTATTGGTAATATCAGGCACAGCATCAACGGGTAGCTTACCTGCACTCCATACGCCCCAAATAATAAGTGCCAGTGTCATTAACCCGATAATGAGTTTATGTTTGATACTGAAATGAATGATTTTATTTAGCATGTTTTTATTCTATTTGGTTATATGCCTGTAGAAGTGGTAAATCCTTTCTGCAATAGCTGCCAGAAGAATTGCACAGCACAGCGTTATAACAATGATTTTAATTACTCTTAACCCTAAAGACTGTTTGGCCTTTTTAGATTTTTTAATAGTTACCATTTTGCAATAATTGAAAATGGATAATGCACTACATGCCTGAACCGGCAATGCAGGAAATCAAGAATAGCAGTAATTAAGATAACTGAGGGGGCTGCCAAATGGCGGAGTAAACTTCTGTATCGGCATCATCATTAAACAGCGGATGTTTTTGTGAAAGAAAAACAATTTTGGATGCCTGTATTTTTGATAAGGGATAATAAAATGCTGATGCTGCACAACATGAACAAGTACAGAAAGGGGTGCATGATTCTGATTGGTGCTGATGCTGCTGGTGATTATCAGGGGCAGCAATTTTTACTTCTGACTTTGCATTGCACTCCACACTATCCCCACAGGGAAGGCATGACAAGTAGAGCATGAAGCAACTGAGTATGAAGAAAAACGGACGCATTGTTGCAAAAATAACGGCTTATGTTGCATTTTCTAAAAAATGCCACAGGTAAAATGGTAATATGGTTGCAAAAAACAGGGAATCAGTGGTTTTTTACTGATTTCGTAACCTTTTCTTGTTCCATTTGGCACTAACAAAGAATAAAGCAAAACCGCTAATAACAGTAACCAACCCAAAAATAGAAAATACCCTGAGCAGCCAGTTGCCGATATGGTCCCGGCTTTCATAATCCATGGTATGCATCATCCATAGAAAATCAAAGATTCGCCACTTGCTGTTCCTGAACTTTTGAACAGTTCCTAATTCACTGGCTACATATACTGTAGTCCTTGAGGGATGTTCAAAAGTAATGGCATAAGCGGGCAATGGGCTTTCCCGGTATTCATGATGACCGTTAGTGGTGGCGAGATATTCCACTGATTTTACTTTTGGTTCGCCATTAAACCGCATCTTCGCCATCTCAATCGCTTCTTGCTTTGTCAACGGGCCACGAAGCTGTCCTGTTTCCGCATTGGCAAGATGATTCATTGTTTGCATCTCATGCTGATGTCTGGTTTCATTTGGCAAGGCATTTACACAACGAACCTGGTAAAAAGGCTTGCCCAATATTTCTATCAATTGTACAGATATTAGCGAATCAACCCGGTGAGCTTTCTTTATGGTATCTAATACCATTGTTGGGCTTACCAGTGATATATTAGAAGAAAGAAGTGGGGCGTTTTTCTTTTGAAAATCTCCATGCACTTCATCCATATTACTCCAACTGAAGTAAAGACCGCCAATTGTCCAAAGTAAAAACTGAACGCCTAAAATTACGCCGAGCCAGCGGTGTGTCTTTCGGATGTAATAATGCTTGCTTTTTGCCATAAACAGTTTGGTTGTTGGTAATGTTTTATTTTACTTTTAGCAGACTTGCATTTATAGCTACCACCACTGTACTCACACTCATCAATACTGCCCCGGCAGCAGGACTTAACAATATTCCCATTTTATACAACACACCCGCCGCCAATGGCAAAGCCACCACATTGTAACCGGTGGCCCAAATTAAATTCTGAATCATCTTCCTGTAAGTGGCTTTGCCAAACTGAATCAATGAAACTACATCCTTCGGATTGCTGTTAACCAGTACAATCCCGGCTGTTTCGGCGGCGATATCAGAACCTGAACCAACAGCAATGCCCACATTGGCCTGGGCCAAGGCAGGAGCGTCATTTACTCCGTCACCTGTCATAGCAACATATTCGCCTTTATCTTGCAACTCTTTTATTTTCTCTAATTTCTGGTGCGGTAATACTTCGGCGAAAAAACTGCTCATGCCCAATTTTCCAGCAACAGTCTCCGCCACTTTTTTATTATCACCTGTTAATAAAACAGATTTTATATTATCGCCATGAAGCGTTTTAATAGCTTCTGCTGATTCCGGCCTGATTGCATCAGATAAAGCAATATAACCGGCAAGTTTATTGTTAACTAAGACAAATACGACAGTCTCAGTATCATCGGCCTTGAAATCATCAGGAAACGAAATATTTTTTTCCCTAAGGTAGCCGGGACTTACCACTTTAATATCGTTACCATCAACTGTTGCTTCAATTCCTTTACCCGTTATGGCATTGAAGTTAGTGGCAGAAGAAAACGTTAGCGATAAGTCTTTTGCTTTTTGAATAATCCCGGTTGCGATTGGATGTTCAGAATTTTGTTCCAGTGCAGCCGCATATTTCAATAATTCATTTTCAGAAAGCCCTTCTGTTAATGAAATAATTTTTGACACTTCAAACTTTCCAACAGTTAGCGTGCCCGTTTTATCAAATACCAGTGTGGTTATTTTTCTTGCATTTTCAAAAGCTGTTCTGTTTTTAATTAACAGTCCATGCTTTGCAGACAATGCGGTTGATTTGGCAACAACCAAGGGCACTGCTAACCCTAAAGCATGAGGACAACAAATAACGATGACGGTTACCATCCGCTCAATAGAAAAAGCCAAATCCTTTCCGGATAAATACCATAAAAGAAAAGTAGTGATGCCAGCAACAATAGCGATCAGCGTCAGCCATCGGGCTGCTCTGTCTGCAATTAGCTGCGTCTTTGACTTTGATTTTTGTGCTTCCTGTACCAGTTTTATAACCTGTGATAAGTAAGAATCCTTTGCCCCATGTGCAACAGCTACTTTTATGGCGCCATTACCATTAATAGAACCGGCAATTACTTTATCGCCTTTTGTTTTTTCTACCGGTTTTGATTCACCGGTAAGCATGGATTCATTCAGGTAACTTTCTCCATCTACTATTATCCCGTCGGCTGCAACTTTTTCTCCGGGTTTAATAAGGATTATATCTTTCTCCTTTAATGTTTCTGTTTTTACATCCGTCACCTGTTCACCCTGTACCAGGTGAGCATCGTCCGGCATCAGTTGTACCAATAGTTCCAGTTCTCTGGATGCACCGGCTACTGACTTCATTTCTATCCAATGTCCCAATAGCATAATAACAATAAGTGTTGCCAGTTCCCAAAAGAAATCCATACCCTTTAACCCAAATACTGTTGCCACACTGTAGATGTATGCCACAGAAATGGCAAACCCAATTAACGTCATCATGCCGGGATTTTTTGCACGTATCTCACCAACGAACCCTTTTAAAAACGGCCATCCGCCGTAAAAGAAGACAACGGATGACAATGCAAGCAACACATACTTTGAACCGGGAAAACTGAAATGAATATTCAACCAGTGTTGTATCATTTCTGATAACAGCATAATAGGTATAGTGAGAATTAGTACCACAAAAAATCTTTTTTTGAAATCGGCAATGCCCGATGTGTGAGCTTCATGTCCACCATGTTTTCCCGGCTTTTTCAAAGGGAATAAGGTCATTCCGCATAAAGGACATTTACCCCGCCCATCCTGAACAATTTGCGGGTGCATGGGACAGGTGTATTTGGTAAATCCCTGTTGTGTTATATTGATATTTACAATAGGTGCAGGTTGCCGCACATGGCCTTCCGGCTTTTCTGTTTTATGTTCTGTATGGTGATGATGTGAGTGGCTGTTATCTGATACCCCTTTTACAGGAATAAGTTTCATTCTGCATTTTGGACAATCACCCGGTTTATCCTGAACGATTTCAGGGTGCATCGGACAAGTATATAGCTGCTGTTCCATAAACTGATTATTTAATGACGAAAGGGAGTTCAATTTTTATCTTCTCCCATGCTACCGATATTTTTCCCTTATTGTTGCTATTCGCATCTATAAAATATTGCAGCCTTTCCGTATGTGCATTTTTCTCAGGTTTTACTTTTAGTCTTATCACATCCTCTTTTTCGTCGTATTCAGTTGCCAGATGCTGCTTCCATTGTTTGTTTATAATAATAGTCCATTCATTTTTTCCCGGTATGGTAAAGAGAGCATATTTACCTGCCGGTATTTCCTTGCCATTAACGATAAATGTTTTGGGTATTTCAAGTGTGGTGGCATCATGTGCGCCGGTTACCCATACTTCATCGTAAGGAACAAGACCGCCCCAGATGATTCTTTTACGAACACCGGGTGAATGGTAATTGATTTTTATACTATCACCGGCTACGATGGCATACGCCATAGATTTGATACTTTTCTTAGTAGTATCTTTTACCAGGTTTGGATTATAGCATACTTCCTCTGTTTTTTGTGCTATCGTTTTGCCAAAGAATAGAAAAGAGACTACTGTAAGAATTGTGATTACAAAATATTTACTCATATTGGTTTATTGTTTTGTTGCATTAATTATCTGAACCTCTCCAAAAATTGTTTTGAATTTCTTCCTGATGGCAGCATTCTTAAACCCGACTTCATGCATCAATAAAGGCATCAAACCTTTTGCATTGGCACTTGTTGGTTTATATCCATCTAAGCCACGAATAGTATTAAATAGTAATCGCTGTAGCCATGATTCCGAACGTCCAAAATCAGCTATGAAAAGTTGTCCGCCATTTTGGGTAACTCTGAATAACTCTGCAAGGATTTTTTGTTTCACCGAAGTTTCTAAATGATGAAACACCAGGCAGGATAGTATGCGGTCAAAACTGCCATCATCAAATGGAAGTGTTTCACCATTATAGCCGGTTAACTTAATATCAAGTTTCTTTTGTTTGATTTTTTCCGTTGCTTTATTCAGTATGGCTTTATCAATATCTATTCCGGTTATGTTAATTCCAGGACGATGTTCTTTCGCCATGATAGTAA